>Ga0075425_100000974_pt1 | contig 27488 bp, 23 predicted proteins | sample SoiMethybrSBSTD4_FD_75300 | JGI IMG/M metagenome (GOLD analysis project Ga0075425, IMG submission 75300) | Bulk soil microbial communities from a Populus tree surrounding site in Tennessee, USA - Soil MetaG P. TD hybrid SBSTD4 | ecosystem: Environmental > Terrestrial > Soil > Tree plantation...
AAGCTCGCCTGGCTGCGCGGCGCGATTCCTGACCTCGCCATCCGCACGACATGCCTCGTCGGATTCCCGGGCGAGACCGAAGAAGACTTCCGCGCGCTGCTCGCCTTCCTGGAAGAGGCGCAGTTCGACCGCATGGGCGCGTTCGCCTATTCGCCGCAGGAGGGCACGAGGGCATTTCAGCTCGAGGACGATGTCGACAACCACGTCAAGCAAGACCGCCTGGCAGAAATCGTCGAGGTCCAGCGGAGCATCTCCGCTGAGCGGCTGGAACGATTCGTCGGGCGGGAAGTGGAAGTGCTCGTCGATCAGATTGAAGCGGAAAACGGCATCAAAGCAGGCCGGGTGCAATGGCAGGCCGATGATGTCGATGGGATCACCTACCTGGAGCGTGGTGGCTGGGCTCAGCCCGGCGATTTTGTGCGCGCGCGCATCACCGCCAGCGAGGACTACGATTTCCAGGCGGCCGCGCTGACGTGACAAAATCAGGCGAGCTCTTCGACCGGGCGAAGCGGGTGCTGCCCGGCGGCGTCAATTCACCCGTACGGGCGTTCCGGGCAGTTGGTGGGACGCCCTTTTTTGTCGCTCGTGCCGAGGGCGCCCGGCTCACCGACGTGGACGGGCGGAGCTATGTCGATTACGTGTGCTCGTGGGGGCCGTTGATCCTCGGGCACGCGCATCCCGCCGTCCTCGCGGCGGTGCGCGAGGCAGCAGAACGGGGCTGGACGTATGGCGCGCCATGCGAGGCCGAGGTCGAGCTCGCCGAAGAGGTGCAGCGCCGCATGCCGAGCCTCGAGGTCGTGCGCTTCGTCAACAGCGGCACCGAGGCGACGATGGCGGCGGTGCGGCTCGCGCGTGCCGCGACGGGCCGCGATCTGATCGTGAAGTTCGACGGCTGCTACCACGGACATGCCGACGGCTTTCTCGTAAAAGCGGGATCGGGGGTTGCGACCCTTGGGTTACCGGACAGTCCGGGCGTCCCGGCGGCGCTGGCGAGCCTCACGCTCACCGCGCCGTTCAACGACGCGCGCTCGGTCGCGGATCTGTTTCGCGAGCACAAGGATCAGATCGCGGCCATCATCGTCGAGCCGTACCTGGGGAATGTCGGATTTGTCAGTCCCGAGTCCGATTTCCATCCCGCGCTGCGCGAAATCTGTGACCAGTACGACGCGCTGCTGATCTTTGATGAAGTGATGACCGGTTTTCGGGTGGCGGCCGGCGGCGCCCAGGAACGTCTCGGTGTGCAACCCGACCTCACGACGCTCGGCAAGATCGTGGGCGGCGGATTTCCGGTAGGCGCGTACGGCGGGCGCGCCGAGCTGATGCGCCGGATTGCGCCCGACGGTCCGGTGTATCAAGCCGGCACATTGTCGGGAAATCCCGTCGCGATGGCTGCCGGCCTCGCGACGCTGCGTGAGACCAATCGTCCGGGATTTTACGATGCGCTGGAACGCAAAACGGCCCACCTGGTTTCGGGTCTCGCCGCGGCTGCCCAGCGTCACGGGGTGTCCATGACCGTCGGGCATGCCGGATCGATGTGGGGCACCTATTTCACTGCGGGTCTGGTCCGCAATTACAGCGACGCGAAGGCGACGGACACCAAGTTGTTCGCGCGCTGGCACAACGCCGCGCTCGCGCGTGGTGTGTTTCTCGCGCCGTCGGCGTTCGAAGCGGGGTTCGTCTCTGCGGCGCACACCGACTCAGACATCGATTTCACCATCGCACAACTCGATGCGGCGCTGGGTGAGGCGCGCACTCACTAGCCTTACGCTGCTGGCAGCGGCCGCGTGCGCGCGACCGCATGCCGCGCCGCCGGTGGTCAGTGGAGAGCCGGAGCTGCGCATCGGTCTCGCCGTCGGGCTCCCGAACTCATCGATCGGCGGCGCGGAGAGCGGCGAGCTGTTCGTCAGCGAGGCGGCGACCGGTTTGCCCATCGGGTCGGTTCCGGCGGGCGTGCGCTGGGTCGTCGTGCCGGATTCCGCCGACTCCTCGCGCGTGCGGCTCGTTCATCCCGACAGCACGCGAAGCGACGCACTCCGCGGGATCGCGGTCGTGAACGTCACCGAGAATCGCTTTGTCGTCGCAAACGGCCGCCGCTACCGGGGCCGGATCAACGTCACCTCCGGTCGCGGAGGTCTGACGGTCGTGAATCGCGTCGGCGTCGAGAACTATCTCGCCGGCGTGGTCGGCCCTGAAATCGGCGCGCGGCGTCCTGATGAGTTGGCCGCGGTGCTGGCCCAGGCAGTCGTGTCACGCAGCTTCGCAATCAAGAACCGGGGGCGGTGGGAGGCGTTTGGCTTCGACGCGTATGCCGACACGCGCGATCAGGTTTATCTCGGTGTCGCCGTGGAGAGCAATCAAGTCTGGGACGCCGTCAGGCAGACTGCCGGCCAAATTGTGACGTACGACGGCGCCGTGATCGATGCGTTCTTCCACTCGACGTGCGGCTTCAGCACCGCCGGCGTGGAGGAGGCATTTGCAACGGCGCAACAGCGTCCGTACTTGCGGCCGGTCTCCGACGAAAGCAGCAAGGGCCACTACTACTGCGATATCTCGCCGCGATTTCGGTGGCGTGAAGAATGGGATGCGACCAAGCTGCGCGCTATATTGTCGCGAACGCTGCCGGGCGTGACGCCGCTGTCGGGTGACGGTCTGCAACGGATCACCGACGTCACCGTCAGCCGGACGACCCGGTCGGGCAGGGTCGGCGAGCTGCGCATCGTGTTCGAGCGCGGGGATGTTCGAATCCCAGGGCCGGACGTGCGGTCGGTGCTCAGGCCCGAGGCGGATCGAATGCTGGCGAGCGCCGCGTTTCAGCTGGCCGTCACGAGAGCCAACGGTGAGGTGACGCGCTTGATTGCCGCGGGTGCGGGATCGGGCCACGGCGTCGGCATGTGTCAGTGGGGAGCGATCGGACGCGCACGAGCAGGGCAGGATTATCGAAAGATTCTGACTACGTATTTCCCGGGGACGAAAATTGAAAGAATCTATTAAGGCGGCCGGACGGCCGGACGGCCTGGCGGCCGCGAGAATGATCGGACTCGCGTTAGTGCTGTTGGCCGTCCGGCCGTCGGGCCGCCTGGCCGGCCAGGGTGTTCTCAACGAATTCTCGTACGACAACCTCCGGCTATCGGGAATCCAGGTCGATGCCGGCGTGCTTGGCGCATCGGACTTGATGGGCGCAACGGTTGGCGGCATTCGCTTTGATTACGGCCGCATCGCGCCGAAGGTGCGGCTCATGTTCGGCCTGTCCTACTTCAAGACCCAGTACGGCAATGAAGCCACTGCTCGATTCGAGCGCCGACTCGACAGCCTCGTGAACCCGTCGACTCCCGACACCATCAATCTCGGTCAAATCGGTCTCAGCGATCTCATTGGCGATGTGGACTTTCAGTATGTATTTCCGCAGGGGCGTGGCATCAACGCGTATGTGGGGACGGGGATCAGTATTCACGTGCGCAATGGCAGTGGCACCGCGATCGACGGCACGTTCGTCGATGATGCCCTCGACGTGATCACGGCAGGGTTGAACGGCACGATCGGCTTTGACTTCAGTCTCTCCCAGGCCTGGCGTTTCACCCTGGAGGGACGGGGTGTGCTGTCCACCGGCCTCAGGACGGCCAGTCTGCGCACCGGCATCATGTACCGGCTCAAGGCGGGCCGGCAGAAGCCGGCGGCCACGAGTCCTCCTCCGGCATCCCCTCCGAAGTGAACGACCCCGTTCGCGTCGGCGTCCTGGGGGCGGGCGGCATCGCGCAGGTCGCGCACCTGCCGGTGTTGCGCCGGCTTCCCGGCGCCGAGGTGGCCGCGATTTGCGATAACGACCTCGGGAAGGCCCAGGCGCTGGCTGCTCGCTTCGATGTGAAAGACACCTACGACGACATCGAAGAGGTGCTCCGGTATGCGAACGTCGATGTCGTCGTCGTCTGCACGCCAAACCATCTACACGAGATCCATGCGACCGCGGCGCTCGCGGCGGGCGTACATGTGCTCTGCGAACGGCCGCTGGCCCTGACGGTTGCCGGGGTCGAGCGCGTCCTCGCGGCCAGCGACAAGTACGGCAAGCGCGTGATGGTGGGGATGAATCACCGGTTTCGGTCAGACGTCCAGGCAGTGCGCGGTTTCCTGGCCGGCGGCGACCTGGGCGCGCTGCAGGCGGTCCGCAGCGGGTGGTACACGTTCCAGCCCAGCCGCCAAATGCTCGGCTGGCGTTTGCGGCGCGAACAGGCCGGTGGCGGCGCGGTGCTCGACCTCGGGCTGCCGCTGATCGACCTCGGCATGTGGCTCGCGGGGTGGCCCGCGCCCAAACGCATCTCCGCGCATCTGACTCGGCCGAATAAGGACGCGGTGGAAGACATGGGCTCGGCGCTGATCGTGTGCGAAAACGGCGTCTCGATCACCATGGACGTGAGCTGGCGTCATCTCGGTGAGGGAGAGCGCTTTTGGTTCGACATCGTCGGGGCCAAGGGTTCGGCGATGATTCAGCCGCTGCGCATCTTCAAAGAGCAGCACGGCACTGCGGTTGACGTCACGCCCACGGGCGCCATCGGGCGCGAGACGCAGTTCATTCAGTCGTACCGCGCCGAGTGGATGTATTTCCTGGCGGTGATCAAGGGAGACGTGAACGCTCCGCCGCCACGGGATCAACTGGCCCTGCAGCGCGTGCTCGATGCGATCTATCGCTCGGCTGAAGAAGGACGCGACGTATTGCTGTGAAGCTGCGCCGGGAGATTGTGCTCGTCGTATTGGGCGCGATCGCGCTCACCCTCAGTTATCCGCCCTTTCCGCTTCCCATTCTCAGTTTCTTCGCCGTCACGCCGGCCGTTCTGCTCATTCAACAACCGATTCTCGAGGCAAATCCTCGCGCCGCGTTTCGGTGGGGATGGTGGTACGGGCTCGTCACGAACGCGCTCGTGCTGTACTGGATGGTCGTGGCGTTGTGGCACTTCACACCGCTCTCGGCCCTCGGCTATCTCGCCACCATCGCGATCCTCGGGTTGCTCACGGGCGTCATGTTCTGGTTCGTCGCGCGGATCCGGCTCGCTGCGCCTGCCGTGCCGTTGTGGGCCGTGTTCCCCGTCGCGTGGACCACGCTCGAATGGCTCATCGGTCACCTGGGCGACGTCCGCTTTCCCTGGCTCGGGCTCGGAACGTCATTGGCCGACGCGCCGGTACTGGTGCAGTGGGCGGATATCGCGGGCGCGCGCGGGGTGACGCTGTGGGTCGTGTGGGTCAATGCAATGCTGGTTCTGGCCGCCGTCGACGCCCGTCGAACGGCGTACGTCGTACGTCGGTTAGGGATAGTGCTCGTCACGATCGCATTGGCGCTGACCTATGGTGTCTGGCGCATCAAGACGCTCCCGGTGCGCGAGGTCGGCGTCATCGGCATGATCCAGCCGAACGAAGGCTTCAACGAGAAGTTCAATCCCCTGCACGCCGACAGCGCGATGAACACGCTGCTGTCATTGTCGCGCGACCTGATGGCGCGCGCACCGCGGCCCCAATTGCTGATCTGGCCGGAGGCCGCGATCCCCGGCTATTTCCTCAATCATCCGCAATGGGAGCCGCAGATTTCTGCACTCGTGCGGCAGAACGGCATTCCATTGCTCACCGGCGGATTGAATGCGGAGCCTCTTCCTCCGCCGGAGCGGGGCTATCGCATCTATAACGCCGTGTTCTACTATGACTCGACCGGCGACCGCACTCGCTATCCGATTTATGCCAAACACTATCTGGTGCCGGTGACCGAGCGGGTGCCGTTCGTGCCGGTGAAGCTGTTCCGCGCGATTCCGGGGCTGAAGAACTGGTCCGGCGGCTTTCGCCCAGGTGGAGAGTGGTCGATCTACACTACCCCACTCGGAAAGCTCGGCGTCGTGATCTGCTATGAGTCTGCATTCGAGGACGCGACGCGCACCTACCGCGCCCACGGCGCGAATTTTTTCGTCAACATCACGAACGACGCATGGTTTGGGAATACGAGCGCGCCCGCGCAACACGCCTCACACCTGGTGCTGCGGGCGATCGAGACCCGGATGGGCGTGGCGCGGGTAGGCAACTCCGGCGTCACCGAGTTTGTCGATCCGTGGGGCCGAGCCTATGACGCCACGAAGCTCAACGAGGCCACCGCAATCGCCGGCATGCTGCGCACCAGCGATGTGATCCCGCTCTACGTGCGATTCGGTGACTGGGTCGGCACACTCGTCGTGGTGCTGACGCTCGGCGGCGCCGGCCTGCTCCTCAAGCGTCGCTTCCGTCCATGACACGGATCGGCGTCGACGTCGGCGGGACATTCACCGATCTCGTCGCAGTCCGGCCCGATGGCGGTCTCGAAATCCGGAAGGTCGCGAGTACTCCCAGCGATCCGAGTCTTGGCCTGCTCCGAGCGCTCGATGCATTGGGGACGTCCCGCGTGCCGATCGAGGTGCTGATTCACGGCACGACCGTCGCGACGAACGCGCTGCTCGAGCGGCGTGGCGCGCGCGTGGTGTTGGTGACGACCGCCGGATTCGAAGACCTGCTCTGGCTCAGGCGCCAGGATCGCGCTGCGCTCTACGACCTCGCCAAGGCGCATCCCGAGCCGCTCGTCGCGCGGAAGGATGTCATCGGCGCGCGCGAACGCATGGGGCCAGATGGCGTCATTATGGACTTGTCGGAGAGCGAAGTCGAACGCGTCACCGCCGCGGTGCGCGCGCTCGCGCCGGAATCGGTTGCGATTGCCTTGCTGTTTGCGTTCCGGCATCCCGATCACGAGAGACGCATCGCGGCTGCGCTTCGTGCCGCGTTGCCGAACGTCCCTGTGACGGCGAGCCACGAGGTTCTGCCCGTGTTTCGCGAATACGAGCGGACCAGCACGACGACCGCTGAGGCCTATCTGCGGCCCAAAGTGGCGGACTATCTGGCGCAGACTGCGGTCAAAACCCGGCAAAAGCGCGTACAGACGCTGCGCATCATGACATCGAGTGGCGGGACGCTCGCGCCCGACCAGGCGGCGCGGCGCGCCGCGGGTCTGGCGCTGTCTGGTCCCGCGGGCGGCGTCGTGGGCGCGCGCCTGGTGGGTGAGGCCGTCGGCATCAGCGAGCTGCTCACGCTTGACATGGGTGGGACGAGTGCCGATGCCAGTCTGATCAGCAGCGGCGTCGCGCTGACGGAAGGCGCCGAGTCGGTCGCTGGTGTGCCGATCGCTCTTCCCGCGATCTTGATCGAAACCGTGAGTGCCGGCGGTGGCTCGATCGCCTCGATGGACGACGGAGGCGCGCTGCGCGTCGGTCCCCGCAGCGCGGGCGCCGAACCGGGACCTGCCTGTTATGGCCGCGGTGGCACGGAGCCCACCGTCACGGACGCCTGTCTCGTGCTCGGCTGGCTCGACCCCGCGTACCCGCTCGCCGACTCCGTACAGCTCGATCGCGCGGCAGCCGAGCGCGCGATTGCTGGGTTGAAGCTCCGGGGCGATGTGTGCGAGGTCGCAGCCGGCATCGTTCAGGTCGCCACGGCCGTCATGGCCCGCGCGCTGAAGCGCGTGAGCGTCGCACGCGGGATCGATCCGCGCGGCATGGCACTACTGCCGTTCGGGGGCGCGGGGCCGCTGTTCGGCTGCGCATTGGCGGACGCGTTGGGCATGGCGCGCGTGGTGGTGCCACCGCATCCCGGCGTGTTGAGCGCGCTCGGGCTGGCCGCCGCCTCTGAGCGCATCGATCTCATTGCGTCGCTGCATCGGCCGCTCGCCGATCTGCGTCCCGCGGCCCTCGCCGAGGTCTTCGCGCCGCTCGTGACTGCCGCGCAGACGGCGCTGCCCGCCGCTGCAATGTCCCGGTTTGCGGACTGCCGATTTGCGGGGCAGGGCTACGAAATTACGGTGCCCGCGCTGGGCGACGATCCCGAGATGGTGGACAGCGCGTTCCGGAACGCGCATCGCGCGCGCCGCGGGCATGCCGACCTCCAGGAGCCCATTGAGCTGGTGAACCTGCGCGTGGTGGCTGAGCGCCCCGCGCCGGCGGTGCCAGTCGGGCGGCGGGCAGGCGTCGGCACACCGAGTGCGGGCCGGCGCATGATCGTTGGCCGCGATGGCAAGCGGATCCGCGCCGACGTCTGGCCCCTCGGCGAGCTGCCCGCCGGTCGCCAGCTCAATGGACCAGCCGTGCTCGCCGGTTCTGACGCGACCGGACTCATTGAGCCTGGGTGGCGCGGCGTGGTGCACCCGTCGGGCGCGGTGATTGTGGAGCGCATGTGAGACTCGACGCCATCGGCCTCGAGGTGATGTCGCACGCCTTCGCCTCGATCGCGGAGGAGATGGGCCTTGTCCTCGTGTACAGCGCGCTCTCGCCCAACATCCGCGAGCGCCGCGATGCGTCGGCGGCCCTGTTCGACGCCGACGGCGAAATGATCGCGCAGGCTGCTCACATCCCCGTACACCTCGGCGCGTTGGCGGACGCCGTCGCCGCCGTGCGCCGGCTGGATCCGGCGCCCGGCGAGCTGTTTCTGCTGAACGATCCGTACTCAGGCGGCAGCCATCTGCCCGATCTCACGGTTATCGGTGCGATCGAAATCGATGGGACGGTGGCCGGCTACAGCGTCGTGCGGGCGCATCATTCCGACGTCGGCGGGATGACCGCGGGCAGCATGCCGGCCGGCGCGCGCGAGCTGTATCAGGAGGGGCTCGTGATTCCGCCGACGCGTCTGACGCCAGACCTCGAGCGCTTACTCCTCGCCAATGTTCGGACGCCGACGATGCGTCGCGGGGACCTCGCCGCGCAGCGCGCCGCGGTCGAGCGGGGGGCCACCGGGCTCCGTGCTCTGGCGCGACGGCACGGTTGGGAGGCTTTGAGAGAAGCAGCTCGAGAGTTGCTCGACTATGCCGAGCGGCGTACAAAGGCAGCCATCAGCCGTCTGCCGTCAGCCAACATGACGGCCTCCGATTATCTCGAAGGGGATGGCGTCGTGGATGATGATCTCGAGATCCGTGTCGCGATTTCCATTCGAGATGGCGTATTCCACGCGGACTTTACGGGCACACACGACGCCGCTCCTGGCAACGTCAACTGTCCGATCGCCGTGACGCGTTCGGCGGTGTTGTTCGTCGTGCGCACGCTCCTGCCCGATGACGTCCCGATGAACGGTGGCGTGCCGCGCGCGATTGCGGTTACCGCGCCGCCGGGGTGCATGGTCAATGCGCGTCCGCCGAGTGCGGTCGCTGCCGGCAATGTCGAGACGTCGCAGCGGATCGCCGACACGGTGTTTCGCGCGCTCGCTGGCGGAGGCTGCGTGGTGCCGGCGCAGGGGCAGGGGACGATGAATAACGTGACCTTCGGAGGGGCCGGGAGCCGGGAGCCGGGAGCCGGGGGTGGCAGCTGGACGTACTATGAGACCATCGGTGGCGGCCAGGGCGCGTCGCAGGGCGCGAATGGCCCGTCGGGCGTTCACGTGGGGATGTCCAATACGCTCAACACGCCCATCGAGGTCCTCGAGCTCGAGCATCCGCTGCGGATGCGCACCTACGCCCTGCGGCGCGGCAGCGGTGGGGCCGGCCAATGGAACGGTGGCGACGGCGTGATCCGCGAATTCGAAGCGCTCGCACCAATGGAAATGACGTTGTTGACGGAACGACGGCGGCACGGTCCCGCTGGGACAGCGGGCGGGACTGACGGTAAACCGGGAGGCAATCTGCTCAACGGCAAGTCGTTGCGATCGAAGACCACTGTGCGACTCGCGACAGGAGATATCCTGCGCATCGAAACCCCGGGCGGCGGCGGCTGGGGAAAAGGAGAAACGGTATGACCTGGTTTCTGGTATCGCTGCTCGGCTTGTTCGCGGGCGTGATTTCGGGATTGTTCGGTGTCGGGGGCGCCGTCGTCATTATTCCGGGGCTCATCTTCATTACCAGGATGCCGCAGCACACCGCCCACGGAACCTCGCTTGCCGCACTCCTGCTTCCCGTCGGCCTGCTGGGCGTGCTCGAGTACTCCAAACGTCAGCAGGTGCAGTGGGGCTACGCGGCTATCGTCGCGGTCGGGCTCCTGATCGGCGCATACTTCGGTGCCAGGCTCGCCGCAACGATCCCCGACATGACATTGCGAAGACTGTTCGGCGGATTCCTGTTGCTGATCTCGGTGAAGCTGCTGTTCTTCTAGCGAGCGGCTTCGATTTGGCGTTCGAAGACCCGGCCCTCGATGAACAGCTTGAACAGGTCCGCGTCGAGCTGTCCCTCTTTTACTTCATCGGTGAGAATGTCGAGCGCGCGGTCGGTCGATACGGCGCGCTTGTAGGGCCGGTCCTGCGCCGTGAGCGCGTCGTAGATGTCGCTGATCGTCATCATGCGGGTTTGAACCGGGATCGCATCCGCGGTAATGCGGCGCGGGTAACCGCGCCCGTCCATCTTCTCGTGATGGCCGTACGCGATGAGCGGGATCTCCTGCAGCTCGCGCGTCCAGGGAATGCGCTGCAGGAATTGATAGGTGTGGGTCACGTGGCTCTCGATCTCGTGGCGCTCGGCGTCGTCGAGGCTGCCTTTGCGGATCGTCAGGTAGCGCATCTCATCGGGTGACAAGAACGGCTCGCTGACCCCGTCCAGGCCCAGAAACTCCCGCTTGGCCCAGGCCTTCAGCTCGTCGAAACTTCCATCCGGCAGAATCGTGGGCTCGTTGGCTTGCAGCACGATCTCGAGGAACCGGTCCAGCTCTTTCAGCTCCTGCTCGTGTGCCGCCGTCAGCTCCTTGATGAAGCCGTCATAGCCCTTCTTGCCATGGGTCTCGAGGAACTCGGCGCGTTTGCGCCAGAACTCGCGCTCGGCCGTGCGCCGGATGAACGCGTGGCGGTGTCGCACGAGCCCCAGGTCTGACGGGTACAGCTTCTTGGCTTTGACGAGGACCTGCTCGCGCACGCCGACCTTGCCGAAGTCGTGCAGCAGCGCCGCATAGCGGATTTCCTTGAGCTGCTCGCGGGAGAATCGCACACCGCGATAGGGCCCGTCACCGGCGCGGTCCACGACTTCCGCGAGTCCGACCGTCATCCCGGCAACGCGGCCCGAGTGACCGTATGTCGTCGGATCGCGCTGCTCGATCGCGTGCACGGCGGCGAGCACGAATCCCTCGAATAGCTTCTCGATGTCCTCGTACAGCCGGCTGTTTTCAATGGCGACGGCCGCCTGGCCCGCGAGCGCGGTGACCATTTCCACCGTGCGTCTCGAATAGGGCACGACCTGTTTTTCAACGTCGTCGCGGAGCGTGAGGATCGCGTCGAAATTGCGCTTGCGATTGATGAGCTGCAGCACGCCGATGATCTCGTCTTTGTGATCCTTCATCGGAATCACGAGCATCGATTTCGTGCGATAGCCATAGCGCTCGTCGAATGAGCGATTGATCGTGTACTCGACGTCGGGCGGCAGGAAGTACGCGTCGTCGATGACGAGCGGATCGCCGGTGACGGCGCAGTAGCCGGCGAGACTGCCGCGGTCGACCGGAATGGTGTGCTCGACGAACGGCGCCTCGGGCTTCGAGAACGTTTGCGCCAGCCGGAACCGCAGTCGCTTCTCGCCGAGCTCGTTGGTCTCGACCAGGTACAGGCTCCCCGCGTCCGACTGCGTGATGCGGCGCGATTGCGTGAGAATCAGGTCGAGCAGCGTCTTGATGTCGCGTTCGGTGCCGAGGGCCACGCCGATGCGGGTGAGCTCGCCGATTTCGCGCGCGCGTTGGGCCGCCTCGCCGCGCGCCCGCGCCGTCTCCGCGCGCGCGGCGGCTTCGCGGAAGCCCGCGCGGATCGCGACCAGCAGGCGCCGGGGGCTGGTCGGCTGCGTCAGGAAGCCCGACAGGAATTCCGTGGGCAGCGCTTCCGGCACGTCGGTTTCACCGTTGCGGCCCAGCGCGACGATCGCTCCACCCGCATCCACGAACGAGCGCATGATGTCCACGGGGAAGGCCGAGCGGCTTTCGGCGTCGAGCAGGAAGACGGTCGGCCGGTCGTCGGCGACGACGAGCTCCTTGGCCGTGCGCACGGGCCGCGCTTCCACCTGCGAGGTCTCGAGCGCGGGCGCCACGGCGTCTGGACGCCACATGGGCGGATGCAGGAGGACGTATCTCACGGGTGGGCGTCAAAGCCGAAGCGCGCCAGCGCTCCTAATCGGGAGAGCCGGCGCGCCGTCGATCTGCCGAGGCGAGTGAGCGGGCCCGTTAGGACCGCTGCACCCGCTGCAGGCCTTCTTCAGCCTCAGCGTATCCGGGGAAGATCGCGATCGCATGATTGAACATCTCGACCGCTTTGTCCTTCTGACCGTGATCGGCATAGAGCAAACCGCGCGAATAATAGGTCAGCGCCTCCGTGGGGACTTGCCGGCCCATGCGCTGGTCAGACGCCTGGCGCTGCAGTGCGGGGAGATTCGTATCCTTCATGAGGCGCGTGGCCACGTTGCGGATGATGTCGAACATGTGGTCGCGCTGCATCCGCTCGGATTCGGTCTTCACGATCTCGCCGGTCTCGACGTTGACCAGCCGGACGTCCACACGAAAGTCGCCATAGAAGTCGATGAAGGTGCCGGCCACGACATAGCGCGCGCCGACGAGCTTCCCGACCTTCGCCGCTGTTTGCGGATCGACGCGGTTCTGGCCCACGAGGTTCTGCTCGTCGACGATCCGCTGGATCTCCTGCCGCTCCACGACGCGCGCGGCGGGATTCTGCGCCAGCTCGGAGATCATCATGCCGGCAATGCCGCGCTCGAGCGCGTCGAAGTCTTCCTTCCCCTGGCCGTAGGAACCGCCATTGCTGAAGGGGAAGACGGCGATGCCCGGTCGCGTGTCCTGACCATGCTGCTGGGCGGCCAGAAGTGCGGGAACCAGGCTCAACACGGTCAGGACAGCACGCGCGCGCATACCTACTCCTTCGGTCACAAGGTCACCTTCATGCCTTCCTGGGCGGCCACCACTTCGAGTCTTCCCCCACTGCCGCGCGCCTTGGCGAACTTGCGCGCGGCCGCCAGCAAGGCATCCATCTCTTTATCGCCATGTTCGGGCTCGTGATGAAACAGCACGAGCTTCTTCACGCCGGCATCCTGCGCCAGGGTCACTGCTTCTTCGTACGTCGAGTGACCCCAGCCGCGGTGCTGCTCCAGTTCCTCCGGCGTGTACATAGCATCGTGAATCAGTAGATCGACATTCTTCAAAAACGTTACGAACTCGCGGCGCCAGTTCTTCGACACTTCGTATTCGCCGCCGACGCCCAATTCGTTATCCGTCACATACGCCATGCTCGCCCCACCTGTGGCGGGCGTGAGCCGGTATCCCAACGTCGTGCCCGGGTGACGCAGCCGCATCGTCCGCACCCGGAACTCGCCGATCGAAAACTCCTCCATATCGACCTGCTGCACCGTCAGCTGCGCCGACAGCGCGTCGAGCGGGATGGGGAACACGGACGGATCCATTTGCTGGCGCAGGATCGCTTCGAGCGACGTCGTCCCCTGGCGCGATCCCCAGATCCGCACGCTATTGCCGGCAGAGAAGAACGGCTTGAAGTGCGGCAGACCCTGGATGTGATCCCAATGCGCATGTGACAACAGAATCTCGACCCGTGCTGCACCGTTTTGCCGAGCGACTAGTTCGAGGCCTAACGCGCGAATCCCGGTGCCGGCGTCCAACACAACGAGTTGACCCCCGGCGCCTTCGACTGCGACACACGGTGTGTTGCCGCCGTAGCGCGCCGTCGCAGCACCGGGAGTAGGAATACTCCCCCGGGTTCCCCAAAAGATCACCGTGTAAGGCATGCGTGTTGGCGCGCCGAAACTCGCGCTAAGTTACTGGCAATTAGTGACGTAGAACAAGCCGCGGCCTCACCCGCGCACCGTGACCCGCCTCACGCGCCGCCCCGTCCTGCCGCCTGCTCGAGGGCGCCACGATCACGAATCACGATGTCTTTGCGGCTGACGTCAATCATTCCTTTATCAACCAGCTCGCGCATGGTCCGCGAGACGGTTTCGCGGGACGAGCCGATCATCTGGGCGATGGTGTGGTGGGTCAAGCGGCGCGTGATGCGCTGGCCGTCAGTTTCATCGGCGAGGTCGAGCAGCAACTGGGCGACGCGGCCGTGCACATCGAGCAGCACGAGGCTGCCGACTTTTTCATCGACACGCCGCAGCCGTCGCGACAACTCGCGCAAGAGCGCGAGCGCGATGCCGGCGGAGTGCTCGAGGATGCCCTGAAAGTCTTCGCGCCGCAGCACCAGCAACGTCGAGTCTTCCATGGCGATGACGTGCGCTGAGCGAGGCTCGTCGTCGATCAACGCCATCTCGCCGAAGAACTCGCCTTCGCCGAGCACGGAGAGAATGACTTCGCGGCCGTCTTCGCCGATCAGGACGACTTTGACTTGTCCTTTGCCGACGACATACAGCGCGTCGCCGGGATCGTCCTCGAACAGGATGACGGAGTTCTTTGGATACGAACGGTCGCGCGCCACCTCCACCACCCGCTGCAGGTCGGCGGCGGAGAGCTGGCTGAACAGAGGGACTTTTTGCAGCACATCCGTAGCGGACACGCGAACAGCTTACGACGTGTCGCAAGCCGTGTCAATTGAACCCAAAACCCGAGCCTTGCCCACAAGTTCGTGCCCCGACTATATTTCCGCACTTCGTTCAGTCCGACAATCAGGCAAGGATGTGTGCAGTGAAACCCGGAATTCACCCCAAATACCAGCGGGCGACCGTCCAATGCGCGTGCGGGAACACCTTTATCACGCGCTCCACGACCCCTGTGATCCACGTTGAAGTGTGCGCGGCCTGCCACCCGTTCTTCACCGGCAAGCAGAAGCTGGTCGATACCGCCGGCCGCGTGGAGCGCTTCCGCCAGAAGTACGGGACCAAGGCCCCCGCCGGCTCGAGCTAACCTCCGTGGATGACAGACTCCGCCAGGCGCTCGCGCGGGCGGAGGAGGTCGCGCGGCAGTTGGCCGACCCCGCCACCGCGCGGAATCCAGCCAAACTGAAGTCCCTCGGCCGCGAGCACGCCCAGCTCGAGGCCATTCGGCTTACCCACCAGCGCCTGGAGCGACTCGAAGGCGAGCTCGGTCAGGCGCGCGAAGTGCTGGCCGACAAGGACCCAGAGCTGTCGCAGCTCGCGCGTGCCGATGTGGAACGGCTGCGTCCGGAGATCGAACGCCTCGAGGAAGAGCTGGCCGAGTTACTCACGCCGGCGGATCCGTTCGACGACCGCGACGCGATCGTGGAGATTCGCGCGGGTACCGGTGGCGACGAAGCCGCGCTGTTTGCCGCCGATCTCTTCCGGATGTACACGCGCTTCTCCGAACGCCGTGGATGGAAGGTCGAGATCATGTCGCTGTCGGAGGGAACGCTGGGTGGTCTCAAAGAAGCGATCTTCGCGGCGCGCGGGCCGAAAGCATACGGAACGCTGCGCTATGAGTCGGGCGTGCATCGCGTGCAACGCGTGCCGGTGACGGAGCAGCAGGGACGCATTCACACGTCGGCCGCGACCGTCGCCGTCCTCCCGGAAGCCGAAGAAGTGGATCTCAAAATCGAAGAGAAAGATTTGCGCATCGACGTGTTTCGCTCGGGCGGGCCCGGCGGTCAGAGTGTGAACACGACGGACAGCGCCGTGCGGATCACGCACCTTCCCACAGGCCTCGAAGTAAAGTGCCAGGATCAGAAGTCGCAGCTCCAAAACAAGATCAAAGCGATGGAGATTCTGCGATCGCGTTTGCTTGACCGGATCGTCGCGGAGAAGGAAGCCGAGCGCGCGCGCGAGCGCCGCGCCCAGGTCGGCACCGGCGACCGCTCGCAGAAGGTCCGCACGTACAACTTTCCGCAGAATCGCGTCACCGATCATCGCATTCACTTCACGACACACAACATCGATCAAGTGATGGACGGCAAGCTTGACGATCTGATCGCCGCCGTGAAAGAAGCGCTGGAGCACGAGCGTGTCTGAGGCCTCGGCGGTCGAGAACCAACTGCGGCGGTCAGGCGGTCAAGACACGACTGCGGCGGTCTGGGCCGCGGTCCTGGGTGTCTCGATCGGTGAGGCATGGCTGCGGCGCGACGAGCCGAAGGCGCCCGCGCTGGTCGCGCGCTATGAGCACGCGATCGCACAGCTGAATCGTGGAGTCCCATTTGCGTACGCCGTCGGCGCTGTGGGCTTTCGCACACTCGATTTGAAGATCGATCCGCGCGCGCTGATTCCGCGTCCCGAGACCGAAGGCCTCGTGGAGCTCGTGCTGAAATACGGGAGCCGGGAGCCCGGAGCTGGGAGCCGGGGGCTCGCGGCGGACATCGGTACGGGCACCGGATGTATTGCTCTTGCTCTGGCTGTGGAAGGACGTTTCGAGCGCGTCATCGCGGTCGAGCAATCGCCTGCCGCCGCCACGCTCGCGCGTGAGAATGTGGAGCGCATCGCTCCCCGGACACCCGTCGAGATTCGCGTCGGGAACCTGTTCGCACCGTTGGTGGACAAGGGAGAGCGGTTTCGCGCGATCGTTTCGAATCCGCCGTATGTGAGCATCGCCGAGTACGGCGCGCTGGACTCATCGGTGCGGGACTTTGAGCCACGCGATGCGTTGGTCAGCGGTGTCACGGGACTCGACGCGACGCGCGCACTGTTCGCCGGCGCCGCATCGCTGCTCGAACCGGGCGGCTTGCTTGCGCTCGAGATCGACGAAGGGCGCGCCGATGCGGTTCGTGCACTGGGACGTGACCTTGGCTGGTCGGTTGAGATCCACCACGATGTGTTTGGCTGCCCGCGTTACGCGCTCTCTCTAAAGGAGGATTAGTGCTCGAGGAAAAGGCGGAAGAGTTAGGGCGCTTACTCGGCCAGACCGACGAATACAAGGCGTTGCGTCGCGCGACGGAAGGGCTGCGTGACGATAAGGAAGTGCAAAAAGTGCTCGCCGAGGCAGAGCGCCTGGCGCAGGAAATCGAGCGGGTCGCCCAACAAGGCAACGAACCGACCAAGGAACAGGTGGAGCAATACGACCGCGCGTTACAAAGCGTGCAGGGAAATCCGGTGTATCAGCAAATGGTCGTGGCGCAAACGAATTTTCAAAAACTGATGGACAGGATTAATGCCCGGATTTATGAGGGCATGAAAAAGGGCGCCGCGAGCCCTATCATCACGCTTGGCTAGGAGCGTGGAGTCAGGAGTCGGGAGCCCGGGGACATTCGTTGTTGTCGAAGGTCCTGAAGGCGCCGGCAAGTCGACGCTGGTTCGGTGGCTCGGTCCCGCGTTGCGCGCCGATGGACGCGATGTGCTCACGGTGCGCGAGCCGGGCGGGACGCCGCTCGCCGAAGCGGCACGCAAGCTCGCCCTGAAATCCCGCCACGAGCGGGCCTTCGCGGCCGAGCTGTTTCTGTTTTTGGCCGCCCGTGCGGACCTTGTGGAACGGGTGATCCGGCCGGCCCTCGCGAACGGCCAGGTGGTCATCGCCGACCGGTTCGGCCTGTCCACCATCGCCTATCAGGTCGTGGGACGCGGGTTGCCCCGGGCGGATGTGGAAGCCGCGCTGCGGATCGCTACCGGAGGCCTGGCGCCAGATCTGACACTGGTGCTGGATGTCCCCGTAGCCGTGGGCCGGGAGCGGCAGCGCCACGCCGGCAAGGTGAAGGATCGGATCGAACGTGAAGATGACACGTTTCACACACGGGTCCGTGAGGCCTATCGCAGCGCGTCCGGACCCGGAATTGTTCATATTGATGCAAGCCAGAACAAGAAGGCCGTCCAGGATGCCGCCTGGCGGGAAGTCACGGCGGTAACGGCACTATCACTGAGAGGGGCATGATGATTCGTCACAAAGGATTCGTGGTTGCCGCCGTCGTGTCGGTCGCGCTCGTGTCGGGCGGCTGGTTCCTGCAGCGCGAAACGGAGCCGGCCGGATCGGTTTATCAGCAGGCGCGGCTTTTCGATGACGTCCTGGCTCACGTCGCCGACTATTACGTCGATTCGTTGGACGAGAAGCAGCTCTATCAGATGGCGATCGATGGTATGCTCGATCAACTGAAGGATCCGTATTCTGTCTTTCTGAAGCCCGAGGATTTCCGCCAACTCTCCGAGGCGACGACCGGCAATTACTCCGGGCTCGGCATTCAGATCGACGTGCGCGATGGCTGGATCACCGTCGTCGCCCCTCTGCCCGACACGCCCGCCGACCGCGCCGGTATTCAGACCGGCGACATCATTGTCGCGCTCAACGGCCAGTCCACACAGGGGTGGAAACAGGACTCGGCGGTGAAGGCATTGCGCGGTCCCGCCGGCACGCAGGCGGAGCTGCAAATCCGCCGCGCGGGGATCGACAAGCCAATGACGTTCAAGCTCACGCGCGCGACGATTCACATTCGCTCGGTGCAGATCGCGATGATGCTGAACGACCACGTCGGCTACATCTCGCTGAATCCGGTGAGCGAGAGCTCCGCGCGTGAGGTGTCGCAGGCCGTCGATACGCTGCTGAAGCAGGGCATGAAGTCGCTCATTTTCGACCTGCGCCAAAATCCGGGCGGACTGTTGGACCAAGGGGTCGCGGTCTCGGACCTCTTCCTCGATCCTGGCAAGGCGATCGTCGAGACGCGCGGGCGCGCGCCGGGCTCATCGCACGAGTTCACGGACAGCAAGCCGCAGCAGTGGCCGCGCCTGCCGATCGTGACGATCGTCAACGGCGGCTCGGCGAGCGCGGCGGAGATCATCGCCGGTGCGCTGCAGGACCACGACCGCTCAGTGCTGATCGGCACACCCACGTTCGGCAAGGGCCTGGTGCAGTCGTTCTGGCGGCTCACGCCGGAAACGGGTCTCAAGCTGACGACGGCGCGGTGGTACACGCCGAGTGGCCGGACCATCCAGCGCGCGACCCGGAGCGAGGCGGAGCAGGAAGAGCAAGTGATCGCGGCGCAGCGCGGGCAGGACATCAAAGTCGATTCGACCGCGATTTTCCATACCGATGCCGGCCGGACGATCTTCGGCGGCGGGGGGATTCGGCCTGACCTCTATGTCGTTCCCGACACGTTGACAGTGGCGGAACGGACATTTGCGCGGGCGCTCGGTGAGAAGACGCCGCTCTATCAGGATGCCATCACGACGTATGCGCTTGAATTGAAGGAAACCCATCAGCTCAAGTCTGCGGACTTCACCGTGACGCCGGCCATGATAGATGAGGTGCTGAAGCGCGCGCGCGCGAAAGGCGTCAGCGTGTCGGATTCGATCGCGGCCGGCGCGCGCGAGCTCATCTCGCAGCAGCTGACGTATGTGGCTACCCGGTACAGCTTTGGTCAGCCGGCGGAGTTCCGCCGTCGCATGCATGATGACCAGCAGGTGCAGCGCGCCCTGGCGTTGGCGGATCGTGCCAAGACGCCGCAGGATCTGCTCACGCTCGCGAACACTCAGCCTTCTTCGTCGACCATTCGCAACAGGTGACCCCACAGTCTTCCCGCGCGATCGGGCTCATCGGGCCCGGTCGCGCGGGAGTTGGACTGGCGCTCGCACTGGCTCAGGCAGGCTACTCCGTCTGTCTCCACGGCCGCAACAAGAAAAGCGTACCCGCACCGCTCAAACTGACTACCGGCGACGGCGGCAAACCGCCGTGGATCGGCGACGTCGAGACCGTCATCCTGACGGTCCGCGATGATGCGATCACGCCGCTCGCGACAGCGCTGGCCCACGCGCGCGCCATCAGTGACCGCCACGTCGTGCTGCACCTCTCAGGCGTGCAGGGTCAGGAGGCCCTCGGCCCTCTCGTCTCGACCCGCGCGGCGCTCGGCTCATTCCATCCGCTGCAGACCATCGTCGAGCCGGAGCTGACACCGGCGCGGCTCAAAGGCGCGTGGGCGGCGGTGGAAGGCATGCCGCGCGCAATCGAAGCGGGCGAGAAGATCGCCAAGGACCTCGGCATGCGTCCCTTTCGCATCGCGACCAAGTCCAAGGCGATCTACCACGCGGGCGCGGTGTTCGCGTCGAATTACTTGGTGGTCGTCGAAGCCGTGGCGCAGCGGCTCCTGCGCCACGCGGGCCTATCGGATGCCGACGCCTGGGCGGCGCTGCGGCCGCTTGTCGAAGGCACGTTCGAGAACCTGAGCCGGCACGAGCCGCGCGAGGCGCTCACCGGTCCGGTGGTCCGCGGCGACACGGCGACGATTGTCCGCCATCTGCAATCGCTGGCCGTGGATGACGCGAAGCTGTACCGCGCGCTGGGCCGCGCGGCGTTGGAGCTGGCACAGAAACAGGGAATGGATGAAGCGACTGCGGGGAACGTCGCCGAAGCGCTCGCTACTGATCTACCACCCGTAATCCGGAAGTCGGGGAAAACCGGAATTCCCGGGTCGCGATCGTCTGATTCACCGTGACGGCGCGAAGAATGATCGTGCGTCGCTGACCTGAGTTCTCCACGATTTCGATCCGACGAATCAGGCCGTCCCGCTTTGCAATCCATACTGTCGCCGACGAGTAATCCAGGTCCTCGGTGCGCGGCGTCAGCGTGATGACATCCATCAGTCCGTCCGCCGTCGAGTCGCTCCGCACGAAGCGCGCGGAATAGCGCTCGTGTGAATGCTCGACGAACTGTCCGATCAGATTGGGGCCTGAGGTGCCTCCGCCGGGGCCTGGAATTGTCGTCCGGATCACCTGGCCGGGCGTGGTGCTGGGCGTGTACAGCCACAGCTTCTTCCCGTCGGCGACAATACGGTCGCCCTTGGGATCGGTAAAGCGCATCGCAAAGTAGTTAGGCCGTTGTTCGAACAGCCGGCCGTGCGTCGTGTCGGGATCGCCGAGCATCGGATTGTCGACGATTTGCGTGAAGTCGGCCTGGAGGGTTTTGACGGTGTCGTACACGGCCGATGCGCGATCGAGAACTGACCATGCGTCGGACTGTCGGACCGTCGTACCCTTGGACGGAAAGGCGAACACCGCAGCAAGCAGTCCGACCGTCACACTGTCCGACCGTCCGACCTTCATGCTCCTACAGCGGCAGGTTCCGCTACACGGCGTCCAATGGCCTCAGCGATAATGCGCACCTCCCGCATCAGCTGGGTGAACTGATCCGGAAACAGCGACTGCGCGCCGTCGGACAGCGCCTCTTCGGGGTTCGGGTGGACCTCGACGATGATGCCGTCGGCGCCGGCCGCGACCGCGGCACGCGCCATCGGGATCACCTTGTCGCGCAACCCCGTGCCGTGCGACGGATCGGCGATGATCGGCAGGTGCGAGAGCTTGTGCACGACGGGAATCACCGTCAGGTCGAATAGGTTGCGCGTCGCCGTATCGAAGCTCCGCACGCCCCGCTCACACAGGATCACGTCGTGATTGCCCTCAGCCAGCAGATATTCAGCGGACAGGAGGAGCTCCTCGACCGTGGCGCTGATGCCGCGCTTCAAGAGCACGGGCTTGCCGCAGCGGCCGGCCACCTTCAGCAGGGAGAAGTTCTGCATGTTGCGCGCGCCGATCTGCACGATGTCCGCCGTCTCGGCGACCCACTGCAGACCGCTCTCGTCCATGGCTTCGGTGCAGACCAGCAGACCGGTCTCTTCACGCGCTTTGGCCAGGAGCCGCAGACCCGGCTTGCCCAATCCCTGGAACGAGTACGGCGAGCTGCGCGGCTTCCAGGCGCCGCCGCGCAAGATGACCGCGCCGGCTTCCTTGACCTGACGTGCCGCCTCGAGGATCTGGCGCTCGTTTTCGACGGAGCAGGGGCCTGCGATCGCAACGATGTCGGTACCGCCAAACGCGATTCCTCCCGGCAGCCGCACGATGCTGTTCTCCGACTTCCATTCACGGCTGACCTGCTTGTAGGGCCGCGTGACGTGAATGACCTCGTGCACGCCCGGCAGGCCTTCGAGGCGCGAGGCGTCCACGCGCCCGTCGTTGCCGACGAGACCCACCGCCGTCCGCTGCGCGCCAGGCATGAGCTGCGCCTGATAGCCCAGCTCCTCGATGACGGAGATGACCTTGTCGACTTCGTGTTGCGTGGCACCATGCCGCATTACGATCAGCACGTCTAGCGTCTCCCGTCCCCAATGGTGAAGCGATCGCCGTCTTTTGCGGCCGACACGGGGCCGCCAAAGCGCTTGCCCGCGATTTTTGCCGGGTCCGAAGTTTCTACCGGCGGATAGAAGTGCGTCAAGACTAGACGCTTCGCGGACGCCTGTTTGGCGAGGTCGCCGGCCCGCTCAGGCGTGAGGTGGCTATCGATGGCTCGCTCTTCGGGAAGCGAGCACTCTGCCAGCAGCAAGTCACAGCCGGTCGCCCAGCGCGCCAGCTCACTGCTGGGCCCGGTATCGCCGGTGTAGACGAGACGGCCCTCAGGCGCAGTCAGCGAGACCGCCACGCTCTCGTCGGTGTGCGGCACCGGGAACGTTTCGAGGTTCACGTCCGCGTTGAGCGGGAATGGCTCACCATCGCGGACGTCGAGTATGCCGATCGGAAATCCGGGATCGAGCAGCCAGCCGCCGTAGCCTTCCGCCAGTGTCTTGAGCAGCTGCACGACGCCTGGCGGACCGAGGATCACGAACGGCTCGGTGCGCGGGGGCTCGGTCGTGTACTTGAGCGCATAGACGAGCATCGGCAGCTCGCCCCAATGGTCCGGATGAAAGTGCGTCAGGATGACGTGCGAGATCTGATGCCAGGGCAGCCCGAACTCCGCGAGCCGGTGCAGGGAGCCCGCGCCGCAGTCGAGCAAGACGCGCAGATCGCCGCGCTGCACCCAATGACAGGGGCAGATGCGACGGGCCGAAGGGGCAACGGTTCCTGTGCCGACGGTAACGAGCTCCATAGTCACTTTCCGCGGAAGACGATCCGCTTGAACACTAACAATCCGGGAGCTTTGAGCTTGGCGAGATATACTCCCGCGGGCAACAGCTGACCATCGTCCGAACGGCCATCCCACATCAAGCGCGGGTCACATATCCCGCCCGTCCCCGGATCCGCGCGTCCGTAGCGGCCCGGTCCCAGGACACCGGGGAAATCCGGTCCGGGCACGAACCGCCGCACGCGGTTGCCGCGCAGATCCAGAATGTCGAGCTCCACGTTGCCCGCAATCGCCACGTCGAACCAGAGGCATGTGGAGTCCCGGCCGCCGGCGGGGAAGGGATTGGGGAAATTCTGATAGAGCAGCGTGGCGGTGGGCATGCCGAGATCCACGACCAGAATCGACCCCTGGCTTCGCAGGATGCTCGTGTCGGCGCCCGCGTGGACCGTCAAAATCCAGCGATACGCCGTGTTGCGCTCGAGCGGTTGCGTCAGCTCGTAGGTCGTATCGGTGAGTCCGAGCGCGATGATGTCGAAGAGTCCCGTCGCGACGCGTTGCACTCGGAGATCGTACGTGAACGGCCCTGGCGGGGTCGAGACGAGCGCCGGATCCCAGATGAACGTGGGCTGCGCGGTATCGATCACGACGCCGGCGGGATTGTTGAATGTGACGAGCGTCGCCCACTCGGGTACGATGACCGGGCCTACCAGTCCGGTTGTCGCTGTCTCGCCAGTCGCCGCGTTTGCGTCGACGCGCCAGAACACATTTCCCGTTTTGAGGGCCTGGCCCGCAACGAAGGTCTGAGAACTTGTAGAAATATCGATCAGCGGGTTTGCCAGCGCGCTGTCGCGACTCACGCGTAGGTGGTACGTGACGGGCATCGCGAACGCGGGCACCGTGCCCACGCTCCACGAGAAGGTCGGCGTGACCGTTGTGAGCGGGCCGGCGCCGGGCAATGGCGCGAGCGCCGTCACGCCCGCGGGAAACACGGCGGCCGCCGCCACGTCGGGCATTCCCCAACCAAAGGTCGTATCGGGCGCGGCGCGATGCGATCCGGTGTTTCGGAACGCCGTGCGAATGTCCATCGGCAGCAGCGTCGGATGCATCTGTTTGAGGAGCGCGGCACTTGCGGCGAGGAGGGGCGTGGCGAACGAGGTCCCATCCGCGCGCGCCACTTTGCCCTGGCCGGTGAGCACGCAGACGGCGACGCCCGGACCCGTGAAGTCCGGCTTGATGCGGCCGTCCGCCGTCGGCCCGCGCGACGAGAAAAAAGCGATGGTGCCAAGCGAGTCTTCGGCACCGATGGCAAGGACGGAATCGCCATCGGCGGGCGTCCAGATGGTGCGCGATCCGGGGCCGCTGTTGCCCGCGGCGGTGACCACCAGAATGCCGCGCTGCGCGGCCATGTCGGCTGCCACGGTGGTCACCGCGACGTCGCCGTTCAGCTGGGACGGCGTGTAGCTGAATCCGTTGTCGAAGCTGAGGTATGCGAGACTCGACGACACGATGTCCACGCCGATCGAATCGGCCCACTCGAGCGCGGCAACGTAGTTGTCTTCCTCGACCCGCGTCTCGGTCCGCACATCTTCGGTTTTGGCGAGCAGAAAGTGCGCGCCGCGCGCGATGCCGTGCAGCCGCCCCGGAACGTCGGCCGCAAACAGGGACCACGTGGACGTGCCGTGTGATTGCGCCCCAGGCTGATCGTTCGGCTGGTCTTTCACAACGTTGTCGTTGAAGACAAAGTCGTGTTGCGCCGTGATCGTGATCCCGTTGAACGCCGTGTTCGCGGTATCGAATCCCGTATCGAAGATGCCGATGCGGACGCCGGTGCCGTCTGTACCCTGATCCGTCAGCGGCCGCAGATGGAGCCTGCGATAGGGCATTTCGGAGGGACCGAGGACGGGGTCGTCGCCCGTGGTGAAGCCGCAGGTGTCGCCCGGGGCGCTCGGCGCGGTGATGATCCGTGGTGCGAGCTCGGGCCCGGTGCGCGTGCGCGGAACCTTGAAGCGACCGAGCGGCTGGATGCGCCGGAGCTCGCGATCCTGTAATAGCTCACGCAGGACGGCAGTGGACACATCGGCACTGATCGCGTGCAACCACCGGCTTTCGACGCGTATCCGCACGCCCTGCGTGGTAAGCCGCTCCCGCAGCGCGTCGAGCGCGGCGTCAGGTCGCGCGAACAACCATACGGAGAGCGTGGTGTCGACTTGTCGCGTGAGGAACCGCGGCAAGACGGGCGATACCGCAGGTCGCTGCGCGGCCAAGCCTGCAGGCAGAAATACCAGCCACAGAAACCGTCGCATGAAGACGGGGAAGGGGGACGAGGGAGGGGAGACGGGTATTCCGCGCCCGCTACACGGGCTCCATCTGACCCAGCCGCACTCCAACGATTGTCGAGACGCCCGGCTCCTGCATGGTCACGCCGTATACCGCATCTGCCGCCTGCATCGTGCGCGGGTTGTGCGTGATCACAATGAACTGCGTCGAGTCCTTGAACTGCGTCAGCAGACGGACATAGCGGCCGACGTTCGCGTCGTCGAGCGGCGCATCGACCTCGTCGAGCAGGCAGAACGGACTTGGCTTCGCGAGGAAGATCGCGAACAAGAGCGATACGGCGACGAGGGTGCGTTCGCCTGAGGACAGCAGATGGATCCGCTGCGTGCGCTTGCCGCGCGGCGCCGCGTGGATCTCGATTTCGCTTTCGAGCGGCTCATCTTCGTTAGCGAGTCGGACGTCGCATTCGCCGCCGCCAAACAGGGTTTGAAACACTCCTCGGAAATGCTCCCGAACTTTCGAGAACGACTCCAGGAAGAGCGTCTTGGCGGTCTGGTCGATCTCGCGGGCCGCCTGCTGGAGCGAATTGCGCGCCGTCACGAGGTCGTCGCGCTGCGTCTGCAGGAACTCGAGGCGCTTCGTTTCCTCCGCGTGCTCTTCGACGGCGAGCGCGTTGACCGGTCCGACCGCGTCGATGGCGCCGCGCAGGCGATCGTTCTCCTGCCGCAGCCATTCGATGTCGCCGGGCACCTCCGGCGCGTCGGCGAGGAGCGTGTCGAGCGGCTTGCGCCATTCGGTTTCCACGCGCTCGACGAGCCCGCGCTTGCGGCCTTCGACTTCGGTGCGCTCGAGCTGCAGCCGGTGCTCCTCTTCGCCCAGCGCGGCCAGCGCCTTGCGCGCCTGGTCGAGCGCGCCTTCGGCTTGGCCGAGGTCTGCGTCGGTCATGCCGACTTGTGCCTCTGCATCCTTGGCTGCGGTTTCGAGCTCGGCGAGCGACACGCGACGCTCCTGTAGCGTGTCTTCCCACTGGGCGCGCTGCGTCGTCAGCACCGCCGTTTCGTGCTCGATGCGGGCGATTTCTTCCGCGCGCGCAGCGGCCTGTTCCCGCGACGCGCTCGCATCGGCGTCGGCGCGGTTGGCGCGGTCGGTGGCAGCCGCAAGCCGGGCTTCGACCTGCGCCGCCTCCACCTGCCAGCGCACGCGCTGCTCGCGGGCGGCTTCCTGCTGTGCCTCGAGATCGGCGAGGCCCGCGCGCTCGGCGCTCAGCTGCTCGGCGGAGCGCATCCGCTCGACTTCGCGCTCCTGCAGCTCGACATGCACGGCGCCGAGGCGCGTTTCGACTTCGGCGAGGCGGCGCGTAAAGCGCTCGACCTGGCCGGCGGCCTCTTCCGCCTGCCGCCGCGCGTGAATCACGCCACGGTCGGCCTCGCCCTTCTCGGCGCCGGCTTCGAGCTCCGCGCGGCGCGCCTGCTCGGCCGCGTGGCCGGCCGCGGTGAGTGCCGCTTCGGCCGCCGCCAGCTCTTTCACCGTGGACTCCTCGGCGGCGCGGGCCCGTTCGAGATTAGCCGTGGCCTCGCGTACCTCTTTCTCCAAGGTTTCCAGCTCGGCACGGCGCTGCAGCGGACCGGCGGCAGGCGTGCCGCTGTCGAGGAAGACGGCGCCGTTTGCGCGACGCAGCGCACCGGCAGCAATCACTTCGTGGCCGGCGAGCAGCGCGCGCACCCATGCAGCGGCTGGTCCGTCCACGCGTAGCTCGTCTTTCAGTGGATGGCCGTCGGCGCCGAGATGCGGGCCGGGAACCGCCGGCAGAAGCACGAGCGGCCCGGGCTGCGCTTCCGAGTGCCAGGCGCGAATCGCGTCGATCACGGATGCGTCGCGCACCAGCACGGCATGGAGCCACTCCCCCAGCAGCCGCTCCGCGAGCTCGGCATCACGCCGGCTCGTGCGAACGAAATCGGCGAGGGGACCGAGCACGCCGTCGCCGAACTGATTCTTGGCCTTGAGCAACGCCTGGGCCGCTGGCGCGAGGCCCACATGCTCGCGATCGAGCTCGCTCAACGCGTCCCGGCGGGCCTCGAGCTGTGCCAGCGCCGCTTCGGACTGCCGTCGGGCCGAGCGGGCACTCATCTCTTGTTCGTGTAACGTGGCGACGTGCCGACGGGCGTGCTGCAATGCCTCGACCGCATGTACTGCTGCCCTCGCGTCCTGGCTGACACGCTGCGCCGCGCTTTCCGCCTCGCGCGCGGCCTGCTGCGCGGCGGCATCGCGCTCCTGTCGCTCGTCAGTCGCGAGCGCGAGCTGCTCGCGCAGCTCGCTGCGCTCTCGATCGAGAGCGCCGCCTTCGATCTCGAGCGCGCGCGCAGTCTCCGCGCGCAGCTGGAGTGCCTCCTCCATTTCGCGGACCGTGGTGCGCTCGGCGGTGAGCCGGCCACGCACGTTGTCTTCTTCGCCGGTGCGCGCGCGCAGCTCGTTCTGCACCGACGCGAGATCGCGCTCGGCGGCAGTGCGCTCGGCGGC
>Ga0075425_100000975_pt1 | contig 27458 bp, 21 predicted proteins | sample SoiMethybrSBSTD4_FD_75300 | JGI IMG/M metagenome (GOLD analysis project Ga0075425, IMG submission 75300) | Bulk soil microbial communities from a Populus tree surrounding site in Tennessee, USA - Soil MetaG P. TD hybrid SBSTD4 | ecosystem: Environmental > Terrestrial > Soil > Tree plantation...
TTGCCCTTCGTGAAGCGCTTCTCCACCTTCAGCGATCCCGCGTCGTATTTATCCGATCCCCGATACTCCTCGGTCACGATGCTCAGGAACTGCGGATGCGGACGGAGCAGCTGCGCGCGCGTCGTGGTGCTGCCGTTGAGGCCCGTGCCGGGCAGCATGCCGACGAACGGATTCGAGACCGAGCCGCTGAGGAACGTTTCATTCGCGGTGTCGCGCGTGGGCGAGGTCGAGAGGTACTTGGTCGGAATGCCGTTGACCTCGCGCTGCACCGGCAGGTGGCGTCCGCGCGATCCGATGTACGTCAGATCGAGGAGCCAGCCGAGGCCGAGGTCGCGCTGCGCGCCGAGCTGCCAGCGCGTGTAGTACGGAATCTCGCGCTCGGCGGGAACGACCGTGCCGATCGCCAGTCCTAATGCGGTGCCGTAACCCTTCGCCGAACCGGTGGGCTGGATGATCTGACCGCTCGGAATCGGATTCGTGAGATCGGCGATGAACGTCGTGCCGTTGTTCTCCGTCGTCACGACGCCGGTCGGCTGCGAGAAGCCGAGCTGATTGCCCGCATCGAAGTAGTAGTCGTAGCTGAACAGGCCCAGTCCCGCCCGGAACAGCGTCTTGTCGTTGAACAGATACGACGCGAAGAATCGCGGCATGAACTTGTACATGTCGTTGTAGATCTTCCCGTTCTCGAACTCGACGCCGCCCTTGACGGCGAAGGCCGAGACGGGGATCTCCGCGATTGGGTTCTTCGCGTAATTCGCGAGCGCGGCCGCTTCGATCGGACTGGCGACCGTGTCGTTGAAGCCCGCGAGGTTCTGATCGTGCGCTTCCTCGAGCGACTGCGCGTACTCGAAGCGAAGGCCGAGGTTGACGGTGAGCTTGTCGTTGACGCGCCAGTCGTCCTGCGCGAAGAGCGCATGCGAGTTCTGGCGATAGTCGCCGTCCGCCGCGATCTCGAACTGGCTCGCGGTGCTGCTCGCATTCGCGACGGTGTTCGTGCCGGTCGTCGGAATGCCGAGGAGGAACTGCGCCCACGACTGCGCGATCACGTTCTGTGCGGCGGAGTTGTTCTGCCGCGTGTACGCGCCGTTGAAGTGGAAGCGGACGTACTCCGACACGTCGATGTTCCAGCGCTGGCGGCGCATTTCGTAGCCGGACTTGAGCGAATGCGCGTGCCACAGCCAGCTCGCGGACGGATTGAACGAGATGTTGGTGAACGGACGATTGAAGCCGGAGCCGAAGTCGGAGCGCTGCGCGCCGAGCGATGCGAGCAGCGAGTTCGCATTCGTCGAGCTGAAGCCGCCGAACGTGATCAGCGGCAGGTAGTGATAGCCGTTCATCAGCTTCACCACATCGGCCGACCAGCCGAGCGTCGCCGGATCGAAGTCCTGCGCCGCCTCGCGCCACTCGCCGAACTGCGACCACGCGACGCGCGTGTCGACGAAGAGCCCGCCGCCGATGATCGACGTGTAGCCGAGCGTCGCGCCCTTGTTGCTGCGGTAGTCGAAGCCGTGCGTGACTTCGAATCCGTTGATCGAGCCCGCGCCGGTCGCGTTCGCGGCGCCGAGGGCCCAGTTGTAGCGGTCTTCCTGGCGCTTGTTCCAGTAGCCGGTGAGGAAGAGCTTGTTCGAGTTGTTGATGTTGTGATCGGCGCGGCCGACGACTCCGTTGTAGTCGTACGGACGGAGCATGTTCGTGAAGTAGTTGTCCTCGAGTCCGGGCCGATTCGGATCGGGATAGTACGAGAGGAACTTCTTCGCGATCGGATTGATGCGATCGGCCGGAATGATCATGCCCGGGAAGGCCGTGCGCGCATTCGTGCTGCCGGTCGCGGTTCGTGGATCGTAGATCGGGATGTTCCACTCCGACAGATCGCCGGCCTTCATCTTCGCGGTCGGCACGGTGTACGCCGACGGTTCGGGCTGGATGTCCTTCAAATGCTCGAACGAGAGCATGTAGAACGTGCGGTCGTGGAGGATCGGACCGGAGACGGTGCCGGTGTAGCGGTCGTATTCGCGCGTCGGCTTGTCGGCGCCGGCGCGTTTGGAGAGAAGCGGCGTCGCGGAGCGGCTGTCGCTGCGATTGAAGTACGCGAAGCTGCCCTTCAGCGCGTTCGTGCCGCTCTTGAGCGCGAGGTTCACGGTCGCGCCGGCGGTGTGACCCGACTGCGCATCGAACGTGTTCGTCTGCACCTTGAACTCGGAGATCGCATCGGACGGTGGCGAGAAGCCGACCACGCCGGCGTTGTTCGTCGGCGTCGTGTTGTTCGGCGACACGCGATTCGGCGCGCCGTCGAGCGTGAACTCGTTGCCGCCGAGCGCGCCGTTCGCGACGATGCCGCCGAGATTGCCGTTGTCCATCGGCCGCGAGAAGTGCAGGTCGGAGGAATCGGCCACGCCCGGCGCGAGACGCGTGAGCATGTACGCGGTGCCGTCGCCGAGCGGCAGCTGCTGGATCTGATTGCTGTCGACGACCTGACCTGAGACCGGCGTCGAGACGTCGAGCAGCGGCGCGGTCGCGGTGACGGTCATCGTCTCCTCGACCGATCCCGGCTCGAGCGCGAAGTCGGCGGTGATCACGTCGCCGACGCGGATCGTGATCCCTTTCCGCACGGCGGGCTTGAGCCCTTCGAGCCGGGCCTCGACGCTGTACGTGCCGGAGTTGAGGAACGGCACGTTGAAGGCGCCTTTGCCGTCAGTGGTGGCAGTGGTGAAGACGTTCGTCTCGACGTTGGTCACCGTGACGGTGACCCCGGGCAGCACCGCGCCGCTCGCGTCTTTGACGATGCCCTTGATCGTGCCGCGGAAATCCTGCGCGGCGGCCGGAAGGGCGAGAATGAGGATCAGGAACGCACACAACAGCCCGATTCGTCGCATCGTTTGTCGCGCCATGGGTCCTCCACGGATGTCAATCTTGTCGGTCGGTAGGCTCGGTGTGTTATATGACCAATCGAATACGATAGTCAAGATCTTGTATGACCACTTTACGACGTTTTTCCCTGCTGACGACCCTTTTCATCGCCTCGCTCGCGGTTGCATCACCGTCTTTGGTAAGACCAATCACGTCACAAACCGTTGTGCTCCGCGTCACCACGCTCGCCGCGAAAGGCCCCGGATCGCTCCGCGCCGCGCTCGAGGATCCGCGCCCGCGGCTGGTGGTGTTCGAGGTCGGCGGCGTGATCGATCTCGAAGGCCGGACGCTCGTCGTCCGCACTCCGCACCTCACCCTCGCGGGCCAGACCGCGCCCGACCCCGGCATCACGCTCATCCGCGGAGGCCTGATCGTGGAGACGAGCGATGTGTGGATCGAGCATATTGCCGTGAGGCCGGGGGATGGCGGATGGCGGATGGCGGATGGCGGATCGCTGACGCCGGATTCTGCCTCTGCCATCCGCCCTCTGCCATCTGCCATCCGCGAATGGGCTCCCGACGCCCTCGGCGTCCGACGCGGCGATGCGCCGGTGCACGACGTCGTCTTCGATCACTGCTCCGCGACGTGGGCCGTCGACGAGAACCTCTCCACCTCGGGACCGGCCGACGTCGATGCGACGGCGAATCCCGACGCAACGGCCCACGACGTCGTCATTCGCAATTGCATCATCGCCGAGGGGCTGTCGCATGCGACGCATCCGAAGGGAGAGCATTCGAAGGGAACGCTCGTGCACGACGGCGTGCGCAACGTGACGATCGAAGGATGCCTCTACGCGCACAACCGCGAGCGCAACCCGCGCGTGAAGGGCGGCGCGACGGCGCGCGTGATCGGCAACGTCATCTACAACTGGGGCAGCGCCGCCGTCGGCGTCGGCTCGATGGGCAACAAGAAGCTGTTGCAGGGCGCGGAAGTCGTGCTCGAGGACAACGTCGCCATTCCCGGACCGGACACAAAGAACCGCGCGCTCGTGAAGGAGCTCGATCCCGGCGCGAAGGTGACCCTCCGCGACAATCACCGCGGCGACGAGGTGCTCGAGCGCGTCCTCCGCAACGCCGGCTCCCGCCCCGCGCGACGCGACCCGATCGACGCGCGCATCGTGAAATCAGTGACCGACCGAACGGGACACATCATCGACAGCCAGAACGAAGTGGGCGGCTACCCGGTGCGCGCTGCCACGAAGCGCGCGCTAACGATCCCCTCGGATCTCGCCGGGTGGTTGGAGGGGTTGGGGCGGGAGGTTGGGGGGCGGTAAGTGGGGGTTCAGGCGAGATAAAATGGACGTCTCATCTCCGACAATTCCTTTGTAAATAGGCTTGCTGCGTCACTCTTGTTGTCGAGATGCAGCTTGATTACAGAGTTAGGCGGATCGTGGATCGGTATTTAGAATGATCGACATGATCGCTCGTGTAATGATTCAGCTCCCGACCGCGCTGTGGATGCGAGAGGATTCGTGCTTGGCCAGCTTCGATGAGAACTATAGTACTCGCCACGTCCGGATACATCCGCTCAAGCAATCAGCGTTCGTTCTATCTCCCGATACTAATGGTCGCGTTGAAGCTCATCACATCGCTGCAACTCTCCGTCCCATGGACGACGTTAAACGATACGAGTTTGTTCGAATGGATGGACAGTTCGTGTGTCACGCCGATCTACTGCAAATTGACTTCTTCGGAGACGGATTCGAGCGTCGCTCCGGCACGGCGGACGATCCAAATCCTACCGAGGTCGAGCGGGTAACTCGCGATGTTGTGCGTCGTCTCCGGTATACGCTCGGTGCTCCGTGGTTCCGCGAATTTCCGCTTCATAAGGTGTTCTGGGTCATTAGGTACTTGGCTGACGATGAATCGGAACTGCCGGAGACCGCTGGCTTTGTCCGTATCCGCGGCCACGCGCCATTCGAGTTCATCTTTACCGGTTTTGATGAGCACTCCTGGCATGCCGCGCAGCGGTTGGGCACGGACTTCACGCCGCTCCTATGGGAGAGCCTCCACCTTGATGCTCGATTTCTGCTGCCGGAGGTCGGCCCCGCAATCGTCTTGGCGTACTCCGCCATCGAAGCAGCCTCGGAGCAACTCGTCAGGCAGAATGCGCTGTCTTCGCAAGTGGCGCAACGGCTTCTGAAAAAACGCGTCCCCGATAGACTCGACATCGTCGCGTCACAACTGATCGGCACGACTCTGAAAGCAGACCCCATTCTTTGGCAGGCTTTCGACGAACTTCGGCGAGCTCGTAACAGTTTTGCACATGCGGGTCGCGCAATGCTGAATGGTACGATTGTCGATGAGCACATGGCATCTGCGCTTGTTGATCGTTCCGAGCCGGTTCTTCGTTGGATCGAGTCACATCTGCCGGCAGGTTTGCAAACGTCCAAAGATCCGTACGTTCCGGTGTGGGAGTATCGCGCGCCACTTACGGCGGGATAAAAGGTGTACAGCCCAAACCGCCTAACTCGCACTTGAAGCTGGCAAACCGACGCAAGGTGGCTCGGGGCCGAAGCCTCTCGCGAGCTCCAAGCCTGCGATGGCGATCGCGGCTCTTGCAGATCGCGTCTCCCATTCGGCGGTGTACGCGGCAAGAGCCGCACCGCCCTGTCGTTTGCACGTGATGCCGGTTTGCAGCTTAGGTGCAGAAGTCGTTAGGCGGACGAAAGGTTTGGTCCATCGCGGGGGCGTTGGCTTCGTAACTTGCTTCTCTAGCGTGACTTAGCGTTAAGCGTAAAGCATCGGATTGGTACAATTTCGCTCATCCATGTAGGATGCCCCGGTGATTTCGATTGATGAACTTGTTGCGATAGCGAAAGCGCGGTTGGAAGATGCCAACGTTTTGTTCGTGAATGAGCGGATTGATGGTGCTGGGTATTTGTGCGGCTACGCGGTTGAACTTGCGCTTAAGGCGCGAATCTGTCGAACCCTGAATTGGCTTGGATTCCCTGAGAAGCGCAACGAGTTCGATAACTTCGCGAGTTTTAAGACGCACAAGCTTGACGTGCTGCTTTCACTGTCCGGTCAAGAGCAACGAATCAAGACCGAGAATCTCTCTGAATGGTCAGCAGTAGCGACCTGGGATCCGGAGGCGCGCTACCGCGCGATTGGGCAAACCGACGCCGTGCAGGTGGCTTTGATGATCGTTGGTGCTGAAACTCTAATGAGGGTGTTATGAATCAGTTTGTGACCAAACTTCTTGACGTCGAGCAGGAAATCGCGCGAGACAAGGGCGCTCTGAATCTGTTTGCGTTGTTCATGCGCGAGGATCTGGCGGACAGGTGGGATCTGGTCGTAGCGGGACCGTGGGTGAAGCAGGATGAGGCCACACTTCGCTACGTCGCTGCCGCTCTTAAACGACACCTGACCCCAGGTGAAATGACGTCGCTGGCTCGCGTCGTCGTTTTGCCCGCCACGGAGAACCCGGTCAGGGCAATCACTGAGAGCTATGAAGTCGAACATGGGCAAGTAGAGTTGAACGACCCGGAGAGTTTCGGCCTCCCTGTCAAGCATGGGTACCTCATTACGTCGAAGCGCGCCGCCTAACCTCCTCCCCCCCATTCGGCGATACTTCCCCTCATGCGACCACTTCGCTATTCCATCAACGTCACGCTGGACGGGTGCTGCGACCATCGGGCAGTCGCCGCCGACGAGGAGTTGCATCGTCATGCGGTTGAGAACCTCGCTCGGGCCGATGCCCTCCTCTTTGGCCGCGTGACTTACGAAATGATGGAGGCTGCGTGGCGGCGGCCGGCGGCGGCGATGCCTGACTGGACGAAGCCCTTCGCGAGGACGATCGACGCGGCAAAAAAGTATGTCGTGTCGAGCACTCTGGAGCGCGTCGACTGGAACGCGGAGCTCTTGCGCGGGGATCTCGCCGCGGCCGTTCAGCGGCTCAAAGCGGAGCCGGGCAACGGGCTGTTCGTGGCAGGCGTGACGCTCCCGCGGGCGCTGGCCGAGCTAGGATTGATCGATGAGTACGAGCTCGTCGTGCATCCCACGCTGGCCGGCCACGGGCCGGCGTTATTCGCGGGGCTGTCGAAGCCGATCGACCTGAAGCTCGTGAGCCGGCTCGAATTCGCCTCGGGCGCGGTGGCCATGCGGTATGAGCCGCGACGGCCCTAAACTCGCCGCGTGCTCTTCGTCAAATATCTGCGCGACGGCGTCCGGTCCGGCGCGATCACCAGCAGCGTCCGCGTCTGGCAGCGGCCGCACGTCACGGCCGGCAAACGCTATCGCATGGAGGACGGCGAGATCGAAGTCGACTCGATCGTTCCGATCTCGTTCGACGACGTCACTCCCCGGCTCGCACGCGCCTGCGGCTTCAGCAGCGTCGCGGATCTCCTGAAGGTGGCAAAACACGGGCGCGGCGAAAACGTCTATCTCGTCCGGTTCCACTACATTCCGCCCCGGGGAGCGGCTATCATCCCTGCTATCAACTTGACCCAGCGATGACCGAGTCCCTCCTCATCCGCGACGTTCCGAAGGAAATCCACGACTGGCTCCGAGGGGAGAGGGAGCGGTCGCTGCGCACGCAGAACGAGGTCCTGCTGGACATCCTCGACCAGGCCGCGCGCGGGTCGCGGCCGACGCCGCCCGTCACGCCGATGCGCGGGACCACGGGCGGCCACGCCTTCACCTTCATCGATCTCTTCGCCGGCATCGGCGGTCTGCGCATCGCTCTCCAGCGCCTCGGCGGCCACTGCGCGTTTTCCTGCGAGTGGGATCGCTACGCGCAGAAAACGTACAACGCGTGGTTCGGCGAAGTGCCGCAGGGCGACATCCGTAAAATCGATCCGGCGCTGATTCCCGATCACGACCTCCTCGCCGCCGGCTTCCCCTGCCAGCCCTTCTCCATCGCCGGCGTCTCGAAGAAGAAATCCCTCGGCCGCGAGCACGGCTTCAAGGACCAGACCCAGGGGACGCTGTTCTTTTATCTCGCGTCGATCATCGAGGCGAAGCGGCCGCCGGTGATCCTGCTCGAGAACGTGAAGAACCTGAAGTCGCACGACGGCGGGCGCACGTGGTCGGTCATCAAATCGACGCTCGAGTCGCTGCGCTATCGCGTGTTTCAGGACGTCATCGATGCCGCGGGATGGGTGCCGCAGCATCGCGAGCGCGTGTTCATCGCCGGCTTCGACGTCGACACCTTCGGCGAGAACGTGCAGTTCGATTTCGCGAGCGTGAAGCGCGGCACGCCGCCGAAGCTGAAGGACATCCTCGAGAAGAAGCCCGATCCGAAATACACGCTGTCGAATCACCTCTGGAACTACCTGCAGGAGTACGCGGCGCGGCATCGCGCGCGCGGCAACGGCTTCGGCTTCGGCCTCGCCGATCCGGACGGCGTCACGCGCACGCTGAGCGCGCGCTACTACAAGGACGGTTCGGAAATCCTCATTCGCCAGCGCAACAAGAATCCGCGGCGACTGACACCGAGCGAATGCGCGCGATTGATGGGATTCCCCGAAGATCTTCCCATCGTCGTTTCGGACACGCAGGCCTACAAGCAGTTCGGCAACGCCGTCGTGCCGCTCGTCGCCGAGGCGATCGGCCGCGAGCTGATCAAAGTCCTCGCGCGGCAGCGCTCGAGGTCCTGACGTGTCGCCCGAAGCCGGACGCGCGATCGAGGATGCGTTTCGACACGGCAGGGCCCTTCTGAAATTCATCTCCGCGAATGACACCGGCCTCACCGGCAGTCATCAGCGAGGCTTCTACCTTCCGAAAGCGGCGTGGCAGCTCTTCACGCCGCACGCGCCGGAGAAGGATCGCTGCGACAAGTCGAACGTGCGCATCACGTGGCAGGACGGCATCGTCACGCAATCGGTCGTCACGTGGTACGGCGCGAAGACGCGCAGCGAATATCGCCTGACGTCGTTCGGCCGCGGATTTCGATGGCTGCGCCATGATCTCGTCGGCGCGCTGCTCGTCCTCGTCCCGATCTCGCATCAGGAATTCGTCGCGTACGTGATCGAGCACGACGAGGACATCGCCGACGTGCAGGCCGCGCTGAACGTGTTCGCGATCGAGCGCTGGGCGGTGTTCATCGCCGATCGCGAAGAAGAAACGATCGAGTCGTGCACCGATCGCCTCTTCCGCGAATTCGCCGAGTCGACGACGGCCTTCCCCGACACGCTCACGATCTCCGAGAAAACGCGCGAGGTCGTGCACGCGTGCGCCGCTGCGATCGCGAGCCGTTCGATCGACGAGCAGCTCGTCGAATTCATTCGCCACGAACTGATGCTTTTCAAAATGATCGAGCGGCGGTTTTACGAAGCCGACGTGCGGCGCACGTTCGCCGACATCGACGACTTCGTGAACACCGCGCTCAGCATTCTCAACGCGCGGAAGGCGCGCGCCGGCCGTGCGCTCGAGAACCACATCGAGTTCCTGTTTCGTCAGGCAGGCATCCCGTTTCAGATGCGCGCTGTCGTCGAGGGAACGCGTCCGGACATCGTCATTCCGGGGCGCTACGAATACGAGCTCGCGCTGCGCGGGCGTTATCCGGCCGAGAAGCTGATCGTGATCGGCGTGAAAACGACCTGCAAGGATCGCTGGCGCCAGGTGCTGAACGAAGCGCCGCTCGTCGCGCGCAAACACATCCTCACGCTGCAGGAAGGGATCTCGCCGAAGCAGCTCGAGGAGATGCATCGCTCGAACGTCGCGCTGATCGTTCCGAAAGCGCTCCACGGCAAATACCCTTACGAGCGCCACATCGAGCTGCTCGATCTCGAGACGTTCATCGAAAGCGTGCGAAGGACTCTCTCCTGATGGCCGACGTTCTCACGCGCGCCCAGCGCTCGTTCAACATGAGCCGGATCCGCTCGAAGGACACGACGCCGGAGCTCTTCGTCCGCCGTCTCGTCCACTCCCTGGGCTATCGCTATCGCCTGCACGGCCGCAAGCTTCCAGGGCGACCGGACCTCGTGTTCGCGTCGCGCGCGAAGGTGATCTTCGTGCACGGCTGCTACTGGCATATGCACGACTGCCCGTACGGCCGCGTGAAGCCGAAGACGAACGCGTCGTTCTGGGAAAAGAAGCGCCAGTCGAACGTCGAGCGCGACCGCCGCAACGTACGCGCGCTGCGCCGCGAAGGCTGGCGCGTGCTGATCGTGTGGGAGTGCGCGATCCGGAAGCCGAATCGCATCGCGGCGGCGGTGAAGAGGTTTCTTGGAGTGCGCTGACCGCAGTCAGCGCTTTCTATGCGCGAGCCGCAGCTCGCGTGCGGCAGCTGCGGCTGCCGCAGGCAAAGCGGCGACTGCGGTCGCCGCATTCCAAAATTACCGATCGCGGCGGCGGTGAAGAAGTTCCCTGGAGTGCGCTGACCGCAGTCAGCGCTTTCTACGCGCGAGCCGCAGCTCGCGCGCGGCAGCTGCGGCTGCCGCAGGGAAAGCGGCGACTGCGGTCGCCACAGTCCAAATTACCTCCGCTCCATCTCCTGGCTCGCGAAGATGAACGGGCCGACGCCTTTCGGATCGTTGCTCGCGATCTTTTCGTTCACGTAGTACGCGAACGTTCCGTCGCGATAAGGGTCGCCGCCGAGGCCGGCGACCTGGCAGACGCGGTTGATGGCGACGAGGCCGTTGGCGTCGACGGTGATGAATTCCTTCAGCACGCCTTCATACGCGCGGCGCGCGATCTTGTCGTACGTGTCGGGGAGATCGCGGAGGCGCGTGGCCTTCAGGAGCGCGTAGGTGAACATCGTCGAGGCCGAGGCTTCGAGGTAGTTGCCGTCGCGGCCGGGCTGATCGAGGACCTGCCACCAGACGCCCGACTTCTGGTCCTGCACTTTCGCGATCGCCTCCGCGAGGCGATTGAGAATGGCGACGAGCTCGGGACGGCGCGGGTGATCGAGCGGCACGAAGTCGAGCGTGTCGACGAGCGCCATCGCGTACCAGCCCATCGCGCGGCCCCAGAACGCAGGCGAGCGTCCGGTCGCGGGATCGGCCCACTTCTGCTGACGGCTCTCGTCCCAGCCGTGGTACAGCAGTCCCGTTTTCTCGTCGCGCGCGTGCTTCTCCATGAAGACGAATTGATTGATGACGTCGTCGAAGAGGGCCGGCTCGTGGAAGGTCTTCGCGTACTGCGCGAGGAACGGCGCGCCCATGTAGAGACCGTCGAGCCACATCTGATACGGATACCGCTTCTTGTGCCAGAAGCCGCCCTCGTGCGTGCGCGGTGCCTCACGCATCTGATTGCGAAGCGTTTCGATGGCCTTGCGATACTTCTCGTCCTTCGTCTTCGCATAGAGCGCGAAGAGCGGCTTGCCGGGATTGATGCGATCGATGTTGTAGTCGTCGAGCTTGTAGCCGCCCGCAATCGCGCCGTTCGCGTCGATCATCCCGTCGTAGTAGTGCTTCACGTAATCGAGGTAGCGCGCATCGCCGGTGCGCTCGTAAACGTGGAGCATCGCCTTCAGCACGAGACCGGGCGTGTACTCCCAGCGCGGCGCGTCGGTCGCATCGAGCCACATCGAATCTGGCGTGCGCTTCATGACCGAGTCGGCCATGCGCACGGACCACCACGCATCGACCGTCGGAATCTTCGGCGCGCGAACGTATGCCGCGAGCTCCGGTGCCGCTTTTCGCAGCTCTTCGGCCATCACCGCGCCGTACAACGCGCTGCCTTCGGCGTTGAGATGCGTGTGATCGGGACCGAGGGCAGGATTCAGATTGCCGATGCTGCGCGCGTGCAGATCGATGAGCGGAACATTCTTTTCGGCGGCGACATCTTTCGTCGCATCGGCCCACGCCTGCAGATCGGACGGACCGGCGTTGCGCCGCGCGAGCGGCGTGACGAGGATCGGTTTCGCACCGATGGCGCGCGCTTCGTCGACGTAGCGGGCGAGGTTCGCGCGATACGTGGGCATGTCGGTCTCGCGATCGAGTCCCTTGCCCGGCTGATCGTTGTGTCCGAACTGGATGAGCACGTGCGTCGGCTTCTTCGCGAGCGCATCGGCCCAGTGGCCTTCATTGATGAACGACTTCGAGCTGCGTCCGCCGCGCGCGACGTTCAGCAGCGCGGCGCTGTCGTTCACCCACGTCTTGAAGCCGAGTCCCCATCCCGATTTCTCGGTGACCGTCGAATCGCCGACGAGCGCGATGCGGATCGGACGATCGTCGGTGGTGAAGGACCACGTGGGGCCGTCGTCGATGCGCCAGGTGTAGGTTTTGCCGGGTTCGAGCGGACCGGTCGTCGCCGCACTCAGCGTCGATTGAGTTCCTTCGCCGTCTACGCGGCTCAGGATGACGTGGTTCGCAGCTGGATTCCTCGACGGCGTCCAGCGCAGCGTCACGCCGCTCGGGTCGACGTATCGCGCGCCGTTTTCGGGATACGGCATCGACGCGAATGGCAGCACCGGCGGGATCGAGCGCGGATCCCATCGGCCGCCGAAGGTCCAGGCGGCGGTGACGTCCTCCTCGCGAACGCCCGGCAGGTTGTCGGCGTGCCACGCGTAATCGCCGCCGGTGCGATGCACGTTCGCGTAGTAATAGCGTTCGCCCCAAACGAGCGGATCGGGCGCGGGCGACGGCGCGATCGGCTTGTCGGCGACGTTGGCCGACAGCGTGTCGTCGATGAGAAAGAACTGCGCGTCGCGGTGATTGCGGCCGAGGGCGACGTTGGGGATGCCGTCGAACTGCGAGTGGCGAATGACGAACTTCTGATCGCGATTCTTCGAACCGTCGTGCCAGATGCTCGCCGTCGTGTTGTGTCCGAAGAAGCGGCAGTTCGTCGCGTAGGCCCATCCGCGCGGGCAGACGAAGTCGACGTGCCCCTCGAAATACGAATCGGCGTAGTACGAGAGGCCGGTCTCGTGATTCCAGAGGCTGAGCGTGTCGCCGCCGTCCGCGATCACGTTCGCATTGAGGATGGCGATGCGATTCGCGGTGCCCAGCGATCGGATCGCGAACTGATGATCGTCCTCGCCGCCGTGCGTGCTGCCGTAGTCGTTGTGAACGGTGAGGTTCGCGATCGTCACGTCGGTGACGCCGTCCGGAATGTTGATCACCGCCGCGCCGAAGTCGTCGGGATGCGACGCGCGCCAGTTTTTGCGCAGCTCCGCGAACTCGATGCGCGTTTTGTCGCGATCCTCGCCGACGAGCGCGACGTGACTGCGCGTGACGCGCACCTTCTCGCGATAGGTGCCGTTGCGGATCAGGATGATGTGCTGGTCGTCGTTGTCGGCAGGAATGGCGTCGATCGCTTCCTGGATCGAGCGATAGTCGCCGCTGCCGTCCTGCGCGACGACGAGACTCGCGGTCTCGTTCGGCGTGAACGGCTCGATGCGGAAGAAGTCGAAGTCGGCGTTGCCGTAGAGGCCGACCTTCGCGCCGGTCCATTTGCCGGGACGGGCGACGAATGGTTGACCGAACGGCGTCCACGTTTTGCCGTCGCTGCTGGTGGAGAAGCGCGCAATGGCGTTTGGTGTGATGGTCACGCGGAGGTATGCCGGCTGGAAGCCGGCGGAACGGCCGGCTGGAAGCCGGCGCTCCGAGACCTCGAGTCCCGCGTCACCGTGAACGCGCAGCACTTTCGTCGTTGCGGTGAACGCGGGCGCGGGGAACTTTTGCAGCAGCGGCTGATCGGTGCGGAGCTGCAGCGCACCGTTCTTCAATGAGTATTTGCCAGGATTCCCGTTCCACTGCCACTGCAGTCCGAGCTTTGCGTCGTTGAATTCATCGCTCGCCTGCAATGTCGACGGAACGAGCGACGCGGGAACGACGTCGATCTCCGGCCACTCGTTGATCCACTTCAACTTCTGCAGATGCACGACGCGGCCGTATGCGCCGCGATCCTGGAAATGGATGAACCAGTCATCCACCCAGGCTCCCTGATGCAAACCATCCTCGAGAATGATCCGGTCTTCGTACGGGCCGAAGACGTTTTTCGAGCGGAGGACCGTCTGCCATCCGCGCTTCACGCCGCCCGCGGGCGCGAAGATGTAGTACCAGCCGTTGCGTTTGTAGAACTTCGGACCTTCGATGGTCGGCTGCTTTTCGCGGCCATCGAAAACGACCGTTCCCTCATCGAGCACGCGACGGCCGTCCGCGCTCATGCGATTCACCGTCAGCACGCTGTTGAATCCGGCGCGGCTCTTCGCCCACGCGTGCACGAGATACATCGATCCGTCGTCGTCCCACAGCGGACAGGGATCGATCCACCCCTTCGCCTCGCGCACCAGCGTCAGCGGCTCCCACGGCCCGCGCATGTCGCGCGCGCGAGTCATGAAAATGCCGCGATCGGGATCGCCGAAGTAGATGAAGAACCAGCCGTCGTGCTTGCGCAGGCTCGGCGCCCACACCCCACCGCCCGGCTCCGGCGTGAACGGCAAACGCTCCGCCGCGTATCCGAGGATTTTCCATTTCACGAGATCGCGCGAGTGCAGGATCGGCAGCGCCGGAATGCAATCGAAGCTCGATGCGACCAGGTAATAGTCTTCGCCGTCGCGAATGACGTCCGGATCGGAGTAGTCGGCGAAGATGATGGGATTCTGGTAGTTGGTAGCTAGTAGTTGGTAGTTGGTAGACCCGGAGCCACCAACTACTAACAACCAACTACCAACTACCACCAAAGGTAATACCAATTTCAATCTGCGCATCATTCGATCCGGTAGACGCGCGCGAATCCTACCGTGCGGTTGGAAAATTGGTCAATCCATGTGTTGACAATTCAGGAGAGGTGTAGAGAATTGGTCAAGCCAATGTCGGACGATCTCCAATCCGCAGACGTCGTGGTGCGTCACGTCGCGTTGATGATCGAGCGCGGCGAGCTGCGTCCCGGCGATCGCCTCGCGCCCGAGCGCGAGCTCGCGCAGGAACTGGGCATCAGCCGCCCCACCGTCCGCGCCGGTCTGCACTTCCTCGCGGCGATGGGCGTCACCGAGTCCCGCCAGGGTGCCGGCACGTTCATCACCGCCGGTCCCCCCCGCCTCGGCGCCGGTCCGTTGAGTTTTCTCGCCGCGCTGCACGGCTTCACGCGCGAGGACATCTTCGAGGCGCGCAAAGTCCTCGAGGTCGGAGCGGCGGGTCTCGCGGCGGAGGAAGGTCTCGCCGATCGCCTCGCGCCGATGGCCGAGGAGGTGACGGGGATGTTTGCGACGCTGAGTGAGCCGCAGACGTTCCTCGTGCACGACGTGCGCTTTCATCGCGCGGTCGCGGGCGCCGCGGGAAATCCGGTGCTGCTCGCGCTCGTCGAGATGGTGTCGTCGCTCGTTTACGAACAGCGCCGTCTGACCGTCGAGCACGCGCACGATCTGAAGGAGTCGGCGGAGATGCACCGCCGCATCTATCAGGCCATTCGCGACAAGGATCCGGAGCGTGCGCGCGCCGAGATGACCCGTCACCTCGATCTCGCGCGGCAGGCCCAGGCCTCCGAAGAATTCACGACGCGCGTTCTCCCATCGAAAGTGGCGGGGAACAACACGTGAGCGCGCTGCCGCTCGCGGGGCGTGTCGCCGTGGTCACGGGCGGCACGTCGGGCATCGGTCTCGCGCTCGCGCGCGGACTCGCGGATGCGGGCGCGGACGTCGTTCCAACATCGCGCCGCAACGAGCAGGTCGATGCGGCCGCGAGTGAGATCGAATCGCGCGGACGCCGTTCGCTGCGCGTCACGTCCGACGTCAGCGATCGCGCCTCGCTCGAAAACGCGTTGCAGCAGACGATCGCCGCACTCGAAAAGGTCGACATCCTCGTCAACTGCGCGGGCATCACGAAGCGCACGCCGACGCTCGACGTCAGCGACGCGGAGTGGACGTCGATTCTGGAGACGAATCTCAACGGCACGTGGCGCGCGTGTCAGGTGTTCGGGCGGCACATGCTCGAGCGCGGTTACGGGCGCATCGTCAACATCGGATCGCTGTCGTCGTTCGTCGGTCTGTTCGAAGTCGCGGCGTACACCGCGAGCAAGGCCGCGGTCGCGGGACTGACACGCGCGCTCGCGGTCGAGTGGGGCGCGCGCGGCGTGAACGTGAACGCGCTCGCGCCGGGCGTTTTCCGCACCGCGCTCAACTCGAATCTTCTCGACGGCACGGAGCGCGGACGCGAGTTCCTCCTCCGAACGCCGCTGAAGCGTTTCGGCAACGTCGACGAGCTCGCGCCGGCATGCGTGTTTCTCGCGAGCGAAGCCGCGAGCTTCGTGAACGGAGAAGTGCTGGCCGTCGACGGAGGGTTTCTGGCGAGTGGGGTGAATCAATGAATCGGATGGCAGATGGCGGATGGCGGATCGCAGAGGCAGTGAACGACGTCTGCCATCCGCCATCCGCGATCCGCCATCCGTGAGAGGCATTCCATGAAAATCACGAAGGTCCTCGTCCGCGACATCCGCTTCCCCACTTCGTTGAACATGGACGGCTCCGATGCGCTGAATCTCGGCGATTACTCGGCGACGTATGTCACGGTGGAGACGGCGTCCGGTCTCACCGGCAACGGGCTCACGTTCACAAACGGGCGCGGAAACGAGATCGTGGTTGCGGCGGTGCACGCGCTCGAGTCGCACGTCGTCGGCAAGAATCTCGACGACATCATCGCGGACTTCCGCACGTTCTATCGCGAGCTCACCGTCGACAAGCAGCTGCGCTGGCTCGGTCCCGAAAAAGGCATCCTGCACATGGCCACCGGCGCGCTGATCAACGCGGTGTGGGACCTCTGGTCCAAGCGCGAAGGCAAGCCGATGTGGAAGCTGCTCGCGGATCTCAGTCCGGAGCAGATCGTCAGCGCGATCGACTTCACGTACATCACCGACGTCCTCACGCCGAGCGACGCCCTCGACATTCTTCGCAAAGGCGAGAACGGCAAACGGCGGCGCGAGGCGGAAATGCTGCGCGACGGCTTCCCCGCGTACACGACCTCCACCGGATGGCTCGGCTATCCCGACGAGAAAGTGCGCCGCCTCTGCCGCGAGGCGTGCGACGCAGGCTGGACCGCGTTCAAGATGAAAGTCGGTTCGAGTCTCGACGACAACATCCGCCGCGCGGCCTTGATGCGCGAAGAGATCGGTCCGTCACGCAAATTGATGATGGATGCGAATCAGGTGTGGGACGTCGACGAGGCGATCCGTCAGATGAAGGAGCTCAAGCGCTTCGATCCGCACTGGATCGAGGAGCCCACCAGCCCCGACGACGTCCTCGGCCACGCCAGGATCGCGAAGGCCGTCGCGCCGATCGGCGTCGCGACCGGCGAGGTCTGCCAGAACCGCGTCATCTTCAAACAGCTCCTGCAGGCGAACGCGATCAAGTACCTGCAGGTCGACAGTTGCCGCATGGGCGGCGTGAACGAAGTGCTCGCGGTGCTGCTCATGGCCGCGAAGTTCGGCGTCGCGGTCTGCCCGCACGCGGGCGGCGTCGGCCTCTGCGAGTACGTGCAGCACATCTCGATCTTCGACTACATCGCCATCAGCGCCGATCTCGAAGGCCGCGTCTGCGAATACGTCGATCACCTGCACGAGCACTTCGTCGATCCGTGCGTCGTTCGGAACGCGCGCTACGTCGCGCCGTCGCATCCCGGCTACAGCATCACCATGAAACCGGAGTCGCTCGATGCGTACGAGTTCCCCGCCGGCCGCGTGTGGCGTGAGCTGCGGACGGTGGCGACGGTATGAGCACGTTCGAAAACACCGCGACCACAGCGACGATGATCCAGAAGCGCGGCAATCTGCGCTGGGTCGTCTGCGCGCTGCTGTTCTTCGCGACGACCATCAATTACGTCGATCGTTCGGTGATGGGGCTGCTCGCTCCGATGCTGCGCACGGAGATCGGCTGGACCGACATCGGCTACGGCCGGATCACCGCCGCCTTCACGCTCGCCTACGCGATCGGATTTCTCTTCGCCGGCTGGTTCATCGATCGCGTCGGCACGCGGATCGGATACGCGGTGTTTCTCATCGCGTGGTCTCTCGCCGCCGCGGGACACTCCCTCGCCGCAACCGCATTCGGCTTCGGCCTCGCGCGCTTTGCGCTCGGCCTCGGCGAGTCGGGCAACTTTCCCGCGGCGATCAAGACCGTCGCGGAGTGGTTTCCGAAAAAAGAGCGCGCGTTCGCGACCGGAATCTTCAACGCCGGCTCGAACGTCGGCGCGATTCTCGCGCCGCTCGTCGTGCCCTGGCTCACGCTCACGTGGAGCTGGCGCGCGGCGTTCGCGGGCACGGGACTCATCGGCCTGGTGTGGGTCTTCTTCTGGCTGCCGCTCTATCGCAAGCCATCGGAACATCCGCGACTCGGCGAGGCGGAACGCGCGTACATCGAGAGCGATCCGTCCGATCCGAAGGTCGTCGTGTCGTGGCTCGAGCTGCTCGGGCATCGCCAGACGTGGGCCTTCGCGGTCGGCAAGTTCCTCACCGACGCGATCTGGTGGTTCTACCTCTTCTGGTTCCCGCTGTTCATGGCCGACAGGTTCGGCTTCGACCTGAAGACGATCGGCCTTCCATTCATCACGGTGTATCTCGTCGCGGACGTCGGCTCGGTCAGCGGCGGATGGTTCAGCTCGCACCTGCTCAAGCGCGGATGGTCTTCGAACGCGGCGCGCAAGACGGCGATGCTCGTCTGCGCGTGCCTGATTCTTCCGGTGGCGATGGCGCCGCGCGTCGACAACGCGTGGATTGCGGTGTGGCTCGTCAGCATTGCCGCCGCGGCGCATCAGGGTTTCTCGGCGAACATCTTCACGATCACGTCCGACATGTTCCCGAAGCCGGCCGTCGCGTCGGTGGTCGGCATCGGCGGTTTCGCCGGCGCGATGGGCGGCTTCTTCATGAACCTCGGCGCCGGCTGGTTCCGCCAGAACCAGGGAAGCTACGTGACGATGTTCACCATCGCCGGCTTCGTCTACCTGATCGCGCTCGCCGCGATTCACACGCTCGCGCCGAAGCTGGAGCCGGTGAAGTTATGAGGGACTCCGTCATCCTGAGCGCAGCGAAGGAACTCTTCTACGCAACTGTTTCGCAGAAGAGTTCCTTCGCCGTCTTCGCGGCTCAGGATGACGAGGGGGCCTGATGAGCTTCATCGACGACGACTTCCTGCTCGAGTCCGACGTCGCGCGCGAGCTGTATCACGAGCACGTCGCCGCGCTGCCGATCATCGACTACCACAACCATCTGCCGGTCGCGCAGATCGCGAGCGATCATCGCTTTCGCTCGATCACCGAAATCTGGCTCGACGGCGATCACTACAAGTGGCGCGCGATGCGCGCGAACGGCATCGACGAGCGTTTCTGCACCGGCGACGCGAGCGACTGGGAAAAGTTCGAGGCGTGGGCGCGCACGGTGCCGGCGACGCTGCGCAATCCGCTCTATCACTGGACACATCTCGAACTGAAGCGGCCGTTCGGCATCACCGAGCTTCTCGACGAGCGCACTGCGCGCGCGATCTTCGATCGATGCAACGAGCTGCTGCAGCAGCCGTCGTTCTCGACGCAGGGACTGCTGCGCCAGTTCAACGTCGCCGTCGTCTGCACGACCGACGATCCCACCGACTCGCTCGAACATCATCACAAGCTCGCCGGCCTCGCCGATCTGCGCGTCGTGCCGACGTGGCGTCCCGACGCCGCGCTCGCCATCGACGATCTGAAGGCCTTCAACGCGTGGATCGAACGGCTCGAGTCGGCATCCGGCGTTTCAATCGCGACCTTCACGCAGCTCATCGACGCGCTCGAAAAACGCCACGCTGCATTTCACGACGCGGGCTGCCGCGCCTCCGATCACGGTCTCGAGCAGATCTACTCCGAACCGTCGAGCGATCCGTCGGCGACGTTCGACAAACTTCGCCTGGGAAAGAAGATCGGTCACGACGAAGCGCGCCGCTACAAATCGGAATTGCTGCACACGTTCGCGCTGATGGATCACAGCCGAGGATGGGTGCAGCAGTATCACCTTGGCGCGCTGCGGAATACGAACTCACGGCTGCGCCGCAGGCTCGGCGCGGACACCGGTCTCGACTCGGTCGGCGACTTCGAGATGGCCCGGCCGCTGGCGCGTTTCCTCGATCGCCTAGACGAATCGGACAGTCTCGCGAAGACGATCCTCTACAACCTCAACCCCCGCGACAACGAGCTCTTCGCGACGATGATCGGCAACTTCCAGGACGGCTCCGTGCCGGGCAAGATCCAGTACGGATCGGCGTGGTGGTTCCTCGATCAGCTCGACGGCATGCGCAAGCAGATCGATGCGCTGTCGAACATGGGCCTTTTCTCGCGATTCGTCGGCATGGTCACCGACTCGCGCAGCTTCCTCTCGTACTCGCGCCACGAATACTTCCGCCGCCTCGTCTGCAACCTCCTCGGCGACGACGCCCGCCGCGGCCTCGTTCCGAACGACATCGCGCTGCTCGCGGAGCTGGCGAAGAAGGTGTCGTACTTCAACGCGCGGGAGTATCTGGGTGTGTAAGGAGCGCCGGCTCCAGCCGGCCGTTACGCCGGCATCCTGCCGGCGCCGTGCGGTTCGAGCCGGCTGGAAGCCGGCGGTACGGCCGCCTGGAAGGCGGCGCTCCATGTCTGACACGCGCTCGGCGCGGCGATGGCGAAGAAGGCGTCGTACTTCAACGCGCGGGAGTATCCGGGTGTGTAAGGAGCGCCGGCTTCCAGCCGGCCGTTACGCCGGCATCCTGCCGGCGCCTTGCGGTGCGAGCCGGCTGGAAGCCGGCGGTACGGCCGCCTGGAAGGCGGCGCTCCATGCCTGACCTCTTCAACCTCTCCGGCAAAACCGCGATCGTCACCGGCGCTTCGCGCGGGCTCGGCGCGGCGATGGCGGATGCGCTCGAAGATGCGGGCGCGAAGGTCGTGCGCCTCTCGAGCAAAGACGCCGACCTCTCCGATCGCTCCGCGCCGGCGCGCATCATCGAGAACGCAGGTCCTGCGGACATCCTCGTCAACAACGCGGGGATCATTCGCCGCGCGAACCTCCTCGACTACAGCGACGAAGACTGGGACGCCGTGATGGACGTGAACCTGCGATCGGTGTTCACGCTCAGCCGCGCGTTCGCGCGGCAGCTTGTCGCGCGTGGAAGCGGCGGCAAGATCATCAACATCGCCTCGATGCTTTCGTTCCAGGGCGGCATCCGCGTGGCCGCGTACACCGCCGCGAAGAGCGGCGTCCTCGGACTCACGCGCGCGCTGGCGAACGAGCTCGCACCGCGCGGCATCAACGTCAACGCCATCGCGCCCGGCTACATGGCCACGGACAACACCGAAGCGCTGCGCAACGATCCGCTGCGCAGCCGCGACATCCTCGCGCGCATTCCCGCGGGCCGATGGGGCACGCCGGACGATCTCAAAGGCGCGATCGTGTTCCTCGCGTCAGCCGCATCCGACTACGTGCACGGCAGCGTGCTCGCCGTCGACGGCGGATGGCTGGCGCGCTGACGCGGTACCATCACCGCATGAAACGCGTCAGTCGCCTCGTCATCGTCGTGTTGATCGTCCTCGCCATCAACAAGTGGGGCAAGCCGTGGTACCGGCAGCACTACGGCAGCGGCGCCGCGGCTTCGACGACCGGCGCGCAGAAGCCTGTCGAGAACGAATGCGTGCAGAGCGCGCAGGCGGCATCCGAGGCGTGGGGCTCGGGGCTGAAGTCGTTCGTGAATCCGCCGTATGACCTCAATGCGTGGTCATCGTTCCGAGGCGACGTCGAGTCGAAGATCACGACCGCCGAGCGCGGCTGCACCTGCGCCGATCCGTCGTGCGAGAAAGTGCGCGACGCGATGCGCGACCTCCGCTCGCTCGTGTCCGATCTCGACAATGCGATCCGCAGCGGCGGCTCGCCGGGGAGCGACATCGTCCAGCGGCAGGAAGCGATCGACAACAGGATCGACGAAGCCGCGGATCTCGTGCGTCAGGGCAAGTGAACGGCTGGCAGAACTTTTACGTCATCGTCGGCGCGGCCGGCGCAACGCTGATCGGCGTTCAGTTCGTCGTGATGACGCTCATCGCCACGTTCCGCAGCCCGACCGACGAAGACACCCTCGGTGCGTTCGGAACACCGACCGTTGTGTATTTCGCGAGCGCGATCGTGCTCGCCGCGATCATGTGCGCGCCGTGGCCCTCGCTCCTCGGCGCGGCGATCGTGATCGGGATCCTCGCGTGCGGCGCCTTCGTCTACGGCATTGTGGTCATTCATCGCGCGAGACGTCAGACCGGTTACGAGCCGGTCAAAGAGGACTGGTTCTGGTACGCGATCGCGCCGAGCGCGACGCACCTCGCGCTCGTTGCGGCGTCGCTTCTCCTGTTCACGATCCCGCGCAGCGCGATGTTCATCATCGCCGCGGCGTCGCTCGCGCTGCTGCTCATCGGCGTGCACAACGCGTGGGACACCGTCACGTACATCGTGCTGAATCATCACCGCAAAGACCGGCCCGAATGATCGCCGTCACGCGAAACGTCAGCCCGCGGATCGATCTCGGCGAGCTGACGCACGTCGATCGGCAGCCGATCGATTACGAAAAGGCCGCGGCCGAACATCGCGAATATCGGCATCTGCTCGAATCGCTGGGCGAGACCGTCGTCGAATTGCCTGGCGACGCCGCGTATCCCGACTGCGTGTTCATCGAAGACACCGCGATCGTGCTGCCCGACCTCGCGATCATCACGCGGCCGGGCGCGGAGTCGCGACGCGGCGAGACGCGCGTCGTGGCCGAGGAGCTCGCGAAATATCGAGCGGTCGTGCGGATCGAGGCGCCGGCGACGCTCGACGGCGGCGACGTGCTCGTCCTCGACAATCGCATCTTCGTCGGGATGTCCAATCGAACGAACGAGCCCGCACTCGCGCAGCTTCGCGTGCATTCGCGACGCGAAGTCGTTCCGATCGACGTCGCACGCTGCCTGCATCTGAAGAGCGCCGTCACGCGCGTCGCGAAGAACGCGCTACTCATCGATCGCGAGTGGATCGACGCGTCGCCGTTCGACGGATGGACGCTGATCGACGTCGATCCGTCGGAGCCGGCGGGAGCGAACGCGCTGCTGATCGACGGCATCGTCATCTACCCATCCGCGTTTCCGAAGACGCGCGCGCGACTCGAAGCGCACGGCATCGACGTCCGCACGGTCGATGCGTCAGAGCTGGCGAAAGCGGAGGGCGGCGTCACGTGTTGCGCACTGCTCGTCTGATTTTTGTCGCGCTCGTCCTCGCGGCGTGTCATCGCGAGAAGGTGCAGCAGTTCGCAAACGCGCCGGTCATCCTCATCTCCATCGACACGCTGCGCGCCGACCACCTCCCCGCGTACGGCTACACGAAAATCGCGACGCCGCACATCGATGCCCTTCGCCGCGACGGCATTCTTTTCGACAACGCGTACTCGCACTGTCCGATGACGCTCCCCTCGCACGTCTCGATGCTCACCGGCCTCCTCCCCACCGATCACGAAGTTCGCAACAACCTCGGCTATCGCTTCGACGCGGCGAAGCATGCGACGCTGCCGCAACTGCTCAAACAGCACGGCTACGCGACCGGCGCGGCGGTGTCGTCGTACGTGCTGCGCGCCGACACCGGACTCGCGTCCGCCTTCGACTTCTACGACGACGCGATTCCGGTCGCGACGGCCGGCGCCTCGAGCGAACATCAGCGCCCCGGCACCGAAACGCTCGCCGTCGCGAAACGCTGGATCGGCGAGCATCAGTCGCAGCCGTTCTTTTTTCTCTTCCACATTTACGAGCCGCACGCGCCGTACGAGCCGAGCTACGACGGCGAGATCGAGAAAGCAGACGCGATCACCGGAGCGCTTCTCGCGCATCTCAAACAGCTCGGCATCTACGATCGCGCGATCGTGATCCTCGTTTCCGATCACGGCGAGGGCCTGTGGGAACACGGCGAGGACCAGCACGGCATCCTGCTGTATCGCGAAGTGCTGCGCGTCCCGATGATCCTCAAACTTCCTGCGTCATCGCGCGCAAACACGCACGTGCAGGATCCCGCGGCGCTGATCGATCTCTTCCCAACGATCGCAAAGCTCGTCGGCGTCGAAGCGCCGACGTTGAAAGGCGTCGATCTGCTTTCGAAGCTCGATGCGAAGCGCCGCATCTACGCCGAGACTTTCTACCCTCGCATTCACCTCGGATGGAGCGAGCTGCGCTCGCTCGTCGACGATCGCCATCACTACATCCAGTCGCCGCGCCCGGAGCTCTACGACGTCGCGTCGGATCCGAAGGAAACAAAGGACATCATCGCGAGCGAGCGGCGCGTCGCGTCATCGATGCGCGATGCGATCGCGGCGTATCCCGCGGGCATCAACGCGTTGCAAACGATCGATCCCGAAGATGCGAAGAAGCTCGCGGCGCTGGGGTATGTGGGGAGCGCGCAGTCGCGCAGCGGGCCGCTGCCGAATCCGCGCGACATGCTGCCGTACCTCGCGCGCATCAAGGCCGGATTCAAGCTCGCGGACGAGCGACGCTTCAACGAAGCCGTGCCGTTGCTCGAGGCGCTGCTGAAGGAAAACCCCGGCCTCTTCGACGTGTGGGACAAGCTCGGCGAAGTGCTGACGGAGACCGGCCGCTACGACGATGCGATCCGAACGTATCGCGAGGCCATGCAGCGCGCGCAGCGCTTCTCCCCCGAAATGGCCCTCTCCCTCGGCGACGTGTACCTCCGAAACAATCAGCCGGATGAAGCGGAGCGTTACGCGCAGCTCGGCATGAACGGCGTTCCCGCCGGCGCACACGCGCTGCTCGCGCGCGTCGCGCTCGCTCGACGCGACTTCGAGACCGCGCAACGCGAGGCGTCGCTCGCCGCGCAGGACGCGCAGCCGTCGCACATGCTCCTGCTCGCGGACGTGAAGCGCACGGCCGGCGATCTCGCCGGCGCGCTCGCCGCGTGCGATGCCGCGGAAACGCGCGCCCGCGAGCTGCACGTCGCGCAGCTCTATCGCCTCGACTTCATCCGCGGCGACGTCCTCGCGCGCATGAATCGCGTACCGGAAGCCATCGACGCCTACCGCCGCGAGATCGAAAACTTCCCGAACGACACGCAGGCGTACGCGAACCTCGCCATCATCTACTTCCTGACCGGCCGTCCCGAAGAAATGAACCGCGTCCTCGACGCGATGGTCGCCGCAAATCCGCACGAAGGCGCGCGCGCGCTGGCGAGGAAAACGCGCGCTTCGCTTTCGTCATCCTGAGCGAAGCGAAGGACCTCTTCTGCGAAACAGTTGCGTCGAAGAGTTCCTTCGCTTCGCTCAGGATGACGGCGCGCTCACAACACAATCTCCACCCGCGCTCCTCGCTGCCCGTTCATCGCGCTCACGGTTCCGCCGTGCTGTTCGACGATCTTCTGCACGATCGAGAGTCCGAGGCCGGTGCCGCGCGTGCGGCGGGTATAGAAGGGCTCGAAGACGCGGGGAAGATCGGCGGTGACGAAGCCCGGGCCTTCGTCCTCGACGGCGAGGATCGCGATTCGTCGTCCGAAGCGGAGATCGTCGCGCAGCGTGACGGTGATCGTCGATCGCGCCGGTGAATGCTGTACCGCGTTCTCGATCAGATTTTCCAGCGCCTGGCGCATCCATCCGGGATCGACGGAGAAGACCGTATCGCAGTTCGCATCGACCACGATCGACACGCCGGCGGCCGCGGTCATCTTCGCGCAGCTCTGGACCGCCAGCCGGATGATCGCGGCGAGCGACGCCGGAACGAGCGACAGCTCGCGCGGGTGCCCGTACTCGAGCAGATCGTTCGTCAGCAGCCGCAGTCGTTCAGCGTCCTCGCGCAGACCGGCGATGAGCTGCTGATACTGATCGTCCTTCCCGACGCGCGCCTCGAACGCATCGAGCGTCGACGAGATGCAGAACAGCGGATTGCGAATCTGATGCGAAACGCCGGCGATCAGCGATCCGATCGCCGACATGGTCTCGCTGCGGCGCAGCGACTCCTGCAGCTCGTACATCGCGGTCACGTCGCGGAGGATGACCACGCGCCAGCCGTCGGGACGTTCGGCATCGCTGCCGATCGTCATCGAGAGATCCCACACGCGGCGCGGCGTTCCCACCGAGATCTGAAGGGAAAGACTCTCGTCGGCGCTGCAGAGCACTCCCAGCGTGAACCAGGGATCTCCGTTGCCGAGAGACTCGAACGTGCGGCCGATGAGCTCCTCGACCGGCACGCCGGCGAGCGTGCCGAAGACGCGATTCGCGCGGCGGATGACGAGACTGGAGTCGAGCACGACGATCGGATGCGGCACCGCATCGAAGGTCATCGTCCACTCGCGCGCGATGCGGCTGAGCGTCGCCCGGTCGTCGCGCTCGTGCTGCGCGCGCAACTCCCGCTCCGTCACGTCGCGGAAGGAGATCACCTGCCCGGCGTAATTGCTGTCGATGATCAGCGGCCGCGCGACGCGCTCGAGGATGCGGCCGTCGCGCATGCTCACCAGATCCGAGCTCACGAGCAGCGGCGCCGATGCGCGCTTCTTCACAAGGGCGTCATATGCATCGGGATCGGCGATCTGCTCGTGAACGCGATCCTCGATGTCGTCCGGCAGCTCATCCGGAATCGCGCGCTCGGGATCGAAGCGCCAGAGCTCGAGATAGCGCGCGTTCCAGATCAGCGCCTGGCGATTGCGATCGATGACGAGGATGCCGTCCGCGGTCGTTTCGAGCGTCGTCCGAAGAAGCGAATGGGCGCGCTGGCGCTCGCTCTCGATGCGCCGCTTTTCGGTGACGTCGCGATTGATGCTGAGGATGGCCGGGTGTCCCGCGTATCGGATCGCGGCCGCGCTCACGTCGATCTCCATCATCGTCCCATCGACGCGGCGCTGCAGGGTCTGAAACTCGACGAATTTCCCGCCGGCGCCGAGGACCACGTCCACGCGCGGATCGGCAGACGGCGCGGTCACGGAGAATTCGCGCATCGAGCGGGTGAGCAAGTCATCGCGTGTGACTCCGAGGGTGCTGCAGGCGGCGTTGTTGGCGTCGAGCACATGCTCGTCTTCCGGATCGAGAACGATGATCGGGTCGTACGCGTGATCGAACAGTGCGCGGTAATCGCGCTCCGATTCGCGGAGCTTCACGCGCATCTCTTCCTCGATCGCCTTCCGATCGCTGATGTCGACGATCGTCGACAGAGTCAGGAAATCGCCGTTCTCGTCGCAGTCGATCAGGGAGCCGGTCAGCATGACGGAGATCACCGAGCCGTCGCACCGGCGTACGCGAATCTCCGCGGTGGCGCTGCCGGCATCGCGCAGCTGCGCCATCACCTGGTCGCGCTCCTTCGGGTCGGCGTAGAAATCGGCGGCGTCCATCGCCAGACACTGTTCGCGCGACGCGCAGCCGAGCATCCGCAGTCCGGCATCGTTGATGTCGACGACCCGCCCGGTGGAGGAGCTCGTGATGGCCACACCGGCGAGATTGGCCTCGAAGAGAACGCGGAAGCGGTCCTCCGATGCGCGAAGGCGGCGATACACGAGCACGGAGGCGGTGACGTCGCGCGCGACGCCGCGGATCACCATCTCCCCGCCGCGCACGCGCAGCGTGTTGCGGTACTCGAACAGGCGCTCCTCGCCCGAGCGCGTGCGCACGTTCATCTTTCCCTCGGCCCTGCCGTCGTTCAGGACCTCGGTGATGTATTCGTCCCACAGATCATCGGTATCGCGCGC
>Ga0075425_100000976_pt1 | contig 27457 bp, 23 predicted proteins | sample SoiMethybrSBSTD4_FD_75300 | JGI IMG/M metagenome (GOLD analysis project Ga0075425, IMG submission 75300) | Bulk soil microbial communities from a Populus tree surrounding site in Tennessee, USA - Soil MetaG P. TD hybrid SBSTD4 | ecosystem: Environmental > Terrestrial > Soil > Tree plantation...
GCGGCCTCGAGCTCGTCGCGGAGCGAGGGCCCGCGCTCGCGGACCCGGTCGACGAGCCCGCGCTCGACCATCAGGTCCAGGACCGCGAGACCGACCGCCGACGACAGCGGAGCTCCGTCCCAGGTGTGCCCGAGGTCGAACTCGCCGGAGCCCCGGTCGACGGCGTCGAAGACGTGCTGCCGGCAGAGCACAGCGCCGAGGGGTGCGTAGCCGGCCCCGAGCCCCTTGCCGATCGCGACGATGTCGGGCTCGATCGGGAGCTGATGGGCCGCGAGCCAGGTGCCGACCCGGCCGACGCCGGTGACGACCTCGTCGAAGCACACCAGGAACCCGTGCGCCTCGCGCCGCTCCGCGAGTCCGCGCCAGAAGCGCTCCGGCTCGAGGTGCGCGGGGAGCGCCGCGGCGCCGACGGGCTCGCAGAAGAACGCCGCGATCGTGTCGGGGCCGGCCTCATCGATCGCGCGGTCGAGCGCGGCGAGCGCCGCCTCACCGCTGGGATCGGTTCGCCACGTCGACGGCGCGATGTGGAGGTGGTCCGCCAGGTACGGGCCGTACGGCTCCTGGAGCGCGCGGCGTCCGGTGAGTGCGAGCGTCCCCATCGTGGAGCCGTGGTACGCCTGCGCGAACGAGATCACGCGCCACCGCCGGGTCTCGCCCCGCTCCACGTGGTACAGCCTCGCGAGCTGGAGCGCGGTCTCGTTCGCCTCGGATCCTCCCGAAACGAACCGCACGCGCGCCATCTCCGGGGCGGCGACCGCGAGCAGCCGATCGGCGAGCCCTTCGGCCGGCTCGCTCGAGAAGTGATGGTTGTAGAAGTACGCGATCCGGTCCGCTTGTTCGCTGGCGGCGTCGACGAGCTCCTGGACGCCGTAGCCGAGGCTCGCGACCATCGCACCCCCCGACGACGCGTCGAGGATCCGCCGGCCGTCCGCCGTGGAGAGCCACACGCCCTCGCCGCGATCGACGATCGGATACTCGAGGTCGAAGGATCGCGGCAGGACGTTCGTCTCGTCGGCGCGCACCGTCGCGGTCATCGGCGGTCGTCCCTCAGCCGAGGGCCCGGTCGCCGGGGCCGTCGGCGGTCGAGGATCGTGCGACCTCGGCCAGGAAGCGGTCGAACAGCTGCCGCGCCATCCGCTCGCTCTCGTTCGCCCGCTCGATCGTCTCCTCGAGCAGCGCACCCGGATCGATGCCGTCGCCCTCGAGCTCGTGCGCGTACACGCGGACCCAGTCGTCCATGATCTCGGTCGTCACTTCGGGGTGGAACTGGAGGCCGAGGCTTCGGCCGGCGACGAACGCCTGCGGGCCGACCGGCGAGTCCGCGATCACCTTCGCGGTCGGCGGAAGCGTGAAGGTGTCGAAGTGCCACTGGAACCAGGGGCCCTCCGGGATCAGCGACGGATCCGAGCTCCGGACGGGGAGCCAGCCGATCTCCGAGTCGTCCGAACGGTAGACCTCCCCGCCGATCACTCGCGCGAGCATCTGGCCGCCGAAGCACAGCCCCAGCACGGGCACGTCCCGCCGGATCGCCTCCGACATCAGCTCCGCCTCACGCACGACGAACGGCTTCGTGTCGTCGAACGCCGCGAACTCCGACCCGAGCGACACGATGAGGTCGTAGCCCGTCGGGTCGACGGTGCGGTCCTCGAGGTCGATGCGGAGCACCTCGACCGACGCGCCCATGTCGCGGAGCCACGGCGTGACGTGACCCGGGGGCGTCGGCTCCTCGTGTTGGAGGATCAACGCGCGGATCGGTCGGGAGGTCACGGTGAACCCCCCGCGGACGTGAGCGACGGCGCCGAGGCGGACGAGAGCTCGTCGTCCACCCGCTCGGCGACCCGCCGGACCGCCCCGACGAACCTTCCGACCATGTCCTCCAGCTCCTCGTCGGTCGCCGTGAATGCCGGCGCGAACAGCGTTTGATCGCCGGCGTATCCGTCGCGCGTCGGCTGCGTCGACAGCGTGATCAAGCCGTCTTCGAACGCCGCGGCATCGATCCTCCTGCCCACCCGGAGCTCGGGCGGCAGGAGGGAACGTCCGTCGCGAGGGTCGACGAAGGACACGCCCAGCAGGTAGCCGTGCCCCCGAACCTCGCGGACGATCGGCACATCGCCGAGCGACGCGCGGAGGTCGTCGAGGAGCCTCGCGCCACGGTCGTGCACGCGGCGGATCAGGTCCTCGGATCGCAGCACGTCGAGGACCTTCAGGCCGACACCGCACGGGAGCGGGGCGCCGTCCCAGGTGTGTCCGAGCGGGAAGCGACCCGACCCGTCCTCGATCGCTCGGGCGACGCGCTCGTGGACGAGCACGGCACCGATCGCGGCATATCCGGCGCCGAGGCCCTTCGCGGTCGCGATCAGATCCGGCGAGCACACCGTCGTGGATCCAGCGAACCAGTCGCCGACGCGGCCGACCCCCGTCACCACCTCGTCGAACGCGACGAGGAACCCGTGCCGGTCGCGCCGCTCCGCGAGCCCTCGCCAGAACCGTTCCGGTGGGGTGTACGCCGGCAACGCCGCCGCGCTGATCGGTTCGCAGAAGAAGACCGAGACGCCGTCGGGCCCGGCTGCCTCGAGCGCCTCGTCGAGCGCCGCGAGCGCGGCCTCGCCGGTGGGGTCGGTGTGCCACGTGCTGGGGGGGACGTGAAGATGCTCCGGCAGGTACGGCTCGAACGGCCGCTGCAGGCCGGGTCTGCCGGTGAGCGCGAGGGTCTCCATCGTCGGTCCGTGGTAGGCCTGCGCGGGAGAGATGACCTGCCACCGCTGGGGCTCACCGCGCTCGACGTGATAGCTCCGAGCGAGTTGGATCGCCATCTCGTTCGCGTCGGCTCCGCTCGTCGTGAACTTCACGCGCGTGAAGCCGTCCGGCGCCACGTCGGTCAGCTCTCGAGCGAGGGCCTCCTGCGCGGGGTTCGTGATCCGCTCGTTGTGCACGAAGGGAAGGGTCTCCGCCTGCGCGCGCGCCGCGGCGATGATGTCACGCCGGCCGTGACCGAGCGTCGCGGCCATCGACCCGCCGCTCATCGCGTCGAGGTACCGGCGGCCGGCGTCGTCCTCGATCCACACGCCGTCGCCCCGGACCACGACCGGCATCCGGCGGCCGAGCTCGAGCTGGAGCACCCGCGTCACGGAGGCCTAGGGTAGGACAACCTCCGGGCGGCTGCCCGTCGCCCGTTGCGCGTCGGCGACCGGGCACGGTATACCCAGCACCACCGGAGCGACGGGGAGGATCGATGGCAGGCGTCGACGAGATCCTCGAGGGCTGGCAGCGGGACGGGATCGGCTTCGTCCGGTTCGAGCTCCCGGACATGCACGGCATCTCGCGATCGAAGACGGTCCCGATCGGCCACGCGGCCGATTACGCCGACCGTGGTCTCAACATGTACGGCGGCGCGAGCGTCCTGGACTCCCGTTCCGACGTCGTCCCCGGGACGCTGTACCACGAGGAGCGCGGGTACGGGGATCAGCTGCTGTTCCCGGACCCGGGGTCGGCCGCCGTGCTCCCCTGGGCGGACCGCACCGCCCGGTTCATCTGCGACGCACAGTGGCACGACGGCAGCCCGCTCGCCGCGACGCCGCGCCATGTGTTCCGCCGCGCCCTCGAGAAGGCGCGCTCGATGGGGTTCGAGCCGCTCATGGGGTCGGAGTTCGAGTTCTACCTCCTCACCGGCGACACGCACGAGCCGCTGTTCGACGGGTACCAGATCTTCAACACCGTGCGCAACGACTACGTCCCGACGATCCGGCGGATCGCCGAGGAGATGCCCCGGGTCGGCGTCGACATCATCACCTCCAACTGCGAGTACGCGGGGTCGCAGTGGGAGATCAACTTCGCGCCGGGCCGCGCGATGGCGGGACCCGACAACGCCTTCACGTTCAAGAACGGCGTGAAGGAGATCGCGAAACAGGACGGCTACGTGGCGACGTTCATGACGAAGCCGTGGGCGGGTCATTCCGGGAGCGGGTGTCACACGCACCTGTCGCTGCTCTCCACCGAGTCGGGAGACAACGTGTTCGGCGATCCGGACGATCCCGACGGGATGACCGACGCGTGCCGGTCGTTCATCGCGGGCGTCCTCCGGTCAGCGCGCACGATCGACGCCGTGATCGCGCCCACCGTGAACTGCCTGCGTCGACGCCGGCGCCACACGTTCAGCCCCACGAACGTGTCGTGGGGGATCGAGGATCGCTCGGCGTTGATCCGGGTCAAGAGCGGTCGTCCGGCGAACAAGCACATCGAGTACCGGGCCGCCTCCGCCCTCTCGAACCCGTACCTCGTCGGGGCGGCCCTCTTGCAGGCGGGACTGCGCGGCATCGAGGAGAAGCTCCCCGCGCCCGACCCGTCGAAGCCGGGGATGCCCGCCGAGGAGGACGACTCGTTCGAGAAGCTCCCCGTCGAGCTCGAGGAGTCGCTCGACGCGCTCGAGCAGGATCCGGCCGGCAAGGACTTCTTCGGCGAGGACTTCGTCGCTGCCTACACCACGATGCGGCGCTACGAGCTGTCTCGCTTCGAGGACTGGGTCACCGACTGGGAGCGGACCGAGTACCTGGAGCTGTTCTGAGTCCGAAGAGCGCAGCGCGGCGGAAGAGTGGCGGCGGCGGCCGGGACGCCGCGCGGCCGGCCACGGCCGCGCGGCGCCTGGCCGCCGCCGCCACCGAGTTCGTCGCGATCGTGATCGTCGACCCCGCCGGCGTCACGCTCGTGAAGAGCATCCCCGTCGGCCGCTTCGACGAGGTGGCGCGCTTCGGTGTGGGGCTCTCGCCGGTGTTCTCGGTCTTCCTCGTCGACGACCAGATCACGTCGTCCCCGCAGCTCGGCGGACCCACCGGGGACACGCGGCTCGTGCCCGACCCCGACGCCGTGACGCCGCTCGCGGCGAGCCCCGGCTGGGCGCTCGCGCCGGCCGACCAGCGGGGCCAGGACGGCGAGCCGTACCCGGCGTGCGCGCGAACCTTCGCGCGTTCGATGTTGGAGCGGCTCGCCGGCCGCGGGCTCGAGCTCCGCGGCGGGTACGAGGTCGAGTTCTTCCTCGGGCGCCGCCTCGCGGCCGCCGACGGCGGCCCCGAGCCGGACCCGATCCCCGCCCATCCCGGGCCCGCCTACAGCGCGATCGCGCTCGTCGAGGTCGAGCCGTTCGCGACGTCGCTGCTCCGCGCGCTCGAGGAGCAAGGCACCGGCGTGATGCAGTTCCACCCGGAGTACTCGACCGGGCAGCTGGAGCTCTCGATCCCGCACACGAGCGGGATCTCGATCGCCGACACGAACCTCGTCGTCCGGCAGACGATCCGGGGGGCCGCGCGCGCCCACGGGATGGCGGCGTCGTTCGCGCCCGTCGTCTGGGCCGGTCTCGTCGGCAACGGCGCGCACATCCACCTCAGCCTGTGGGACCGGCGGGGGCGGAACCTCTTCGACGGCGGTCGCGGCCCCGACGGCATGACGCGACAGGCCGAGGCGTTCACCGCCGGCGTGCTCGAGGCGATGCCCGCGCTCACGGCGATCACCGCGCCGTCGGTCGTGAGCTATCAGCGTCTCCAGCCGCACCGATGGAGCGGACCGTGGGCGTGCTGGGGCCGCGAGAACCGCGAGGCCGCGTTGCGGTTCGTGACCGGGATGGTCGGGGACCGCGCGAGGTCCGCCAACCTTGAGGTGAAGGCGATCGACGCGGCGGCGAACCCCTACCTGGCCCTCGGTGCGATCGTCGCCGCCGGGATCGACGGGCTCGAGCGGGAGCTCACCCTCCCGCCGCCGGTGCTCCAGGACCCGGCGTCGCTCTCGGCCGCGAAGCGCCGGTCGCTCGGGGTCCGTCAGCTCCCGTCGTCGCTCGGGGCCGCGATCGGGGAGCTCGAGGGGTCGACGCTCCTGCGCCGCGCGATGGGAGACGTCTTGTTCGATGCCTTCCTCGCGACCCGGCGCGCGGAGCGAGACACGTACGAGGACATGGATCCCCAGGACGCGGTCCGGGCGCACCGCTGGCGGTACTGAGCGGATGACCACCGCGATCGATCTGTCGGGCGTCGAGGTCGTCGACGCGCACACGCACCCGTACCGATCGGAGGATCTCCTCGCCAAGCCGTCGCACGGCTTCGATACGCGTGCCACGTTCATCGGCGAAGCGTTCGCGTCGTCCTCGCGTCTGGACCCGGCCCTGTGGCCGGCCGCGGACCGTTTGACCGACTCGACGATGCTCGGCCTTACCCTCGTGCGGTGGCTCGCCCGCCACCTCGGGTGCGAGCCGACGCGCGAGGCGGTTGCGGCTGCGCGCGACGCCGCCCTCCGCGCGGATCACGTCGCGTACACGAAGGGGCTGCTCGACGCGGCGGGCGTCGTCGCCGTGCTCGCCGACGAGGGATACCCGCAGCCGCCGATCCCTGCGGACACGTTCGCCGCGACGATCGGCGTCACGGTGCACCGGGTGGCCCGCCTCGAGCCGTGGATCCTCGAGCGCCGCACGGGCTCGTTCGACGACCTCGTCGCGGGGATCGAGGCGGACGCGACCGACGCCGCGTCGGACCCGAACTGCGTCGCCTACAAGTCGATCGTGGCGTATCGGACCGGTCTCGACGTCACCGATCCGTCGCCGGCCGACGCCGCGGCCGCGTTCGCGGCGTGGAGGGACGACGGCTGGCGCGAGACGCGCGAGCACGCGAAGCCCGTCCGGGACTTCCTGATCCGGCGGGCGCTCGCGGTCGCGAAGGGTCACGACCGGCCGTTCCATTTCCACTGCGGCGGCGGCGACCCGGACGTCGACCTCGCGCACGCCTCGCCGAAAGGGCTGTTCCCGCTCCTCGTCGACGTCCAGCATCAGCCGGTCGTCCTGGTCCACAGCGGCTTCCCGTGGATCGAGGAGGGGGCCTTCGTCGCGTCGGTCCTGCCGAACGTGTCGCTCGAGCTCTCGGAGATGATCCCGTGGGGGTGGGGCCAGGTCGAGCCCGCCCTCGAGCTGATCGTCGGCTCGGTCCCCGCCGCGAAGGTGCTGTACGGGTCCGACGAGGCGGGCGAGCCAGAGGCGTTCTGGCTCTCGGCGCTCATGGCGCGGGCCGCGCTCGAACGCGTCCTGGCGCGCTTCGTCGATCGGGACTACCTCACCGCGGCGCAGGCAGCGGACGTCGGTCGTCTCGTCATGGCCGACAGCTGCCGCCGGCTGCACGGCCTCGCCGGCTCGGCGTAGCGACGAAGGACGCCGCCCGGAGGGCGGCGTCCTTCGTCCGCGAGGTGCGGGCTTCGGTCAGGCCGGCGCCTGATCCTCCGCGATCTCCTCCTGCGCCGCGCCGGCGGCGATGAACTCGACGTCGGTCTTCCCACGCCTCGTCGACTGCGAGACCAGGTAGATCACGATGCCCGAGACCACCGAGACGGCCGTGAACGCGATCATCCACTCGTTCCACACCCTGAGGACGGGGAAGCCCGTCGGGTACCAGGAGCCGACGAAGATGAACATCACGGCCAGGATGTTCACGACGAACCCGACCGCGCCGCAGATGTACAGCCAGCCCACGGGGACCCGGCGTTCCCGCTCGAAGCGCTCCGGCTCGGCTCGCTTCGCGAAGAAGATGTCGAGGAACAGCAGCGCCGTCGAGATGCACCACACGATCGTGACGCCGGCGTACAGGACGTAGAACGCCTTGTAGGGGTCCGCGTCTCCGCGTCCGACGATGAAGAACACGAAGATCGTGAGGATCGTGGAGATCGACGTCTGCAAGGTGATCGCGTTCGCCGGCACCTTGTTCCGGTTGACCTTGCCGAACTGGTGGGGGAGGCGCTTCTCCAGTCCGGAGACGAACAGCAGTCGCCCGAACGAGTAGTTGTAGACGACCGCGACGGTGCAGAACACCCACGCCATCACGATCGAGACGAGCGCCCCGGCGCCCTTGCCGATCGCGAGCCCAACGGTCTCGGCGCCGCCGGTCGTGCCGTTCGCCCCGCCGGCCTCGATCACGACCATGTTGCCCCAGGTGGCCCAGAGGTACGCGGCCATCACGATGATGCTCCCCCAGAACAGGAACGTGCGGATCGCCTTCTCGCCGCCCGTCACCTCGACGCCCATGTTCAGGGGCGTCTCGATGCCGAGGAGGGCGAGGATCGCGAACGAGAAGAACGTCAGGTTCGCCGGGAGGCCGAGCGCCAGGTGCTCGCCTTGGAAGGGGTTCCACCCGGTCGAGAACGAGGTGGAGGATGCGTTCCCCTTCAGCAGCCAGATCACGCCGGAGAGGCCGATCAGGAAGATCACGGTGACGTACGCCCAGAACTGCACGTTCACGTAGTTCTGCGTAACGCGCATCTTGAGGTACGACATCGTTGCGCTGAACCACAGGACGACCAGGACGACGAGTCCGAGCTGCCAGTTCTTCGTGAGGATCTCGCACGGCGCACCGTTGCAGGTGAAGAACCCCGCGAACGACTGCAGGAAGTTCGCCACGAGGATCCCGATGAAGACGAGGGAGATCGGCCCTGGCCACCAGGCGACGAACCCGGCGAAGAACCCCCAGAACGGACCCAGGACCTTGTGGGTCCACACGTAGAGGGAGCCCTCCTCGGGGAACATCCGGCCGAGCTGCGCCGTGACGAACCCGCCGGTGATCAGGAACGTCGCGAACGCAACGACCCAGAAGATGAAGATCGACGGTCCGGCCGCCTGCACCCCCGCTGCGTTGTTGATGAACAGGACGATCGCGACGAAGATCACGACGAGGTCGAACGGTCCGAGCGTCCTCGCCACGAGGACCGGCGCGACCTTCTCGGAGATCATCGCCTGGTCATCGGTCCTGGTTGCCATGCAGCACCCCCTCTCCAGGGTGGGTGCGTGTCGAGCGGGCGGGCACCCACCGGCTGACGTTGCCTGCGAATCGTTGCACCGCGTCCCGGAGCTGTCTACCTCCTCGTTCCTCGCCCCGTTCCTCGTTCGCGCAAGTATGCCGCTCCGACCTCGGACAGCCCCTCGTGCGTGGACCGGTAGGTCTCCGCGGCCGGCAGGTAGCGCTTCTGCGCCTTCACGACGAACGTGTAGTTCGGATCACAGACGTTCGCGACGGGGCTCTCGGAGATCTGGGTGAGGAGCTGGTACGCGTCGAGTTTCTCCATCGCGAACTCCTCGACGAGCCACCCGACCATGTCGGCGTGCGCGATCCGGAAGGCATCCTCGAGCGGCCGGGCCGAGCCCGTCGACATGATGTGCGTGTCGTCCTCGTACCGCGGCCACGGCGTGAGGCGGTCCTTGATCAGGTCGACGATCAGCACGGTGTCCATCGCGCCCTCGACCGCCACGCCGCACGTCTCGCCCTCGCCTTGGCGGAAGTGACCGTCGCCGATCGAGAACAGCCCCCCGTCGACGTTGACGCCGAGGTAGACCGTCGTCCCGGCGCGGACCTCGGGGCTGTCCATGTTGCCGCCGTGCGAGCCCGGCACCAGGGCGAGGCGAACCTCGAGGTTCGGAGGCGCGACGCCGACCGTGCCGTGCATCGGCTCGAGGGGGAGTTCGACGCTGTGGTCGCCTCGGCGAGCCTGGTACCGGACCGTCCGTCGCTCACGATCGACCTCGTACAGCCAGACGACCTCTTCGAGTGGGTCCTGCAGGCTGACGGTGGCGAGCGTCGACGTGAGTGCACCGAACAGGGGGACGGTCGTGGAGACGCCCCAATCCCTGGCCGGCTCGATCGAGACGAAGTGGAGCGCGATCGTGTCGCCGGGCTCCGCTCCCTCGACGTGGAAGGGGCCGGTCTGCGGGTTCAGGAACGGGAACCGGATCTTCTGTGAGACGAGGTCGTCGGCCTCGTGGATCAGCCCCGTGAAGCAGTCGTCCGTCCAGAGCTCGAGGATCGAGCCGGGCTGCACCTTCATCACAGGGTCGGCACCGCCGAACGTCCAGACGTAATCGTCGCGTTCGGGTCGGTACGAGACGACGTTCGGTCCGGTCATGCCGCCTCCTCGTTCGTCCGCGTCAGCCGCGCTCGAAGTATCGGGTCAGCTCCCAATCGGTGACGCACGTGTTGTCGAAGATGATCTGCTCCTGCTCCGCGGTGTTGAGCAGGTGTTCGAAGACGAAGTCGCCGAACGCCTCGCGGGCGATGTCCGAACCACGGAACGTCTCGACCGCCTCGTGCAACGACGTCGGGACGCGAGGAACGTCCTTCGCCTCGTACGCGTTCCCGACGAACATCTCGGGTGGCTCCACGCGGTTGCGGATCCCCCACATCCCGCTCGCGATCGTCGCGGCGAACGCGAGGTACGGGTTCGCGTCGGCGCCCGGGAGCCGGCTCTCGACCCGATTGCCGGCCTGCTCGCCAACGACACGGAAGCCGCACGTGCGGTTGTCCTGGCTCCACACGATCGCGGTCGGCGCCCACGACCCCAGCTGGTACCGCTTGTACGAGTTCACGAACGGCGCGTACATCCATGCCATCTCGCGTGCGGTCGTCATCAACCCGCCGAGGAACCAGCGGAACGTCTCGGACATGTGATGGTCGCCGCTGTCCGACCACATGAGCGACTCCGAGCCGTCGGCGTTCCAGACGCTCGAGTGGAGGTGGCAGGACGAGCCCGCCTCGGCCATCGTCCACTTGGCCATGAACGTGAGGGCAACCCCGTTCAACGCCGCGATCTCCTTCGCGCCGTGCTTGTACATCGCGTGGTGATCGGCGTTCGACAACGCGTCCGAATACGTGATGTTGATCTCGTGCTGGCCCTTGCCGAACTCGCCCTTCGAGAACTCGACCGGGATCCCGGCGCCGCGCATGCCGTTGCGGACCTGACGGATGAACCACTCGTCCTTGGTGGTCTGGAGCATGTGGTAGTCCATGATGTACGGCGAGCTGGTGCGCGGGTCCCGATATCCACGTTCTGCGAGCTCGTCGAACGAGTCCTTGAACAGGTAGAACTCGAGCTCCGAGCCGGTCTTGACCTGGTACCCCTCGGCGGCGGCCTTCGCGATCTGGTCCTTGAGGATCTGCCGGGGCGCGACCGAGACCGGCTCGTCGGTCTCTTCGTCGGCCACGTCGCAGAGCACCATCGCGGTCCGGTCGATCCACGGGCACCACCGCAGCGTCGCGATGTCGGGGATCATCTTGAAGTCGCCATAGCCCGTCTCCCAGCTGGCATAGCGGTAGCCGGGGAGCGGTTCCATCTCCATGTCGATCGCGAGCAGGTAGAGGCATGCGTGGAGGCCCTCGGCCCCGAGCACCTCTTCCAAGAAGAAATCGGGCAGGACCCGTTTGCCCATGTACCGACCTTGGAGGTCCGTGAACATGCAGAGGACGGTGTCGACCTTGCCGCCGCGGGCGAGCTCCTGCAGCTCTTCGATCGTGAGCATCCCTTGCCGTTGCATCGCGCCTCCTCACGCGACGTTCGGGTGGCGGGCGTGACGCCCGCCACCCGAACGGTCCACCGAGCCCTGTCTGTGGTTAGCCCGACGAGGGCGGTTCCGTCGGCGGCGCCGGGGTCGCCGGTTCCGCCGGCATCGTCGCGGGAGCCGACCCGAGGATCCGCTCCTGCTCCGCCGTGGTGGCGACGAAGCCCTCCTGCCCTGGGATGCCCGTTTCGCCCTGCGTGAGCGCGAACTCCTCCTCCGGGGACAGCACCAGGCGGTGCCGCCCCGCGATCGCGAAGTAGAGGACGCCGAGGACGTAGTAGATCGCGACACCGTAGACGCCGGGCCGGTAGGCGTCGTTCAGGAAGATCGCGACCAGCGCGGTGAACGCGAGGACGCCCGCCACGACGGCGCCCGGGATCCCGAAGCGGCTCCGGTAGGGGCGATCGATGTTCGGCAGCTTCTTCCGCAGCACGACGAAAGACGTCATCTGCAGGCAGTACGAGATCACCGCCGCGAAGACGGCCATGTTCAGCAGGGCCGCGACGATCTTCGCGCCCAGTTCCTTCTGCTGAAGCACGTAGACGAGCACGGCGACGCCGTACCCGACGAGGGCGCCGGCGATGAGCGCGACGTGCGGCGTCTTCCGCGTGCCGTGCGTCTTCGACAGGAACTGCGGGAAGTACCCGGCCCTCGACAGGGAGTACGTGTTCCGGCCGTACGCGAAGATGATCGTGAAGAAGCTCGCGATCAGCCCGATCATGAACAGCAGACCGAGGAGGTAGGTCACCTTCCCCGTGCCGAAGATCGCCGTGAACCCGTCGAGGAGCGGGAACGCGGACGAGCCGTAGAAGCCGGCCCCTTCGGGGAGACCGGTGTTGAGGAACAAGGTCAGGACCGCCGCGATCAGCAGCGTGTGCATCGCGAGGACCGACCCCCTCGGGACATCACGCCGCGGGTCCATCGACTCCTCGGCCGCGAGCGGGACCTCCTCGATCGCGAGGAAGAACCAGATCGCGAAGGGGAGGGACTTGAAGATCCCGGCGATCCCGAACGGGAGGAAGGGACCGCCCCCGCCGGCGAGGAGCGCCGACTCACCGTCCCAATCCTTGGGGATGTTGCTCCAGAAGCTCGTGTCGAACTTCCCGGAGAAGATCGTCGCGAGGAAGAAGAACACGAGGACGGCGATCGACAACACGGTGATCGTCACCGTGAACCGCATCGTCGCCTCGATCCCGACGTAGTTGATCCAGACGAAGATGATGTAGAAGACGGCCATCCATACGGGCAGGCTGTTCCACCACGCGATGTTGGTGAGCGCTCCCCCGTCGAGCGTTCCGCCGACGTTGAACAGACCCGTCACGATCGTCTGCATCAACAGAGCCATCGCGCCGGCGACGACCGCCGGCGTGATCACGTACTCCATGTTCTCGGCGAGCCCGGTGAGGAACCCACCCCACGGGCCCATCGCCGAACGCGCGAACGAGTACGCGCCGCCGGTGTGTGGAAGTGCCGGAGACATCTCGGCGATCGAGTAGACGAGGCCGTAGTACATGATCGCCATGACCACGCCGGCCAGGAGCAGGCCGCCGAAGCCGCCGGTGCCGAGGCCGAAGTTCCACCCGTAGTACTCACCCGAGATGACGGCGCCGACACCGAGCGCCCACAGCGACCACATCCCGGCGTGCCGCCGGAGGCCGCGCTGCTTGAAGTAGTCCTCACCGACCTCCTGGTAGGTGACGGACCCGACCTTGCGTTCCGACATCGGCCCCTCCTCTCTCGACCGCAGCCGGGCTCTCGGCGGGTATGGAGCCACATCGGTGTTTGTCTGTCAAACGGCGCCGTTCCGCCTCGCCGAACCGGCCGCCCGTCCAAGCCGCAGGAGCACGGTCCCCACGAGGATCACCCCCGCCGTCGGGGTGACGCCCCACGCGTGCACGCAAGGCGGAAGCGCCAGGGAACCGGCGATCGCGGCGATCAGGAGCGGTGCTCGCCACGGCAACGCGAACACGCGGCGGCCGAGCCACAGCACGAGGATCAGGCCGACGAGCGGCCAGGCGTCCCACCCGCCGCCGGCCCCGTCGAGCGGGGGACCACCGACCCCGAGCAGCCACGCCATGGTTCGAGCCTACGCCGGACCCGCCGTCGGTTTGACGGCATTTGTCAGACAAAGCTACCCTCCCTCAGGGTCGAGGAGGTGCGGTGAAGAAGAGGCTCTCGTTCCGGGTCCGGGACGAGCTCGCGGCGCGGATCGCGTCCGGCCGGGTCGCCCCCGGCGCGAAGCTCCCCGCCGAGCCCGAGCTGGCCGAGGAGCTCGGGGTGTCACGAGCGACCCTGCGCGAGGCGCTGCGGTCGCTCGAGGAGGACGGCTTCGTCACGAGGACCCGCGGGGCCGGCACGTACGCGACGCGCCGGCCCCGCGTCCGGAACAACCTCGACGTGAACTTCGGTGTCACCGAGGCGATCCGCGCGGCCGGGATGCGGCCGGGGACGATGCAGATCGCGGTGCACACGGAGCCGGCCTCGGAGCAGGTGGCGGCGGATCTCGAGCTCGTCGAGGGCGACCCGATCGTCGTCCTCGAGCGCGTCCGGACGGCCGATGGCCGGCCCGTCGTCTTCTCCCGTGACCTCGTCTCGACCGGGCGGGTCTCCGCGAGCGACGTCGCGAGCATGCCGGTCGACGGGTCTCTGTACGACGTGCTCGAACGCGTCGGCCACGCGGTGGCCAACGGGATCGTGACGATCGAGCCGATGGTCACCGATCGCGCGCTCGCGAAGCTGCTCAAAGGGAAGGTCGGCGTGCCGACGCTGTTCCTCCGTCAGATCGACTTCGACCAGTCCGGCGATCCCGTGCTCCTGTCGGAGGAGCATCACCTCGCCGAGGCGTTCGAGTTCACGGTGGTCCGCCGAGGACCAGGAAGGAGGTCCGCATGACCACGAACGTCGGGAAGGGGATGCGGCTGAAGCGCGTCATCGATCCGGACGGTGTCTCCGTGATCTGTGCGCTCGATCACGGGATGACGTCCCCCACGTTCCTGGAGCCGCTCGCCGACATCGTGACGCGGACGCAGGAGGCCGTCGCGGGGGGCGCGAACGTGATCATGATGAGCAAGGGGATGATCCGCGTCGCGCAGGATGCGTTCGCGCCGACGACGTCCCTCGCCCTGCTGCTCTCGGCGAGCGCCGGGCCCGGCGGCGAGCGCCCGGAGATCGTCCAGATCGCCGACGTGGAGGAGGCCCTCGTCCTCGGGGCCGACGCCGTCGTCCTGTTCACGGCGCTCGGCGGCGAGTCCGAGGCGACGATGGTGGACATCCTGGCCGGCGTCGGCCGCGAATGCGCGGCGCTCGGGATGCCGTTCATCGCCGAGGCCGAGTTCCCCACGACGTACGCGACGGTGGAGGAGCTGCAGCAGCAGTACGGCTTCGAGTACCTCCGGCGGAACGTGCGGCTGTGCTCGGAGCTCGGGGCGGACATCGTGAAGACGAACTGGCCCGGCGATCAGGAATCGTTCGCGCGGTGCGTCGAGGCGGCCAACGGCGTACCGGTCGTGCTCGCCGGCGGCTCGCGGCTGGCCGACGATGAGCTCTTGATGCGGATGGAGCAGGCGATGGCGGCCGGGGCGATCGGCTGCTCCGTCGGGCGCAACATCTTCATGCACGCGCACCCAGAGGCGATCACGCGCGCGCTATCGCGCGTGATCCGGGAGCGCTGGTCGGCGCAGAAGGCGCTCGACGCGCTGCACGAGGAGACCGCGTGATGCGGGCCGCCTTCATGACCGCCGTGAACGCGATCGAGGTTCGTTCGGACGTCCCCGAACCGGACGTGCCCGCCGACGGCGCCGTCCTCCGGGTGGAGGCGTGCGGGATCTGCGGGACGGACGCGCGGACGTTCTTCAACGGCGATCCGAAGGCGCCGCCCCCGTGGCAGCTGGGGCACGAGCCGGTCGGAACGCTCGAGGACGTAGGCCCGCAGGCGGCGCTCCCCGACGGGATCGCCCGGCGCGACCGCGTGTTCCTGGGCTCGATCCTCACCTGCGGCGTCTGCCGCTGGTGCATGGAGGGGTTCCAGAACCTCTGCGAGGACCACCTGCTGTACGGCTACGAGCCCTTCCCCGGCGCCTACGCCGAGTACGCGGTCGTGCCCGCGATCGCGATGAAGAACCTGATCGTCCTGCCGCCGGAGCTGCCGAGCGATCTCGCGACCGTCGCGGATCCGTTCGCATGTGCCCTGAACGGGATCGAGCAGCTCGACATCCGCACCGGCGACACGGTCGTGATCCTCGGGACGGGACCGATCGGATGCTGGCAGGCCGTCATGGCGCGCGATCGCGGCGCGAGCCGCGTCTACCTCACGGACGTCTCGGGGGAACGGTTGAAGATCGCCCTCGACGCGGTCGGGCACGTGATCGACGATTCGTGGGTCGCCGGCGAGGACAACGGCGTCGCCGACGTCCTGTCGCGAACGGGGGGACGTGGCGCGGAGCGGGTCAGCGTCGCGGCGCCTGCGAAGCCCGCGCAGCAGGCGGCGCTCGAGATGGCGGCGAAGCGGGCGAAGGTGGTGTATTTCGCCGGTCTCCCGAAGCACGACCCCGTGAGCCCCCTCGACATGAACCAGCTCCACTACAAGGAACTCACGATCCTGGGGGCGTACGGGGCCACGCACCGGCAGTACCGGATCACGATGGACTACCTGGACCGCAAGCAGGAGGAGCTCGCGCGCGTCGTCACCCATCGCTTCCCGCTCGACGGCATCGCCGAGGCGTTCGAGACGATCAGGAACGGCACCGGGCTGAAGATGGTGATCGTGCCGTGACCGACGGCCCGTTCGTGATCGGCTGCGACGTCGGCAGCCAGGGGACGAACGCGGCGTTGTACGGCGCCGACGGGACGCTCCTCGCCGCCGCGTACGAGACGTACCCGCTGTCGTTCCCGCATCCCACCTGGGCCGAGCAGGACCCCGACGACTGGAACACGGCGGTGACGCGAGCGTGCCGGCGTCTGATCCAGGAGTGTCCCGGGGGCGCCGCGGCGATCCGTGGGCTGTCCTTCGGCTCGCAGCTGGACGGCATGGTCGTCGTGGACGCCTCAGGGGATCCGGTCCGGCCCGCGATGATCTGGATGGACCGGCGCGCGGAGGCGCAGGCCGCGGCGCTCGCCGAGCGGATCTCCCCAGACGACTTCTATCGCGCGGTGGGCGCCAACCTGGATTCGTCGCACGCGGTGTTCAAGGCGCTGTGGGTGCGCGACGAAGAGCCTGAGGCGTGGGCGAAGGCGGCCCGCGTGATGCCCCCGGGCTCCTACGTCCTTCGTCACGTGAGCGGAGCGTTCGCGGTCGACCACTCGAACGCGTCGTCCCTCGCACTGCTGGATCCGCGGACGCGCGACTGGTCGGCGCGGGCGCTCGAGGCGACCGGCATCGCCGCCCCGATGCTGCCGGAGCTCGGCGCCGCGACGCAGGCGGTCGGGACGATCACGCGAGCGTTCGCCGACGAGAGCGGACTCGACCCCGCGACGGTGGTCACGATCGGGTGCGGCGACGAGATGGCCGCCACACTCGGGGCCGGGGTGTTCGCGCCCGGCGAGGTGTGCGACGTGGTCGGGACTGCGGAGCCCGTCTGCGCGGCGAGCGCCGAACCGCGCGAGGACCCGACGATGCTCGTCGAATGTCACCCGCACGCCGACCCCGACGCGTGGCTCCTCGAGAACCCCGGGTTCGTCTCGGGCGGGAACCTCCGCTGGTGGCGCGACCAGTTCGCGCAGGTCGAACGCGTCGCCGAGGCCGTCGGCCTCGGCGACGCGTACGACCTGCTCTCGACCGAGGCGGCTCACGCCCAGCCGGGCGCGGAGGGTCTGGTGTTCCTGCCGTGCATGCAGGGCGCGATGGCCCCGGAATGGAACGGCGCCGCGCGCGGCGTGTTCTACGGGCTCACCCTCGCGCACACGCGCGATCACATGACGCGCGCGATCCTCGAGGGGAGCGCGTTCGCGCTCCGCGACATCCTCACCGCGATGCGGAACGCCGGCCTCGATGTCCGCCGGCTGACGATCGTCGGCGGCGGCGCGAAGGGGCCGCTGTGGCGCCAGATCAAGGCCGACGTCACGGGGCTCCCGGTCCGTGTGCCGGTCTCGGTCGAGACGACGGCGACGGGCGCGGCGATCCTCGCGGCCGTCGGGGCCGGGCTCCACGGAACCGTCGCGGATGCCGTCGACGCGTTCGTGTCGTACCGGCCGGACGTGCACGAGCCCGATCCCGACGCGGCGGCGGCCTACGAGGACGCCTACGCGCGGTACCGCGCCGTCTACAACGCCCTGCGGCCGGTCTTCGACCTCTCGGCCTGAACGAAGGCACCGCCTATCGGTGCAGCAGGTACAGCCGGAACGCATCGTGTTCGATCGGCAGGACATCGACGCGCGAGAACCCCGCCTCCTCGGCGTAGCGACGGAGCGTCGACGGCCGCATCACGGCGCCGGTGCCGGCCGATGGCTGCTCGTACATCCCTGCCGGCAGGCAATCGAGGATGCTCCAGCCGTAGAAGTACGCCTCGAGGTCGTCCGGCTGACCCGTGAAGGTCTCGTTCGTGCGCTCGTCCACGACGAGCATGCATCCGCCGACGACCAGGGCATCGCGCACGGCGCGCAGGACCTCGACCGGCCTCGACATGTCGTGGATGCACTCGAACGCCATCGCGACGTCGTACGGGCCGCCGGTCAGCGCCGCGCCGTCGGCCTGATGGAACCTCACCCGGTCGCCGACGTCGCTCGCGGCCGCGTTCCGGCGCGCCAGTTCGACGGACAGCTCGTCGGGATCGACGCCGTCGACCGTGACCTGGGGGTACGCGCGGGCGACGGCGATCGACGACCATCCGGTCCCGCATCCGACGTCCACGACCCGGGCATCGCGATCCGTCAGCCGGTCATGGATCGCGGGGATCGCGGGGAGCCACTCCTTCGGCAGCGTCTGGAGGAACGTCGGCCGGTTGCCCGCGCCCTGTCCTTCGACGCTCTCGGCGCCGTACTCCTCGTACGGCACGCCGCCTCCGGTCCGGAACGCCTCCTCGACGGCGACGATCGCGTTGCGCACGCTCATCAGCTGGCCCACCGAGGCGCCGACGAAGCTCATCGAGTCGCCGTCGAGCAGGGCCTCCGCGTGCCCCGGCGGGAGCGTGAACCTCGCCTCGTCGCCCGTGACGTCGGCGAGGAGGATCCCGCGCGTGGCCTGCTGTTCCAGCCACTCCCGCCCGTATCGCTCGGCGATACCGGCTCGGCCCGCGAGCTCTGCGGCCGTCATCGACGGGGCGTCGGCGAGCGTCCGATACAGGCCGAGCCTGAGCCCCAGGTAGATCGACGAGATGTCGAAGTACCCCAGCGCCGAGGTGAACACGCGATCCGCGAAACCGGCTGCGGTGTCGTCCATCGTTCCCGCCCTCCGTCGGTCTTCCGTCGGGCCTCCGTCAGTCTTCCGGCGTCACGTACGCGGCGGTGATGCCGCCGTCGACGATCAACGAGGCGCCCGTCATGAAGCTCGAATCGTCGCTCGCGAGGAAGAGGGCCGCCTTCGCGAGCTCCTCTGCCTTCCCGAGACGTCCCATGGGGATGTGGACGAAGCGACGCTGCTTCTTCTCATCGTCGGACAGCAGCGCGAGCAACAGCGGCGTTTCGATCGGGCCCGGACAGAGCGCGTTGCATCGGATGCCGTGGCGCGCGTACTCCACGGCGATCTCGCGCGTCATCGCGAGGACGGCACCCTTCGACGCCGTGTACGCCGTCTGGGAGGTGGCGGCGCCCATCCAGGCCACGAAGGACGCAACGTTGATGATCGAGCCGCCGCCGTTCGCGAGCATCGCCGGGATCCCGAACTTGCAGCCGAACGCGACGCCTTTCACGTTGACGGCGAGCACCTCGTCCCAGATCTCCGCGTCGTTCTCGGTGACCGATCCGTCGCCGAGCGGCATGATCCCGGCGTTGTTGTAGAGGATGTCCAGACGCCCGAAGGCATCGATCGTCTCCGCGACCATCGTCTCCGCGTCCGATTCCTGCGACACGTCCGCGTGCACGTAGCGCACCCGGTCGCCGAGCGAGGAAGCCGTAGCCTCACCGGTCTCGTCGTTGACGTCCGTGAGAACGACGCTCGCGCCCTCGCTCGCGAACAGCTCCGAGGCGACGCGTCCCATCCCGCTCCCGCCGCCGGTGATCAGTGCGACCCTGCCTTCCAGACGCATCCGCCCCTCCTCGTTCGTGGCGGGAAGGGTACGCCGGGAGGGGCGTACGATGCGCGGATGATCGAGCTGCTGTCCGTTGGTGGGGAGCGGGTCGCGGCGCTGGACGGCGCGACCACGCACGTGGTCGAGCCGTCCAGCGGCGAACCGGCGTGGGAGGTCGCCGAGGCCGGCCCCGAGGACGCGCGCAGGGCGATCGACGTCGCGGTCAGGGCCTTCGACGACGGGCCGTGGCCGCGCATGAGCGCACGCGATCGCGGCCGCGTGCTGACGAAGGCCTCGTTCCTGATCCGCGACCACCTCGACGAGCTCGCGGTGCTGGAGGCGCGCAACGTCGGCAAGCCGATCTCCGCTGCGCGCGGCGAGATCGAGCTGGTCGCGAACGTCTACGAGTACTGGGGGGGCGCGGCGAACAAGATCTTCGGCGAGACGATCCCGGTCGTCCCGCCGGGCCTGGATGTCAGCCTCCGGGAGCCCGTCGGCGTGTGCGTGCTGATCGCACCGTGGAACTTCCCCACGGTCATCGCCAGCTGGAAGATCGCGCCCGCCCTCGCGTGCGGCAACACGGCGATCCTGAAGCCGGCCTCGCAGACGCCCCTCACGATCCTCTCGGTCGCCGACCTCTTGACCGAGGCGGGTCTCCCGGAGCGGACCCTGAGCGTCCTGCCGGGTCCCGGCTCGACGACCGGCCCCGCGCTGATCGGCGACCCGCGTGTCTCGAAGATCTCCTTCACCGGCTCCACCGAGGTGGGGACCCGGGTGATGCAGGCCGCCGCGGAGCACATCACGCGCGTGTCGCTGGAGCTCGGGGGCAAGTCGGCCAACGTCGTGTTCGCGGACGCCGACCTCGACGTCTGCGTGGAGAAGTCCCTGTGGTCCGTCTTCGACAACGCGGGTCAGGACTGCTGTGCCCGCTCCCGGCAGCTGATCCAGCGGCCGATCTACGACGAGTTCGTGTCGCGGTTCGCCGAGCGCACGGACGCGATCCGGGTCGGATCCCCGCTCGAGGAGGCGACCGAGATGGGTCCGCTCATCAGCGAGGGCCAGCGGCGGACGTCGCTCGAGTACCTCGAGATCGGTCAGGAGGAGGGGGCGAAGCTCGTGACGGGCGGCGAGGTCCCTGAGGGCGCCGGGTACTACCTCCGCCCCAGCGTGCTCTCCGACGTCGACAACGGATGGCGCGTCGCTCGTGAGGAGATCTTCGGACCGGTCGTCGCGATGATCCCGTTCGACACCGAGGACGAGGCGGTGAGGATCGCGAACGATTCCTCCTACGGCCTCTCGGGATCGATCTGGACGCGCGACCTCGGCCGCGCGATCCGCGTCGCGAAGGGGATCCGGACCGGGGTGCTGAGCGTGAACTCCGCGAGCAGCGTCCACACCGAGGCGCCGTTCGGGGGCTACAAGCAGAGCGGGATCGGCCGCGAGATGGGGATGCACGCCGCCGCGCTCTACACCGAAGTGAAGAACGTCTACTTCAACGAGGAGTGACCGCGGTGGACCCGCGGCCGCGGGTCTACGATGCCGAGGATGCTCCGCCGGAGCCGACGATGACCGACGACGGCCTCCCCGACGAACGCGTCTACGAGGCCGCCTTCCGCGATCACCCGTCGTCGGTCTGCATCCTGCGTCTCGACGACCTCCGGATCGTCGCCGCGAACCCCGAGTTCGAGCGGTCGACCGGCCGGCGGGAGGCCGATCTCATCGGGCGGCGGCCGGATGAGATCGGCCTCATCGACCCGGAGGATGCCGCCTCGCTGCTCCGCGAGGTCGCCGCCCTCGCCGAGGGCGGCGACCTCGCGATCCGCGACTACGTGACGCGGATCCGGTACCGCCTTCCCGACGGCGCGGAGGCCTTCGCGCGCATGGCGGTGGGCCTCACGGAGCTGGGGGGAGCGCGTCACGTGATCGCGTCGTTCACCGATGCGTCGGCGGCGGTGCGCCAGGAGCTCGCGCTCGGCCGCCGCGACTCGATCCTGCAGACGGTCGGCGCCGCGGCCCAGCTCTTCCTCCAGGCGGACCGGTGGGAGGACGTGATCGCCGAGGTCCTGCGCGGCCTCGGGGAGGCCGCGCAGGTCTCCCGGGTCCACGTGTTCCAGAACGTGCTGCTCGCGAGCGACGAACGCGGGAGCACCCATCGGTTCGAGTGGTGCGCGCCGGGCGTCGCGCCCCAGATCGCGAATCCGGCGACGATCGATCAGCCCTTCGATCCGTCGCAGGAGGGATGGGAGGCCGCGCTGGAGCGGGGCGAGCCGTGGATGGTCGACGTGAAGGACCTGCCGCCGCAGACGCGCGCGTACTTCGCGTCGCAGGGGATCGTGTCGCTGCTCGACATGCCGATCTTCGCGGGACGCGAGTGGTGGGGATCGATCGGGTTCGACGAGTGCGAGCGCGAACGCGACTGGACGGCGGGGGAGGTCGAGGCGCTCCGCGTCGCGGCGGGCACCCTGGGCGCCGCGATCCGCCGCCAGGAGGTCGAGCGGAGCGCGCGGGAGACCGAGGAGCTGTACCGCACGCTCGTCGAGCAGGTCCCTGCGGTCGTGTACGTGAACCTCGTCGGGTCTGAATACGTGCCGATGTACACGAGCCCCGGGATCGAGCCGATGCTCGGGATCACGGCGGCCGACTTCATGACCCGCCGGAGCTGGTTCGACCTCGTCCATCCCGACGACCGCGAGCGCGTGTTCCTCGAGGACGAACGCACGGACCGGACGCTCGAGCCGTTCTCGATCGAGTACCGGATGGTTCGTCCCGACCGGCGGGTCGTGTGGGTGCTCGACCAAGCGGAGGTCGTCCGGGACGAGCACGGCGAGCCGCGTTTCTGGTCCGGCGTGATGTTCGACATCACCGACCTGAAGCGCGCCGAGGAGGATCTCGCGCGAGCGCTCGACATCGAGCGCGAGGCGTCCGCGCGGCTCCGTTCGCTCGACGAGCTGAAGAACACGTTCCTCCAGGCCGTCTCGCACGACCTCAGGACCCCGCTGACGTCGTTGCTCGGGAGCGCCCTGACGCTCGATCGCGAGGACATCCGACTGACGCCCGACGTCGAGCGCGACCTGATCCATCGGATCGCCGTGAACGCGAGGAAGCTCGAGCGTCTCGTGACGGATCTGCTGGACCTCGACCGCCTCTCCCAGGGGCTGCTGGAGCCGCAGCGAGCGATGGTCGATCTGGCCGACGTCGCGAGGAACGTCGTGGAGGAATCCGAGGTAGGCGTCGACCGCGACGTGACGGTCGATACCGTCGAGACGATCGTGTCGGTCGACGTCCCGAAGGTCGAGCGCATCGTCGAGAACCTCCTGGTGAACGCCGTGCGACACACACCGCCGCACGCGAGGATCTGGGTCCGCGTGCGACCGGCCGACGATGGCGCGGTCCTGGCCGTCGAGGACGACGGCCCGGGCGTGCCGCTCGAGGAGCGGGAGAGAGTGTTCGGGCCGTTCGAGCGGGGCGCGACCGCGGCCGCCCACGCGCCGGGATCGGGGATCGGCCTCACGCTCGTCGCCCGGTTCGCCGAGCTCCACGGGGGCCGGGCGTGGGCCGAAGAGCGCGACGGCGGCGGCGCATCCTTCCTGGTCTGGCTGCCGTCCGGGCTGGACGGGCTCGTGGGCCAGGCCGCCGCCATACCTGGATAGACTCGGGCGATGGCCGAGCTTCCCGACGAGCTGCGCAACCGCGCGCCGCGGCCGGCCGGTCAGAAGCCGTCGGCGACGCTCACCCTCGACGCGTACCTCCGCCTCCGCGAGGAGCTGCAGACACTCACCACGACCGGGCGCGAGACGATCGCCGAACGGATCAAGGCGGCGCGGGAGCACGGGGACATCCGCGAGAACGCCGAATACGACGCCGCCAAGAACGAGCAGGGATTGATGGAGGCGCGGATCCGAACGGTCTCGGAGATGCTGCGGGACCCCGAGATCGTGGAGGCGCCGGTCCGTTCGGACGAGGTCGGACCCGGGATGCTCGTGACCCTCCGGCCGCTCGACGACGAGGACGAGGACGAGACCTACCTGCTCGCCGAGCACGCGGAGGAGAAGGCGACCGGCGCGCGGACGATCACGACCTCGTCGCCGCTCGGCTCTGCGTTGATGGGCGCGGCGGAGGGCCAGGAGGTCGCCTACGAGGCGCCCGGTGGGACCTTCCGGTACCGGATCGTCTCGTTCGAGCCGTTCGCCGGTTGAGTCCGCCGTGACCGTGCACGGTCGGCGCGAAACGCACCCGGTGCGCGAGGCGCCGCGCGTGCGCGACATGCCGGCCCCTCGGCGCAGCGAGAGCGCCGCCGGCGGCGCGATGCAGCGCCTGTTCGCGTGGCCGTACCGCGGCATCCTCGCGTTCCTGCTGTGGACGGGGATCCGGCCGTGGCAGCTGAGCCTGCTGTCGCTCGGCCTGACGGCGGTCACGGGCCTCCTGATCGTGACCGGTCAGTGGCTGGCGGCGGGGATCGTGCTGATCTTCGCCGGAGCCTGCGACGTCTTCGACGGATCGGTGGCCCGGCATCGAGGCGAGGCGGGGCGCTCCGGCGCGTTCATCGACTCGGTGCTCGACCGCGTCTCCGACATGATCCTGTTCTCGTGCCTGTTCTGGCGACTCGCTGCGGACGGGCACACCGTGGAGGCGGCGCTGGCCCTCGTCACGCTCGTCGTGAGCCTCGCGGTCAGCCATCTCCGGGCCGAAGCCGAAGCGGCCGGCGTGACGCTCAGCGAGGGGTTGTTCCAGCGCCTCGAGCGCGTCCTCGCCCTGATCGTGGGGCTGCTCATCCCCGGGGCGATGCTGCCGGTGTTGGTGGCGCTCTCCGTCCTCGGCGTGATCACCCTGCTGCAGCGCGTCTCCCTGGCGCTCCGGGGGGCATGATGGACACGTTCGTCCGGGTCGGGGCGCTCGCCGAGATCCCGGAGGGCGAGCTCCGTGCGTACGACGTCCCGCGCGGACGCGTCGTCGTGACCCACGACGAGCACCGGTTGTTCGCGTTCGGGGAGACGTGCACCGGGGCCGGGTGCGCGCTGTCCGAGGCCCTCTTCGACGACCGCTCGCACCTGCTCACGTGTCCATCGTGCGACAGCGTGTTCGACGCCGAGACGGGGGAGCCGGTGGAGGGGCCCGCCAGGGACCCGCTCACCGTCTTCGCGGCGAGGGAGATCGACGGGTGGGTCGAGGTCTCGGCCGAGCCCGACGCATGACCGCCTTCCCCTCACACCCACGGTGACGGTAGGCTCGGCGCCCGTCCCCGAGGAGGTCGCCGTGGTTGAGCGGACCCGTTTCGATCTGTCGCAGGACCGGATGCCGACCGCCTGGTTCAACATCATGCCGTCGCTCGTCGGCGCGGGGATCCAGCCGCTCCCGCCGCTGCATCCGGGGACGAAGGAGCCCGTCACGCCGGACCTGCTGGCGCCGCTGTTCCCGGAGGCGCTGATCATGCAGGAGGTCTCGACCGACGAGTGGGTCGACATCCCCGGGGGCGTGCTAGACGTCTACCGGCTGTGGAGGCCGTCGCCCCTGCACCGCGCGGTGCGTCTCGAGGCGGCCCTCGGCACGCCGGCGCGGATCTACTACAAGTATGAGGGCGTCTCGCCGGCCGGTTCCCACAAGCCGAACACGGCCGTGGCGCAGGCCTTCTACAACAAGGAGGCCGGCACGACGCGGATCGCGACGGAGACCGGTGCCGGGCAATGGGGTTCCGCGCTCGCGATGGCCTGCCGGTTCTTCGGCATGGATTGCCAGGTGTTCATGGTCAAGGCCTCGTACCAGCAGAAGCCGTACCGCCGGATCTTCATGGAAACCTTCGGCGCGGAGGTGGTCCCCTCGCCGTCTCCCCTGACGCAGGCCGGGAAGGCGGTCCTGGACGCCGATCCGGACTCGACCGGCTCGCTCGGGATCGCGATCAGCGAAGCCGTCGAGGTCGCGGCCACGTCGAACGGCGCCGTGAAGTACTCGCTCGGATCGGTCCTGAACCACGTGCTCCTGCACCAGACCGTGATCGGACAGGAGGCGAAGGAGCAGCTCGAGCTCGCCGGCGATCCGACGCCGGACGTCGTGATCGGGTGCGTCGGCGGAGGATCGAGCTACGCCGGCCTGTCGTTCCCGTTCATGGCCGACCGCCTCGCCGGACGCACGCAGACCAGGTTCATCGCGACCGAGCCCGCGGCGTGCCCGACCCTCACGAAGGGACGCTTCGCCTACGACCTGGCGGACGCCGCCGGCATGACGCCGCTGTTGCCGATGTACACGCTCGGGCACACGTTCGTCCCGGCCCCCGTCCACGCGGGCGGGCTGCGTTATCACGGCGACTCGCCGACCGTGTCGCTCCTCGTGAAGCACGGCCACATGGAGGCGCGGGCGTACACGCAGAGCGAGGTCTTCGACGCCGCGGTCCGGTTCGCGCACGCGGAAGGCGTCGTCCCCGCGCCGGAATCCGCGCACGGTCTGAAGGCCGCGATCGAGGAGGCCGAGTCGGCGCGCGACGCGAACGAGGAGCGGGTGATCCTCGTCAACCTGTCGGGCCACGGGTACTTCGACATGCAGGCGTACGACGACTACCTGAACGATCGGCTGCCGGACTTCGAGTTCGACGCGTCCGACGAGGACGCGGCGCTGTCGAAGCTGCCCGACTCCCCGTCGATCGGGTGATCGACGGGGCGTCGGCGTTCGTCGTCCGCCGCCTCCGCCGCGAAGACCTCGCGGCGTTCCAGGCGGGTATGCCCGCCTGGAACGCCCACGAGTACGCCGACCGGCTCGCGTTCCAGGAACGCAAGCTCGCGGTGCAGCTCGTCGCCTGGGTCGAGGACGACCCCGTCGGGAAGGCGATGGTCGTCTTCCCCGGTCACGCGGAGTGGTCGGAGTCGGCCTTCCGGGAGACGTGTCCCGAGATCCGCGACCTCGAGGTGCGTGAGGCGTGGGCGCGCCGGGGGATCGGCACCGCGCTCGTGCGCGCCGCCGAGGACGAGATCCGAGCGGCCGGTTTCCGCCGGGTCGGGCTCGGGACCGGGCTCGAGCCGTCGTACGCCCCGGCTCGCGCGATGTACGAGCGGCTCGGTTATCGCCTGGCGCACGGTCCGTTCGTCTCGGCGGCCCGGCTGGAGGGCGATGACGGCCGGGCGCTGCCGGTCGCCGGGGTCTGCGTGTACCTCGTGAAGACGCTCCCGGCCGCCGGTCAGCCCTCGTAGGTCCTCGGGTCCAGGTGGAACTGCTGGCCGGCGAACGCCGCGATCTGCTGCATCAGGATCGTGTAGCCGTCGGCGTTGAAGTGCACGCCATCGTCGGCGCGGACGAGCGTCACGTGGCTGCCGTTCCGGTAGTACGCCGTGTACCCGCCGTTCGGAGCGGCGAACGTGTTCCAGGTGTCGAAGTAGGCGACGTTCGGGAGCTCCGCGGCGACCTGAGCGAACCAGCCGTTCTGGCGCCCGATGAAGTCCCACCGTCGCGTGTCCCGCACCTGCGGGAGACCGACCCAGATCACGTGCCCACCCTCCGACGTAGCGATCTGCGCGAGCTCGTGGACGCGCTCCGTGTACGCGTCGGGGAACTCCGGCGTCCCGATCGTCGCGACGGGGTGACCGAACCGGTCGACGAGCGACTGCGCGTCGTTCTCGCCGAGCATCACGATCGTGAGGTCCGGTCGGGCGCGGTGCACGATGTATCGCATCTGGTTCGGCCAGTCGAAGAAGTCCTCTCGTGACAGGCCGGTGGAGATCCTGCCCTCGCGGAAGACGTTGACGAGGTTCGGCCGGAACACGCGTTCCGCGAAGGTCCCGATGCCCTGCGCGAGGGAGTCGCCGACGACCACGACCCGGAGCGGGTTCGACGCGGTGGGGACGCGGAGCTTCGTGTCGCGGTCGCGCGGTCGCTTCGGGTGGTCGCTCGGGGGCGGCACGCTCGGCAGTGGGTCGACGTCCCCGCCGCCGCCGACCGCGGCGTCGGGGTGACGTCCGAGCGCGGTGCTCGCGTC
>Ga0075425_100000977_pt1 | contig 27444 bp, 27 predicted proteins | sample SoiMethybrSBSTD4_FD_75300 | JGI IMG/M metagenome (GOLD analysis project Ga0075425, IMG submission 75300) | Bulk soil microbial communities from a Populus tree surrounding site in Tennessee, USA - Soil MetaG P. TD hybrid SBSTD4 | ecosystem: Environmental > Terrestrial > Soil > Tree plantation...
CCGTCGCCGGGCACGATCACCGCCCTGGCGCTGCCGCAGGGCGAGGGGATACGCGTCGAGTCGGGGATCGTCGCCGGCAGCGAGGTGTCGGTACACTACGACCCGCTGCTGCTCAAGCTCGTCACGCGGGGTACCACGCGCGACGAGGCCGTCGCGCGAATGGCCCACGCGCTCGACAATTGCGTGATCGAGGGCGTCAGGACGACGGTCCCGTTTCTGCGCCGCGTGATCGCCCACCCGCAGTTCCGGCGCGGCACGGTGCACACACAGATGGTCGAGCAAGGAGCGTTCAATGCCTGAGCAGATCAAGGCCCACATCACCGGCGTCGTCTTCCAGATCGCGGCTCACGCCGGCGACGCCGTGCAGGCCGGCGACGCGGTGATCGTGCTCGAGTCGATGAAGATGGAGATCCCGGTGGAAGCCCCGCGCGCCGGGTCCATCAAGGAGATCCGCGTCCAGATCGGCGAGACCGTCCAGGACGGCGACGTCGTCGCCATCCTGGAGTAGGGAAGAAGAGAGGAGCGCCGCGGCTACGCCGGGGCGCGACGAACGTTCCGGGGGGCTTGGGGGGCCCGCCCGGGGCCCCCCAAGCCAGCTAGTTCTCGATGAAGGCGCGCAGGTTACGGCCGCGAAGCGGGTGGCGGAGCTTGCGGAGGGCCTTGGCCTCGATCTGACGGATGCGCTCGCGCGTGACGGCGAAGCGCTTGCCGACCTCCTCCAGCGTGTGCTCGCCTTCCTCGCCGATGCCGAACCGCAGGCGCAGGATCTCCTTCTCCTTCGGCGACAGCATCGCCAGCGCCCGCTCCACCTGCGTCGTGAGGTCCTGGGTAAGCAGGGTGTCGTTCGGAGAGCCCGCCGACTTGTCCTCGAGGAAGTCGCCCAGCTCGGAGTCTTCACCGATCGGGGTCTCGAGCGACAGCGGCTTGCGCGACGACTCCAGGATGAGCCGGACCTTCTTCGCGGGCACACCGGTCCGCTGGGCCAGCTCCTCCGGCGTCGGCTCGCGCCCGAGCTCGTTGACCATCGCGCGGTTGACCCGCGAGATCCGGTTGAGCGTTTCTACCATGTGCACGGGGATCCGGATCGTCCGCGAGTGATCGGCGATCGCCCGCGTGATGGCCTGGCGGATCCACCACGTCGCGTACGTCGAGAACTTGAACCCGCGACGGTACTGGAACCGGTCCACGGCCTTCATCAGACCGATGTTGCCCTCCTGGATGAGGTCCAGGAGCGACAGATCGCTGCCCAGGTAGCGCTTGGCCACCGAGACGACCAGCCGGAGATTCGCCTCCATCAGCTCCTTCTTGGCGCGGCGGACCTCGCGGTCGCTCTGCTCGATCTCGCCGAGCAGCGCCTGGAGCTGGCGGCGGGGAAGCCCGGCCTCGCGCTCGAGAGCGCGGAGCTCGCGCGGCGCGCCGACGGCGCGACCGCGACGCGCCTCCTCGGCCAGGCGGGTGGTGCGGTCACAGTGGCGGCGCAGCTTGGCCACCAGATCGTCGATCAGCGCGGGCTTGAGCGGCATGCCGGCGACGACCTTCTGGATGGCCTCGCGGTTGGCAGCGATCCACTTCGCGTAGTTCGCCTTGGTAATGGCCGACCGCCGCTTGTCGGCGAGCGACTCCTGCAGGCGCACGATCTCCCGCTCGAGCCGGCGGATGCGGGCAAAGGCCTGCAGCACGGGCCGGATCTCTGCCGCGTCGAGCTCGCCGCCTTCGGGCAGGACGATCACGTCGTCCGCGGAGATGGTCTCGTGACGCAGGCGGTCGCCGACCTCCAGGAGGGCCGAGACAGCCATCGGCACGCCGGCCAGAGCCCGACGTAGCGCCACCTGGCCGACCTCGATCCGTCGACCGATCTCGACCTCCTGACGGGCCGTCAGCAGCGGGACCTTGCCGATCTCCTTCAGATACAGGCGGACGGGATCCTCGCCCTTGGCCGGCAGGGGCGTGAACGCCTCTTCGGCGACCGGCGGGGTCCGCTCCTCCGGCTCTTCCTCTATCAGCGCTACCGCCGTCGGCTCCTCGGCTTCGTCCGCGATCATCGTCGTCGGCACGACCTCCGTGGTTCCAAGGCGCGATTCGCGATCAGTTTCTCTGAATGTCATGATGTCACCCGGCTGGGCACCTCAGCCTTTCGATGCCTCGACAAAGACAAACGTTTCACGCGCGAAGGTACAAGAAGCACGCCAGTACGCGCGTCGAATGATTAACCTGTGGTAAACCCGACAGTCGCAACAGTGTCAGACGTCGGGACTGGGTACGCCCGTTCAGCTATTCTGTTCATGGTTGCTCTGTTACTATGAAGTGTCCGGAGGGGTTCTTGTCCCCATCATTGCAACTGTTCGTGCCCCCGCCGGGGTTCCATGCCGATGTCGCGGCGGGCGCGCCGCGGGCTCCCCGCTGACGATGGCTATCGCTCCAAGCGCCAGTTACAGCCTGACCGTCCGGCTCGAGATCAAGAACCGCCCGGGCATGCTCGGGCGCGTTGCCTCGGCCATCGGCGAGGCCGGCGGCGACATCGGCGCCGTGGACCTCGTCGAGTCCCAGCGCGAGCGGGTCCTCCGGGACATCACGATCAAGGCCCGCGATAGCGACCACGGCCAGCAGATCGTGAACCGCCTCCGGCGCCTGCCCGGAGCGCGCGTCGCCAACGTCTCGGACCGGACCTTCCTGCTGCACCTGGGCGGCAAGATCGAGATCAGGAACAAGGTCCCGATCCGCACCCGGGACGACCTCTCCATGGCGTACACGCCTGGCGTCGCGCGTGTCTGTCTCGCCATCAAGGAAGACCGGCAGCGCGCCTTCACCCTGACCATGAAGCACAACGCGGTCGCCGTGGTGACCGACGGAACGGCCGTCCTAGGTCTTGGGGACATCGGGCCGGAGGCGGCGCTGCCGGTCATGGAGGGCAAGGCGATGCTCTTCAAGGAGTTCGCCGGGGTCGACGCCTTCCCCGTGTGCCTCGGCACCAAGGACGTCGACAAGATCGTCGAGAGCGTGAAGCTCATCGCCCCGACGTTCGGCGGGATCAACCTGGAGGACATCGCCGCTCCGCGCTGCTTCGAGGTTGAGGAGCGCCTGCGCAAGGAGCTCGACATCCCCGTCTTTCACGACGACCAGCACGGGACCGCCGTCGTCGTCCTCGCCGCGCTCCTCAACGCGCTTCGCCTGGTCCGCAAGCCCATCGGCCGGATCCGGGTCGTCGTCACCGGCGTCGGTGCGGCGGGGACGGCGACCATCAAGATCCTGCAGTCCAGCGGCGTGCGCGACATCATCGGGGTGGACGAGCATGGGATCATCCACCGGGGGAGGACGGTGGGGATGGACTTCATGAAGCGATGGGTCGCCGCCAGCACGAACCCGCGACGGCGCACCGGCGGCCTCGGTGACGCGCTCCAGGGCGCCGACGTCTTCATCGGCCTCAGCGTCCCCGGGATCCTCGGCGTCCGTGATCTCAAGCGCATGGCTCGCGATCCGATCGTGTTCGCGATGGCGAACCCCACGCCCGAGATCCAGCCCGAGGAGGCCGAGCGGCACGTTCGGGTCATGGCCACCGGCCGATCGGACTATCCGAACCAGATCAACAACGTCCTCTGCTTCCCGGGCTTCTTCCGCGGGCTACTGGACTCGCGCGCCCGGACCGTCAACGACGAGATGAAGCTCGCGGCGGCCCGCGCGCTCGCCGCCGCGGTCCCTCGGAGCGAGCTGAGCGCGGAGTACATCATTCCCAGCGTCTTCAACAAGGCGGTGGCGCCGGCCGTCGCCGAGGGCGTGGCCCGAGCCGCCCATCAGACCGGCGTGGCGCGGCGGCAACGACGCGAAGCGACCCCTCGCTGGTGAGCGGTCCGCGATGGTCGGTCGTCATCCCGGCTTTCAACGAGGCCCGGCGTCTGCCGCCGTATCTGGCCGACGTCATTGCCTACTTCGACGGCCGCGGTGAGCCCTACGAGGTGCTGGTGGTCGACGACGGCAGCTCGGACGGGACGGCGGACGCGGTGACGGGGATCGCGCGCGCGCACCCGAGCGTCCGCGTGCTCCGGCAGGCGCGCAATGAGGGCAAGGGCGCCGCCGTACGACGGGGGATGCTGGCCGCGGGGGGAGAGCGACGTCTCTTCGCGGACGCCGACGGCGCGACCCCGATCGTCGAGCTCAAGCGACTCGAGGCGGCGCTGTCGGCCGGCGCCGATATCGCCATCGGCTCGCGCGCGCGCCTGGACCCCTCGGTCTCCGTGACGGCGCGTCCCCACCGTGTGCTGGCCGGGCGGATCTTCAGCTGGCTCGTGGGACGATTCGCCATCCGTGGCGTCATCGACTCGCAGTGCGGGTTCAAGGCCTTCACAGCCGCCGCCGCGACGGACCTCTTCGGCCGTGTGCGTACATGCGGCTTCGGCTTCGACGTCGAAGTATTGCTCCTTGCCCAGGCCGCCGGGTACCGCATTGTCGAGGTCGGGGTGAACTGGGCGGATCAGCCGGGCAGCAAGGTCGCGGTCGCGACGGACGGGCCGCGCATGCTGTGGGAGGTGGCGCGCGCGCGTCTGCGCATGAGGCGGCGCCGATGAGCCTGCCGCCGCGGATGCGGGACATCGAGCCGTTCCTCGCGGTGGAGGTCGGCGATCGGGCGCAGGCCCTCGAGCGCCAGGGCGTCGACGTCGTCCACCTCGAGTTCGGCGAGCCGGACTTCAACACGCCACCCGCCATCCGCGAGGCCGCCGAAAAGGCCCTCAAGGACGGTCGGACCCGCTACGTGGAGACGCTCGGCATCCTGCCGCTTCGTGAAGCGATCGCCGAGCACTATGCGGCGACGTACGGTGTTGGCGTCGATCCCGACCAGATCCTCGTCACGCCGGGAACGTCGCCCGCCATGCTGCTCGTGTTCGGCCACCTGCTGCATCCGGGAGATGAGGTCATCCTGAGCGATCCGTACTACGCGTGCTATCCGAACTTCATCAGGTACGCGGACGGTGTGCCGGTTGCCGTCAGCATCACGGAGGCGGATGGCTTTCAGTACCGTCCGGAGGACATCCGCGAGCGGCTCGGAGAGCGGACGCGGGCGATCCTCATCAACTCCCCGGCGAATCCGACGGGCAGCGTGCTCTCCTCCGAACGCATGGCCGCAATCGCCACGCTGGGACCGACGATCGTGTCCGATGAGATCTACCATGGCCTCAACTACGAGGGCCGCGACCGCTCGATCCTGGAGTTCACCGCGGGCGCCTTCGTGCTCAATGGCTTCTCGAAGGCCTTCGCCATGACCGGATGGAGGCTCGGTTACGTGATCGCGCCGCGGCAGCACGTGCGTCCGCTCCAGAAGGCGTTCGGCAACTTCTTCATCTCCACGAACGAGTTCGTTCAGTGGGCCGGCGTGGCCGCCCTCCGGGAAGCCGCCGCCGACGCCGAGCGATTCCGCGCCATCTTCGACGAGCGACGCCGGGCGATGGTGTCGGGGCTCCGCGCCATCGGCCTCGGCGTCGGCGCGGAGCCGAAGGGCGCGTTCTACGTTCTGGCCGACGCGCGTCGGTTCGGCCACGATTCGACCCGCCTGGCCTTCGAGATTCTGGAGCGCTGCCACGTCGCCGTCACGCCGGGCGCCGCGTTCGGATCGAATGCCGAAGGCTATCTGCGCTTCTCGTACGCCGCCTCGCTCGACCGGATCCGCGAGGGGCTTCGCCGGCTGGGCGACTTCCTGGCGAGCCGCGGGTGAAGGCCGCCTACGTCGCGGTTCACCTGGAGGAGCACGGCCGCCACTGGTACTTCCGCGGCCGTCGCACGCTCATCCAGGGTGTGCTGCGGCGGCTGCTGCCGCGCCGGCCGTTGCGGCTACTCGACATCGGCTGCGGCACGGGAACTCTGCTCTCCACGCTCGAGCAGTTCGGCGAGGCCGTCGGAATGGACGCGAGCGACGCGCTGCTCGCGGTGGCCCGCGCCGCCGGGCTCGACGCGCGCAAGGGCGCGCTGCCCGACGATCTCGTCGTGCCTCCGCGCTGGGCCGACGTCGTGCTCCTGCTCGATGTCATCGAGCACCTCGACGACGACGTCGCGGGCCTTCGCGCCGCGCGCCGCGCCCTCCGCGACGACGGCCTCCTCGTCGTCGCCGTCCCGGCCTACCCCGCGCTGTGGAGCGGTCACGACGTGGCGCTCGGCCACCGGCGACGGTACACGGCGAGCGGGTTGCGCGGCGTCGTCGAGACTGCCGGCTACCGCGTGCAGTACCTGAGCTACTTCAACACCGTGCTGTTTCCCGCCATCGCCTCGATCCGGCTCTGGAAGCGGTTGCGGGGCGACGACCGTCACGATCTCCGGCGGCCGGGACCGATCGCCAATGCGATGCTCGAGCGGTTGTTCGCGCTGGAGCGCCACCTCGTCCCGCGGCGGCCGCTCCCGTTCGGGACGTCGCTGCTGCTGGTCGCGCGGCCGACGTGAGCCGCGACGATCTCGCGATGGGGCGCTCCGCGCCCGGCGTCGCGCGGCACGGCCGCGAGTGGGCGCTCGTCGCCGGCGTGTTCGCCGTCGTCCTCGGCGTCGCCATCGTCTGGTTGTCGATCGACCGTCACCCGCCGGAGTGGGATCACGCCAACCATCTGGAGCACGCCGTGAATTGCGCGCGCGACCTCGCCGCCGGCGATCTGCGCGCGACGCTTGGCCACTCCTCGTTCTACCCGCCGCTCGTCCCCTGCGCCGCGGGCCTCGTCTTGCCGTGGTGGCCGTCGGACGTCGCGTTCGGTGAGGTCGTGATCCTGGCCTTTCTCGGCGCCGGCATGGCGGCCACGTATCTCCTCGGACGCCGGTTCGCGGGCGGCGCCGGCGGCGTGGTCGCGGCGACCCTCTTCGCTACCGCGCCGTTCACCCTCAATCAAGCGTTGCGCTTCCAGCTCGAGGTGCCGCTGGCCGCCATGGTCGCCCTGTTTCTGGTCGCGCTGCTGGCCACGGATCGCTTTGTGCACCGCGGCTGGGCCATCGTCACCGGCGTCGTCTTCGGCCTGGGGATGCTCACCAAGCCGCCTTTCTGCGTCTACGTCGGACCGGCGTGTCTGCTCGTGCTCGTCGGCGTGCGGGGCCGCGCCGCGTGGCGCCACGCCACGCTCGCCGGCCTGGTGGCCGCCGTCGTGGCGCTGCCGTGGTACGGCCCGCGTCTGTTGGGCCTGCCGCAGCAGCTGCAGAACCGCTCGTTCAAGCAGGCCCTCGAGGCCGGGTTTCCCGAGCCGCTCAGCCCTGCGAGCCTCGCGTATTACCCGCTGAACTTTCCCCGCGCGTTCGGCGTCGTGGCCGTGCTGCTGCTGGTCCTCGGCCTCGTGGTCGCGATCCGGCGGCGGCAGTGGTTCGTGCTCGCTGGCCTGGCACCGTTCCTCGTCTTTCTCGCCCTGCAGAACAAGCAGGCGCGGTATCTGCTGCCGCTGTTCCCGATGGCCGGCGTCGCTGCGGCCGTCGCCTATGCGGCGCTGCCGCGCGGACTGCGTCGCGCGTCGGTCGTGGCGCTCGCGCTCGTCGCCGCGCTCCAGATCTCGTCAACCGCGTTCGCCCGACCGGCGGTCGTCGCGATCGCGGGGCTGCCGTTGACCGATCCGGCCCCGCCGCTGGGCGCCGACTGGCAACACCGGCGCATCCTCGATCTCATCCAGCGCGACAGCGATGGCGTGACGAAGACGGTCAGCATCACGGCGAACCATTCCCAGTTCTCTCCCTCGAACTTCCGGTACTACACGGTGCGCGATGCCCGGCCCCTTCGCATCGGGCGTGCGTGGGACGGTGAGCCCGTGGGCGTCGAGTACATGGTGCTGAAGACCGGCGACGTCGGGCCGCCGTGGACCGCCGAGAAGTCGCGGCGCGTCGCCGAGCGCCTGGCCGCCGATCCGGCGCTCGCCCGCGCCTTTCCGGTCATCGGCGAGTTCGCGCTGCCCGACGGCTCCACCGCGACGGTGCGAGCGCGCCGGATCAAGACTGGCCCCGCCACGACACCGGATGCGCTGGCGCGCGCGCTCGAAGCGGGCCTCCTCGCCCGCCTGCAGGAGGTCACCCGGGACGTCGAGGGGCTCGGCGTCCGGCTCGAGTACGACGCCAGCATCCTGACGGGACGGATCAAGCGCCTGGAGATCTCCGTGGCGGCCGCCACGATCGGCGAGCTGCGCCGGCGCGCGCCGGCGTTGCTGCGTGTCCACGACCTGCGGCTCGTCGTCGACGATGCCCTCGTCAACCCCTGGAGCGCCGCCGAGCACGGTCGCTTCGATCCGCTCGATGCCGGACGAGTCACCGTGGCGCGAGCGACCATCGATGGTGCAGACCTCCAGCGATTTCTCGGGCAGGTGAAGGGGCTCGGGCGAACGTCGCTGGCGCTCGGCGCGGGCTACGCCGACGTGAGGTTCGAGATCCCGGGACCGGACGTCAGCGCGCGCGTCCGGTTCGGTGAAGCCGCCGATCGACCGGTCGCGGTCATCGCCGAGCGCGTGTGGATCGGCAAGGTGCCGGTCCCCTCGCCGCTCGTGAACTGGGTCATCCGGAACTTCGATCCGTCCCGGGGAATCGCCGCTCGGTTACCGTTTCCCGCGGTGGTGGCGCCGGTGACCGTCACGCCGGCGGCGGTGCAGGTCGGAGGGTAGACAGTGCCGAGAGAGACGGGTGAGGCGAAGAAGCTCCGGGCGCGCAAGATCCTGGCCCAGCTCGAGCGCGCGTATCCGGATGCGAAGATCGCCCTTCACTTCTCGAGCCCGCTCGAACTCCTCGTGGCGACGATCCTCTCGGCCCAGTGTACCGACGAGCGCGTGAACATGGTCACGCCCGCGCTGTTTCGCGTCTATCGTTCCGCCGACGACTACGCGCGCGTGAGCCCGCCGACGCTCGAGAAGGCCATCCGCTCGACTGGGTTCTATCGGGCCAAGGCGCGGTCGATCATCGGCATGGCCAACGCGCTGGTCAACGAGCACGGCGGCGAGGTGCCGCGCGTCCGTGAGGCGCTCGTGACGCTACCCGGCGTGGGCCTCAAGACGGCGAACGTCGTGCTCGGCAACGCCTTCGGCGAGCCGGCGATCGCCGTCGATACCCACGTGTTTCGCGTGTCGCAGCGGCTGGGGCTGGCCCGCTCCGAGGACCCGGTGGCGATCCATGATCAGCTCGTGGAGGTCCTGCCACAGAAGACGTGGACGCGGGCGAGCCATCTGTTCCAGGCTCACGGCCGCCGCACGTGCACGGCCCGCAAGCCGGCGTGTCCGGTCTGCCCGGTGCGCGCGCTCTGCCCGTGGCCGGACAAGACCCCGGCCGACGGCGCCCCGCCGTCGCGCCGTTGACACGACGGGGGTTTTCCTGTAAGGTGCCTCTTTGCGAATTCGTCTGTCCTGAGGCCTACTTAGCCTGAGGCCGCCGAGCAGCGCTCGAAAGGGAGAACATGCCGACGTCGATGCCGAAGGAGAATGAGATCGAACGCAAATGGTACGTGGTCGACGCGGAGGGCAAGGTGCTCGGTCGCTTGGCCACCCGGGTCGCCTCCATCCTGCGCGGCAAGCACAAGCCGACCTTTACACCCCATCTCGACGTCGGTGACCACGTCGTCGTGTTGAATGCCGAGAAGGTCCACCTGACCGGGCGGAAGCTCCAGGACAAGCAGTACCGCTGGCACACCGGTTACATCGGCGGCCTGCGCGAGGTCAACGCCGAGAAGATGCTCAAGACCCATCCCGAGCGGGTCATCGAGTGGGCCGTGCAGGGCATGCTGCCGAAGAACCGGCTCGGCCGGGCCATGGTCAAGAAGCTCAAGGTGTATCGCGGGGCAGCGCATCCGCACCAGGCGCAGCAGCCGCAGGCGCTGGAGGTGAAGTGATGGCGGTCATCGACCGGTTCTACGGCACCGGCCGGCGGAAGACCTCGGTCGCCCGCGTCTGGGTGCGTCCCGGCCCCGGCCGCATCATGGTGAATCGCCGGAGCTTCGAGGACTATTTCCCCCGCGAGACATTGCGGATGATCATCGCCCAGCCGCTCGAGATCACGAACACGCACGGTCAGTTCGACGTGATCGTGACCGTTCAGGGCGGCGGCCCCACGGGGCAGGCGGGGGCGGTCCGTCACGGGATCGCCCGCGCGCTCGTCCGCTTCGACGACAAGCTCCGCCAGCCGCTCAAGAAGGCCGGGCTGCTCACGCGGGATCCGCGGATGCGCGAGCGCAAGAAGTACGGACAGCCTGGCGCGCGCCAGAAGTTCCAGTATTCGAAGCGGTAGCTGGATGATCCGCGTCGCCGTTGCCGGCGCCAGTGGCTACATGGGGGCGGAGCTGCTCCGGGTACTCCTCCACCATCCTGAGGTCGAGCTGGTGGCCGTCACTTCCGAGCGCCTCGCCGGCGAGCCCCTCGACCGGCTCTATCCGCACCTGCGCGGTCTCACGCGTCTGACGTTCAGCGATTTCGACGCCGAGCGCGTGGCGTCCATGGTGGACGCGGTGTTCCTCGCGCTGCCGCACATGGAATCGCAGAAGGCGGTGCCCGTTCTGCGCCGCCACGGCGTGCGGGTCATCGATCTCTCCGCCGATTACCGGCTGCGCAACGCCGCCGACTACACCGTCTGGTACAAGACGCCGCACACGGATCCCGACGGGCTGGCCGAGGCCGTGTACGGACTGCCCGAGCTGTACCGCAAGGCCATCGCCGGCGCCGGGCTCGTGGCCGCGCCGGGATGCTATCCGGCGGGCGCCGTCCTGGCCATCGCGCCGCTGCTCAAGGCGGGGCTGGCGCGGACCGACGGCATCGTCATCGACGGCAAGTCGGGGGTGACGGGTGCCGGCGCGCAGGGGCGCAAGATCGATCCGATGTACCTCTACACGGAAGCCAACGAGAACGTGCAGGCGTACGGGATCGCGACGCATCGCCACACGCCCGAGATCGAGCAGGAACTGTCGGCGCTCGCCGGCGCGACCGTCCGCGTGTCGTTCACGCCGCATCTGGTCCCGCTCAATCGCGGCCTCTTCACGACGGCGTCGGTGCCGCTGGCCACGGACCTCTCCACCGGCGAGCTCCTGGCCGTGTATCGCGACTTCTACGCGGGCGAGCCATTCGTCCGCGTGCCCGGCGAGGGCGAGCGACCGACCACGCGCGGCGTGGTGGGGTCGAACTACTGCGACGTGAGTGTCGTCGCCGACCGCCGCACCGGCCGCGCCGTGTGCTTGTCTGCCATCGACAATCTCGGCAAGGGTGGCGCCGACAACGGTGTGCACAACCTGAACATCATGTTCGGCTGGAGCGAGCGCAGCGGGCTCGACGCGCCGCCGGTGTATCCATGAGCGCCCGCGCATTCGACGGGCGCCCGGGCTTTGCCGGGGCGCTCCGAGCGTCCAGTGGGGGGCTCGGGGGGCGCCCGGAGTCCCCCTTGTCGGTTCAGACCTGAATGGCCGAGCTGGAATGGCTTGAGGGAGGCGTGAGCGCCGTCCCCGGGATCCAGGCCGGGGGGGTGGCTGCCGGTATCAAGCCCAGCGGCAAGAAGGATCTGGCGCTCATCTATTCCCCGACGCCCGCGCGCGTCGCTGCCGTGTTCACGTCGAACCAGGTCAAGGGCGCGCCCGTCCTCGTGTCGATGGAGCACGCGCGCAACGGCATCGCCCAGGCCATCGTCGCCTCCAGCGGCTGCGCCAACGTTTGCACCGGCGATCAGGGCGTGCGCGACGCGCGCGAGATGACGAAGATCGTCGGCGAGCTATTGCACATTCCCGCGAAGAACGTGCTGATCGCGGCGACCGGCGTCATCGGCGTGCCGCTGCCGATGGACAAGGTGCGCGCCGGACTGCCGAAGCTGGTCAAGGCGCTGTCGCCGCAGGGCGGGCGCGCGGCGGCCGAAGCGATCATGACGACGGACACCCGCCCGAAGGAAGCGGCCCTGCGCGTCGACGTCGGCGGCCGGCCGGTGACCATCGGCGGCATCGCGAAGGGCGTCGGCATGATCGAGCCGCACCTGGCGACGATGTTCTGCTTCGTCGCCACCGACGTGGTGATCGCGCCCGACGCCCTGCGGTCGGTCGTCCGCCGCGCCGTCGACGTCACGTTCAACCGGATCACCGTGGACGGCGATCAGTCGACCAGCGACACCGTGGCCGTGCTCGCCAACGGGGTCGCCGAGAACCCGCCGCTGGCGCCGGGCGCCCGCGGGCTGCGAGCGTTCGCGCGGGCGCTGGAGGCGCTCATGCAGCGGCTCGCGCGGATGCTCGTCGCCGACGGCGAAGGCGCGACCAAGCTCGTCACGGTGGCCGTCCGCGGCGCGGCCAGCCGGCGCGACGCGCAGCTCGCGGCCCGCAGCGTCGCGAATTCCCCACTCGTCAAGACCGCCATCGCCGGGCAGGACCCAAACTGGGGCCGCATCATGATGGCGCTCGGCAAGTCGCCGGCGCGGGTGGAGCAGCAGCGGGTGGCCATCGCATTCGACGACGAGCCGCTGGTCGAGCAGGGCATGCTGCGCGAGGGCGCGCGCATCGGCCGGATTCGCGAGATCATGGGAAGACCGGAGTACGCGATCACCGTGGACCTCGGCCTGGGCCGGGGCGAGGACCGCGTGTGGACGTGCGATCTCTCCGAGGAGTACGTGCGGATCAACGCCAAGTACACGACCTAAACCATCACGCACGCCACGCAGGTTCGGTGCGGGGCCACCCCCCGTACGCGTGGCGGAGGCAAACCGAACAGGGAGGTTACATGGCCGGACTGACGATGAAGGAGCTGTTGGAAGCCGGTGTCCATTTTGGGCACCAGACCAAGCGCTGGAACCCGAAGATGCAGAAGTACATCTTCGGTGAGCGCAACGGGATCTACATCATCGACCTGCAGAAGACGCTCAAGAAGTTCCGCGAGGCCCACGCCGCCGTGCGCGAGCTGGCGGCCGGCGGCGGGACGATGCTGTTCATCGGGACCAAGAAGCAGGCCCAGGACACGGTGTTCGACGAGGCCACCCGGTGCGGGATGTTCTACGTCAACCAGCGCTGGCTGGGCGGCACGCTGACGAACTTCGAGACCATCCGCAAGTCGATCTCGCGCCTCAAGAAGATCGAGGAGATGAAGGAGGCGGGCGAGTACGAGCGGTTGCCCAAGAAGGAAGCCCTCGAGCTCGACCGCGAGCGGCAGAAGCTGGAGAAGGCGCTGATCGGCATCAAGATGATGGAGCAGCTGCCCTCGGCCGTCTTCATCATCGACCCGCGCAAGGAGCGCATCGCGGTGGCCGAGGCCCAGCGCCTGGGCATTCCGATCGTGGCCATCGTCGACACCAACTGCGATCCCACCGGTATCGACTACCCGGTGCCCGGTAACGACGACGCGATCCGGGCCGTGCGCCTCATCACCTCGCGCATCGCGGACGCGATCCTGGAGGGCCGCGGCACGCTGGCCAAGGACGAGACGGAAGAGGGCGGCGAGCCGGAAGCGGCGGCCGACGTCGAGCTGGCGGCGGCCGAGGCGGAGGCGTAGCGGATGGCGTCGAGCGCCCAGCACGTCAAGGAGCTCCGGGACCGCACCGGCGCCGGGGTGATGGATTGCAAGGAAGCCTTGCAGGCCAGCCAGGGCAATCTCGAGGCCGCCGTCGAGTATCTGCGCAAGAAGGGCATCGCCGGCGCGGCCAAGCGCGCGCACCGCGAGACGAAGGAAGGCGTGGTGGGGTCCTACATCCACCCCGGGGCCAAGCTCGGTGTCCTCGTCGAGGTGGATTGCGAGACCGACTTCGTGGCCCGGACAGACGACTTCCAGGCGCTCGTCAAGGATCTCGCCATGCAGGTGGCGGCCGCGAACCCGGCGTACGTGAGCCGGGAGGACGTCCCGCCGACCGTCCTCGAGAAGGAGCGCGAGATCTACCGCGAGCAGATGGCCGACCAGAAGAAGCCGCCGCAGGTGCTCGACAAGATCGTCGAGGGCAAACTGGAGAAGTTCTTCGCCGAGCAGTGCCTGCTCGAGCAGGTGTTCATCAAGGACGCCGCCGGCAAGACGAAAGTGAAAGACCTGGTGGACGCGATGAACGCGAAGACTCGCGAACGCGTGGTCGTCCGCCGCTTCGCGCGGTTCCAGGTCGGCGAGGGCGGGTAGGCGTGCGGGCGGAAGCCGGCCCGCTCCGCCCGGTGTACCGCCGCGTCGTGCTGAAGCTGTCGGGCGAGGCCCTGGCCGGGAGCGTCGGCTACGGCATCGACCCCCCCGTCCTGGAGCGCGTGGCCGCCGAGATCCGGGACGTAGTCGATCTCGGGGTCGAGATGGCCGTGGTCATCGGCGGCGGCAACATCTTCCGCGGCATCGCGGCGAGCGCGGGCGGCATGGATCGGGCGACCGCCGACTACATGGGCATGCTGGCCACCATCATCAACGCGCTCGCGCTCCAGGACGCGCTGGAGAAGGCCGGGATGCAGACGCGCGTCCTCTCCGCGGTGGAGATGCGCGCGGTGGCCGAGCCCTACATCCGGCGGCGCGCCATCCGCCATCTCGAAAAGGGGCGGGTGGTGATCTTCGCGGCCGGCACGGGCAACCCGTTCTTCACCACGGACACGGCCGGGGCGCTGCGGGCCATCGAGATCGGCGCTGACGCGATCATCAAGGCGACGAAGGTCGACGGCATCTACTCCTCGGATCCCAAGGCCGACGCGACGGCGCAGCGGCTCGAGCGCGCCACGTACATCGAGGTGCTCAGCCGCCGATTGCAAGTCATGGACACCACGGCGATTTCCCTGTGCATGGAAAACGCGCTGCCGATCATCGTGTTCGATCTCACCCGGGCCGGGAACATCAAGCGCATCGTCCTCGGCGAGCCCGTGGGATCGATCGTCTCGGCCTGACGCGGGAAAGGAAGTGGCCATGCAAGACGTGCTCAAGGACATCGACACCAAGATGACCGCGGCGATCGACACCGTCGGTCGTGAGTTCGCCTCGGTGCGGACGGGGCGCGCGTCGACGGCGCTCCTCGACACGGTGCGAGTCGACTATTACGGCACGCCCACCCCGGTCAACCAGGTGGGATCCGTCTCGGTCCCCGACGCACGCACCTTGCTCATCCAGCCCTGGGAGCCGTCCCAGCTCGCCGCCATCGAGAAGGCGATCATGAAGTCGGATCTCGGGCTGACGCCGGTCAACGATGGCAAGACGATCCGTCTCACGATGCCGACGCTCACCGAGGAGCGTCGCAAGCAGCTCGCCAAGACCGTCCACAAGATCGCGGAGGACGGTCGCGTCGCCATCCGCAACGTCCGCCGCGAGGCGAACGATCGACTGAAGGCGATGGCCAAGGACAAGAAGATCTCCGAGGACGACGAGCGGCGTGGCCACGATCAGATCCAGAAGACGACGGATCGCTTCATCGCGAAAGTCGATGAACTGCTCAAGAAGAAGGAGCAGGAGATCCTGTCGTTCTAGTAAGATGAGCACGCATGGCCGTCAACTCTTCTAGCGCGCCGGCGCCCGCCGAGCTCGCGGCGCTGAGCGAAGCCGAGCTGCTGCAGCTGATCCGCTCCCAGACGCTGCCCGCCCACGTCGCCGTCATCATGGACGGTAACGGCCGGTGGGCGACCCATCGCGGCTATCCGCGCGTGGCCGGCCATCGCGAGGGGGCCAAGGCCGCGCGCGCGATCTTCCGCGCCGCCGACGAGCTGGGTCTGCGATACCTCACGCTCTACGCGTTCTCCACCGAGAACTGGACGCGGCCGGAGGACGAGGTGGCCACGCTCATGCGGCTGCTGGAGGAGGCCATCGTCCGTGAGCTTCCCGAGCTCATGTCGCGCAACGTGCGGCTGCGCGTCATCGGCCGATCGAACGGCGTGCCGCTCCCGGTGCGTCGGGGGATCGACCGCGTCGTGCGCGAGACGCAACACAACACCGGGCTCAACCTCATGCTGGCCTTCAACTACGGCGGGCGCGACGAGCTGCTCGACGCGTTTCGCGCGCTGGCTGGCAAGGTGCGCGCCGGCGAGCTGAATCCCGAGGACATCTCGGAGACGCACGTCAGCCGAGCGCTCTATACCGGCGGGATCCCGGATCCCGATCTGCTCATCCGCACGAGCGGCGAGATGCGCATCTCGAACTTCCTGCTGTGGCAGATTGCGTACACGGAGCTGTGGGTCACACCCACGCTGTGGCCCGATTTCCGCCCGCTGGAGCTTTATCGGGCGGTCGCCGACTTTCACGGCCGCAAGCGGCGGTTCGGTGGGGTGTGACGTGGGCGGAGTGGTGGCGGTGACGGCGGCCGGATTTCCGGGGCTGTCGGCGAGCTTCGGCAAGCGTGCGCTCACCGCCGCCGTCGGCATCCCGCTGTTCGTGTGGATCGTGCTGGCAGCGCCCCGCTGGGTGTTCGTGCTCCTGGTGGTCGCGCTGAGCGCGGCCGCCGCATGGGAGATCATGCGCCTGTTCGAGCGCGCCGGGCGCCCCGGCTACGCCGCCCTCGGTGTCGCCGGCACGGCCATCGTCACGGCGAGCTTCGAGTTCCCCGGCTTCACCGCGCTGGTGCTGACGGTCGCCGTCGCCGTCACGCTGAGCGCGCCGATCTGGACCGACAGCGCGGGCGGGCTCGACAAGGTCACGGCCACGCTGCTGCCCGTCGTGTATGTGGGATGGCTCCTCGGCCACGGAATCCTCCTCGGCATCCTGCCGGACAGCGCGCAGCTCATTCTGTTCCTCGTCGGCACGACGTGGGCGGGCGAGACGGCGGCGCTCGTCATCGGTTCGGCCGTCGGTCGCCATCCGCTGGCCCCCGTGATCAGCCCGCGCAAGACGGTGGAGGGCGCGATCGGGCAGCTCGCCGTCTCCGTCGTCGTCGCCGGAGTGCTCGGCGCCTGGCTCCTGCCGCAGTGGTCGGTGGGCATGACCCTCCTGACCGGGGCGGTGCTGGGCGTGACGGGGCAGATCGGCGATCTCGCGGAGTCGGTGATCAAGCGAAGTCTCGGCGCCAAGGATACCGGAGGCCTCATGCCGGGCCACGGCGGCGTGCTCGATCGCCTCGATGGCTTGCTCTTCAACGCGCCAGCGCTCTTCTACTGCGCGAGCTGGATCGGGGGGCGTGGATGAAGCGGGTGACGTTGCTGGGGTGCACAGGCTCCATCGGGCTCAGGACACTCGAGCTCGTATCGGCGTTTCCTGGGGACTTCACGGTGGTGGGGCTCGCCGCGCGCGGCTCAGACGTCGAGCGCGTGGCCGACCTCTGCCGCAAGTATTCGCCCGAGGCCGTGGCGCTGCTCGACGCCTCGGCCGTCGACCGGCTGGCCGCGTTGCTGCCCCGGCCGCGGCCGGAGCTGCTCGCCGGCGCCGCCGGCCTCGTCGCGCTCTGCCGCGACGTCCCGGCCGACGTGGTGCTCTCCGCCCTCGTGGGCGGTGCGGGGCTGCTGCCGACCATGGCGGCCATCCAGGCCGGCCGCACTGTCGCGCTTGCCAACAAGGAGACGCTCGTCATGGCGGGCAGCCTCATGACGGCGGCCGCCCGTCGCCACGACGTCGCGCTCCTGCCCGTGGACTCCGAGCACAGCGCGATCTTTCAGTGCCTGGCCGGCCACAATCGCGCCGACGTGCACCGCATCCTGCTCACCGCGTCCGGCGGGCCGTTCCGCGAGGTGCCCCGCGAAGCTCTCACCCGGGTGACCGTGGAGGACGCGCTCCGGCACCCGACGTGGAAGATGGGCGCGAAGATCACCATCGACTCGGCGACACTGATGAACAAGGGCCTGGAGATCATCGAGGCGCGCTGGCTGTTCGACGTCGCCGCCGACCGGATCCAGGTCGTCGTGCACCCGCAGTCGATCGTGCACTCCATGGTCGAATACGTCGACGGTGCCGTCATCGCCCAGCTCGGTGTCGCCGACATGGGCGTGCCGATCCTCTATGCCCTCACGTACCCGGAGCGCCGGCCGACGCCGGCGGCGCGCCTGGACCTGACGCGGACCGGGGCGCTGACCTTCTTCGAGCCCGACGTCGAGAAGTTCACCTGTCTGCGTCTGGCCCGCGTTGCGCTCGAGCGCGGCGGCTCGGCGCCGGTCGTGCTGAACGCCGCCAACGAGGTCGCGGTCGCGGCGTTTCTTGACCGTCGGATCGGTTTCACGAAGATCGCCGAGCTGATCGAACGCGCGCTCGACGGCGTACCCCAGACCGAGCCGAAGAACGTCGACGATTGCGTGGCCATCGACACGGACACACGTCGGATGGTGGAGGCGCTGATCGGCGGCGTGGCCGCGGCGGCGGCGCGATGACGACCGTCGTCTCCTTCGTCGTCGTCATCGGCATCCTGATCCTCATCCATGAGCTCGGCCATTTCTTGGTCGCGCGCTGGGCCGGTGTGGGCGTCGAGCGTTTCTCGATCGGCTTCGGCCCCGTCCTGTTCCGCTGGCGCGGCAAGGAGACGGAGTACTGCCTGTCCGTCGTGCCGATGGGCGGCTACGTCAAGATGATGGGCGAGGAGAACCCGCTCGAGGCCGGCGAGAGCTTGCCGTACGATCCGTCCAAGGCGTTTGCCCTCAAACCGCTGTGGGTGCGGTTCCTCATCGTGTTCGCCGGCCCCGGGATGAACTTCGTGCTGGCCGCCGTGATCTTCACGATCGTGCTCGCCACCGCGGGGCGCCCCGTTTGGCCGCCGGTGATCGGACGCGTGGCCTCCGACAGCCCGGCCGCGGCGGCCGGTCTCCGGACGGGCGACGTCATCGTCAGCATCGACGGGCGTCCCGTACGCCACTGGGAGGATCTCGATCGCGCCGTCGCCGCGTCCTCGGGGCGCCCGCTCCAGTTGACGGTCGTGCATGGCGGCGTCACCGAGCAGGTGACGATCCAGCCGCGGTTGACCGAGATCCGCGACCCGATCTTCAAGGAGTCCCACCAGGCGTGGGAGCTCGGCGTCGGACCCCAGCTCACGCCCCAGATCGGCTCCGTCACGTCAGGGTCCCCCGCCGACAAGGCCGGCCTCCGGCCCGGCGACGTCGTGGTGGCCGTCGCCGGCCAGCCAGTCTTCACCCCCGAAGAGCTGATGCAGGCGATCCAGAAGCGCCCCGGCCAGACGTTCGACGTGACGGTCGAGCGCGACGGCCGCCGCCTCACGCTACCCGTGACCGCGACGACGGTGAAGGAGAAGAACGCGGTCGGGCAGGAGGTCGAGGTCGGTCGGATCGGCGTGGGCATCGTCACCAAGACGGTCAACTACGAGCCCTACCCGCCCCACGTCGCCGTGTGGTACGGCGTGGTCAAGACGTGGGACATGACGGTCCTGACCGCCAAGGGGCTCTGGAAGATCGTCTCCCGGCAGATCGACTCGTCGAACATCGGCGGCCCGCTCCAGATCGCCTCCGAGGCCGGCCGCCAGGCCAAGGAGGGCGCGGCCTCGCTGGCCCTCTTCACGGCCATCATCAGCGTGAACCTGGCGCTGCTGAACCTCTTGCCCGTGCCCATGCTGGACGGCGGGCATCTCTTCTTCTTCATCATCGAGGCGATCATGGGCCGGCCGCTGTCGCTGCGGAAGCGGGAGGCGGCGCAGCAGCTCGGCTTCGTGCTGCTGATGCTCCTCATGGTGTACGCGCTGTACAACGACCTCATGCGGATGGGCCTCGGTGACGCCTTTCGAATCTTCCGATAGGACGGTGCGATGATCACGCGACGCAAGACGCGGCAGATCGAGCTCGGCGCGGTGAAGATCGGCGCAAGCGCGCCGATCACGGTGCAGTCGATGACCAAGACCGACACGCGAGACGTCCAGGCCACGCTGCTGGAGATCTGGGCGCTGGAGACCGCGGGCTGCGAGATCGTGCGTTGCGCGGTGCCGGTCCGCGAGGCGGCCGAGAAGCTCGGCGAGATCAAGCGACAGATCCGCATCCCGCTCGTCGCCGACATCCACTTCAACTACAAGCTGGCCCTCATCGCCCTCGAGCAGGGCGTCGACGGGCTGCGCCTCAATCCCGGCAACATCGGTGGCAAGCGGTTCGTGCAGGAGGTCGTCAACCTCGCCAAGGACAAGCGCATCCCCATCCGGATCGGCGTGAATGCCGGATCGCTGGAAAAGGATCTGCTGGAGCGTCACGGCGGCCCGACCGCCGAGGGGATGGTGGAATCCGCGCTGCGCCACATCCGCATCCTCGAGGACTGCAACTATCCCGAGATGAAGATCTCGCTCAAGGCGTCCGATCCGCTCATGATGATCGAGGCCTACCGGATGCTCGCCGATCAGGTCGACTATCCGTTCCATCTCGGCGTGACGGAGGCTGGCACACCGGGCGTCGGCACGATCAAGTCTGCGGTCGGGCTCGGCGCGCTCCTGTCGGAGGGCATCGGCGACACCATCCGCGTGTCGCTGTCGGCCGATCCGACGGAGGAGGTGCGCGTCGGCATCGACATCCTGAAAGCGCTCGGTTTGCGCAAGGGCGGACTGACCTTCGTCTCATGCCCGTCGTGCGGCCGGGCCGACGTGGATCTCGTGAAGCTCGCCAAGGAGGTCGAGGACGAGTTCCGCGGGCTGGACGAGGAGATCCACATCGCGGTGATGGGCTGTGAGGTCAACGGCCCCGGCGAGGCGCGCGCCGCCGACATCGGCGTGGCCGGCGGCCGCGGGATCGGGCTCATCTTCAAGAACGGCGAGGTCATCCGAAAGGTCCCGGAGAAGGAGATCGTGCAAGCGATGCGTGAGGAGGTCGATCGATTCGTGGTCGAGCGAAAGGCCGCACGCGCGGCGGCCGGAGGGGGTGCCTGATGGGCCAGTACCGTACGCACGTCTTCGTCTGCACCAGCGGTGACGACTGCCCGAGCCGCGGCGACGTCGAGCAGCACGTGAAGTTCCTGCGCGCCGAGGCGCTGCGGGCGGGGCTCAAGACGGACGTCCGGATCAACAAGGCCGGGTGCTTCTCCCAGTGCGGCCACGGCCCGATGATCGTCATCTATCCCGACGACGTGTGGTATGCGGGCGTGCAGGAGTCGGATCTCAAGGAGATCTTCGAGTCCCACATCGTCGGCGGCAAGCCCGTCGAGCGCCTGGTCTACAACCCCGGCGTCAAAGGGGCGAACAAGACTCCCGACGCGCGTTGAAATCGAGGGGCCTCGACGGCCCCTCAAGGCTCCCCCCCCAGGATTCGATCGCACGGGCGAGCCCGCGCTCGAACGAGGACCGGCAATGCGACTGACTACGTCGCTGGTTCCCACGCTGCGCGAGGATCCCGCCGAGACGGAGGCGCTGAGCCACAAGCTCATGCTCCGCGCCGGTCTCGTGCGGCAGCTCGCCGCCGGCATCTTCGTCTACCTGCCGCTGGGCCAGCGGGTGCTCGACAAGATCAACGCGATCATCCGCGATGAGATGAACGCGATCGGCGGACAGGAGATCACCATGCCGGTGCTCCACCCCGCCGAGATCTGGAAGCAGTCGGGGCGGTGGGACGGCATCCCCGAGATGTTCAAGCTCGAGGACCGGCACGGCCGCGATCTCTGCCTGGGCATGACCCACGAGGAGGTGGTGGCCTGGCTCGCCGCGCGCGAGATCCGGTCGTACCGCGATCTGCCGCAGATCTGGTACCAGATCCAGACCAAGGAGCGTGACGAGGCGCGGCCGCGCTCTGGCGTCCTGCGCACCCGCGAGTTCTTGATGAAGGACTCGTACACGCTCGACCCTGATGTCGCGGCCCTCGATCGCTCGTACGCCGCGCACGAGGCGGCGTACCGGCGGATCTTCGAGCGCTGCGGGCTCCGCTTCCACGTCGTCCAGTCTGACACCGGCATGATGGGCGGTCTCGGCTCCCACGAGTTCATGGCGCCGAGCGCGGCCGGGGAGGACGAGATCGCGATGTGCGCGTCGTGCGGATACGCGGCCAACGTGGAGCTCGCGCGCGGCGTGCCGGCGAGCCCGGAGTTCCCGGCGTGGAGCCGCGAGGAGGTGCCGACGCCCAATGCACGGACGATTGCCGAGGTTGCGGCGCTGCTCGGGGTCGACCCTCGGCTCACCATCAAGTCGCTGCTGTTCGTCGCCCCGAAGGCGGGGCCCGTGCTCGTGCTCGTGCGCGGCGATCACAATCTGCACGAGCGCAAGCTGATGCGCGCGATGGGGGAGGAGTGCCGTCCGGCGCATCCGGAGGAGGTGCGCCAGCACCTCGGCGCATCCGTCGGCTCCGTCGGCCCGCTCGGTGTCCGCGTGTCCGTGCTCGCCGACGAGGTCCTCCGCCAGGGTCGCTACGTGGTCGGGGCGAACCGTGACGGCTTCCACGTCCGGGGCGTGACCCCGACGGCCGACTTCGAGTGTCGCTTCGCCGACCTGCACACGGTCACCGCCGGAGAGGCGTGTGCCGTTTGCGGCAACCCGCTCGCCATCGAGCGCGTGATCGAGATCGGTAACATCTTCAAGCTGGGCACTAAGTATTCAGAGGCGCTCGGCGCGCGCTACCTCGACGAGACCGGACAGGAGCGGCCCATCGTGATGGGCAGCTATGGAATCGGCCCCGCGCGGATCGCGGCCGCGGCCATCGAGCAGCTCGCCGACGCCGACGGCATCGTGTGGCCGCCGAGCATCGCGCCGTTCGCCGTCGAGATCGTCGTGGTCAACGTCCGCGACGAGGCCCAGGCGGCGGCCGGCGAGGCGCTCTACGCCGAGTGCCGCACGCACGGGCTCGATGCCGTCCTCGACGACCGGGCCGAGCGCCCCGGCGTCAAGTTCAAGGATGCCGACCTGCTCGGCGTGCCCGTTCGTGTGACGATCGGCAACGCGTGGGCCAAGAGTGGGCTCTACGAATTGCGCGCTCGCCGCTCTCGTGAAGAACGCAAGGTGCCCCAGCCCGAGGTCCTGACCGCGATCCGGGAACTCCTGCAGACCGCCTGACCCGCCCGGAGTTGCCTCCGAGCGGCCGACGTGCTAAAGTCTTGAAAAAGTGGGCTTTGCCCACTTTTTTACTTTCGCGGTGTGGGATGCTGGACGACGAGCGTGACGCCCGGATCGAAGAGATCATCCTGCCCGTGCTCCGCGATCATGGGCTTGAGCTCGTCGACTTGGACTGGCGCCCCCATCGGCCGCGGGGGGTGCTGCGCGTCTTCGTGGACAAGCACGGTGGCGTCGGCATCGCGGATTGCGAGCGCGTGAGCCGGGAGATCGGCGATCTGCTCGACGTCTCGGGCCCGATCGGCCAGGCCTACGATCTGGAGGTGTCGTCACCGGGACTGGATCGACAGCTCCGGAAGGACCGGGAGTACCGCTGGGCGGTCGGCAAGCGCGTGCGCTGCTGGCTGACAGGAGGCCAGGAGTTCGAAGGGCGATTGATGGAGGTGCAGGCCGATCGCTTGACCCTCGACCACGAGGGTGAGCGCATCGAGTTGTCGCGCGGGTCGATTACGAAAGCGCGCCTCGACGCGGAAGTACCGTGGCCGAGGCGCGGCGCAGGGTAGTCGCTTCCACGAGGTGGTGTAGAGGACGTGAACCGGGAACTGATTGCGGTCATCGAGCAGATCGGGCGTGAGAAGGGGATCGACAAGGAGATCCTCTTCGAGGCGCTGGAGTCTGCCCTGTTGTCGGCATCGAAGAAGACGACGCTCGGCACCGCCGACAACGTCCGCATGCACCTCGACCGGCAGACCGGCGTGCTGCGCGTGTACGGCCGCAAGAAGGTGGTGGCCGAGGTCGGCGATCCGAAGCTCGAGATCAGCCTGGTCGACGCCAAGGCGTTGAATCCCGCGGCCGAGCTCGACGACGAGCTGGAGCAGGAGCTGCCACCGCAGGAATTCGGCCGCATCGCCGCGCAGACGGCCAAGCAGGTCATCCTGCAGCGCGTCCGCGACGCCGAGCGCGAGCGCATCTACGCCGAGTTCGCCGGCAAGGAGAACCAGATCCTGCGCGGCATCGTGCACCGAATCGAAAAGCGGAACGTGATCCTGGAGATCGGCAAAGCCGAGGCGATCCTGCCCGAACGCGAGCAGATCCCCGGCGAGCGCTACAATCCCGGCGATCGGGTGCGCGCCTTCGTCCTCGAGGTGCGCCGGAGCACGAAGGGCCCGCAGATCACGCTCTCGCGGACGCACCCGGGCTACCTCGTGCGTCTCTTCGAGACGGAGATCCCCGAGATCCAGGAGGGCATCGTGCTCGTCAAGGCGGCGGCCCGTGAGCCGGGCGAACGCGCCAAGGTCGCGGTGGCGTCGACGAAGCGTGACGTCGATCCGATCGGTGCCTGCGTCGGTCTGCGGGGCACGCGGATCCAGGTCATCAGCCGGGAGCTGCGGGGCGAGAAGATCGATATCATCGAGTGGTCGCACGATCCCGCCACATTCGTGGCCCGTGCGTTGTCGCCGGCCAAGGTGTCGTCGGTGACGCTCGCCGAGGAGGCCGACCCCGAGGGGCAGTCGTCGGTGTTCGTGGTCGTGCCGGACAACCAGCTCTCGCTGGCCATCGGCAAGAAGGGGCAGAACGCGCGGCTCGCGGCCAAGCTGACGGGCCTGCGCATCGACATCAAGAGCGAATCGGAGCTGGAGAGCCAGGAGCATGCCGCCCCGGCCGCGATCGGGCTCGCCCAGCTGAGAGGCGTCTCCGCCGACGCGCTCGAGGTGCTGCGCGCCGCGGGCCTCGACTCGCCGGAAGCGATCGTCGCCGCCGGACGTGACCGGCTGGCCGGGCTGCTCGTCGCACCGGGACAGGCCGACGAGGTGCTGGCCGCCGCCGAGGCGTCGGTGGCGAGCCGTCCGGCGCCGACGCCCGCCGCTGGCGATGCTCCGTCGACGACGGCGGAGGGGACATGACCCGTGGCCCGTGGCGGACGTGCATCGTGTGTCGTCGCGTGCGTCCGAAGTGTGACCTCGTACGGCTCGCTCGCCGCGCCGACGGACGAGTCGTCGTGGATCGGCCGGCCATGATGCCCGGGCGAGGCGCCTACGTGTGCGATGGCCCGGAGTGCGCCGCGGGACTCGTGAAGACGACGCGAGTGAATCAGGCGTTCAGGAGACCGTGCGCGATGGATGGCATCACGCTGATGTCGGGGAGGTGAGGGGAACGTGGCAGCCGCAAAGATCAAGGTGATCGAGCTCGCGAAGGAACTGGGCGTGACCAGCAAGGACCTCATTCTCGCCGCCGAGGAGCTGGGGCAGAAGGGCGTGCGCGCCATGACGCCCCTGGACACCACGCTCGCCAATAACCTGCGCGTGAAGCTGGGCAAGGGCCGTGAGCTGCCGGAAGAGCCGAAGCCCAAGCGCGTCCCGCGCGCCAAGACCGCGCCGATGGACGGAAGTGCCCCGGACAAGAAGCCGGCCGCGCGCGCCCGCAAGAAGACGGACGGCCTCGAGGAGGAGGCCGCACCGGTCGAGCTGAGGCCCGCGGCCACGATTGTCAAGCCGAAGCCGGCGCTCGCGACGCCGGAGGCGCCGACGGAATCGCCGGAGATCGCGCGGCCGGCCGCGGAGATCGTCACGGAGCCGAAGCCGGTGACGCCACCGCTGCCCGAGGAAGAGCCGTTCGCGCCCGGACCGAGGCCGATCGTCACGCCGGCGCCGGCGCCCCCCCAGACCAAGAAGCCGGAGCCCAAGATCGTTCCGTTCCGTCCGCTCGAGCGGCCGACGCCGCCGCCCCGGCCGTCGCGGCATCCCGTCGGCCCCTTCGCGCCGCCGCGCATCACAGTCGGCCCGCCGCGTCCGGCTGCGCCCGCCGCGCCCCCGCGGCCGGCGCCCCAGCGTCCCGCGGCGGTCATGCCGCCCATCGCCGAGCCGCCGCGTCCGCCTGTCGTTGAGCCGGCGCCGGCCGCCCGGGTCGCCGTCGCAGAGCCCGCCGCTACGGCCGCGCCCGCTCCACCGGCCGAGGTCAGGCGGGAGTTGATCCGTGTTCCGGAGTCCGTCACCGTCGCCGAGCTCGCGGAGAAGATGCGCAGGAAGTCCGGCGAGGTGATCAAGGCGCTGCTGGAGCTCGGCGTGATGGCCACCGTCAACGAGCTCCTCGATCCCACCGCGGCCAAGCTCGTCGCGGACAAGTTCAACTTCGACCTGGAGATCCGCTCGGTCGAAGGCGATGTCGTCGACGAGGAAGACGTCGACCCGTCCCAGCTCGTGCTGCGGCCGCCGGTCGTCACCGTGATGGGCCACGTCGACCACGGCAAGACGTCGCTCCTCGACGCCATCCGCCGCACGAAGGTCGCCGAGAAGGAGTTCGGCGGCATCACGCAGCACATCGGCGCGTACCAGGTGATGACGTCGCACGGCAAGGTGACCTTCCTCGACACGCCGGGCCACGAAGCGTTCACGGCCATGCGGGCCCGCGGCGCTCAGGCCACCGACATCGTCATTCTCGTGGTCGCCGCCGATGATGGCGTCATGCCCCAAACTGTCGAGGCGGTCAACCACGCGCGGGCGGCCAACGTGCCGATCATCGTCGCCGTCAACAAGATCGACAAGCCGGAGTCCGATCCCGATCGCGTGAAGCGCGAGCTGGCCAACCACGGGCTCGTCCCGGAGGACTGGGGCGGACAGACGATTTTCGTCGGCACCTCGGCGAAGAAGGGTACGGGCATCGATCAGCTGCTGGAGATGACGGCGCTCCAGGCCGAGATCCTCGAGCTGCGCGCCAACCCGAACCGCGCCGCCAAGGGCGTGATCATCGAGAGCCGTCTCGACCGTGGCCGCGGTCCCGTGGCCACGGCGCTCATCCAGAACGGCACGCTCAAGGAGAGCGACGCCGTCGTGGTCGGTGGCTACTCCGGGCGCATCCGCGCCCTCATCGATCCGGCCGGCAAGAAGACCAACGTCGCCGGGCCCTCCGACCCCGTCGAGATCCTCGGTCTCTCCGGTGTGCCGTCGGCCGGGGATGTGCTCGTCGCGGTGTCGGACGAGCGCAAGGCGCGCCAGATCGCCGCCATGCGGCAGGAGCGCGACAAGGCCAAGGGCAAGACGGCGACCCGCATCACCCTCGAGGGGCTGCACCGGCAGATCGAGACCGGTGAGGTCAAGGAGCTGCGGCTCATCCTCAAGGCCGACGTGCAGGGCTCGGTGGAGGCGCTCGGCGAGTCGCTCGAGCGGCTGTCGACGGAAGAGGTCAAGCTCAAGGTCATCCACAGCTCGGTCGGCGCCATCAACGAGAGCGACGTGATGCTGGCGTCCGCGTCGAACGCCATCGTGCTCGGCTTCAACGTCAAGGCCGAGCCCAAGGCGGCGAGCCAGGCCCAGGCCAGCGGGGTCGACGTCCGGAACTACAACGTCATCTACGAGGCGATCAACGATCTCCGCGCCGCGCTGGCCGGGATGCTGGCGCCCGAGATCCGCGAGACCGCGGTCGGCCGCGCCCAGGTCCGGCAGATCTTCGTCATCTCCAAGCTCGGGCCCATCTGCGGCTCGTTCGTGCAGGAGGGCAAGATCGTCCGGGCCGCGAAAGTCCGGGTGCGTCGCGGCGACTCCGTCGTCGGGGAGGGTACGGTGACGTCCTTGAAGCGGTTCAAGGACGACGTGCGCGAGGTGCTCACGGGACAGGAATGCGGCATCGGCGTCGAGGCCGTGCCCGGCATCCAGGCCGGGGATCTGCTCGAGGTGTACACGACCGAGGAAGTCGCGCGCACGCTGTAGCGCGGCG
>Ga0075425_100000978_pt1 | contig 27431 bp, 13 predicted proteins | sample SoiMethybrSBSTD4_FD_75300 | JGI IMG/M metagenome (GOLD analysis project Ga0075425, IMG submission 75300) | Bulk soil microbial communities from a Populus tree surrounding site in Tennessee, USA - Soil MetaG P. TD hybrid SBSTD4 | ecosystem: Environmental > Terrestrial > Soil > Tree plantation...
GCTGGATGTAGCTCGCTACGGTGACACACATGGCCTACATACCGATCACTTCCGCAGCATCTGGCCCTATCGGGACTATGTCATCAAAGCCTACAACGAGGGGAAACACTTCGATCAATTCATCCGGGAACAGCTTGCTGGCGACATGCTGCCAGAGAAAACCCTGGATTCCATCGTGGCGTCGGCCTATGTGCGCTCGGGAATCAGTACCGCCGAAGGAGGCACGCTCAGTGAGGAGCTTCGCGTAAATAACAAACGCGAGCGGACGGAGGCATACAGCGCCGCGTTCCTGGGTTTGACCGCGGGCTGCGCGAACTGCCACGACCACAAATTTGATCCGATCACGCAGAGGGATTTTTACCGGTTGACGGCGTTCTTCAACAACCTGACTGAAAATCCATTCAACGATGAGCGAAAGGATTGGCCGCCCTTTCTACGGGTTCCGCGGGCAGAAAATCGCGCCGCCTACGAAGAAACATTGGCGAAACGAACCGCGATAGAGAGACAAATTCACGAACGCCGAACCCAGAAGCGGGAATTGATTGCGGCGTGGCTCGCGCAACCCGCGAGTGCGCCGCGCTCTGTGAATTCGGATGGTCTGGCGGTGCGGCTGCGATTCGACGAGCAAAAAGGCGATGTATTCGCGGATTCCTCCTCGGGTGTGAAGCGCAAATCTGCGACCGCCACGGGCGTTCCTGTTGTCTGGGGAGAAGGTACCTGGTTTTGGCCGTATATGCGGATGGAAATCAGTACACATCTAGAGCTTCCCGATGTTGGCGACGAAGAAGCTTCCACGCCGTTCAGCGTCGCCACCTGGCTACATCCGCATTTGCGACCACTCGAACCCAGAGACGAAGCGAAGCCGGACGGAGTCATCCTTGCTCGCGCGGAAGCGAACCAGAACGGCCGGGGATGGCAGCTTACTTCGAGCAAAGGGAAACTTACGTTTGTTCTCGCGCATGAGCTGCCGGACGACGCGATACGCGTCGAGACAAAGGAAAAGGTTTTGGCGGTGGGGCGCTGGAACCACGTTACGGCTACCTATGACGGTTCGGGCAAAGCGGCGGGGGCAAAGCTCTATGTTGACGGCAAGCTGCAGGAGCTAAGCGTAATCAAGGACGGGCTCAAAGACAGCATCAGCACCAGCGCACCTCTCGAATTCGGCCGTATGCACCCGGATGGCAACCCGTTGCGGCAATCGGGTTATCAGGATTTTCGCCTTTATCAGCGGGTGCTTTCCGGTGAAGAGGCGAAGCGTTTGCCGTTTGAGGACTATATCTCGGAAGTTGCGCGTAAGCCGATTGCGGAATGGTCCGAGGATGAGCTGCACACGGTAAGCGAATATTATTTCGGCGAGGTCGATGTACCGACGCAGGCTCTGAAGGCTCAATTACCTCCGCTCACGAAGGAGCTGGAGCGTCTTTCCGCGGACGGCGATATTGTGATTATCAGCGAAGAAGCGCCGACGTTGGCGTACGCGGACGTTCTGGCCAGGGGAGCTTTCGGCGCCCGCACGGAACGCGTGCGCCCCGGCGTGCCGCACTTTCTTCCGAACCCGCCGGCGGGAGACTCGCTAGATCGTTTGACGCTTGCCGACTGGACCGTCAGTCCGCTGAATCCTTTGACCGTGCGGGTTACCGTCAATCGCATGTGGTCTGAAATTTTTGGCACGGGCATCGTGGAGACCACCGAAGATTTTGGCGTGATGGGCGCGCGGCCGAGCCATCCAGAACTGCTTGATTGGCTGGCGCTCGATTTTCGCGAACACGGATGGGACGTGAAGCGTTTCTACAAACAACTAATGCTCTCCGCGACGTATCGGCAATCGGCGCGGGCCACCCCCGAGCAGATCGAGAAAGATCCGAAGAACCGGCTGCTGGCTCACGGGCCGCGATTCCGCATGGATGGCGAGATGATCCGCGACACGGCATTGTCCGCTAGCGGCCTGCTGGTGGACAAGATCGGTGGACCAAGCGTAAAGCCTTACCAGCCGGCCGGCGTGTGGGAGGCCGGTAGCCATCAGAACAGCGACACGAAAGCGTATGTACAGGACCATGGGGACGCCTTATATCGTCGCAGCGTGTACACGTTCTGGAAGCGCATGGCGACCATGCCGAACATGGATGCTCTGGACGAACCGGTGCACGATGCGGCGTGCACCCGGCGCCAGCGCACCGACACTCCATTGCAGGCGCTTGTATTGATGAACGATCCGCAGTGGCTCGAAGCGTCGCGCCGTCTTGCGGTACGCGTGATCCGGGAATGGCCAGACCCCGATAGGCGCCTCAATGCTCTCGGTGAGATTTTGCTGGCACGTTCTTGGGAACCAAAGGAAAAAGCGGTGCTCGAAAGGGCGTTGGCGAAATTCGAGTCAACGTACGCACAAGACCAATCGGCAGCCGACCGCTTGGTCGCTGTGGGCGAAAGCGCACCCGATATTGATTTACATGCGGACGAATTGGCATCGTGGATGTTGGTTGCCAGCGCTGCCCTGAACTTGGACGCGGTCTTGAATAAATGAGGAAAGTTGAACCGATGAAAACAGTGGATCCACGCGAACAGAGCTTCTGTTGTGACCACGGAGGTGAGGGTCCGACGGTTTACGATTTGCCAGTCCCGCTTTCCTTGCGAGAGGAATGGAAGCTACTGGCGACGCGCCGGCACTTTCTGGGACGAATGGGTAAGACGCTAGGATGGGCCGGGCTGGCGAGTCTAATCGGAGATTCGCTGATCGGGCGGGCTGCGGGAGCTGAATTGCGCAGCGGGGCCAACCGCCTGCCGGATTTTGCGCCAAAGGCAAAACGGTCGATCTATCTGTTCATGTCCGGTGCGCCATCGCAGATGGATTTGTGGGACTACAAGCCCGGGCTGACAAACCTTTTTGACAAGGATCTACCCGATTCCGTTCGAGGAACCCAGTCTCTGACGGGCATGACATCCGGGCAGGCTCGTTTTCCCATTGCGCCGCCGCACTGGGGCTTTTCGCGACAAGGCAAGTCCGGCCGTTACGTCAGCGAACTGCTGCCATGGACGGGCAAGCTGGTGGACGACATCACCCTCATTCACACCATGCAAACGGATGCGATCAACCACGAACCGGCAATTCTTTTGATCAACACCGGCAACATGGTGCCCGGCAAGCCGTCACTGGGCTCCTGGATTGCATACGGCCTTGGCAGCATGAACGAGAATCTTCCGACTTTTGTGGTGCTGAATTCGCTCACGATTCCGGGCACAGACCTTCAGCCCATTTCGCCGAAGTTGTGGAGCAGCGGATTTCTGTCAAATGAATACGCCGGTGTGGCGTTCCGTTCGCAGGGGGCCCCGGTACTGTATCTAGATGATCCGGCGGGGATGAGCCGCGAAGTACGCCGCGAATTGATCGGCACGGTGAACGCGATCAATGAGATGACCTATGAAGAGGTGGGCGATCCAGAAATCCACGCGCGAATTCACCAGTACGAGATGGCTTTTCGCATGCAGGCTTCGCTGCCTGAACTTACCGATTTCAGCGACGAACCCGCAAGCACCTGGACGTTATATGGCGATGACGCGAAGCGAGCCGGAAGTTTTGCCTACAATTGCCTGCTCGCCCGGCGAATGGCCGAGCGCGGCGTCCGCTTCACGCAGATTTATCAGCGGGGCTGGGACGTTCATTCGAACGTTGTCGGCAATTTGCCGAAGCTTTGCGCCGCGACCGATCGCGGATCGTATGCGCTGGTCACCGACCTAGGACGACGCGGCTTACTGGACGACACGCTGGTGATTTGGGGTGGTGAGTTTGGGCGAACGGTTTATAGCCAGGGCGGTTTGTCCAAGGACAACTATGGACGCGACCATCATCCGCGTTGCTTTACCACGTGGATGGCTGGCGGAGGAACGAAAGCAGGCCATGTGCACGGCCAGACGGACGATTTCTGTTACAACGTCGTCAAGGACCCGGTGCATGTGCGAGACTTCAATGCCACGGTTCTTCGTCTTCTTGGAATGAATCATGAAAGGTTCACCTTTAAGTTCCAAGGGCTGGAGCAGAAATTGACCGGAGTTGTTCCGGCGAAGGTGGTATCCGACCTCATCGCATGAACACAACCACGCGACGCTTGTTCTTAACGAAATGTTCCGCTGCGACCGCCGCAGCGATGCTGCCGACCTACTGGCTGCAGACATCCGATAAATCGGGCACCCGCTTGCCGATTGTGGGTGCGGGAAGGCACGTCTATGAATGCGTGCATGACTGGCTGGTGCCACCCGACGGCCTGGTCTGGGGAGACACCCATGGCTTGGCACAAGACGAACAAGGCCAGATCTACATCGCGCACACGGTAAATAAATCCAGCATGCGCGGGGAGGCCGTGGTCGTCTACGATTCCGCAGGGCGTTACGTTCGCGCATTCGGCGAGGAATTCCGCGGCGGCGCGCATGGGCTCGGCCTGCGGCGCGAGCGGGGCGGAGAAGTTCTCTATCACTGCGACATCAATCAGTGCAGGATTGTGAAGACCACGACGAAGGGCAAGATTCTATGGACCCATGGCTACCCGCGCGAGGACGCAGCTTATGCCGAACGCGCAATTGATTTTGTCCCTACGAACGTTGCCTTCGCGCCCAGCGGGGATTTCTATGTCGGTGATGGCTACGGCTCGCATCATCTGCTGCATTTTTCATCCGCCGGAAAATTTCTTGGGGAAATAGGCCGGCCCGGTCACAACGAAGGCGAATTCGATACACCGCACGGCCTGTTTGTGGATACACGCGGCAAAGTTCCCGTCCTGGTGGTTGCGGATCGGGGAAATCGCCGTTTGCAGACCTTTTCTTTAGACGGTTCGCATCTTCGCACAATTAAGGATGACGCGCGGGTTCGCTTGCCTTGTCATTTTCACACCCAGGGCGAATGGATGGTTTGTCCCGACCTGGACAGTCAAGTTTGTATTCTTGACCGCGAGTACAACGTCGTGGCGCAGCTCGGTGATGGCCGGGCTTCGAACGGTGAAGTCGGCTCGCGCCGGAAGCAGTCCCGGAGCGAATTCACCCCCGGGCAGTTCATCACGCCTCACGCGGCAATCTTTCTTCACAACGGCGACATTCTTGTAGCCGAATGGCTGCCGATCGGACGCATTACGCTGTTACGTCGAGTCTGAGATACCCGGATGAGCTCGCGCATCAAGATAATGCTGTTGGGTATCGGCCTGCTTCTCTCCATCGCGTTGGCGCTGGTGGTATGGAACGCCCCGCCCGACGGACTCGAGCGCGGTGAGTGGAGTCAGTTTCTCGGGCGCTTCCATCCGCTGGTGGTGCATCTTCCGATTGCGCTGTTGATGCTGGTTGCGGCGCTCGAGTGCGCGGGCTTTTTTCCAAAGGGAAAACACCTGCAAGCCTCGGCTGGATTTGTTCTGGCCCTGGCTGCCGTTAGCGCGCTCGTCGCAGTTTGCTTAGGCTGGCTACTTGCCAGGAGCGGTGGTTACGAGGGGCACCTCGTCACGCGGCACATGTGGGGAGGTGTTTCGCTTGGAGCAGCACTCTTGCTCTGTTGTGCGCTGCGCGACTGGAACATGAAATGCTACGCTGCGGCTCTTTTCGCGACCATCTGCCTGATGGGATGGACCAGCGACCAGGGCGGTAAGCTTACTCACGGTCAGTCCTTCTTGACCGAACACATGCCCGCGAAGCTGCGCACGGTGCTCGGCGTGCCTCCGCCTGTAAGAAAACAAACGCCACCGGACACTCCTGTATCCGCTCCTAGCATTTCGATTTCCGGAAAGATTTCCGTCACTTTTTTTGCTTCACGTATTTCCCCCATCTTCGAGGACAAATGTATTCAGTGCCACGGACCGGAAAAAAAGAAAGGCAAGCTCCGGCTCGATACGTTCGAAAACGTCATGCGCGGCGGGAAAGATGGCGTGATCGTAAAGCCCGGCGATCCAAAAGGCAGCGAGATCGTTCGCAGAATTACCCTGCCCCGGAAGGACGAGGATGCCATGCCCGCCGAAGGCAAGCCTGGCCTGACCGCGGCCGAAATCAAGCTGATCGAATTGTGGATAGGTTCTGGTGCTTCACTAGATCTGGCTGCGGAGGAGGTCGCCGGAGCGCCGCCCGTTTCGCCGGCGAGACCCGTTGTCCCACCTTGGACGGTAGACTATCGCCCGCGGTCGGATAAGATCCGATCGTTGCAGGATCAGCTCGGAGTACGGCTGGTCCCGCGGTCGCAAAATCCGCGCGAAGGGCTCATCCTTCGAACCGTCACAGCACCCGAACGCTGTAATGACGCCGTGCTGGCCGCACTCAAGCCGGTGGCTGATCTAATCGTTGACGCGGAACTTGCCCGGACCAAGGTCACCGACGCCGGCATTCGAGAGCTTGGCTCCTTTCCCAACCTGCGCTCTGTAGATCTCTCCCACACAGCGATTACTCCTCGCGGCATCGCTCCTCTCGTAGGCCTAGCCAAGCTGGAGTCGCTAAACCTTACAGCGACCGATGTGGATGACACGAGCGTGCTTCCATTTCGCAGCAAGCCCGGGCTAAAGCGTCTGTACCTCTTTGAGACCAGGTGCAGCGCCGACATCCGGCCTGCTCAGTCCGCGGAAAAGAGATGACGCGTGTCAAATTGTGGTGAGTTGCCCGCTCCCGCTGGCTGGTCTGCACCTATTTGCTGGGCCGGCTCGAAAAATATCAGTTCCGAATTGTTCGGTTGACCGAGCGAGACGCGGAGTCCTTTGCTCATCAGTACTTTGCCCGCCATGCTGCGATCGGGATTCGTATGATCCTGAAAATGCAGCTGGTAAGTTCTGGACGGATCTAGCCCCCGCAACACGAAGGTGTGAGAGGACTCCGCTTCCGTGGATCCGCGGAACGCGTAGACCACGCCTTTGCCGGTATGGGAGTCGTAATATTCCATTCCATCCCATCGCACTCCGTCAGGCCGCGCCGAAATGTGGAACAGCGAAGCGTCACGGATGAACGGCCTGAGCTTCGTCTTGTACACCTGAAATTCCTGCTTGGCAGCGGCATGCTGCTCTCCGGTCCACGCTGTCGTATCCAGCATAATCGTGAGCCAACCCATCATTCCGCTACGCAGCATGTAGCGGAAGTTTTCGATGGAAGGCGTCGGCCACTTTTCAACATACGTTTCCAGCATTGCAGCGGGCAGCACGAAGCTGGTGTCGTAAAATGCGCGCCGATTCGAAAGCGGATCGTAGGTATCCGTAATCGAGAAGTAGTCGCCGTGCGAAGCGCTGCCGAAGTCCACCATGCGGCCGCCGTCGTTGCAGATTTCAAAAAGCAGGTCCGGATGGCTTTTGCGGAGATTGGCGTAAATATCGTAATACGCGCGAACCGCGTGGTAACTGACATCGGTGGAGTTCGGTCCGTGCACAAAATAGGCGCCTGAAGTCTTAATGATGTTTGTGTTGGCCGGATCGGGCGGAGCGTGCGGATGATCCGGGCGATCGCATCCTTGCGCCACAAGGTAGCCATCATGCTCGATCATGTCGAGATGATACTCATCCACGATGCGGTTGACTTCCTTCTCAGCCCAGGCTTTTGCTGCGGGAAGTCCGATGTCGATCGTTTGCCCCTTGAATGCCTCAGGCTTCCAGTCGTCGGGCACGTCGGCGACAAGCCAACTGCGAACGCTCGGATCACGAAGATTCAGCGCACCGGGCTGCGCACTCAAGGCCGCCTGTGTCCAGTCCACCCAAAGCCCAAATTTGAGCCCGCGGCGATGAGCGTCATCCGCGAGCGGCTCGAGACCGTGCGGGAATTTTTCTGGATTGGGGTGCCAATCCCCTACTCCGCGAAACCATCCGGCGTCGATGTGGAACATGTCGAATTCTAAATCTACGGAATCCTCGATCATGCGGTGCGCAAGCATCTCACTAACGGCCATGCCGCTGCCCCAGCTATTGTTCACAAGATATGGATAACTGTAGTTTTTCCACGTTGCCGGATTCGTAAGTACTTCGCGCACCCAGCGGCGCAGAACATTACCTGCGCCGTCCGGGCCACCCTGAAAACCTCCAATGAAGACTCTGGGCGTTTCGAACGATTCGCCTGCGGGCAGTCTGGTGCGGAAAGGCTTGGGAGACGGATTTAGCCCAGCCGCACCATAAAGAGAATCAGGAGTTCGCGCGATGGCAAGCCGAGTTCGGCCACTGAATTCAATTCCAACGTACCAGCCGTCTTCAGATGAATTCAGTCGCTGAACGCCGAACCAGGGAATGATCTCGCGGCTCTCGCCTTTCTCCGGATGTGCGTATGTGCTGGAAGTTCCTTCCCACGCATATCCGTCCTTCAAGGCGACATTGTGCGTACCGACCTCGGAAGGAGTATCCGCGCCCTTTTCGACGAAGAAATGCTGCAGTCCCGCTCCGCTGCCGATCGAGAAATCAAATTGGAAACTGTCCTGGAACGGTAACCAGACTTCCTTGTCGCTGAGGTTTTCGATGCGGATTTGATGCTCGATCGGGCCGAAGTCTGCACGCGCCTGCCATTCCCAAGTAAGTTTGAGATGAGGCGTGGTGGTCTCGTAAACAAAGGCGACGCGTCCCGGATCTCTGTGATGGATTGGTGGAACCAGTTTCCAGAACAGAGCTACTCGTTGGCCCTGCAACTCCACGTGATCCGGCAATGTTTCCGCCACTCGGTTCTTCCAGGCAGCTTGGCCTGGAACAGAAAGCTGCTCCAGACGGGGTCCGGCATCGTCGCCATCCAACGCTAGGGCCACATCGCTCGTCTGTAAGCGCGCCCTGTTCTGCGCTCGTAATACGGAAACGGACCCCAGAAACAGGACGCACGACAAACAGACGTGCAACGAGCAAGGCATGGGAGTCTCCATTGGGCAAAGCCTAGGATTAAAGATTTCTACGCCAACAAATGCCTCGCCGCTTTTGGTGTCTCCCGAGACACCGGCGCAGCAGAGCTATGCGGCGCCGCCGCCGGCAGTTAACGGGCCGGTTTTATCGGCAGGCTGACGCTGACCACACACCCCCTCTCGCCGGAACGGTTGGAAAGTTCGAGCGAGCCGCCGTGGGCCTCCGCGATCTGCCGGGAGAGAACTAGTCCGATGCCACTGCCTTCCGGCTTGGTGGTGTAGAACGGAACGAAGGTGTTGCCCGGATTCATGAGTCCCGGACCGCTGTCCTCAATCGTCAGAATCAATTGACTCGCACTTCGCGCCCACGTCACACGAATTTGTGGCTCCTCAGACGAGGTGACGGCGGCGGCAGATGTCTGGTCGCCGTTCGATCGTGATTCCAACACCGCATCCGCGGCGTTGTGCAGGAGGTTGATGAGCATCTGCTCGAGCTGATCGGCATCCGCCATGAGCATCACGTCAGAACTCGAGGCGACAGCGATTTCCGCGCGTGTTTCGAGACTTGCTGCGCGCCTGATCAAATCCGCAATCGAACATTCGCGTAGAACGGGAGCCGGCATCTGCGCAAGCTGGCGGTATGCCTGCAGGAAGCGGTTCAGCGAGGCTGCCCGCGTTTCGATGATTCCGAGACCGCGCGCGAAGTCCTGCCTTTGTGCGGACTGGAGATCAGTGTCATCGAGCAGTGCGCTCAAGCTGCCGGCAATGGACTTGATCGGCGTAAGCGAATTGTTCAGCTCGTGCCCGATCACGCGAATCAGCCGTTGCCACGCGCGGCGCTCCTCTTCGCGCAAAGCGCGGCTTACATCGGACAGAACAACCAGAGTGTGTGGAATTCCCTGCTGACGAAAAGAGCTGCGCCGCACAAACCATCGCGCTCCCCCGCCAAGCGCCAGCGAAACCAGGGACTCGTTCTCGCGGGCGAGGCAATCCTCCAAGCCCAGTTGGGCGGCGGACTGGCCCAGCAACTGAGACGAAGATCGGTGCAGCAGTTTTTCGCCCGCGGAATTGACCAGCCGCAAAGTATTCGCCGGATCGAAAGCGAAAATTGGAATGTCCACCTCTTCCACGACGCGTTGCAGGAGCGCGGTGGCTTCCATGGCGCCTGTGCGGTGCCGCGAAAGCAAATCCGCAAGAGCATTGAGCTCGAGCGAGAGTTCGCCAAGTGCGTCATTGGGAACGGCATTGCGCGCGCGGAAGGAATAGTCTTCCTCGCGCAGGGCGCCGACGACATTGGCCAGTGTCTGCAGCGGACGAATGATGTGTTCGTGCAGAGCCAGCGCCAGCAGCGAACACGTCAACAACTCCGCTACGAAAAGTGCAATTTTGCTCTCCGTGGACCATGGCAACAGCCAGATCAAAATTGCGCTGACGAGCAAGCCGGGTACCACCAGCAAGGCGGTGAAGGCGATGACACGGCGCTCGAAACGTGTTCGCCGGGATGGCGTAGCCACACGCTTCTCGTGTTCACTCACGACTGGGCGAGAGCCCATATTTTTCCATCCGCCGGTACAGGGCGCCGCGGCTAAGACCAAGCGCTTCGGCCGCCTGGCTGACATTACCCTGAAAGCGCTGCATCGCCTTGCGGATCAGAATACTTTCGACCGACTCCAAACTCAATTCTTCGAGATTTTGAACCTGCATCCGCTGGACGCCGATGCCGAGATCGGCGGGCTGAAGCTGGTCGGTGCGACACATAAGGACCGCGCGCTCCATGGTGTGTTCGAGCTCGCGCACATTGCCGGGCCACGCGTATTGCAGCAGCGCTTGCAATGCGGCGGCGTCGAGGCCTTGAATCGCGCGTCGGTATCGAGCCGCATAGCGCGCCAGAAAATGTCCGGCAAGCGCCGGAACGTCCTCGCGACGCTCGCGCAAAGCCGGCAAGCGAATTTCGACGGTGTTCAAACGGAAGAGCAGATCTTCGCGGAATGTACCATTTGCGCAGGCTGCTTGTAGATCGGCGTTCGTCGCAGCCACCACGCGCACGTCGACGCGGCGCGACCGCGCCGAGCCCAGCCGCTCGATCTCGCCGGTTTCGAGCACGCGAAGCAGCTTGGCTTGCTGGCGAACCGGCACATTGCCAATTTCGTCGAGAAAAATTGTGCCGCCGTCGGCAAGCTCAAAGCGCCCGATGCGGTCAGCGCGCGCATCGGTGAACGCTCCCTTTACGTGGCCGAACAGTTCGCTTTCAAACAGACCTTCGGGAAGTGCGCCGGTGTTCACGGCAACTAATGGACGAGAGGCTCGCGCGGATAGCGCGTGCAGCGTCTGCGCAACCACTTCCTTGCCGGTTCCATGCTCGCCGGTGATCAGGACATTGGCGTCCGATGGACCGATGCGGGAGATCAGTTCGAGGATCGGCTGCATTGCGGGCGCCGAGGCGATGAATTCGGGACGGCCCTCAGCGCGCAGCAAACGGTTTTCGGCTTCGAGGCGTTCGGCTTGCAGCAAAGCGCGGCGAAGTTCGACTTGCGTGCGGAGGATGGAAATCAATCGCTCGTTCTCCCACGGTTTCTGGATAAAATCGCGCGCGCCACGGCGCATGGCTTCGACGGCGAGGTCCACGTTTCCCCATGCAGTCATGACGATGACGGGCAGAGTGCTATCAAGCGCGACGATTTCGGAAAGCAAGTCGAGCCCTTCCTGGCCAGAGGTGGTGTCGCGCGTGTAGTTCAAATCGATCAGCACTGCGTCATATGTGCTGCGAGCGAGCGCTTCGCGTGCCAGAACAGGTGACTGCACGGAGTCTACCTTGTACCCCTCCGGCTTGAGCAGAAGCTCGAGCGCTTCCAGAATGTGCCGCTGGTCATCGGCAGCGAGTATGCGCGGAGATTCACCACGACTTCCCGACAGAATAGAAGTGCTGGTGTCGCGCGGCTTAATGGAAGTAGACATGTGCGAGATTAGTAGGTTACACGTTCTCCGCAGAAGAGGAAGAGCCGGTCCGGAGACCTGCCACGATAAAAGTTCCGTTCATGAAATTCTCCATTACCAGATCACTCATAACGCAGGGCCAAGTTGGGGTCGACTCGCGAGGCGCGGCGCGCGGGGACATAACAGGCAAGCAGCGCGACCGCAATAAGGACGAGCGCTACCGCCGCGAAGGTACCGGGATCGGCCGAGCTCAAGCCAAAGAGCAATGACCGGATTGCGCGCGTCAAGGCCAGAGATCCGGCCACTCCGATGACGACGCCGATCGCTGTGACACGTACGCCCTGTCCGAGGACAAGCCGCAGAATGTTGGCTCGCGTCGCACCGAGGGCTATGCGGACCCCGATTTCGCCCGTGCGGCGGATCACGCTGTGCGCCATAACTCCGTAAAGGCCAACAACTGCGAGCAAAAGTGCGGCGCCGGCGAAAAATCCCAGCAGGATTAGATTAAAGCGCCGCGCGCGCAAAGACGAAGAGACAATCGCCGCGAAGGAACCAAACTCCGGCGGCACGGTAGGATCCAGACTGCGCACGAGCTGACGCGCTGTTGGGATCAGTGCAGACGGCTCGCCAGAGGAGCGGATCACCACGGCGAAATGCCCCGTGGCCTGGGGTCGCTGGCGGTAGCTGACGTAAATGGTGGGCTGCGGAACGCTCTCCAGGCTGGATGCACGGACGTCGCCTACGACTCCGATGACCGTCAACGGGCGCAGGTCGCCATCCATGTTGCCGAATTCGATGGTACGGCCCAGCGACTCCTGAGATGGCCATTTTTCGCGCGCAAGCGATTCGCTGATGACGGCAACCTGAGGCGCATCGATCGCGTCGCGATCGTCGAAAAGACGCCCTCGCAAGAGCGGAATTCCGAGCGAAGTGAAAAAGCCGTCGCTCGCGACAGAATAGCCGGCATATCCGGTGTTCGGTGAACTGTGAAACATGGGCTCGAGCTCTTCGATGTTGCGAGGCGCAGCCTGGCCGGGAGACATAACCACGTAGGTCCCATCGGGATGATCTCCGCCCACCAGCGGCAGATAACCCGTGCCACCGACACCGGAAACTCCAGGGATAGTCCTAATTCCGGAAAACAGGTTAGTGAGGAAAGTGACGCGTCGGGCTTTGGCGTCGGGTTTGTCGGCGGAAGACAGGGCCAGGTCCATGGTCAGGACATGTTCGGTCCGGAAACCCGGATTGACCGAGAGGACGTGGAGCAAGCTGCGGCCGAGGAGTCCAGCACCGGTAAGCAGGACAAGCGTGATCGCGAGCTGACCCACAACGATCAAGCTGGCGGCACGATGGCTCGAGACGGTTGGAAGGTGCGAACGGCTCGCCGAAGACAACGTGTCCCGAAGACCGGCACGAATTGCGCGACGCGCACTGAAAACGCCCAGCCCTATGGCGATCGCAACCATGATTCCAAATGCGGCGGCCAGGACGGGCACATTCAAGGAAACTCCACGAATGTTCTTTAATTCGGCAGGAGCGAGCCGCAACAAGCCGGCAACGGCGGTGCGCGCCGCAAGTACACCGAGAACTCCTCCACATAGAGAAAGCAACAGAGCTTCGAGAAGGAATTGATGAAGGAGCTGCGCAGGCTTGGCTCCGAGCGCGACACGAATAGAGAGTTCATTTTGCCGCGCGGCGGCTTGGGCCAACAAGAGATTAGCAACATTCAGGCAGGCGACGAGGAGGAGAAATCCAACTGCGGCGAGAAGCACGATGAGCGCCGGCCGTACGGGAGCCGCCAGTTCCTCTTGAAGCCGGGTAACCGAAGTATCAGTTATGTCTACGTCGGGAGCGTATTGTTGATGGATTTGGCTCGCGATTGCGGCCAGTTCCGCATGAGCTTGCGAAGGCGACATGCCATCGCGAAGACGCGCGATGACTTGCCAATTGTGAGCGGTGCGGGAAGGATAGCGCTCGAAGAGTTCGCGAGGCACCCAGACCTGAGCTTCTTGTGGAAAATCGAAGCCCGGCGGAAGAACACCAACGACCGAGACGGAATGATCTGCGATTTTCAGCTTGATTTGTGAAAGATCGCCGGCGCTGCCGAGGAATTGCTTCCAGAAACTGTGCGCCACCAGTGCCACGGGGGCTGTTCCAAAATGCTGTTCCTCCGGGGTAAAGGTGCGGCCGAAAACCGGCTGCACTTGCATGATGGAGAAAAAGTCCTTTGACACCGGGGCCACGCCGATACGGACCGGTTCCGCGCCGCCGGAGACCGATTCCAGCCAGCTCCGGAACTCTGCGACTCCGTTCAGCGAGCGACTCTGTGTGCGAACGTCCTCGAAGTTAGGATCGGCGAAATTGACTCTGTGGCCAGAGCCGTTCACTTCGAGCAGGCTGACAAGTTGATCCGGCTGATGGTAAGGAAGCGGCTTCAGAAGAACAGCGTAAGCGACGGTAAAGATGGCAGTCGTTGCTCCTATGCCGATGGCCAGCGTGAGCAACGCTGTGAACGTGACCGAGAGGTTTTTGTACAACAGGCGGATGGCGTGGCGCAGATTCTGAGAAAACATTCTTGCACCTCACTCGCAGCGAAGAGCTACGTTGGGATCAACTTTAGAAGCGCGACGCGCGGGAATGTAGGTGGCCAGCAGCGCGATTCCCGCCAGTAGGATAGGTACAGCGACGAACGTCGCTGGGTCTGTGGGTTTCACGCGGTACAGCAACGAAGTGATGAGCCGGGTCAGCACTAATGCCGTAATCGCGCCGATGGCAATCCCAACCGCAGCCAGAAGCATGCCATGTTTCACAACGATCAGCAGAATCGAACGTGGGTTTGCACCAAGCGCGAACCGAATGCCCATTTCCCGTCTCCGTCGCGAAACTGTGTAGGCGATCACGCCGTATAGACCAAGTGAAGTAAGTACGATGGCGAAACCGCCGAAGATGGCCAGGAGAACGGTTTGAAACCGTGAACCGGCCACCGAGTCGCTTACATACTCGTCGAGCGACTTGACGTGCAAGAGCGGCAGGTCCTTGTCGATCGACTGCACAACTCTGGCCAGTGTCGGGACAAAATTCTGCGGCGGCATTTCCGTGCGCACAATCACCGACATCGGAGCAAACGGCAGCTGGGCATACGGCACATAGGATTCGAGAACCGTGGGAGCGCCCAATCCTTCGCCCTTCACATCGCCGGCGACACCAACAATTAGGCGCATCGGGGCCTGCTGCGGGCCGCTTGAAATGTCGAGCTGGATCCGCCGGCCAACCGGGTCCTGGCCAGGAAAAGCTCGCTGTGCCAGCGATTGGCTGATGATCGCTGAGGGCAAGGCAGTTGAACTTTCATCGTGAGCATCGAACGCGCGTCCCGCGACGATCGGAATTCCCAAAGTGTGGAAATAATCCTGATCCACAATATGAAGGGTCGTAGCGGTTCGCTCCGAGGATTTCATCGGCCGGCCCTCAATTTCGAAGCTGGTTTTCACATCGGCTGCCAGCGTAGGAAGAGGAAACCCGGCGCTCGCGGCCCGAACACCGGGCACGCCGCGAAGACCGTCCAGCAGGCGGTGGTAGAATCCCACGCGTTCCGCGTGGCCGTAACGGTTGGGGAGATCCAGTCCAAACGTAATAGCGTGGTCTTTGGCAAAACCAGGATCGACCTTGCCAAGTTCCAGCAGGCTGCGCAGCAATAAACCCGCAGCGATCAACAGAAGCACGGCGAGAGCCGTTTGCGATACCACGAACGCCGATTTCAGACGGCCCTGCGCGCGAGTTTCGGTTCCGCTTCTTCCTCCTTCATTGAGCCCGCTCGCCCCTTGCGGCTTGCATGCTTGCAAGGCCGGAAGGAGGCCGAAGAACAAACAGCTCAAGAGCAATAACGCAGCCGTGAAACCCAGCACATTTCCATTCAAACTGGTCTCGGTAATTCTGGGCAGATCGCTCGGCGCCAAGCGGACCAGAAAGCGGAGCGACCAGGATGCCACCGCCATCCCCAGGGCCGCGCCGACGCCCGCGAGTATCATGTTTTCGGCAATCAATTGGCGCACAATGGCCCAACGCGAGGCCCCGAGCGCCAAACGAATGCTTACTTCGCCGCTTCGTTCGGTGGCACGGACCAGCAGTAGGTTGGACAAGTTGGCGCAGGCGATGAGCAGCACCAGCCCAACCGCTCCGAAAAGGGTGAGCAGACCGGAGCGCGAATCCCCTACGACCTCGTCGATCTCCCGCGCTACGCTAATTCCCTTTGGCCGGTTCTCCGGGTACTCTTTGTTTAGACCGTCCTGGATTTGCGCCATTTCGCTTTGTGCCTGCGCATAAGTGATTTGCGGCTTTAATCGCGCGATCACATCGAGATAGGAAATTCCACGCTGCGCAGTCATCGGCGGATTGCCATTTGCGGAACGCGCATCAAGCGCGACAGTGGTCCAGAAATCAATCTGGTCGCGCTGCACTGGAAACTGGAATGTTGCCGGCATGACGCCAACCACCGTGAAGACCTGGCCCGACAAAGTAAGACTTTGACCCAGAATCTTTCGGTCGGAACCGAAACGATCACGCCAGAGACTGTCGCCCAGAAGGATGGGGAGTCCGGCCTCGGGATGGTCTTCGGCCGGGAGAAAGCTTCTGCCGAGCATGGGCAAAACACCCAGGAGCGAAGGCAGGTTGGCCGAAACTATTGCGCCGCGCAGATGCGCGGGTTCGCCGCTCCCGGTAAGCGTAAAGTCGTCGGTGTGAAACGCGGATATTCCCTCAAAAACGTGGTTGCGTAATCGCCAATCCAGAAATGCCGGATAGGAAACTCCGATGTCGTCACGCCGATCTGGTTCTGTGGTTTTCACTGCTACCACGCGACCGGGGTCCTTAAACGGAAGCGGACGCAGCAGGACCGCATCAATCACGCTGAAAATGGCCGTGTTGGCGCCGATGCCGAGGGCGAGTGTAAGGACGGCGACGGCGGTGAAGCCGGGAGATTTACGGAGCTGGCGAAAAGCGAAGCGGAGATCCTGAAGGATCGTGTTCATGGCTGGCCCTCGGACAGTAGGAAATCCCAGGAAGCGGAATTGACAGCGGTCCTCATTGCTTCACGGCTTCGTAGGGATTTAGTTCGGGGTTGGCGGTGTCGCTGACGATCCAGCCGTCCTTTACCTGTATGGTGCGGGAGCCATAGGCGGCATTGGTTTCAGAGTGAGTCACTTGAACGATGGTAGTTCCCTGCTGATTGAGTTCGCGAAAGAGCTCCATGATTTCGCGGGCCTGCGACGAGTGCAAATTCCCCGTGGGCTCGTCGGCGAGGAGCAATGCGGGTTTGTGGATGACGGCGCGAGCTACGCCGACCAACTGCTGCTGTCCGCCGGAAAGCTGGCTGGGGAAAAGATCTTTTTTGGCGACGATTTGAAAGCGGTCGAGGGTGTCCGCGACCATGCTTTGGCGCTGGCCGCGGGGAATATCTTTGTACGAGAGAGGGAGATCGATGTTTTCCTGCACGGTGAGATCGTCGAGCAGATGATAACTCTGAAAAACCATTCCGATGTTGCGTTTGGCGAGTTCGGCGCGCTCTTTGCGTTTCATCGAGTGGACGGCGGCGTCGCGAAACCAGTATTCGCCGCCCCAGCTGTCGTCGAGGAGGGCCAGAACATTTAATAAGGATGACTTCCCTGCTCCCGACGGTCCCATAACGGTGATGAACTCGCCTTGACGGATTTCGAGGTTGACGCGCCGAAGGACCCAGAATTGGCCGGCGGGCGTTTTGTAGCTGCGTTCGAGATTGCGTAGGTGGATCACGAGGCCTCCGAAGGGAAAAGTGACGCGTGGCGCCGACCGAAATAAGAGGGCTCGGCGCTAACTCTGTCCTTAACAATGGCTTTGAGGGGCGGATTCATCCTGGGCTCGTTTCACTCATAGCGGAGAGCGACGATGGGATCGACCTTCGCGGCGCGGCGGGCGGGAATGTAGCTGGCCAGCAGGGCCACGAAAATCAGCAAGACGGTTACGGCTGAAAACGTCCAAGGGTCGGCCGCGCCGACGCCAAACAGAAGGCCGGCGAGGGCTCGAGTGACCAGGAGTGCCATGGCAATACCGAGGAGCACGCCGATGACGGCGAGCCTCGCTCCACGAAGCACGACCATGTTCTGCACTTCCCTTCTCTGTGCGCCCAGGGCCATACGCAGGCCAATTTCGCGGGTACGCTGCTCAACCAGATAGGAAATCACCCCATAGTTGCCAACGGCAGCCAACAAAAGCGCCAACAGGCCAAACAGAGCCAGCAGCACGGTGGCGAACTTACGTTGCGAAAGAGACTCTGACAGATACTGTGTCATTGCTTTCACGTGGTAGATGGGCTGATCCGGGTCAACGGAGTGAATGAGACGCTCCACATCGTTCGCAAGGCTCATTGGCTCGGCAGCGGTGCGCAACATCAGCGTGAAGGAACTCATAGTGTTCTGCGCTTCGGGTTCGAAGATCTCCGCACTCTCGATTTGATCGGGAGCAGATTGCTTCAAATCGCCGACGACGCCGATGATCTCGCGGAACGGCGCGTTGTCCTGCGGGTAGCCTTGCTTGATTCTCTTCCCGATAGGATTTTGGTCCGGCCACCAGCGGCGTGCCGCAGTTTGGTTAATCAAAACGACGCGGTTGGAACTGGCTGTGTCGGAGGAGGTGAACGAGCGGCCTTGAATCAAAGGGACGTTGATGGTGCGGAAGTAGCCGGGCTCAACCACGTTGAACGTGGCGGCGGGCAATTCAGCGACCGGTGGGACAGGACGGTCGTCGAATAGAAAAATGGACTCCCAACAGCTGCCAACGAGCGGAGGACACATCACGGCGCTTGTCGATTCGACGCCAGGAAGGCCCTGGGCGCGACGAAGGAGTTCGTCGAGAAAGGCCTTCTGCTCGGAATCGGTTTTGTAGCGGTATTCAGGGAGGTTCACGTCTACAGCAAGAAGGTGATCGGCGCGAAAGCCAGGATCGACGGCAAGCGCCTTCAAAAGACTGCGGCCCAGGAGACCCGAGGAAACGACGAGTACGACGGCGATGGCAATTTCCGAAATGAGCAGACCGGTGCGTAACCGGCCGCTGCGCACGCCGCCCAGCGAAGCTTGCGCCGCTTCGTGGAGAGGGGCCGTCAGATCTGCACGCGAAGCTTGGAAGGCGGGAGCCAGACCGAACAAAACACCTGTCAGCAGCGCGATGCCGAAATTGAAAGCGAACACGGGCAGGTCGATCGTGGTGTCAGACAGACGTGGAATGCCCTGAGGCGCCAGGCGGACCAACGGCTGCAGGAACCACGTTGCGAGGAGAAGTCCGAGGGCGGACCCTGCCAAGGCGAGGAGAATGCTTTCCGTGAGGAGCTGGCGAATGATGCTGAGGCGACCTGCGCCAATCGCGGCGCGCACCGAGAATTCTCGCTGGCGGGCTGCGGCGCGAGCGAGAGCGAGATTGGCCACGTTGGCACAAGCAATCATCAGCACACAGCCGACTCCGCCGAACAATGTCAGCAATACAGGTTTGATGTCGCCATAGCGCGATGCAAAGACGGGCGTGACATTGGCGCGCTCGCCGGCGTTCACGTCGGAAAATTCCTTTTCGAGCGCCGACATGATGACGTCCACATCAGCCCGCGCGGAATGGAGAGATGCTTCCGGTCGAAGGCGTGCCAGAACCTGCAAGCCTGGGTGATTGCCACGCTGGAGCCAATTGCTCCCCGGACCGGCCGAGAGGGCCGCCGGGACATAGATACTTATGGGGCGCGGAAAGTAACCAAAATCGGGACGAACGACGCCGAGAATCGTGTACGACTCACCATCCAGAGTAATGGTCTTGCCGAGCACATCGGAGTTCGCTCCAAAATGGGTTCGCCAAAAGGCATAACTCAGCACGACGGTGCGGTTGGCCTCTGGCTTGTCTTCTTCGGGACTGAAGGCGCGGCCAAGGACGCAAGTCGCGCCGGTGAGAGTAAAAAATGGAGACGTTACCCGTGCTCCGTGGATCACTTCCGGCTTTTCCAAGCCTGAAAGGTTGAAATCGTGCATGTTGTACGCGGCCATTTCGCTGAAGCTGCGATTTCGCTCGCGCCAATCAAGATAGTTCATCCAGGAAACGCTTCTTGCATAGCCATCTTTTGTGGCGTACTCCTGAAGGATCATCAACCGGCCTGGATCTGGATACGGCAGAGATCGCAGTAACACCGCATGAATGACGCTAAAGATGGCAGTGTTGGCGCCGATACCGAGGGCAAGAGTAAGGACCACAACGGCGGTAAAGCCAGGCGATTTGCGGAGCTGGCGGAAGACGTACGGAACATCCTGGAACAGACCTCTCATCATGTCCTCCTTTCCTGCTTCATTCGCAGCGAAGGGCGACCAAAGGATCGACGCGCATGGCGCGGCGCGCTGGAATGTAGCATGCCAGCATGGTGACCAGGGCCATCACCATGGCGACTACCGCATAGGTTAGCGGGTCGAGGGCGCTGACGCCGTAGAGCTCGCTTGCAAGCAAGCGCGTGGTGGCAAAGGCTCCGACGAGACCCAGAGTCAAACCCGCCGCATAGAACTTTGCGCCCTCTTTCTGGACCATCCAGAAAACGTTCTGGCGCTGGGCACCCATGGCGAGTCGAATACCGATTTCGCGAGTACGCCTGGAGACCAGGAATGCGAGTACGCCGTAGATACCGACTATGCCGAGCGCGAGGGCCAGGACCGCAAAAGCAATAAATAAGGATGCAGTCGAAGCGGGCGTAGCCACGGCCTCAGACAACACCGCGCGCATAGTTTTCAGCTCACTCACGGGAACTTCGGGATTGGCTGCGCTCACAATGCCGCGCAGCACGGCGCCAACTTGCGAATCGTCTCCAGAGGTACGCACGGCCACGGTCATTTCGGCCGGGATCTGGCCGCCTTCGCCGGTAGCTTTGAGATTGTAAGGAACGTAGACGCTGCCGGTCATGTAGTCCGGAGTGGAGTGCTGCAGATCGTAGGCGCGGACGTTGCCAACGACGCCGACGACAGTGCGCCATTCCGTCTCTCGCGAGAAGCGAATGTGTTTGCCGACAGCCTCCTGCCCCGGCCAAAAACGCTGCGCGGATTCAGCGGTCATGACGGCAACCGCGGCGTTTCCCGATTCGTCCGCCGGCGTGAACCATCGACCGGCCTGGAGAGAGATGCCCAAGACGCGGAAATAGTCGGGGGTCACAACGTGCAGCCAGAAGAGAGGAAGCATGTCGCCGGCGGCGCGACGCATATTATCGAATTCCAGCGAACGCTTGCTGACCCGGCCGTTCAGCGGAAGTGTATTGACGAGCGCCACATCGTTGACGCCGGGAGAGGTGCGGACTTGATCGAGGACGCCCCGATAGAAAGCCAAACAGCGGACCGGATCGTCGCAAAACGATTGGTTAGGCGTGATGCGAGCCGTGACGACGTGCTCCGACTGAAAACCGGGATTGACATGAGAGAGGGCCCAGAAACTCCGGATCAACAAACCGGCGGCGATGATCAGCAAGGCGGCCAAACCGATTTCGGCAACGGCCAAAGAGCTGCGGACGCGCTGGGAAGCGGAAAGGGTGGATCCGCGAGCGCCGGATTTGAGAACTTGCGCGAAGCCGGAGCGGACAGATTGCAAGGCGGGAGCGAGGCCGAAGATGGCGCCCGTAACAAGGCTGAGGACTCCGGTGAAGGCGAGCACGCGCCAGTCAATTTGCGCGTCCACGAGGCGCGGCGTGTCTGGCGGTAATGCTAACTTGAGGACGCGCAGACCTATATTGGCAACCAGCAAGCCACAGACGCCGCCGATTGCGCCGAGCAAAACACTTTCTGTTAGCAACTGGCGGACAATGCGATCGCGGCCAGCGCCAAGTGCAGCACGAATGCCAAATTCTTTTTCGCGGATGGCGGCGCGAGAGAGGATCAGGTTCGCTACATTTGCGCAGGCAATGAGCAGGATCACAACCACGGCGCCGAGAAGCATCAGCAGGCGGTTGCGAACGTCGGCGACCATGCCGGATTGCAGCGGAAGGACAGCCAGATCGGCGTTCCATTGTGAAGGCATGCGAAATGGGAACAATTCGCCGGCATGCAACTGGAACAAACGAATCTCCGCGGCGGCGCTGGCAATCGTGGCGTTGGGACGAAGTCGGGCGATTACCGGCATGAAATCGCCCGCCCAGTAAGCCAGCGTATTGCCAGGGTCATTGTGAAGCGGCAGCCAGATTTGCGTCTTGGGGGAGGGAAAACGAAAATCCGCCGGCATCACGCCAAGAACTTCGCGACCTTGGCCCTCGATTTTGATGACCCGGCCGACTATCGCGGAGTCGCCAGCGAAACGCTCCTGCCATAGCGAGTGACTGAGAATGACGTAGTGGTCTCTGCCTGCGGCATCTTCACCGGGATGAAACCCGCGACCAAGTTCGGGCGTTGCACCGAGCACGGAAAATAGTTCGGCAGAAACCAACGTGGCGGTCAAGCGAACGGGTTCGCCAATGCCGGTCAGGTTGAACTCGTGGCCTTCGGCATAGGTGGCGACGTCCATGGTGCGAATCTGCTCGCGCATGGCCACGAAAGCGCCTCGGGGATACGAAGCTCTCACGCTCACAAGCTGGTCGGGCTGGGCGTACGGGAGGGGCCGAAACAGAATTCCGTTGACCAGACTGAAAATGGCGCTGTTGGCGCCGATTCCGAGGGCGAGAGTGACAACGGCGACGGCGGTGAATCCCGGATTCTTTCGCAAGACTCTTAGGCCGAATCGAACTTCCTGGAACAGTGTGTTCATCGTCTCTCTACAGGAAAAGGTAGCAAGCGAGCAGCGTCGTCAGTACTGTCAGGACGAGCACGGCGGAGAGCAAGAGAAATGGGCCGGTGGAAGTAGATAGCAGGACCATTATGGTTTTTACTCCTCTCGAAGCGCGGTCATCGGATCGACAGAGACGGCCTTGCGCGCAGGAATCACACAAGCCACCGCGGCTACGCCGATTACCAAGAGTGCGACGGCGGGAACCATCAGCGGATGCACCGATCCGTTTTCAACCCAGCGTGTGACAAAGCGGCTTAGAGAAAGGCTGAGCGCCACGCCTAGAACCAATCCGAGGCCGACACTGGTTGCGGCGGAAAGCGCGACGAGCCGCAAGACGGCGGCGATTCCCAGAGCCAAAGAAAGCACAGCGGTAAGCGAAAAGCCAGGACTCGCCACCATCTGCCGAAGCGCAAACCTAATATCCTGCCAAATCGTTTGCATGGCTCCCCCAAGCGGCTTGATGCCGCTCTGTCCCGGCTACTCGCTGTACCACTCAAGCTCGATTGTTTATCCGCGCACAAACACCTGTGCCGGATGAGCACTCATCGTCATTCGTAGCGGAGCGCAACCATTGGGTCTACTCTTGCTGCGCGCCTCGCGGGAATGTAGCTGGCGAGCAGCGCGGAAATTGCGAGAACGGCGGCGACAGCCGCAAGCGTCGGAACATCCCACGGGCGCACCCCGAAAAGCAGCGTCTGGAGTAGCGCCGATGTGCCAAGCGCCAGAACCGCGCCGGTAAGGATGCCCAAGCCGACTAGCCAGCCTGCCTCATTGAGAACGAGCCGATAAACGGAGCTGCGTTGAGCTCCTAATGCCATGCGCACGCCGATTTCGCGTGTTCTCTGGCTGACAGAATAGGCTACGACTCCGTAAAGTCCGATGGCGCCAAGCAGCAGCGCGAGAATCGCGAATCCTCCAACCAGCCAGGCCGAAGAGCGGTGCAGGTAAGCCGATGGCGAGTCGTGAATCCTGTCGGTCATTGTGATTCCGGCAAACGCGGCGACCGAGGGATCAATCTGACGAACAACGGAAGAGATTTCCGCGAGCAGCGACTGAGGAGTTTGCGCGGTGCGGACGATCAATGAGAAGAAAGGCAACGGATTCTGGTTGAAGGGGACATAGGCGGCCGGACGAAGCATCATGTCCAGCTGGCCCTCCTTGATGTCGTCCACAATTCCGATGATTTGGATGGCCGCAGTTGCAGGCGCGCCGCGATAGTTGACTTGCTTCCCCATCGGATCTTCGTTTCCGAAAAGCTGGCGGGCCATGGCTTGATTGAGGAGAACAACACGGGGCCTTGACGAGTCCTCTTCCTCCATAAAAAGCCGGCCACGCAGCAAACGAGCTTGCAGCGTTTCGAAAAACTTTGCACTTACCACGCGGTAGGTCACCTCTTGCGGAGTCGGAGGTTCGGGCCGGCCGACAATCACGAATTGCGTCGTGAAGTCGGCGTCACCAATCGGAAGCCGATTGGTGCTGCTGGCAGATTTCACACCCGGAAGGCTGGCGACGCGGTCAAGAACCTGGCGCTCGAGCGCAAGAGCTTTTTCGGGTTTGTCATATGCAGAAGTCGAAGGCGAAACCTGCATGGTGGCCAGACTGTCGGGCTGCATTCCGATGTCGGCGTGTAACAAGTAGTAGAAACTCTTCGCCAGCAAGGCTCCACCGGTGAGCAGAAGCATGGCCATGGCAAGTTCCGCGATGACGAGATTGGAGCCGAGCCGGCGCCAGGTTGTCCCGGCCGAGCCACGGCTGCCTTCGGCCAAGTCGTCGTGTAGTTCCGACGCACGCAAACCGAGCAGCGGCAGAATTGAGAACACGACTGCAGCGATCGCCGAAATGGCCAAGGCAAAAATGGCGATGCGAGCATTTAGAACCAACCCCTGCAAAAACGGCATGCTCTCCATCATGTCCTTGGGAACAAGAATGCTCAGCAGCCGGACCGCTCCGGCTGCGGCCGAGACACCCAGGAGGGCGGAGATAGTGACGAGAAGAAAGGCTTCGGTCACAAATTGAAGAACAAGTCTTGTGGTCGAAGCGCCCATGGCGCCACGCACAGCCAATTCGCGGCGACGACTTTCAGAACGTACCAAAAGCAAGCTGGTAACGTTAACGCAGGCAATTAGCAGCAACAGCCCCGCCCCGCACAGCATCACCAGCAGAATGGGGCGAATATCTCCCACGATCACAGTTGCCAGCGGCAGCATGAACGCGGCCTGGTCGCGATTGGAATTGGGATACTGCTGTTCTAGCTGCTTCGCGATACCTTTCATCTCGGCAAAGGCGGTAAGAAAGGAGACGCCCTCTTTGAGGCGCGCGACTCCGTAGAGTCCATGGCATCCGCGGCAATCGCGAGGAGCCTGCAGAGCACTGGACCAAAACTCAGCAGGCTCGGCCGGGGCAAAGTGAAAATCTGCAGGAAGGACGCCGATGATTGTGGTTGGCTTATCGTCGAGGATCACTGTCTGCCCGAGGACATCGCTTCGGCCACCATAGCGCTTCTGCCACGCCGAATAAGTCAAAAGTGCCGCTCGCGGCTCGGATGGCTCGCCCTCACCGGAACGAAAATCACGCCCGAGCACGGGAGTGACGCCCAGAGTACGAAAGAAGCCATCGCTGACACGCGCACCCGCCACCCGTTGCGCTCCATCGGGCGTACTCATCAAGAAGCCATCATTTTCGTATACGTCAAACGCGCTGAAGACCGTGTTAAGTTTTTTCCAGTCCATGTAATCAGGCCAGGAAAGGTGATAGCGCGGCCCGAGCGGAATGCTTTCAAACAGGGCCACGAGCCGTGACGAATTTTTGTAGGGCAACGGTTTGACGAGCGCAGCGTCAACGAAGGCAAAGATGGCGATGCTGGAGCAAATTCCCAGCGCAAGCGTCACTACGGCAACGAGCGTGAAACCTGGACTCTTGCGCAGCTGACGCAGAGCGTAACGGACGTCTTGAAGGACCGCGTTCATCTCTTGTGAGCCTCGTTTACTCGTAGCGCAGTGCTGAAATTGGATCCACTCGAGTGGCGCGATACGCCGGAATCAGGCAGGCCAGCAGCGAAATCAACGCCAGCAACGCCGCCGAGCTGAAGAACGTAAGCGGGTCGGTTGGCCTGACCGCATAGATCAAGCTCGCGAGGAGCCGGCCGAGCGCAAATGCGCCGGCGATTCCCAGGATCACGCCGAACAGAACCGGCTTCATGCCTTCGACAACGACCATCCGAAGCACGTCGGCGAGGCGCGCGCCCAGGGCCAGACGAATGCCGATCTCCTGACCACGGCGCCGGACGCTGTAGGATAAGACGCTGTAAATCCCCATCGCCGCCAGCATCAAGGCCAGGATGCCGAACGCTCCGAGCAACAGCATATTGAACCGCTGCTGTGAGACGGAGTTGGCCATGACTTCGTTCATGGTTAAGACATCGCGGACAGGAAGCTCGGGATCGATTTCGTGGACGGCGTTGGTGGCCGCCGATACGACGCCGCCTGGGTTGCTGGACGTGCGAATGACCAGGGCCATTGGGAACGATGTCCATTGACCGGTTACGGGCGCGGTAAGCTGCGTCGAAGGCACGTATAGCGTCGCTGACGGTCGGGTCTGATCGAGTCCATCTATTTTCACGTCGCCGACAACCCCCACAATTTCACGCACGACACCTGGAAAGAAGGTCATCGTCAGGCGCTTGCCGATGGGATCCTGGTCCGGCCAGAATTCCCGCGCCATCGACTCGCTGATCAGAATTACCGCCGGTCTTCCCGCAACGTCCGCATCGTTGAAGTCGCGTCCCCGCACTACGGGGATTCGCATGGAATGCATATAACCAGTGCTCGCGAGGCGAACGTCGACCTCCGGCTGATCGGCCATCGCCTGTACCGGGTGTCCCTCGATAGCGATCGGCTGATGTGAACCGTTCCCATTCAGGGGAACGTCGTCGATGATCCCGGCTGATTCGACGCCAGGCAACGACCGGACCCGTTGCAGAACCTGTTCGTAGAAAGCGGTCTGTTGCGTCGCCGAGGGAAATTTTGCGCCCGCAACCGACAGCGTCATGGTCATGACATTGTCGGCGTCGAATCCGGGATTGACGCGCTGGAGCCGCTGAAAGCTGCGAATCATCAAACCGGCGCCAAAAAGCAGCACGAGCGACAGCGCCACCTCGGCGATGACCAGAATTCCACGCGTGCCGTGGCCACTCGAATCCGAATCCGTTCGGCCGAGTCCTTGCTTCAGCGCCTGGTTTACGTTCGGACGGCTCAAGCGCAAGCCGGGCAGAACTCCTGCGAGCACTCCTGTCGATACGGAAATGAGAACCGTGAAAAGGAGCACCGTGACGTCCAGTCGAACGTCGACTGCTTGCGGAACCTTATCCGCCAGAAATGCCATGATCAGCCGCACTCCAAAATGAGCGTAGATCAGGCCGATTGCTCCTCCCACAAGCGCAAGCAGCACGCTCTCGACCAAAATCTGGCGCAGAACACGAGCTGACGAAGCGCCCATCGCGGTGCGGATAGCGATTTCCTTTTGCCGGCTGAAGGTTTTTGCCAAAGTGAGGTTTGCAACGTTCACGCACGCAATAAGGAGCACAAACGCCACCGACCCCAACAGGACCAGGAGCGCAGGGCGGACGTCTCCAACGATATCCGCGTGCAATGGCCGCACGGTGGCTCCCCATCCCTTGTCGTCTTCGGGATACTGTTGTTCGAGCCGGCTGGAGATCGTATTCATCTCAGCTTGGGCCTGTTTCAAATCAACTTCCGGTTTCAAGCGAGCCATCACGACATAATGATGTTCTCCGCGAACGGCACGTTCCTGATCCGTCCAGGCCAAGGGCGTCCAGAGCAGCGCGTAGTCCGGTACGCGAAAATCCGCTGGCATAACGCCGGCGATCAGGTAACTCTGCCCGTCCAAG
>Ga0075425_100000979_pt1 | contig 27405 bp, 21 predicted proteins | sample SoiMethybrSBSTD4_FD_75300 | JGI IMG/M metagenome (GOLD analysis project Ga0075425, IMG submission 75300) | Bulk soil microbial communities from a Populus tree surrounding site in Tennessee, USA - Soil MetaG P. TD hybrid SBSTD4 | ecosystem: Environmental > Terrestrial > Soil > Tree plantation...
AGGCGGCCGTTCCGCCGGCTTCCAGCCGGCAAAGAGGCGATGCGCAAAGAGGTCGCTGAGTCTTGCGCGCGAAAGAAGGACCGCCGGCAGGATGCCGGCGGAACGGCCGCCTGGAAGGCGGCGCTCCTCCAGTCACCTCCCTCACCGCAGCTTCGCGATCCGCTGCCGCGCGTTCTCGTTCTTCGGATCGAGCTCCAGCGAGCGCGTGTAGCTCGCGAGCCCCGCGGGGCGTACGCCTCGCCGAGAGAGTCGGTGGACCTTGGCGGAATTGTCCAGCGTGGTGGAGATCCGCAACGGCCAGATCACGAGCGATCAAAGGAATGAGATCGCGGCGTAGGGGTGCTTCTGGAGCGCCGCCTTCCAGGCGGCCGTTCCGCCGGCTTCCAGCCGGCAAAGAGGCGATGCGCAAAGAAGTCGCTGAGTCCTGCGCGCAAAAGAAGGACCGCCGGCAGGATGCCGGCGGAACGGCCGCCTGGAAGGCGGCGCTCCTAGTCAGCCGGCACAACCCTCAGCGCAGCTTCGCGATCCACTGCCGCGCGTTCTCGTTCTTCGGATCGAGCTCCAGCGAGCGCGTATAGCTCGCGAGCGCCGCGGCGGCGTAGGCCTCGCCGAGGGAGTCGTGAACGTTGGCGGAGTTGGGGAAGCGGGCGGCGTTGTGCTCGAAGATGCGCATCGCATCCGAAACGCGATCGACGTCGAGGAGGATGTAGCCGATGCGGTTGATCTCGCGTTCGCTGAGCGCGTCCAGCGCGGAGCTCGCGGCTTCGAAGCCCCGCGCGCGAATGTCGCGCAGCACGAGCTTCGCCGGCGCGTCGTAGTGCTCGTAGCCCATCCACGCGAACGCGGGATGCGGACCACCGAGGACCGCGGAGATGATGTCGGGGATGATCGAGAAGCCGTTGCCACTGTTCGTGAAGATCACGACGCCGTCGCCGTCGGGATACGCCATCACGAACGTGTGGAACTCGGCGTTGTTCTCGCCGTGGTGCCAGAACGCCGTGCCGCGCGGCGTTTTCTCGAGGGCGATGCCGAGTCCCCACGCAAGCGATTCGTTGAGCTCCACCTGTTTCGCCAGCATCCCGCGCGGCTCGCGCATCATCGCGATCACGAAGCGCTCGTAATCGCTCGTGGTCGTGTGCAGCGTCGCAACGGTGGCGACGCTCGGCTTGCGGCGTTCGGCGACACATCCGCTCGGACGATGACCGAATGCCTTGCGCGTTTCGTACGCCGGAATCCAGACGTACCCCGAGTCGCGCATGCCGAGCGGCGTGAAGACGAGCTCCTGCATCAGCGACGCGAGCGGCTTGCCGGTGATGTGCTCGACGACGCGCTGCAGATAGAGAAATCCCGCGCCGGAGTAGCTGAACTGCGATCCCGGCGTGAAGTGAATCGCGAGCTTCTCGCCCGGCATGACCTCGTTCTGAAAGCCGGTCGTGTGCGAGAGGACCATGCGCGCCGTGATCAATTTCGCGCGCTCGTCGTCAACACCGGACGGCAGGTAGTGATCCAGCGGCACGTCGAGCGAGAGCTTGCCCGCCTCGACGAGCTTCATCACCGCGTACGCGAAGACCGGCTTCCCGAGCGAGGCGGCCTCGAAAATCGTGTCGTCCGCGACACCGTAGTTCTCGTGTGACACGACGCGGCCGCGGTGGATGACGACCATCGAGAGTCCGGGCACCTCGCCCTCGCGCATGAGCGTCGGGATCGAGATCGCGGCGGCGAGGAGAACGTGCAGCACGTCCACTAAGACGTGCTGCACGAGGGATCGTTAGATCACGGAATCGCCGGCACGTCCTTCACCATCGCGTTCAGCGCCGGCACGTCCTTCTCCCACACCTCTTTCAGTTTCGCGAGCTCCGCGTCGATTTTTTCGACGAGTTGCGCGTAGACGGCGCGCTGCTGCGCCGTCGGCGCGAAGTCGCCCGTTCCTGCCGACGAGAGCACGGACGCAAGTTTGTCGTTGAGGCGGATCGGGTAGTTGAGCGGATCCTGCGAGCTCTTGTTCTTCGTCTGATAGAGCGCCTCTTCGATCGCGGTCATCTTCTGATCGAGCGCCTTCGCCGCGTCGAGAATCTCCTTCTTTCCTTTCGCGCGCGAGCGCAGATCAGCGAGGGCCTTGCGCGTTTTGCGGATGCGCTCGATCTGCTCGTGGATCTCGGTGAGCTTGTTGCGGCCGGCGAGGAGGAAGTCGAACTGCGCGACGAGATCCCGCTGCGACGCCAACGTCCGCGGATCCTGCTTCACCTGCGCCTCGGCCGTCTGCACGTCATCGCCGACCGTGAGGCGCACGGTGTACGTGCCCGGAACGACGCGCGGTCCGGCGCCATCGCCGCCCCAGAGGATCATCCCCTCGAACTGCTTCGCGTCGGGATACTTCATGTCCCACGCGAAGCGATTGAAGCCGTTCGTGATCTTCTTGATCTTGTTCTTTTCCTTTTCCTTCTCCGCCTGCGGATCCTTCTCCTCCGACTCTTTCGCCTGCGCTTCCTTCTCCCCGCCCTCGCTCTTCACGCCGACGGTTTTCGCCGGCTCAGCGGGCGGCTCCTTCGCCTTCGCTTCCTTCTTCTCCGCCTCTTCCTTCTTTTCTTTCTCCACGTCGGCGCGCGTCGCGACCTCGCCATCGAACTCGCGAATCACCGTGCCCTTCGCATCGAGGAAGGCGATCTTCACCTTCGTGCCGGGCTTCACGCCGTCGTTGATGAGGTAGTTGACGACGACGCCCTGCGGCGGATTTTTGCCCATGTTCTGCGGCGTGTTTTCCGGAGTCGCGCCGTCCATGCGCCACGTCTGGCGCGGCGTGAAGAGATGCGCGCGCTTCGCCTCGATCTCCCTGCTGCGCTGCTGCAGCGGCGTGATGTCGTCGAGCACCCAGAAGCCGCGGCCCTGCGTCGCGGCAATGAGATCGTCGTCGCGGACCGTGAGGTCGGTGACCGGCACGATTGGAAGATTGAGCTGCAGCGACTGCCAGCTCGCGCCGTCGTCGTAGCTGACGTACATCCCGCGCTCGGTGCCCGCGAAGAGCATCCCTTTGCGACGCTTGTCGGAGCGAACGACGCGCGTGAAGTGATCGTTCGCGATGCCGCTCACGATCTTCGTCCACGTCGCGCCGTAGTCCGTCGACTTGTACAAATAGGGACGGAAGTCGTCCGACTTGTACATCGTCCCCGCGACGTAGACCGTTCCCTTGTCGAACGGACTGGGATCGATGGAGTTCCACATGATCCACATCGGCGCATCCTTCGGCGTCACGTTCGTCCACGTTTTTCCGCCGTCGCGCGAGACGTGAATCAGGCCGTCGTCGGAACCGGTCCACAGCACGCCCGGTTCGAGCGCCGACTCGGCGACCGCGAAGATCGTTCCGTAGTACTCGACCGAGGTGTTGTCCTTCGTGATCGGTCCTCCGGACGGTCCCATCTTCGTCTTGTCGTTGCGGGTGAGGTCGTCGCTGATGCGCTCGAAGCTCGCGCCGCCGTCCTTCGAACGGAACAGGTGCTGCGACGCGGCGTACATCGTGTTCGGATCGTGCGGCGAGAAGAGGATCGGGAAGTTCCACTGAAAGCGCTCCGCCGCCCCCTCCGCGCCGTAGCCCATCGGATTGTCGGGCCATGGATTCACGTCGCGCTGCTCATCGGTCAAGTGGTTGACCATCGTCAGATAGCCGCCGTACGAGCCGCCGAAGACGACCTCCGGATTGTCGGGCTTCGCCACGATGTATCCGCTCTCCCCACCCGCGGTCACATCCCAGTCGCGAGGTCCGATGCCGCGTCCGGTCGTGCGATGGCGGATGCGCACCGCGCTGTTGTCCTGCTGCGCGCCGAGGATGCGGTAAGGGAAGGCGTTGTCGGTGCTGACGCGGTAGAACTGCGCGGTCGGCTGATTGTCCTGACCGGTCCAGCTGCGGCCGCCGTCGGTGGTGACGTTCACGCCGCCGTCATTCGACTCGATCATGCGCAGCGGATCGTCGGGCGCGATCCAGAGATCGTGGTTGTCGCCGTGCGGCGTGGCGATCGTGGTGAACGTCTTGCCGCCGTCCTTCGACTTGTGGAAACGCACGTTGACGACGTAGACCGCGTCCTCGTCCTTCGGGTCGGCGTAGATCCGCGTGTAGTACCAGGCGCGCTGCCGCAGATCGCGGTTGTCGTTCGTCTTCGCCCAGGTCTCGCCGCCATCGCGCGAGCGGAACACGCCGCCGTCTTCCGCCTCGACGATCGCGTAGACGTTCTGCGGATTGCTCGGCGAAACGGTGACGCCGATGATGCCGAGCGTTTTCTTCGGCAGTCCTTCGTTGCGGCTGATGTTTTTCCACGTGTCGCCGCCGTCGGTCGACTTCCAGAGCGCCGATCCGTCGCCGCCGCTGTCGAAGCCGTACGGCGAGCGGCGCACGCGCCATGTCGAGGCGTAGAGGATGCGTGCGTTCGTCGGATCGAGGGTCAGATCGATCGCGCCGGCGCTGTCGTTCGCGAAGAGGATGCGCTCCCACGTCTTGCCGCCGTCCTTCGAGCGATAGACGCCGCGCTCGTTGCCCGGCGCAAAGAGGTGGCCGAGGACCGCGGCGTAGACGAGATCGGGATTGCGCGGGTGGATGCGGATGCGCGGGATGTGCCGCGAGTCCTTCAGACCGACGTTCGTCCAGGTCTTGCCGGCATCGGTCGACTTCCAGACGCCGTCGCCGTGCGAGACGTTGCCGCGCACAGTGCTCTCGCCGCCGCCCGCGTAGATCACGTTCGGATCCCACGTCGAAACGGCGACCGCGCCGATCGAGCCGCCGAAGAAACCGTCGGAGACGTTCTTCCACGTCTCGCCGCCGTCGACGGTCTTCCAGACGCCGCCGCCGGTGCCGCCGAAGTAGTACGTCTTCGGCGCCGACGGAACACCTTCGACTGCGGAGACGCGACCGCCGCGATACGGGCCGACTTCGCGCCATTGCAGCGCCTTCCAGTCGTCGGCGTGGAGGGTGGATGCGAACAGAAGGACGAGCAGGATTCGCTTCATGGCGCGACATTTTGCCTCGTCATCCTGAGCGAAGCGAGGGAACTCGCCTGCGCCACACTTGGCGACGACGAGTTCCTTCGTCGCGCTGCTCCTCAGGATGACGAGGAGAGCAGATGCTTCTGCACTTTCCCGAGTGCCGTGCGCGGAATCGACTCCACGCTGACAAATCGCCGCGGCACTTTGAAGGACGCGAGGTTTTCGCGACACGCCTGTTCGAGCGCGCCGGAATCGAATGTGCCGACGATGTACGCGATGGGCACTTCGCCGCGAACGTCATCCGGTACGCCGACGACCGCCGCTTCCGAAATGCCCGCCTGTTCGAGGAGAAACTCTTCGATCTCGCGCGGATAAATGTTGAAGCCGCCGCTGATGATCAGATCGCTCCTGCGGCCGAGGAGCGTGTAGTAGCCGTCGTCGGAAACGGAGGCGAGATCGCAGGTCGCGAAGAAGCCGTCGCTCGTGAACGGCGAGTCGCGCTTCCAGTAGCCCGCGAACACGTTCGAGCCGCGCACGAACAGCTCGCCGTTTTCGAGACGGACGTCGACGCCGGGCAGAGGAAATCCGACCGTTCCCGCGCGGCGCTCGCCCGCGTACGGATTGCTGAGGTTCATGAACGTCTCGGTCATGCCGTAGCGCTCGAGAATCGTGTGACCGAATCGCTCGCGAAACGACTCGAGCACGTGCGCCGGAAGAGGCGCGGAGCCGGAGACGAACAGTCGCATCGTCGTGCCGATTGCACGCGCCGTTTCGACCGGCGTCTCGAGCAGGCGCACGTACATCGTCGGCACGCCGAAGAAGAGCGTCGTCTCGAAGTCGAGCATCTCGTCCGCGGCGGTGCGGTGATCGAAACGCTCGACGAGACGCATGCGGCAACCGCTGGCGAGCCACGTGTGCAGACCGTTGCCGAGGGCGTGGATGTGGAAGAGAGGAAGAGCGAGGAAGAAGCGGTCGGCGGAGGTGATCTGCCAGCAGGCGACGAGATTCACCGCGTTGCTGACGAAGTTGCCGTGCGTCAGCACCGCGCCCTTCGACGCGCCGGTCGTGCCTGACGTGTAGATGATCGCGGCGGGCGTCTTTGCGTCGAGCCGGACGTTCGGCCGCGTCGATGGCTGTCCATCGCCCGGGATCAGCGACTCGGCCGTGATCACGTCCCGCGGCTCCGCGTCGGATGTGATGTGCGCGATCTCGCGCTCGCGGTAGAGGATGTTGATCGGCACGAAGATGACGCCGAGCTTCACGCAGGCGAGGAAGAGATCGATCAGCTCGATGCGGTTCGCGAGATGGACGCAGAGGCGATCGCCTTCGACGAATCCGCGCGCTGCGAGCGCGTGCGCGACGCGATTGCTGCGGGCCTCGATCTCGCCGAAGGTGAATCTCTCCCCCATCCACTCCAGCGCGACGTCGTCGCGGCGGGCGATGAGGGAGAGATCGAAGAGGTGAAGAAGATTCACCCGCTCATTTGATCAGAGCTCGCGCGACAACTTCATCTCGAAGACCTGCTTCCACGTCGTGCCGTCGGTCGAGCGCTCGCCCTTTTCGAGCCAGTCGCCCTGCGGCGTCATCGTGTTCGTGTAGCGCATCGTCTCGCCGGGGCGCTTCACGGTCCAGATGAAGCCGTTCGGCGTGAGGCTGAAGTCGTGATCGCCGCCCATCCCGTTCGAGAGCCAGGTGTTGAGGTGATACGCCTTCGCCTTCGGGTCGTACGAGACGACGCCGATCATCTGCATCGACGGCGTGTCGCCGCCAGCGGTCTGCGGACGGTCGTACACGTCGTTTTGAATCATCATCGCCGCGCCGCCGACCTTCGGCTCGATGACGACCGTTTCGCGCACGGGCATCTTCGTGCCGTTCATGTCCGCCCAGCCCGAGCCCGTCCATCGGCCGAGCATGTACTCGAGCTTCGCCATGGCATCGAGCTGTTCCTGCGGTTTGACGGGAGCCGGTGTCGTCGTCGCGGCCGGCTGTGCGAAGGCGTTCGTCGCGATGACGATGAGCGCGAGAAGGATCAGAGATCTTTTCATCTTTCCCTCCATCACTTGTCAGTGGTGGAGGGAAGGATAGCCGTTAATTCAGCGGCGGGTGGCGCGCTGTTGCGCGGGTGCGTGCGACAGCGAGCTCGGCGCATCGAGATTCGCGCCCTCGGTCACGCCGACGCCGAGCCATCCGAAGAAGGCCAGATCCGGGGTCAGGCCTTCACTTTTCACTTTCTCTACGCGGAGTGGCGTGAAACGGCTGTTTTCGCCACACCATGCAGACAACCGCAGGCTTTCTACGCGGAGTAGCCAAATCGGCCACGACTCCGCCATCACTTGTAGAGAAAGTGAAAAGTGAAGGCCTGACCCTCAGCTTTTCTTCGCCTGCCACTCGTCCATCACCTTCACGAAATCGCCGAATAGATGAAACGAGTCGTGCGGTCCCGGCGCCGCCTCGGGGTGGTACTGCACCGCGACGACGGGGTCGCGGCGATGGCGGAAGCCCTCGAGCGTCTGGTCGTTGAGATTGATGTGCGTGTACTCGACGTCGTTGTCGCTGAGCGAGTCGGGGTCGACCGAGAAGCCGTGATTCTGCGAGGTGATCTCGACGCGTCCGCTGCGCAGATCCTTGACCGGATGATTGCCGCCGCGATGACCGAACTTCAGCTTGTACGTGCGGCCGCCGAGGGCGAGGCCGAGGAGCTGATGGCCGAGACAGATGCCGAAGATGGGGACCTTGCCGATGAGATGGCGGATGTTTTCCTGCGCGTAGGTGACCGGCTCCGGATCGCCGGGACCGTTCGAGAGCAGCACGCCGTCGAAGTCGCGCGCGAGGATCTCGTCCGCGTGCGTCGTGGCGGGATAGACCGTGACGTCGCAGCCGGCGTGCGAGAGCTTGCGGAGGATGTCGCGCTTCACGCCGAAGTCGTAGACCGCGACGCGGCGGCGCGACTCGTGCGGACCCTCTTCGAACGGATACGGCCGCAGCGCGGTCACGCGCTGCACGAGATCGAGTCCGGACATCGACGGAGCGCGGCGCACTTCTTCGAGGAGGTCCGCGACCGGCGTGTCAGCCGTCGTGATCATGCCGCGCATCGCGCCCTGACTGCGGATGCGGCGCGTCAGCGCACGCGTGTCGATGCCGCTGATCGCGGTGATGCGGGTCTTCTCGAAGTACTGCGCGAGCGACATCTGCGCATGCGCGCTCGACGGCTCGTCGATCACGTCGCGCACGACGAATCCCGCGACCTGCGGCTCGCCGCTCTGCTCGACGATCGACTCGACACCATAGTTTCCGATGTGCGGATACGTCATGCAGACGATCTGGAAGCGATACGACGGATCGGTCGCGATTTCCTGGTAACCGGTGAGAGAGGTATTGAAAACGACCTCGCCGATGGCGTTCGCGGTCGCGCCGAACGATTCGCCTTCGTAGATCGTTCCGTCTTCGAGGATGAGGCGGGCTGGTTTGGACATTAGGCGGGCGGGATTATACGTGCCGCCTGTTCCGCCTGAACCGCGTGCCTCCGCCCGTGCGACGCAAGGATCGCGAAGGCGTCGAGGATCGAAAGGCGGATGTATTTCGACGACGGCGACTGCACCTTGATGCAGGTGCGATCGAACGCGTCCGTCTCTTCGACGAGCTTCGTGAGCGCGGTGTGCGAGGCGTCGAAATGCGTGAGCAGGGCGTCGCGATCGGGCGAGCTCTTCGGCTCGAACGGCGGCGGCGCATTGAGCTTGCGCCGCGATCCGAGGAGCCACAGCCAGAAGCGACCCCACAACGTGTGCCGTCCCGCTCCGTTCGCCGGACGCCGGTCGCCCGTCTCGATCGCGCGCTCGATCCGCCGGGCGTACTTCTCGGCGGTGACGCTGAGATGCTCGACGCACTCCGCCGCGGACCACGAGGCATCCCTCGGCCGCCGCTGCAGCGTTGCGTCGTCGATGCGCGCGAGCAGATCGCGGATCCGCGTCGTGACGTCGTCGAACTCAGCCTTCAGGCGGACCGTCTCTTCAGTCATTCGGGACCAGTACGTCCGGCAGAGAGAATCGGATGTTTAGGAGTGCGGTGGCAAAGCCACCGCTTTCGAATCTTCGATGCAAAGCGGCGGCCCTGCCGCCGCACTCCTAAACCTACTCGTAGCGGAGGGCATCGACCGGGTTCAGCCGGGCGGCGCGCATCGACGGGATGATCGTCGCGAAGAACGAGACCGAGATCGCGAAGATCGAGATGATCGCGATGTCCGTCGGCTGCGTCACGAATGGGATCGACGAAACGAAATAGACCTCGGCGATCTCGGGCGGAAACGAGAGCAGTTCGTAGCGGGTCATGATCCAGCAGACGAGGGTGCCGAGGGCGACGCCGGTCGCGGTGCCGGCGAGACCGACCATCGTGCCGTACCAGATGAAGATGCGCCGGATGGTCCAGGCTTCGGTGCCCATCGACGCGAGGATGCCGATCTCCTTTCGCTTCTCCTGCACGGTCATGATCAGCGTCGAGACGATGTTGAACGTCGACACGAAGACGATCAGACCGATGACGATGAACAGCACGAGCTGCTGCAGCTGAAGCATCGAGAAGAGCTGGCGATTCATCTCGCGCCAGTCGCTGACGACGTAGTGATTCTGCGTCCGCTCCTGAATCGCGTGCACGACGGCATCGAGGTCGGCGTCCGGTTGCGTTCGCACCTCGACGAGATTCGCCGCGCGCGCGACTCCCGTGAGCTGCTGCGCCTCGGCGAGGTCGACGAAGAGCCAGCGCGCGTCGTACTCGTAGAAACCGGTTGCGAAAACGTTCGTGACGACGAACGTCGCGGTGCGCGGCATGAACCCGCCCTCCCCTTCCGCCGGCACGGTGATGCTGATCGCATCGCCTTCCTTCACGTTGAGCTTCGTGGCGAGGTACTTCCCGACCGCGACGCCGCGCTCGCCTTCCTTCGTTTCGAAGCGGCCCGCCGGTCCGACGACTTTCGCGAGCATCAACGAGGTCCGCGCCCGCGACGGTTCGAGCCCCTTGAGCATCACCTCGGAACCGGTCGTGTTCGATTCCGTCGTCACGACGCCGCCACGGAAGAGCACCGGCGACGCCTCCGCAACGTCGGGCGTTGCACGGAGCGTGTCGAGCAATTTCGCGGGATCGGCAATCAGCCCGCCGATCGAGTAGACGTAGATCTCCGCGTTGCCGCCGAGAAGTTTCCGCTGCAGATCGCGGCGATAGCCCGTCATCAACGCCATCGAGATGACGAGCGCCATCACGCCGATGACGAGCCCGAAGATCGATACCATGCCGACCGCGGAGACGAGCTTGTCGGTGGGACGGCGGAGATAACGCCAGGCGATGCGCCGAGAGATCGACATTTACTGATCGGCCCTCACGATCCGCCCTTCCACTTCGACATCCACCGTTCCCTTCGCGCGAATCCATGCTTCGACCGTCGTGCGGTAGTCCGCTTCGCGCTCGGTGTGAATCTTCGGCGGGCGGGTCGCATCGGAGAAGAGCGTGTATCCATCCTCCGTGCCGCGCAGGTAGAGGTAGTCGTTCGTCGCGAGCGAGTACGTGCGGTTGACGTCGAGCAGCGCGCCGCCGACTTTCACGTCCGCGGGATCGACCGTCCACGCGCCGTTCCGTTTGCGATACGTGAACGACATACCCGACACCTGAAGAAAACGGCCATCTCCGAAATCGACGCGCGACACGGAGTTGCGCAGCATGTCGACGAGCTGCTGACCGGTGACCGGCACCGCGACGAGCCGATTGTTGAAGTAGAAGATGCCTTCCATGTCGTACTTCGTGATCGGGCCGGGCGGGATGTTGTCGTTGATGCGAATGCCGCCGCCGTTCATCACCGCGACGTCGGTCGCCATCTGCTCACGGGCGACGTCGGTCATCAGATTGCCGAGGGCAGTCTCGCGCCCGCGTACCGCGGGCTCGACGCCTTCGAGGAGGTTCTTCGTCATTCCGAGTGTTTCGTTGCCGCCGAGTTTTTTCCCGAGCTCGGCGAGCCAGGTCTGCACGCGTGCATCGACGACCGAATCCTTCGGCATCGTCGTGTCCATCACGACGCGCAGCGGCGTCGTTTGGATCGCGCCTGCGTACGGCACGCGCACGTCGTAAACGATCACGCTCTTCGCATCGGCGTCCGCCTTCGTGATCCACGTTCCGCCGACGTTTTGCTGCTGGAAGAGATGATCGTGTCCGCCGATCACGAGATCGATGCCGGGCACCTGCTCGACGAGCTTCACGTCGTCGGCCATGTCCTCGTGCGTGATGGCGATAACGACGCGCGCGCCTTCCCTGCGCAGCAACGCGACCGCGTCGCGCGCGGCGCCGATCACGTCGCTCGACTTCGCGTAGCTCTTCGTCGTCGGCAGCAGCAGCCCGAAGAAACCGACCCTCGTGCCCGCGATGCTTTGGACGATCGTCGGTTGCACGTGAGGAAATCTGTCAGCGCAGATGTCCGCTGACGCGCAGCGCATCGTGTTCGTCGCGACCCACTGAAAGGCCGACTCGTCGAGCCGCTGCAGCAGGATGTCGGCCGTTTTGTTATCGAGCTCGTGATTGCCGAGGGTGACGATGAGGTTCGGATCGGAGGCCGTGGCGTTGTCGTCGAGCAGGTTCAGCACATCGACCATCGGCTTCGCGTCGAGGTACTTGCTCATCACCGACGGATAGAGCGCATCGCCCGCGTGCAGCACGAGCACGGTCGATCCGTCCGACGCGAGATGCTTCCGCAGCGCCGCGACGCGCGCGAGGCCGCCGCTGTTCCCGCCCTCGAGGCCCTCGATTTTGTAGACGTCGTTGATTTGGAGGATCTTGAAATGGGTTGTTGTCGCCGTGGTCGTCGCGCACGACGTGAGAAGAAAGAGTGCAGAGAGCAGAGTGCAGAAGGCAGAGCTCTGAGTTCGCAATAACCTCATCTCTTCATTCTGCACTCTGCACTCTGCTCTCTGCACTCTACAATTCGCCCGCCATGAAACGAGTGCTCGCCCTCCTCGCTCTTCTCGCACTTCCGGCGCTGGCGCAAAAGGTTCCCTCGCCGAGTGACTTCCTCAACATGCAGGTCGGCGCCGATCGCACGCTCGCCGATTACAAGCAGATCCGCTCCTACTTCCGCGCGCTCGACGCCGCCTCCCCGCGCGTCGAGGTCGAAGTCATGGGCAAGACCGTCCTCGGCGAAGAGATGATCATGGCGGTCATCTCGTCCGAGGAGAACATCCGCAATAAAGAGAGGATCAAGGAGCAGTCGCGAAAGCTCGCCGATCCGCGCGGACTCACCGACGCGGAGGCCGAGGCGATCATTCGCGACGGCAAGACCATCGTCCTCGTCACGTGCAACATCCACGCGAGCGAGATCGCGTCGAGTCAGATGGCGATGGAGTGGGCGCACGACCTCGCCGTCGCGAACGATCCGGAGACGAAGCGGCGCCTCGACAACGTCGTGCTGCTGCTCGTGCCGTCGCTCAATCCCGACGGCGAGACGATGATCACCGACTACTACCGCAAGTACGTCGGCACGAAGTACGAGGGCGGGCGGCTGCCGTGGATCTACCACCACTACGTCGGGCACGACAACAACCGCGACTTCTTCATGCTCACGCAGCCGGAGACGCGGAATCTCAATCGCATCGCCTACCACGAGTGGAATCCGCAGCTCTTCGTCGACGAGCATCAGATGGGCAGCGACGGGCCGCGCATGTTCATCCCGCCGTTCGCCGATCCGGTCGACACGGACGTGCATCCGCTGATCTGGCGTGAGGTGAACATCGTCGGCGCGAACATGGCCCATCGCCTCGAGCAGGCCGGCAAGGCGGGACTGATCTACGGCTACTCGTTCGACGCGTACTGGATCGGCGGCACGCGCAACACCGGATGGTGGAAAAACGTGACGGGGCTGCTGCTCGAGACCGCGTCGGCGCGCATCGCCACGCCGGCGAACATCGAGCCGAGCGAACTGCACGGCGGCGCGAAGGGACTCATCGAGTACAAGGCCACGATCAATCATCCGAACCCGTGGAAGGGCGGCGTTTGGCGGATGCGCGACATCATGGATTACGAGCGCATCGCCTCGGACTCGCTGCTCGAGACGGCGATGATTTATCGCGCGGACTTCCTCCGCAATCTCGTCACCCGCGCGCGCGCCGCGATCGCCAGCGCGAAGCCGGGCGAGGCCTATCGCATCCCGAAACAGCAGCGCGACTGGCCGACCGCGCAGCATCTCGCGTGGCTCATGGCCGAGCACAACGTCGAAGTGCGCCAGGCGGACAACGGCGACTACTGGATCCCGCTCGCGCAGCCGTACGGGAAGTTCGTGACGGAGATGATGGAGCCGCAGCGCTATCCCGAGGTGCGGCTGCAGGCGGGAAAGGAAATCCTGCGGCCGTACGACGTCGCGACGTGGACGCTGCCGCTGATGATGGGCGTCGAAGTCGAGCGCACGACGATGCCGCGCATCCAGACGAAAGTCGTGACCGACATCAAACCGGAAACGAAGGAAGTGATCCGCCGCGGCCAGGCGCTGCCGAAGATGCCGCGCGTCGCGACGTACAAGCCGTGGTCGGCATCGATCGACGAGGGATGGACGCGCTGGCTGCTCGACACCTACGGCGTGCCGGTCAAAAGCGTGACGCCGCAGGACGTGCAAAAGGGACCGCTGCCGTACGACGCGATCATCCTCGCCGACATCAACAAGGAGATCCTCAAAACCGGAAGCCCGCGCCGCAGCGAAAGTCAAATTCGCTACGAGGAGGAGATGCCGCCCGAGTATCGCGGCGGTCTCGAGAAAGCGGGCTCGGAGGCACTGAAGAAGTTCGTGAGCGACGGCGGAACGCTGATCGCGTTCGACGACTCGTGCGAGTACGTGATCGAGGAGTTCGCGCTCCCCGTGCGCAACGCGCTCTCGGGCGTGAAGGCCGAGGACTACGCGAATCCGGGGTCCCTGGTGCGACTGAAGATCCGCGCGGACCATCCGGTGACGAAAGGCATGCCGAGCGAAGTCGGCGCGTTCCTCGACAGCGCGATGGCCTTCGAAACGACCTCGCCCGCGACCGACATGCAGCGCTGGGTCCTCGCAACGTACCCCGAAGACGAGCGCGACGTGCTCCTCTCCGGATGGATCAACGGCGCGGACCGCCTTACGCGCAAAGCAGCCGCCGTCGCGCTGACGTATGGCAAAGGCAAGATCGTCCTCTTCGGCTTCCGTCCGCAGAATCGCGGCCAAACACACGCCACGTTCCCGATGGTGTTCAATGCGTTGTGGTGGAGCGTCGCGCCGTAAAACCAAGGCATGAGGCATGGGGCATGGGGCATGGGTAGCTCCGCCGTGCGGCGATCATCGTGAAGCGGAGCACTCATGCCTCATGCCTCATGCCTCATGCCTCATGCCTGGTAAACTCCGCGTTCGGTGCGCTTCCCGTTCCTCCTCGGTTTGCTCGTTTTCGCGCTATCGCTGCGCGCGGATCCGGCCGATTTTCGCTTCGAGCGGATCGGCGAGAACACGGCTCTCGGGCAGGCGCAGGTGTCGTGTCTGCTGCAGGATCGCAAGGGGTTTCTCTGGATCGGGACGCGCGATCGCGGTCTTTTTCGCTATGACGGCTACGAGCTGAAGCGCTTCGTCAACGCGCCTGACGATCCGGCCAGTCTGAGCGACAACCGCGTCTGGGCGCTCGTCGAGGATCGCGACGGTCTGATCTGGGTCGGGACGTTTGGCGGCGGTCTCAATCGACTCGATCCGTCGCGCGGAACGTTCGAGCGTTTTCAGCACGACTTCCGCGATCGCGCCAGCCTCGCGGGAGACAAGATCGCGGCGCTGCTCCTCGACTCGCGTGGCACGTTGTGGGTCGCGACGTTCGGACACGGTCTCGATGAGCTCGTGCGCGGTGCGCGCGTTTCGTTCGCGCATCACACACACGACGCCGCCGATGCGACGAGCCTCGCCAGCGACGAGACATGGATCCTCGCCGAGCAGCGGGGTCGCATCTGGATCGCGCATCGTTACGCGGGCATCGACGTCATGCCGATCGGCACGGCGCGCCGCTTCACTCACGTTGGCGGACTGCCCACGAATCAGATCTGGAACATGGCGCCCGCACGCGACGGCGGCATCTGGGTCGCGACGTTCGGCGCCGGTCTCGCGCACATCGCGCGCGACAGCACGACCATCACGCACTATCGCGACGAGCTGGGCACGCCCGGCCCCGAGCGCGTGCGCAGCGTCTACGAAACCGCCGACGGTGCGGTCTGGTTCGGCACCGACGTCCTCGGCCTCTTTCGCTGGACTCCGGCGAACGGCGAGACGACGCGCTACACGCGCCAGGAAGGCGACTCGAAGACGCTCGGCGCGGATCACGTCGTGGCCATGCTCGAGGATCGCGAGGGCGTTTTCTGGATCGGCACGTGGGGCGGCGGCCTGACGAAGTTCGATCCGGCCACGATCCGCTTCGGATTGATCCGCCATCGTTCCGACGATCCTCAATCGCTCGACGCGCGGCCGGTCGTCGGACTCGCCGAGGATCGCGACGGACGATTGTGGGTCGCGACGCCGACCGGTTTGAATCGACGCCGTGCGGCCGCGCCGGGCGGACGCGTCGCGTTCGATCACTTCAGCGCGAAAGACGGTCTGCTCGATGACACGATCTCCACGATTTTCACCGACCGCGACGGCGCGCTCTGGATCTCGACGCGTCTCGGCGGTCTTCACTATCTGCCTGTATCGGAGTGCGGCGCCGAGCATCCGAAGTTCATCGCGTTCAAGAACCTCCCGTCGCATCCGCTGAGCAAACTCGTCGATCGCATTTCGGCGATGACGCAGGCGCGCGACGGCGTGCTGTGGTTCGCGACGCGCAATCGCGGCGTCGCCGCGTGGGACGGAACGAAACTGCGCGAGTACCCGAACGATCCGTCCGGCTCCGCGGGCTGCTGGGCGATCGTCGAGGACTCCGAAGGCGTCGTCTGGGTCGGCTCCGAATACGGCCTCGGGCGCTTCGCGCGCGATCGCGACACGTTCGAGTGGTTTCGCCATCATGGCGACGCCGCGACCGACGTCGGCGGCAGCTCGGTTTCCGCGATCGTCGAAGACAAGCGCCACGATCTCTGGATCGGAACGCGCGACGGAGGACTGAGCCGCTACGATCGAAAGACCGCACGGTTCGAACATCATCGCGAGAAGAACGGTCTCGCGAGCGATCTCATCGCCGCGCTGCTCATCGACGATCGCGACGTGCTCTGGATCGCGCACGGCCGCGGTCTGACGGCCTTCGATCTGAAGAGTAAAACGATGCGCGACTTCACCGTCGAGGACGGGCTGCAGGCGTCGAGCTTCTTCGGCGAGAGCGACGGACGCGCGCTGCGCGGACGGGACGGCCGGATTTATCTCGGCGGGCCCGGCGGTCTGAACGAGTTTCGTCCGGAAGTCATCGGCGTCGATCGCCGCGTCCCTCCGGTCGTGCTCACCGACGTGCAGCTCTTCAATCGTTCGGTGCCGGTCACGAAGGACGGGATGCTGACGCGCGACGTTGCGTTCGCGCCTGCGCTCACATTGAAACCGGACGACAACCTCTTCGCGTTCTCATTCGCCGCGCTCAGCTTTCATCGACCCGATCGCAATCGCTACGCGTATCGCCTCGACGGCTTCGATCGCACGTGGATCGAAGCGGACGCGCAGAACCGCAAGGCTGTGTACTCGAACGTGCCGCCGGGCCGGTACACGTTCCGCGTGCGCGGCTCGAACGGCGACGGGACGTGGAACGAAACGGGCGCCGCGCTGCCGATTCGCATCCTTCCGCCGTGGTGGATGACGTGGTGGTTCCGGACTGTGCTCGTGCTGATCTTCGTCGCGATCCCGATCGTGTGGGTGCGATCGCGCACGCGTCTGCTCGAGACGCGGCAGAAGGAGCTCGAGGTCGTCGTCGCCGAACGGACCCGCGAGCTGCAGATCGCGCGCGAGCAGGCCGAGGATGCGAGCCGGACGAAGAGTCTCTTCGTCGCGAACATGAGTCACGAGGTCCGCACGCCGATGAACGCGGTCCTCGGGCTGACCACGCTGCTCGAGAAAACGGACCTGACGGACGGTCAGCGCAACATGCTCCGCAACATCCGCGGCTCCGCGCATCACCTCCTCGGCGTGATCAACGACGTACTCGATCTCTCGCGCGTCGAGGCGGGAAAACTGACGCTGTCGCGCGAGCCGTTCTCGCTCACTGACGTCCTCGACGCGCTCGGTGCGGTGATCGGCGGCCGCGCGAAGGAAAAAGGACTGGCGCTGCGATTCGACGTCGCGCCGGACGTCCCGCGCGATCTCGACGGCGATTCGGTGCGCCTGCAGCAGGTCCTCGTCAATCTCGCGGGGAATGCGGTGAAGTTCACCGACCACGGCGAGGTCACCGTCGCGGTCGAAGTGGAGTCACGGCCATCGACGGACGAGGTTGTGCTTCGCTTTTCCGTGCAGGACACCGGCGTCGGCATTCCGAAGAGCGAGCTGAATCGCCTCTTCGAGTCGTTCACGCAGCTCGACGCATCGGTCACGCGCCGCTACGGCGGCACGGGACTCGGACTGGCGATCTCGCGACGACTCGTCAACCTGATGGGCGGCGTGATCGACGCGCGCAGCACGCCCGGTCAGGGCAGCACGTTCTTCTTCACCGCGCGATTCGGAATCGCTGCGGTGACGCAGCGCGAGACGCAGATCGCAACCGCGAGCGCGATTCGATTCGACGGCGCGGAGGTCCTGCTCGTCGAAGACAACGCCATCAATCGCCTGATCGCCGAGGAGATGCTGAAAACGGCAGGGCTGCGCGTGACCAGCGCGGCGAGCGGCAGCGAAGCCCTCGCCGCCGCGCGTGCGCGCGACTTCAGCCTGGTGATGATGGACGTGCAAATGCCCGACATGGACGGCATCGAAGCGACGCGCCTGCTGAAGAACGAGCCGCACTATCGCGCGCGCCCCGTGATCGCCCTGACCGCGCACGCCATGAGCGGCGACCGCGAGCGCTTCCTCGCCGCCGGCATGGACGACTACGTGACGAAGCCGATCGAGGAAGAAGCGCTGCTGCGCGTGATCGCGCGGTGGATCCCGGAGCACGTAGCGTAGTTTTGGAGTGCGGCGATCGCAATCGCCGCTTTGCTTTGCGGCAGCCGCAGCTGCCGCGACTGCGGTCGCGGCAAGGCAAAGCGGCGATTGCGATCGCCGCACTCCAAAACTCACCCACTAAACCGCGCCCGTAGATCCGGCGGCAGAATCGGACACGCGTTCTTTTCGCGGCCGAAGATGCGATAGCGCACGCGCGCGACGAAGTCGTACGCGACGTCGCGCATCGCATTCGGGACGAGGCCCGCGAGCGAGGCGAGGATGCGCCAGATGCCGCCGAGGCGGTGGCCGAGGCGGAGGATGGCGGCGGATTTCACGAGGACGCGGGCGTCGGTTGTGCGCACGATCACGCTGTCGGGGAGGCCGGGCACGTCGCCGATCTCGCTCGCGTAACGCTCACCGAAAAGCGGCGCGAACGTGAACGCTGTTCCTTTGCGATCCTCCGCGAGGATGAAGCGCACGGCGCGATGGCAGAGGCCACACGTGCCGTCGTAAAAGACCGTCTCCGTGGCCTCGGCATCGCGTCCGCGAATCCAGGCGGGATCGAACGTGAAGAGATGCACGATCGCCATCCCGAAACTGAGATCGGCGCAATGCGTCGCGAACATCGCGGTCCAGATCCACGGTCGCAGCGGCCGAAAGAGCGCGAGCGGCGCGTAGAGCAGCATCCAGGAGTGCCATGACGGATGCGCGATCGTCGTCCAGCCGCGATAGCTGTAGAAAAGCGAGAGCGCGATCCACGCGAAGGCGAAGATCGCCGGACGCACCGACCATCCGCCGCGCGGATCGGTCCGTTTGCGCGCGGGCCACGATCCGTATGGCGCCGCGGGCAGGCAGGCGTGCACGAGGAGGAGACAGGCGACGGGCGGCAGCGCCGGGAGAGAGATCCAGACGAGCAAGCCGCACATCACGAGGGCGGCGATGCGATCGAAGAGACCGACGGCGAAGAGCACCGCCGCGATCGCGGCGATGATGAGGAGCGGCATCGCGGCGGGCTTGATAACGATGATGAAATGAATCAGCAGATACACGCCGGCGATTGCGCGATAGAGACTGTACTGTCCGCCCGTCCAGCCGTTGAGCATGAGGACGAGAATGAAGGATGAATCGCTGATCGACAAGTTCATGCCGGATTTCGACGTGACCGAACGCCATGCGATCGCCGTTCGCGCGACGCCGGAGCGCACGTTCGCCGCGATTCGCAGCGCCGACCTCACGCGCTCGTGGGTCGTGCGTCTTCTGCTCACGCTGCGCGGGATGCGTCGCTCGCGAAAGATCGGCCTTTCCGACGCCTTCTCGATCGTCGACGAAGATCCGCCGCGCGAGATCGTGCTCGCCATCGAAGGACCGTTCTGGAACCCGGCCTGCCGCCCGAAACCGGTCCGCCGCGATGAGCCGCAGCAGCCTGGCACCGCGCGCGGCGCATGGAATTTCATCGTCGCGGAGGGACGCCTCGCCACCGAAACGCGCGTGCGCTGCATCGATGCGCCGAGCCGCCGCAAATTTCGCGTCTACTGGTTTTTCATCCGCCCGTTCAGCGGGCTGATTCGCCTCCTTCTGCTCCGAGCGATTCGCGACGAGGCCGAGCGCGCGTGATCTACGACGAGCTCCTCGCCCGCATTCATCACGAAGGGTTCGGCGAGTTCGCGGAGAGCGCGGCGCCGGGCCTGCTGGAGATTCTGTGGCGCCACGGCATCGCGTCGGGACTCGTCGTCGACGCGGGATGCGGCAGTGGAATCTGGGCGCGCGAGCTGCTGCGCGCGGGATTTCACGTCTTCGGCTTCGATGCCTCGCCGTCGATGATCGCCATCGCGCGCACGATCGCACCCGCGGCACGGCTCGAAGTCGCGCGCGTCGATGACGTGACGCTGCCCCGCTGCGTCGCAATCACCGCGATCGGCGAGATCCTCAACTACGGCGACACCGATCTCGCCGATTTCTTCCGCCGCGCGCACGACGCGCTTCGCGACGGAGGTCTTCTGGTCTTCGATCTCGCCGAGCCGTCCGCCCTGCACGCGGGCGATGGCCGCTTCGAGGGCGACGACTGGATCGTGCTGACGCACAAAACGGTCGAAGGCAACACCCTCACGCGCCGCATCACGATGTACACGCCAACCGGCAAGTCGGAAGAGACGCACGTCCTGCGTCTCCACGCGCGCGATGAAGTCGTCGCGATGCTGCGCGACGCCGGCTTCAAAGTTCGCGTGCGGCGTTCGTACGGAACGCGGCGCCTTCCGCCCGCGCACAGCGTGTTCGTCGCGAGCATCGGTCTTGCTATCGCGTAGGCGATGCACATCGAAGCGATGCTCTTCGACATCGACGGCACGCTCGTCGACTCCAACGACAAACACACAGAGTGCTGGCTCAAGGCCTTCGCGCACTTCGGGAAAAAGCTGGAGTGGGGTGACATCCGCTGGCAGATCGGCAAGGGCGGCGATCTCCTCGTCCCCGACACGCTGAACGCGCGCGAGATGCGCCGCTTCGGCGAGCCGCTCAAAAAATATCGAAGCGAGTTGTGGAAGAAGAACTACATGCCGGGCGTGAAGCCGTTCGACGGCGTGCGCGACGCGCTGCGCGACATCAAATCGCGCGGGATCAAGCTCGCCCTGGCATCGTCGTCCGATCCGGAAGAGGTCGAGTACTATGTCGAGCTTCTCGGCGTCGGAGAGCTGCTCGAGGGATCGACGTCGAAGGAGGATGCAAGGTTCTCGAAGCCATCACCCGAGATCTTCCAGGCCGCGCTGGAACGCACCCGCAGCGATCCCGCGCGCACGCTCACCGCTGGAGACACGCCGTACGACATCCTGGCCTCGCATCGCATCCCGGTTCCGATCGCGGCCCTGCTCTGCGGCGGCTTCCCGCGCGAGATGCTGACGAAGGCCGAGTTTCTCTATCCCGGCGTCGCGGATCTGGCTCGAAACCTCGACGGAATCGATGACTACTTCGCACACGATTGAAGTCCCCGACGTTCACCGCCGCGCGATCATCGTGGACGGCCACTGCGACACGCCCTACCGGCTCTTCCGCCACAACGTCCACCTCGGCGATCACGACACCGAGGCCCAGGCGGATCTGAAATCGCTGCGGGACGGCGGCGTCACCGCGTCGTTCTTCGCGGCGTACGTCCCACCCGCGTACGCGAATCGCGGCGCCGCGGCGTTCGCGCACAAACTGATCGACGTCATTCTCGACGAAGCGAATCGCTACGACGACGTGACGTTCTGCGTCGACAGCGAAGGCATTCGCGCCGCGAAACGCGATGGGAAGCTCGCGCTGATGATCGGCGTCGAAGGCGGCCACGCGATCGAAGACTCACTCGACAGGCTGCGCGAGCTGTACGCACGCGGCGCGCGCTACATGACCCTCACGCACGTGAACACGAACAACTGGTGCGACTCGTCGGGCGATGCGCCGCGCCACGGCGGCCTCACCGACTTCGGCCGCACCGTCGTCCGCACGATGAACGACCTCGGCATGATCGTCGACATATCGCACGTGTCGGACGATGCGTACAACGCGGTGATCGAGACGACGCGCGTGCCGGTCGTGGCGACGCACTCGTCGTGCCGCGCGCTGTGCCGCCATCCGCGAAACATGACCGACGCGATGCTGCGCGATCTCGCGAAAAACGGCGGCGTCTGCATGATCAATTTCTTCTCCGCGTTTCTGAGCGACGGCGTCGCGGAGGTCATCATGAAAGCGCAGAAGCGTCCGAAGAAACCGGCCTCGGGACTCGGCGGAACCGAGGAGATGCCGGACGACCGCACGGACTGGGATGAGTTTCTCAAGTGGTTCAACTCTCTCGGATGTCCAACCGCCACGATCGACGACGCGGCCGATCACGTGATCCATGCGGCGACCGTCGCTGGGATCGATCACGTCGGCATCGGCAGCGACTTCGACGGCGTCCCCGCGCTGCCGCGCGATCTCACCGATGCGTCGATGCTCCCGCGTCTCACGGCGCGCCTCCTCGAGCGCGGCATGAGCGAGGCCGACGTGCTCAAGATCCTCGGCGGCAATTTCATGAGGGTGTTCGAGGCCGTGGAGGCGCGGTGAGGGTCAGGCCTTCACTTTTCACTTTCTCTACACAGAGTGCGGAAAGTGAAAAGTGAAGGCCTGACCCCCTAAAATCGTCCCATGCCGACTGAAGTCGAACAGTTCCGCGAGCTCGCCATCGCCTTCTGGGAAAACAAGCCGATCGCCTGCCCGAAACATCCGGGCGCGCGGATGAACGGCAGCTTCGTGCAGACGACCTTCTCCGATCACATCTTTCTCACCTGCGAGCGCGGCAAGGAAACGCTCACGATCCCGCAGCGGCCGAAGCAGATGCAGTTCTACGATCAGCAGGTCGAGGGCTACGTCGAGAACCTGCAGCGCGGCGACGCGATCCGCTGCTATCGCTGCCAGTCGCTGCTCGAAGTCGACGCGAAGCCCCAGCCCGACACCGGCGTCACGGACTACATGTTCACCTGCATCCGTTGCTTCTCCTGGGGGCGGTGGGTGGGCCGGCCGGAGTGGGCGAAGATCGGCGCCAAGTGAGCGCGCTCTTCGACGCGGTGGTCGGTAGTCGGTTGTCGGTAGTCGGTAAAAGCCGGGCGGGCGGACCGACTACGGACTACCGACTACCGACCACCGCGCCTAAGGCGCGATCTCCGTTTCGGGATGATGGATCTTGCCGCCGAGGTACGCGGTGCGCGCGACGGTTGCGGTTCCGATCAGCGCGAGGAGCAGCATCGCGATCGCGGCCCACGTCGCGATCTCGCGGCGGCGATAGGCGATCAGCAGCGCCAGCGCGGCCACGCCTTCGATCGAGCAGAGAGTGATCGCCCAGTCGGCCGACTCCTCGTGCGGGTCGATGGCGGTCGCGTTGACTCCCTCGATCCGCTTGACGACGTGCTCCGCGTCGTCGCCGGTGAGGAACGTTGGGATCGCAAACAATGCGGTCGCAACGATCAGCACCAGCGCCGTTCGGATCACGGCGGCGCTCCTCGCGCCGAGGCCGATGATCAGGACCAGAACGGCGGCGACGTTCATGATCAGCGGGAAGTGATTGAGCGCTAAGTGGATGTACGCGGCGTTCATCGCCGGGGATTCTACGCGCGAAAGATCATGAAATGCATGGTAGGGAATTCCCTCTCTCCGTCACTCCTTTATCAGTGACCCGCCACGGAGTGCAAAATTGACCGTATCCGAGATGACGATGATCGAAGGCATCGAATGGCTGCCGCGCTGGAGCTGGTTTGGCGTGGCCGAGGATTTCGCGCGCGTGCAGATTCTGCTGACCGTGTTCGACGGCGACCCCGACAAGTGGCTGGCGATGATCCGCGCGAGCGGGACTCTCGAGGATCAGGCGGACGTGCCGTTCCTTCTCGATCTGAAAGAGCGCATGAACGCCGACCCCGACGTCCTCGGCGATATGCGCCGCATCGTGCGCGAGTTCATGGAGCGCGTCAGCCGCTTTTAGGAACGAGGAGCGCATAGACTTCCCGTCGTGCCTCCTCACGTCGTCATCGTCGGCGGCGGTTTTGCCGGGCTTTACACCGCGCGCGGTCTGCGCGATGCCGACGCGCGCATCACGATCGTCGATCGCACCAACTTCCATCTCTTCCAGCCGCTGCTCTACCAGGTCGCGACGGCGGCGCTGAATCCGAGCGACATCGCGACACCGATCCGCGGCATCCTCCGGCATCAGAAAAACGTCGAGGTCATCCTCGGCGACGTGCAATCGATCGACATCGCGACGAAGACCGTTCGGTTGCTCGATGGTGAGCTCACGTACGACTACCTCGTCGTCGCGACCGGCGCGACGCATTCGTACTTCGGTCATCCCGAGTGGGAGCGCGATGCGCCCGGATTGAAGACGATCGAAGATGCGCTCGAGATCCGCCGCCGCGTGCTCCTGGCGTTCGAGGCCGCCGAGCGCGAGACCGATCCCGCGAAACAGAGCGCGTGGCTGACGTTCGTCGTGATCGGCGCGGGTCCGACCGGCGTCGAGCTCGCGGGCGCGCTCTCCGAGATCGCGCGTCAGGCGATGGTCCGCGACTTCCGCCGCATCCAGCCGCAGAGCGCGCGCGTGATTCTTCTGGAGGGCAAGGATCGCGTCCTCCCTCCCTACCCGCCCGACCTCTCCGCGAAGGCGCAGCGTCAGCTCGAAAAGCTCGGCGTTGAAGTGCTCACGAACGCGATCGTCACGCGCGTGAGCGATCACGACGTGCAGATCGACGGTGGTGCGGGGAGAGGGGGAACGGTGTTCTCCATCATTCCGACGCGCACCGTTCTCTGGGCCGCGGGCGTGCAGGCCTCGCCGCTTGCACGTTCACTCGGCGCGCCGCTCGATCGCGCCGGACGTGTGGTCGTCGAGTCCGACCTCACGATCCCAGGCCACAAGGAGGTCTTCGTCATCGGCGATCTCGCGTCATCGACGATGCACGACGGATCGATCGTGCCGGGCGTCGCGCCGGCGGCGATTCAGGAAGGGAAGCACACCGCGAAGAACATCGAGCGCGCGCTCGAAGGACAGCCGCTGCGCGCCTTCCGCTATCACGACAAAGGCTCGCTCGCGACGATCGGCCGCGCGGCCGCGGTCGCGGACCTCGGCGGCTGGAAGAAGTTCGGCGGCTTCTTCGCGTGGATGGCATGGCTGTTGATCCACATCTTCTTTTTGATTGGGTTCCGCAACCGTTTCCTCGTCATTACGCAATGGGCGTGGGCGTACTTTACGCATCGCAGAGGTGCGCGTCTGATCACGGGTCGGGTCGGGCCGTTAGTCCGTTGATCCGTTACTCCACGTAGAATTCCATCCACAGCACCAAAAAGAGAGAGAGATGGCCGAGAACGGCGAAGACCGTTATCGCCTGGTGGCGAACTACACGCGGGACATCATCCTCGTCCTCGACAAGCGAGGTGTGATCCTGTGGGCCGCGCCTTCGCTGCAGCCGATCCTCGGCCGCACGCCGGAAAGCGTCGTCGGCCACGAATCCGGCGACTTCCTCCATCCCGACGATCGCGAGCTGCAGCGCGCGGTCTTCCGCCAGCGCGTCGAGGAAGGCTCGTGGAAGCGCGTCGAGCTTCGCGTGCAGCACGCCGGCGGCCACTACATCAACGTCGACAGCCTCGGCGTCCCGATCCTCGCCGCCGACGGCAGCGTCGACAAGGTGCTCATCACCGCGCGCGACATCACCGAGCGCAAATCGATGGAGCGCAAGCTGCGCACGATCCTCGATCAGATTCCCGCCGCGGTCTGGACGACCGATCTGAATCTCGTCGTCACGTCGTCGATCGGCGGCGGACTGGGATCGCTCGGCTTCGTGCCGAGTGACCTCGTCGGCATCTCGCTCTTCGATTACTTCCGCGGCCACGAGCGTAGAGATCTCATTCTCGACGTGCATCTCCGCGCGATCACCGGCGAGGCCGCGGCCTGGGAGTCGCGATGGAATGATCACGATCTCCTGCTACGCGTGCAGCCGCTGCGCGACGCGAACGGTCAGATCTCCGGCGCGATCGGCGTGACGTTCGACATCACCGATCAGAAGCGCGCCGAGCGCCGCTACCAGGCGCTGTTCGAGCGCAACCTCGCGGGCGTGTTCCGCTCGACGCTCGGCGGACGCATCCTCGAGGCGAACGACGCGCTGGCGCGCATCTTCGGCGCGGAGTCGCCCGCGGAGATGGTCGGCGATCGCAACGGCGACATCTTCTTCACCGACAAGGATCGCGAGGACCTGATCGGACGCCTCCGCGCGCACGGCGAGATCCAGAACTTCGAGGTGCGCCTCAGACGCCGCGACGGCACGCCGGTGTGGGTCCTCCTCAACGAATCGATCTGCTTCGACGAAGACTTCGGCGAGGAAGTGCTCGAGGGCACGATCGTCGACATCACCGCGCGCAAGGAAGCGGAGGAGCGCATCGAGTATCAGGCGTATCACGACGCGCTGACCGATCTGCCGAATCGTTTTCTCTTTCTCGACCGCCTCGTGATCGCGCTCGCGCAGGCCAAGAGGCACAACCGCTGCGTCGCGGTGCTCTTCCTCGATCTCGATCACTTCAAGGTCGTCAACGACACGCTGGCGCACAGCGCGGGCGACGATCTGCTGCGCGCCGTCGCCCTGCGCCTCACCTCATGTCTGCGCTCCGAGGACACCGTGGCGCGGCTGGGCGGGGACGAGTTCGTGTTCATCCTTCCGAATGTCCATCCGTCGGGCGCCGCCGCGAGCGCCGCGCGCGTCGCGGAGAAAGTCCTCGACGTCGTTCGCACGCCGTTCGTCATCAACGGACAGGAGCTGTTCGTGACGGCGAGCATCGGCATCGCCATGTCGCCGCACGACGGCATGGAGCCGGAGACGCTCGTGAAGAACGCCGACGCGGCGATGTATCGCGCGAAGGATCAGGGCCGCAACGCGTATCACTTCCACACGCCGCTCTCGCAGCGGCGCGCGGAGGTGCGGCTGACGCTCGAAAGCGCGCTGCGGCGGGCCATCGAGCGCGATGAGCTGTTCCTCGTCTACCAGCCGCAGGTCGACCTGAAGACGGGACGCATCAGCGGATTCGAAGCGCTGCTGCGCTGGAATCGTCCCGGGTTTGGCGTGATGGAACCGAAGGACTTCATCCCTCTCGCGGAGGAGATCGGCGCGATCGTGCCGATCGGCGAATGGGTGCTCTCGTCGGCGTGCCGGCAGATGCGGATCTGGCACCTGCAGGGCCGCAGCGATCTGCGTCTCGCGATCAATCTCTCGCCGCGACAGTTCCAGCACGAGTCGCTGACGAAGATGGTGGAGAGCGTGCTCGAGGACACGCAGCTCGACGCGTCGTCACTGGAGATCGAGATCACGGAGAGCCTCTCCATTCACGACAGCGATCTCACCATCGGCCGTCTCTCCCATTTCCGCGGCCTCGGCATCACCGTCTCGCTCGACGACTTCGGCACCGGCTACTCGTCGCTCGCGCATCTGCGCATGCTGCCGATCGACAGCGTGAAGATCGACCGCTCCTTCATCACCGACCTGCGCGAGATCGGCGCGGAGCGCGCCATCGTCGAGGCCATCGTCACGATGGCCCACTCCCTCGGCCTGCGCGTCGTCGCCGAGGGCGTGGAGACCGAGGCCCAGCAGGCGGTGCTGTCGGCAGTGGGCTGCGACGAGATGCAGGGCTTCGTCTACGCGAAGCCGCTGCGGCCGGAAGACATGGGGGCTATGCTACAAATGTAGCAACGTCATCCTGAGCGAAGCGAAGGACCTCTTCTACGCCAACTGTTTCGCAGGAGAGTTCCTTCGCCGTCTTCGCGGCTTCTAAGAAACACACCCGTTGGTCATGCGGCGATCGGAGTGAGCTGATAACCGAGTTTGGTGGCTCGACGGCGTAGCTGCTTG
>Ga0075425_100000982_pt1 | contig 27384 bp, 21 predicted proteins | sample SoiMethybrSBSTD4_FD_75300 | JGI IMG/M metagenome (GOLD analysis project Ga0075425, IMG submission 75300) | Bulk soil microbial communities from a Populus tree surrounding site in Tennessee, USA - Soil MetaG P. TD hybrid SBSTD4 | ecosystem: Environmental > Terrestrial > Soil > Tree plantation...
GGACGAATCCGCGAACGGCTCGTCGAAATGCGCGATCAACCGGTCGAGGATGGACACGGCGTCCGGCTTGACGACGAACTCGTGATGGTCGGTGTCGAAATGGCGCGCGACGGTGCGCGCGTGCTCGAGCTCGTCGAACGCCGGCTCGTCGAACCCGATCGAAAACGTCTTGACGCGTCGGCCGCTCGCCTCCGCCATCAGGCCGACCACGAGGCTCGAATCGATGCCGCCGGACAGAAACGCGCCGAGCGGAACGTCGCTGATCAGATGCGACTTGACCGCGTCGGCAAGCGTGGCGCGCAGATCATCGACCGCGTCCGCTTCGGAGCCGCGGAACGTCTCCTGCGCCGGCAGCTGCCAGTACTGGCGGATGTCGACCCGGCCGTCCTGCCAGATCAGCACGTGTCCCGGCGGCAGCTTTCGGACTCCGCGGAAGATCGATCCGTCGCGCGGCGTGTACAGGAACGAAAGATAGTGATCGAGGGCGTCGGGGTCGACCTCTCGCGGAAGGTCGGGCGCCTCGAGCAGCGACTTGATTTCCGAACCGAAATACAGGCGCCCGCCGGTCGCTGCGTAGTGGAGCGGTTTGATGCCGATCCGATCGCGGGCGACGACCAGCGTCCTCGAGCGCGTGTCCCAGATCGCGTAGCCGAACATGCCTCGCAGCCGGCGGACGGCGTCGACGCCCCACTGTTCGTACGCGTGGACGATGGCTTCGGTGTCGGTGTTCGTGTAGAACTGATGGCCCGCGGCCTCGAGCTGGCGACGCAGCTCGGGGAAGTTGTAGATCTCGCCGTTGAAGACGATCCAGATCGTGCGGTCTTCGTTGTGAATCGGCTGGTGGCCGCTCGAGAGGTCGATGATACTGAGCCGCCGCATGCCCAGCGCGACGCCGCGGTCCACGAAGACGCCCTCGTCGTCCGGTCCACGATGGCGGATTACGTCGCACATCCGATGGATCAGGCCCGACCGGGCGTCGTCGGTCGACGTCGGATCGGATTCAACGAAGCCGGCTATGCCGCACATGAAAATGAGTTTTAAGTTTTCAGTTTGAAGCTGGATGTTTCACTGCCCCCTGCGGCCATATCCACATGGAGGGCGGCGACCGGGTCCGGAAGCACGATCCGCAAGCCGCCGCGGCCGGCGCCGCGGACGGTCGAACCGTCGACGATCGCGACCCATGCCGCCTGACGCTCGCTGGCGGTGCGGACGAAGACCATGTGCGCATCGGTCTCGAATTCCGCGATGCGCCACGTCGTGCGCGGGTGCGACGACTCCGGCTCGGCGATCAGCAGATAGTCGATGGACGATGCACGCGAGATGCGCAAACCGACGCTGCGCGCGAGCGTGCCGGCTTCGGCCCAGACGGGAACGGCGTCGACGGCGTCGACGTCCTGGGCGGCGCTCAGATCGAACACCGTCGCCATCCAGAAAGGCGCCTCCCCTTCGTGGGTGATGCGGATTGTCGTCGTCGGATCGATGCGGCCGTAAGCCGGCGACATCCAGCCCAGTCCCGTGGCGCCGTCGCCGTGGAACAGCCGCGTGCCGCCGCGGGTGACGAAGGCGCGGACGCAATGCGGCCCGGTCAGGACGATCGAGCGGTGCGCGGCCGCCGCGGTCCACCGCGGATGCAGGTGCCAGTGCACGGCCGCCTCGTGACGACCCGAACCGTCGACGAGATCCGCGACGATGAGCACGTCGCGGTGCAGCGCGAGCACGTGCCGGCGATGGACGAGGCCGTCGTAGCCCGCATGGGACCCGTCGAAATAGTCGAACGCGTCGTCCACGCGCCAGCGTGTGACGGATGCGTCGGCGGTGTGCGACCAGTGAAACGGTCCGTCCGGCGTCGACTGCGACCGTCCGTCGATCGTCACGGTGTTGTGCATCGCGCTCGATCGGAATCGATCACGGCGCACGGCGTCGATGGTGTAACACGCCGTCCCCGGGTCGATCAGCATCGGAACGCCGGACGCGCGGACGGTGACGGACAGAGCATCCGCATGCGCGTGGCCGCCGTTCTGAAATCCGTGCGCGCCGCCGTCGATGACGATGTGCGTGCCGTCACTCCAGCGGGAAACGAAATAGCCGGTCTCGGGCAGTGACCCTGATGGAAACGATTTGTGGTTTGGGATTTCGGATGTGCCGAGACCGGCGAAGAGGGGATTTGCCAGAAGCCACGACGTCTCTTCGTGCGGTCCGTCGATCGCGAGATCCTCTCGGCCCAGCAGCATCGACGCCGTCGCGAGGCTGTCGCGGACGTCGAGGGGATCCCGTCCGGCGATCGGCAGCAGCATTCCGCCGTCGTCGTCGCCGAGATGGGGAAGCTGTCCCCGATCGTCGGCCAGCAGCCTCGCAGCTCCGGCGAGCCGTTCCACCGTGCGATCGAACAGACCCGCCACGGGATCGTGCGTGATCCGCGCGATGACCGCCGCCAGCAGATAGAAGTCGAGGGTATAGCGGTGATAGTGCGCCGAGCGCTCGCAATGGCCGCCGTCGGCGGCGATCTGCCGGCTGATCTCGGCGATCAGGATCCGGCGCCCGGCGTCGGCGCGCCGTGCGCTCGCCGCAAGCTCGGGCAATGCGCGTCCGCAGACGTACAGCGCGAGGGCCTCGCCGAGCAGATGGGTGTTCGGGCTGAAGTAGAGCGACAGATTGCGCTCGACGTGCGCGAGCTGTTGATCCAGGCCGAGCAGCAGGTCGACCGTCCACGGCATCCGATCGTCTGCGTCCGGACCGGCGAAGAGATGAAGCGCCCACACCCAGGACAGCGACCGAAACGCGAGCTCCAGCATGCTCGCCCAGTTGACGCCGTCGAGAGGCGGGTTTGCCTCCATCCAGCTTGCGAGCTCCGCGACGCAGCGGTCGCGGTACTTGCCGTCTCCGGTCAGCCAGAATGCGCGTCCGAGCACGAGCCAGTGCTGGTGGCGATTGAGCTCCCAGATGATCTTGTGATCGCCGGACGAGGCGTCGAGATATGGCACCGTCGCCCAGAATCCGCGCAGCGCCCGTCGATCGTGAACCGGATCGCTGTTCCAGGCGAACGATCCCGACGCGTCGAAACGCAGACCGCGGTAGCCGAGCAGGTCGTACGCGCCGAACAGAACGCCGTCGCCGCGCCGCACCGCCTCGTCACGCGCGGCGGGGAACAGCTGCGCGATGCGCTCGACGATCTGCGGGCGCTGGGGAAGAGCGACGACAAAGCACGGCGCCCGTCGCGCGAAATGCCGCGACAGCTCCCGATGCGCGTCGTCGAACCGCTGCCGGCGCAGGAGGGCGCCGACGTGTTCGAGCGACGGACCGAGGCGTGCCGCGAGCGCGCGCCGGCGCCACTGCGGCGGTGCGAGCGCGAAGCGCGCGCGATCGATCGCCACGCGCGCGGCGGCGGCGGCCCTCCAGCCGAGCTCCCGGCGGTCCATCGCCGCCACGCGCCGGAGCGTTTTCGAGATCATGGCGCCGAGGACGCGTGCGGCCGTGGCGCGGCTTGAGGCGCCGCGAACCGCTTGACCGAATGCCGCGCGATGGCGACACGGTAGGCGTCGAGCCACAGCGCGCGGACCGTGGACCACGTGCAGCGCCGGGTTGTTGCGAACGCCGCGCGCGCGAGCTGCCGGGCGTACTCGGGATTGTCGAGCAGCCGCACGACATGCGCGGCCAGCTGCTCGTAATCACCGAGCGGCGCCAGCAGTCCGTGGCGCCCGTGCTCGAGGATCGCCGGCACCCCGCCGGCCTCGGTCGAGACGACCGGCAGGCCCGCGGCGAACGCTTCGATGACCGACGTCGGCATGTTGTCGATATTCGGGCTCTGGATGTAGAGGTCGTGCGTCGCGTAGAACTGCGGAATCAGCTCCGGGGACACGCGCCCCGCGAAGTTGACGTTCCGCAGCCGCAGCTGCGCCGCGAGCGCGCGCAGCGCGTCGTCCTGAGGCCCGGCGCCCACGAGCGTCAGCGACGCGTCGGGGAACCGATCCTGCACCAGGCGGAACGCGCGGATCGTCGTCGCCACGTTGTAGAGCGCGTCGAAGTTGCGCGTCGAGAGCAGCCGCGGGCGCAGCGGATTGCGCTCCCGATACCGGAAGCGGTCCAGATCCACCAGATTGGGAATGACGTCCGCCGCGATCCCGAAGCCGCGGAACACCTCGACGAGAAACGTCGACGGAACGATGTTGCGATCGACGCGCGCGATTGCCCGGCGGGCGATCGCCGACCGGGCGAGGTGGTCGGGCGCTTCGCCGCTGCGGTAGTTGAGAATGACCGGCTTGCCCAGCGCGCGCGCGATGAGCAGCGCCGGCAGCGGCGCGAGCAGGAACGACGCGTACGACGCCGAGAACACGTGGACGACGTCCGCGCGCGACAGTTCGCGCACGAGCGTCGGGATGTAGGTCGCTTCGGTGACGATCGTGCGCAGATACTTGATATCGAGCGCCGGACGCAGCAACGACGGCGGCACCGGGTTGACCGGCACGAGCCACGCGTGGACGTCGCGATCGCCGTGCCAGGCGCGCAGCAGGCGATCTGCCTGGACCGCCTGTCCGCCGAGAATTCTCAAAGAGGGTGCGACGATGGCTACTCGAAGTCGCTGAGGCACGACATCCGGACGAGGTGCAAAGCCTGAGCCAAAAACTGCCGCGGTCCACCTCGTCCGATCGGTTACTCCACGGCGACGGATTCGATCTGGGACGTCGTTGTCGCGCTCGTGTTGTGGCTGGCGACGGCGAGACCGACGAAGGCCTGCGACGCCATCGTAATCGACTGACTGCTGACCTGGATCCACGTCGCGCCGTCCGGTGACTCGTAGCCGGTGAACGTGTTTCCCGCGCGCACCAGCCGGACCCACCGCGGCGGCGCGGACGTGGATCCGCTGATGCTCGACGACGTCCCGCCGATCGCCGCGCGCCACTGGAATGCGGCTCCGCGCGCCGCCGAGACGAGCATGACCGCCTGCGTCGCGTTCGCCGCGAGCGTTTCCCGAATCATGACGCCGGCCTTCGCCCAGACGTACGACTCCTGAACGCTGTCGACGCGCGCGGTGATCGTGCCGTCACCGTTCAGCGGCTGGTAGACGTAATGGAACGCGTCGGCGATTCCCCAGATGTCGGCGCCGGATGCGGTGACCGTGAAGAGGCCGCCGGCGAAATCGGCGGTGCCGGCAATGGTGACCGCGCCGACGTCGCCGTTCGTCCACGGCGGAGGCAGGGTCGAGCCGCCTCCGCCCCCAGAGCCGGAGAGCGTGACGTTGGTCACCACCGCCATCGTCGGCGCGCTGGTGCTGTGGCTCGTGACCGCGATGCCGACGAAGACGTCCGCGGCCATCGCGATCGTCTGCTGGCTCACCTGCGTCCACGTCGCGCCGTCGGCCGACTCGTAGCCGGTGAACGTGTTGCCCGCGCGATCGAGCCGCACCCAGCGGGGAGGAGCAGTCAGGGATCCCGACGCGCCGATCGAGCTGCCGCCGGTCGTCGGCCTCCACTGCAGCGCTTCGCCTTTCGCGGCGGAGACGAGCATGTTGGCGTGCCTCGCGTTCGCGACGAGCGACTCGCGAATCATGACGCCCGCCTTCGCCCATGCGTTGACATTCTGCACGCTGCCAACGCGCGCCTGAATGCTGCCATCGCCGCTCAGCGGCTGATAGACGTAATGGAACGCGTCGGCCGAGCCCCAGATATCGGCGCCCGATCCGGTGATCGTGAACGTGCCGCTCGAGTACTGTGCGGAGCCGGGGAAGGGGACGGCACCGATGTCGGCCTCGACCCATGGACTCGGCAAACCGCCGCCGCCGCCCGCACCGGTCGTCGTGAAGCTCCAGATCGGACCGTCTTTCGGCACGAGCGCCGCCGTCTTCGAGACAATCTTCCAGTAATACGTCGTCCCCGGCTGCAACGGCGGAAGCGACAACTGCTGAAATTCGGTCGTCGTCTCGCTGGGACCGAGCGGTTGATTTGCGGCCAGCAGCACGCCGGCGGTCGGGTCGGTGCCGAAGTACACGTCGTAGATGTGAGCCCACGGTCCGCCGTACCACACAAGCTGCTGGCTCGCTGTCGGGACGCCGGTCGCGCCGTTGGCGATCGACTGGTACACGGGCTTGTCCGGCGGCAGCGGGACGAACGGCGACGTTTCCGTGAAGCCGGCGGAGTTGTTCCACTTGCGATTGAACTGATTCTGGAACCACTGGAAGATGGCGCTCTTCGTTGTGAAGTAGTTGTGCTCCTCCTGGCTCGACGCCGACGGGCTCGTCATGTTCGACGAGCCGAACACCGCGAGGCCCTGTCCGTAGAGCAGCGCGAGCTTCTCGTGGTTCTCGCCCTGCGCGGCGCGCACGCGCATGGGCACGCCGGCGGCGTAGATGCGGTCCATGTTCCAAGCGACCCACAGGCGATCGGGATCGCGGTACTCGAGCGTCTCGCCCATGTAGCGGACCGGCACGCCGCGCTGGAAGGCCGCGATGATCGCATCGCTGTGCGCCTGCTGGGTGATCCGGTACATGTCGATGTCGATCTTCACGGTCTCGGCGTTCTCGCGCCCGATCAGCCGGTTCGCGTAATTCTGCGACGGCGGAAAGTTCATGTCGGCGCTGAGCGTGTACGTCGGGTACACGCGCACGCGCGAGGTGACGTTCGCGTAAACGGAGTAATTCGATCCGTCCGTCCACAGGTTGTCGAACTTCGTCATGAACGTGTGAACGATCGCGGGGTCGTCTTCGAAGAACACGGTCTCGGACACGTAGTTCTGGTACGGCGAGACCGGCACGAACGCGTTGTCGCTGTAATTCGCGGAGCCGAATTCGACGACGTTCTGCCCGGCGAACAGCATCATCTTGTAGTGCATGATGCCGCCGCCGATCTTCTTGATCATCGGGATGCCGGCCTGCTGAAACGCGTTCAGGCTCGTCACGTTGAGCGTGTAGGTCGGGTTCGCCCGCGGATCGACGATGAGCCGGACCGGAACGCCCGCATTCCAGCGCGCGATGATGTGGCTGACGTAGCGCTGATCCTCCATGAACCAGAAGCCGGCGTCGATGCCGACGTTCTCGCCGTCGATGAGCGCTAACAGCTGGGTTCGGCAATTCTGGAACGATGGATCGCAGAGTGTTTCCGCGGCATGCGACCGTGTAGCCATGCCGCACAGAACCACGACGCTGCCGATGGCGAAGGCGGCCAATCGCGCACGACACAATGTCATGAATTGTGGAATTGCCAGATTGGTGCCGCGGAAACGATTTACTGCTTTTGAGTGGAGGGTGTGCGTGCGCCACGGCAGTAGCCGGCGAAATAGCACAGCATCATCGCGTGACGCATCTGGTCGTGCGGGCGGCCCGCGGCCATCGCTTTCAGCCAGCCGACCGCGTCGACGACCGCCGTGCGGAACATGAAGCGCGGCACGCCCGCGATCCTCGGCACGCGCGACAGATCGACGCCGAGCTCCGTGACTGCCCGCACGCGCTCGAGGCGCGCCTTCGAAATGCCCTTCCAGAACCACCAGCGCCGGAAGTACCCGCGCTCGAGCCTCGAAGCCGGCACGTGGTGGCGGAGCGACATTGCGGGAACGTAAAGACCGCGCGCGCCCGCCGCGCGCGATCGGCAGAAGAAATCCGCCTGCTCCTGGCCGAGGAGCGACGCGCCGGTGCGGCCGAGGCCGGGATCGAAGCCGCCGATCCGGTCGATGAGCGATCGCCGCACCGCCATGTTCGCGCCGAGCGGGATGCGCTTCCGCTCCTCGAAGACGAACGGCTCCGCGCCGTAGTCGAGGATCGCGAGTGTGCCCCACAGATCCGATCGGCCGCCATCGAGCCATTCCGGAATCTCGCGCTCCCAGATCGGATACACCGGCCCGCCGCTGTAATCGATGGACGGATCGTCGAGGATCGGCCGGCACCCGGCTTCCAGCCAGTGCGCGTCGACGCGCACGTCATCGTCGGTGAACGCGACGACGGCCGCCCGCGTCCCGGAGAGGCCGGCGTTGAGCGCGTTCGACTTGCCCTGGCGCGGCTCGAAGAGGTACCGGAGCGGAACCGGATAGGCCTTGATGCGCGACTCGACGGTCGCGCGTGTATGGTCGCTCGAATTGTTGTCCACGACGACCACTTCCCAGCGGAGCGGCCGCGGGCCCTCGAGCCGTGTACGCGCGAGGCTATCCAACGTCTCGCCGAGTCGATCGGCACGGTTGTACGTGCAGATCAGAACGGTCGCGTCCATCCTCACCGGGGCTCCGCCCCGGGCCGCGGCTCGGTCGCGCGCGGGAGCCTCCAGGCCCCGCTCCGCTTCCTCGCGGCCGCGCACTTGCGCCGCGTTATGGACGGTTGCCTCTGCGTCGCTCATCACCGGCCCGCGCTCGCTACTCTTACGGTTCCCGATAGAGGGCGCTGACGGTCGCGCCAGCGCTGTTTCACGATGCCGGCGAAAAACCACAGGAACAGCTCTCGCTCGAAGCTGACGACCGGATCCCGCCTGAAGGTGGCCGCGATTGACGCCGTCAGCGCGTCGAACGCGCTGCGGAACAGATAGCGTGGCACGCCGGCGATGTGCGGCACCCGGGAGAAGTCGAGCGCCGACTGCTCCGGCTTTTCCATATCCAGTCCGGTCTCGGCGTACAGCATCGCGCGACTGATGCCGCGCCAGAAAAACCACCGGCGGAAGTACTGCTTCGTCAACCGGTCGCGTGGAATCAGGTGCTGCACCGCGACGTCGGGGATGTAGTACCCGGACACTCCGGCGGCGGTCGCGCGCAGGCACCACTCGCGCACTTCCTGACCGAGGAGGGTGCCCGCTTTCCGCCCGATTCGGGGATCGAATCCCCCGACGCGATCGAGCGCCGGCTTCCGGATCGCCATGTTGACGCCGAGCGGCACGCGCGCGCCGAACTTCAGCGGCTTCGTCCCGTAGTCGAGCAGCGCGATGACGGCCCACAGCCGGCCGTTGGTCGCCGGCAGCCACTCGGGCCGCGGACCTTCCCACAACGGCAGCACGCGTCCGCCGACGTAGTCGCAGCACTGCGCGTCCAGCCCGCGCTCGATCCGCGTGAGCCAGTCGGCCTCGACGCGCACGTCGTCGTCGGTCGTCACGATGATCTCGCCGCGCGCGATCGCGAAGCCGGTGTTCAACGCGGCGCTGCGTCCCTGCTCGCGCTCGAACGCGTAGATCAGTGGCACCGGAAACGTCGGCGCCATCGATTCGACGACCTCGCGCGTGCGATCCGGAGAGTTGTTGTCGACGACGATCACTTCCCACGGCGCGTCCGGCTTCAGCGCGGCGAGGCTTTTCAGCGTGTCGCCGAGGATCCCGGAGCGCTTGTACGTGGCGATGACGATGGAGAATCTCATGATGTGAGTCCGTGCTGCGTGCGGAGATCGCCCGGCACCTCTCCAGTCACCGCCGACACGTGCATCGGAAGGGACAGCAGTTCGTAGACGACCTGCAGCGCGCGTGCGGTCGCGGTGCCCGGTTCGTAGAACAAATCGCTGACGATCCGGCGTCGAGCCGGTGCGGCGCGATCAGGATGCGCGAGCTCGTCGAGCGCGGCCGGACCGACTTCGTCCGCCGTGCGGACGACGCGGGCGGCGCCGCGCAGCTGGGCGATCTTGTCCGGATTGATGCGGGCGACGCGCGGAAGATCGGGCGCGTCGAACACGATCAGCGGACGATCGAGCAGGCAGAATTCGAAACCGATCGAGCTGTGATCCGTGACCATCACGTCGCTTGCCGCCAGCAGCGGCGAGGCGTCCGCCGCTTCGACGAATGCGATGCGCCCGGGCCGCTGGAGCTGCGCGAAGCGCGCGCGCCAGTCGATGCCGCCGCTGTACTTCGGATCAGTCCGGTCGAGCGACCGGTCGTGCAGCTTGACGATGACATTGAAACCCGACGCGACGAGCTGTTCGACGATCGCTTCGCCGGCGAGGTGCAGCGACGAGGCCGGCGACCACGTCGGCGCGTAGATCGCCGTGCGCCGGTGCATCTCGAGCTGCAGCCGCGCGTGGACCGCCGCCGCATCGTAGCGTCCGTTCGCGAGCGCGTCGATCTTCGGGTACCCGATCAGCACCGCCGCCTCGCGCGAGACGACGCCCGCGTCGAGATAGCGCCGCATGCGATCGGCGTTGACGAAGCCGACGCGGTCGTACTGGCCGAAGTCGATCGGCAGATGGCCGGGAGAATCGAGATCGTATTTGCCGGCGACGCCATGGAAGAAGTTCAGGCGGGCGCGGCACCGGCGCAGCACGATCGGATCCCACGGATCGGCGCTGAGCGCGAGGTCGATCCGCCGCCATTTCATCGTCCGGCGCGCGCGCACGCGCGCCGGCGTCCAGTCGGCGCCGGCTCCGGACTGGTCGCCCGTGAAAATCACGTCGACGCGCGGATCGCGCTGCAGCCGCTCGACGACCGGCGAGAGGATCGCGAAGTTCATCGGCGTCCGCCCGTCGACGAGGACGCGGCGCCGGCCGCTCATGCGCGCAAGCGCGCGGTCAGCGCGCGTCAGCTGTGCCCGTAACCAGCGCATACGCCCTCGCCAGGGAAGGAGACGACAGCAGCCGCTGGCGCCGTTGCGCCGCGGCCAGTTCGCGTTCGAATCGCTCGACTTGCCCGTCGAGAATCGCCCGCTCCGGCGATTGCTCGGCCAGCGCCGGCCGCGTTCTGGCCAGCACGAGCAGGATGCCGGCCAGCATCCGCATCTCGTTTGCGGAGAGGCTGTCGACGCGGCCGCAGCGGTACCAGCCGAGCGGCCGCGTGTGGCGCGTGAACGTGAATCCGGCCAGCGCCGCCCGGATCCACATCTCGTACTCCTCGTTGGTCAGAAACGCGGCATCGAATCCGCCGACCGCCTCCGCGGCTTCCCGGCGGAATACGCACATGATGAACAGCGTCGTCTCGTCGGCCAGAATTTCCGCCAGCGTAATCGGCACGCCGTCGCCGCGGAGCGGCCGGCACGGGCGTCCGTCGCGCGGGCCGCCGCGGTTCAGCGCGTTGCCGACGACGACGTCGACGTCGGGCCGCGCGCGCAGCACGGCAAGATGCTCCGACAGAAAGGCCGCGTCCCATTCGTCGTCGCTGTCGAGAAACGCGAAGAAGCGCCCGTCGGCCGCGCGGAACGCCGTGTTGCGCGCGGGACCGGGTCCCGCGTTGTCCTGTTGCAGCACGCGAACGCGGTCGTCGCGCGCGGCGAAGCGCTGCGCCAGCTCCGCGGTGCCGTCGGTGGATCCATCGTCGACGATGAGCAGCTCGAGATCGCGCCAGGTCTGCCGCAGCACCGACTCGACGGCGGTCGCGAGATAGCGCTCGGCGTTGTACGCCGGCATGATTACGCTGACGGCGGGCATGAAATCGGTTCCAGGTTCCCGGTTCCACGTTCCCGGTTCTCGAGCGCCGGGAATTCGAGATCGATCGCTTCGTACAGCGCCGTGACGGCGCGTGCCGTCGCGGTCCCGGCCTTGTAAAACAGATCGGCGGCGACCCGCCGCCGCGCGGCCGATCGCGCCCCCGGATCGGCCAGCGCGCGATCGACGGCGGCGAGCGTGTCGTCGACGGCGCGCGTCGACTCGGAGACGTCGGCGAGCAGCGCGACGTAGTCCGGATGGACATTCGCCGTCTCGAGCAGCGAGGGCAGGTGAATGCGGACGACGGGACGATCGAGCAGAAGGTATTCGAAGCCCGCCGAACTGTGGTCGGTCACCATGACGTCGGCGGCGACGAGATACGGGCTGATGTCCGCCCCGGGCGCGAGCGCGGCCGATCCCCGGGCGAGCAGGGGCCCAAGCCGCTCTACCCAGTCGATGCCGCCGGAGTACTGCGGCCGCGGATCGCGCGACCGATCGTGTAGTTTGACGATGAGGTTCACGGGCAGCGCGCCGAGCCGCTCGACAATCGCCATGCCGAATCGATTGAGCGACGAAGCGGGCGACCACGTCGGCGCATAGAGGACCGTCGGCCGCCCGTCGTCGAGTCCCAGGCCGCGAACGACGGCGCGCTTGTCAATCGAACCGTCGACCAGGCGATCGGCTTTGGGCATGCCGACCAGACGAATCGCGCCGCTGTCCGCATCCAGCGCGCCGGCGGCGATGCAGTTGCGCAGGCGGCGTTCGTTGACGAAGAAAAGCCGGTGCCATGCGTCGAGCCGCCCGGTCGGCGCGTCGAAGCCGTACTTCCCGCCGACCCCATGGAACATCTGGATGCGGCAGGTCGCGTGGAGCAGGCGCGTCCACGTGAAGTCGGAGGTGACGTAGGCGTCGAACGGCGTCAGCGCCGCCGCGGCCGCTCCGACGACCCGCGCGTCCGGTCCGGCGTCGCGGAAGATCTCGGCGGCCCGCGACGGATCTTCGCTCGCGATGAACGCGAAGCGCACGCGCGCGTCGCCGCGCATGGCGTCGTGCACCGGCTTGAACATCGTGTAGTTCACCGCCGTCCTGGCGTCGACGAGGATTCGCCGCGTGGACACGAGTCCTCCCTACGCGGGTCCCGCCCCGAGCGAGCGGAGAGAGCCGAAGGGGGCGCGCACCAGCCGGGGCAGCGCGCGTGCGGGCTCCGCCGCCGGCTCGATCTGCGGCGCCCGGCTCTTCGCGATGTCGCGTCCGGCGACCGCCAGCGCGAAGACGTAGTAGAAGGTCCAGTTGAACGCGACCGACGCGAACAGCGAGCAGATCGTCCAGCCGACCATCGCGGCCAGCATCCCCTTCGCGTTCTCGTCGAGGATCGTCCGCTCCTCGTCCGTCACGGCGAGCGCGGCGGCCGGGTCCGCCGGCTTGCCCCGCCTGCGCCGCGGTCCGCGGAGCAGCCGCGTGGTCGCGAGGCACGCCCGGTAGGCGCGGATCACGAGAAAGGCGAAGACGAGGAGTCCGAAGATGCCGAGCTCGGACGCAACCTGCAGCCAGACGTTGTGCGTCACGCGCCATTTCTCGATCGTCACGCCCGGCGCGTTGTAGTTCTGGAACTGACCGGCCCCGACGCCCGTGAGCGGATTCTCGGCGAAGACTTCGAGTCCCTGATCGATCAGCCGCAGCCGCGCCGCGCGCGACCCGGTCTGGTCGGATTCGGCGTTGGTGATACTGTCCATGCGGTCCCAGAACGACGATGGCATCGCCGGCAGGGCCAGCAGGCCGGCGACCACGGCAGCGGCGACGATTCCCGGACGCACCTTCAGCGTGTAGTACGCGATGACGAGGCCCATCACGACGAGGCCGAGGAACCCGCTGCGCGACTTCGTGCAGACGATCGCCATCAGCATGACGACCGCGCATCCCGACGCGAGCAGCCGCCGCGACGCCTTGCGGTCCCGGACGACGATCAGGAGCGTCGGCGCGAGGAACGTGACGAGGTTGAGCGCGAGATCGTTCGGATTCTCGAACATGCCGCCGACCGCGCCGCGCAGTCGATCGCCTTCGACGAGGTTGACCCCGCGGACGTAATCGAAGACGCCGCGCGCGGCGATGTACGTCGATGCCGCGATCATGAGCCACGTCATCTGGCGCAGCCGTTTCGGCGACGTCAGCGAGCTGATCATCAGCGCGAAAATCAGAATGATCTTCACGTAGATGTCGCTGAACACGTGCATCGAGCCGCCGGGCCAGACCGAAAAGGGAATCGTCAGCAGCATCACGGCGCCGAGACCGATGACGCCGACGACTTCCGTGTTGATTCTGGCGATCGTCTCGCCGGACGACAGGCGTCTGACGGCCATCGCGGCCAGGCCCGCGATCGCGGTCAGCTCCGCGAGGTGGAGGACCTGCAGTCCGGGGATCTGGTCCTGCGGACGGAAGAACAGCAGCGCCGTGAACGACAGCATCCAGAGGTAGTCCCAGCTCAGGCGCTCGCGCCCAACCGCGGCGGCGGCGGTGGTCGTCGAGGGGCGCCGCGCCTCTCGCTTCCGGTCCGGACGCGCGCGGCCGGAGACGACGGCGGGTCCGTTGGTCGATCCGACGTTGAAGGTGAGACGCTCCATGGTCACCGCCACCCGCGCCGTCCGCGCGCGGCGGCGAACAGCCCCGCGACGGCGGCGTAGTTCATCATCACGACCGTGAACGCGACACGCGCAATCCGCGCGACTGCGCCGCGCATCACGCGACTCCCTGCAGCGGATCGCCGGCGACCGCTTTCGCGCGCTCGTCGGCCCGGCGCGCCGAAGCCCTCGAGATCTGACGCCGCGCCGAGAGCTCGCCCAGCGCGCCATAGCCGGCGAGCAGATAGAACGACACCTGCGCGACGAGCGCCGCCATGTAGATCCAGTCGCTTGCCGCCAGCGCGATCGTCGCCGTGAACATCGTGAGCAGCGCGTAGGCGACGGCGAGCCGTCCGAGCTTGTGCGAGACGTACTGCAGCCAGACCGGATTCCGCCAGGGCAGGAGCAGCCGCGGTTCCAGCGCCAGCAGCTGGTAGTTGCCCGCGAGCGTGCGGACTTTGCGCTGCGCTTCCTGCTCGGCATCGACGGCCGCGCGATCGAACGCGCGCGCGCGCTCGGTGAACACGACGCGGAAACCCTGCAGCACGATCCGCATCGGCGTCAGCACGTCGTCGAGCACCGTGTCGGCCGGCAGCGGCCGCCAGAGCGATCGCCGGATCGCGTAGATGGCGCCCGTCGCGCCGAGCATCGATCCCACTTCGCTTTCGAGCCGGCGCAGCCGCTTCTCGTAGCGCCAGTACATCCCGACGCCGTCGGCGATCGTCGACGCGACCGACCGTCGGCGGTCGGCCAGCCGCCGTTCGATGGCGGACGATCGCAGCTGGCCGGCGTGGCCGCGCCGCCGGTCCTTGGCCTCGCGGCGATTCGAGAAGAGCGCGGACTCCGCGTCGAGCAGCAGCTCGCCGCTGACGCCCCCGACTTCGGGATCGGCGAACGGCGCGACCAGTTCGCGGAGCGCGTCACGCGCGAACACCTGGCGCGCGTCCGCGAAAACCACGATCTCGTTCGTCGCCCGGGCGACGCCGACATTCAGCGCGTTCGCCTTTCCGCCGGCAGGAACCGAGATCACGTGCGCCACCTTCTGATACCGGAACAGCACGTCGAGCGTCTCGTCGGTCGACCCGTCGGAGACGACGATGATCTGGCGGCGCGAGGCGGGATAGTCGAGCGACAGCAGATTCTCGATCCGGGCGGCAAGTCTCGATCCCTCATTGCGGGCGGCGATCACGATCGAGACTCCGGGCCAGATCAATTCGCCATTCATGCCACCCGGCGCCTGCCGCATGCCGCACCACCGGGCCCACACGGCCAGCAGCAGCGGGTAGCCCGCGTAGACATACACGATCAATCCGATCGAGGCCCAGAAGACTATCGCCATGGATTGCTACGCCACCGCCTCTTCATCGTCCGGAGTCGCGATCAGGGCCGTCCTGTTCGGCGCGCCGAGCTTGATCACGTGCGCATGCGATCCAGGGATCGCGTTGCGGGTGTCGACGATCAGCGCCGCCGACTTCGCGACCATCTCGTAATCGATCGACGAATGCTCGGTGAGAACGACGACGCAGTCGGCGTCGGCGAGCGCGTCGGCGGTCAGTGCTTCGCTCCGCAGCTCGAAGCCGCCGTGCCAGGCGCGCGCGGCCAGCGCCGGAACGTGCGGGTCGGCGTACTTCAGACGCGCGCCCTTCTGGTGCAACAGCGTCATCACGTCGAGCGACGGCGATTCGCGGATGTCGTCGATGTCTTTCTTGTAGGCGAGCCCGAGCACGAGAATCGTCGATCCGTTGATCGCCTTCTGACGGCTGTTGAGCGCGTCGGCCACTTTCTCGACGACGAAATGCGGCATCGCGCCGTTGACCTGGCCCGCGAGCTCGATGAAGCGCGGATCGAAGCCGTTCTGCTTCGCCTTCCACGAGAGGTAGAACGGATCGATCGGGATGCAATGGCCGCCGAGTCCGGGGCCGGGATAGAAAGGCATGAAGCCGAACGGCTTGGTGGCCGCGGCCTTCACGACCTCCCACACGTCGATGCCGAGGCGGTCGCACATCAGCGCGATCTCGTTGACGAGAGCGATGTTGACCATGCGGAACGTGTTCTCGAGCAGTTTGACCATCTCGGCGGCCTGCGCGGAGCTGACGGCAACGGTCCGTTCGATTGCCGCGCCGTAGAGCGCGCAGGCCAGCGCCGTCGATTCCGTCCCGACGCCGCCGACGACCTTCGGCACGTTGTGCGTGTTGAACGTCGCGTTGCCGGGATCGACGCGCTCGGGGGAGAACGCGAGAAAGAAGTCGACGCCGGCCTTCAGCCCCGTCGCCTCGAGCATCGGCTGCATCAGCTCTTCGGTCGTGCCGGGATAGGTCGTCGACTCGAGGATGACCAGCATCCCGGGGTGCAGGTGCGCCGCGACCTTTTCGACGGCCGACACGACGAACGACATGTCGGGGTCCTTCGTCTTGCGCAACGGCGTCGGCACGCAGATGTTCACCGTATCCAGTCCGGCAAGCGCCGCGGGATCGGTCGTCGCGCGAAGTGTGCCGCTCGCGACGAGCCGCGCGACTTCCGCAGCCGGCACGTCCGGGATGTACGAGGTGCCCCGGTTGACGGCGTCGGCCTTGCGCGCATCGACGTCGATGCCGACGGTGGTGAATCCGGCGCGCGCGAATTCGACGGCGAGCGGCAGACCGACGTAGCCAAGGCCGATCACGCCCACCCGCGCCGTGCGCGAAGCGAGTTTGTCGGCGAGCGAATCGTGCCACCTCACAGCGAGTCCTCCAGAACGGGTTCGGGAGTTCCGAGGAGGACGGCTTTGACGCGCCGCCAGATGCTGCGCTGACGCGGCCGGTCGGTTGCCACCGCGCGAGCCGCGACGCGCGGCGCGGCCGGCGGCGGCCAGGAAGAGGCGACCTGCCGGCCGCTCTCGTTCGGTTTCGTCTTCAGCAGGCGGTACTGGTCGGAGAGGACGCGCCGCTGCTCGACGAGCTCTTTCTCGCGCTGCGCGATCTCGCGCTCCCTCTGCTGCACGATCGCCTCGCGCGCGGCCAGAGCCTTCGCGCGCTTCTCGTCTGCGACCGACTGCGCCGTCGCAACCGCTGTCGGCGTCAGGCGCGGCGCCGGGAGCGCGGCGGGCGCGGCCGCGCCCGGATCGGCCGGCACGACCGACGCATGGCGGTTCGGCGCCGCCGCCGGGCCGAGCACGCCGGTCGAATCGAGATCGGCGATGACGTCGTTCACCAGCGCGGCGTCGATCTCGCACCGCTCCTCGCCGTACCCGAACACGAGGGCCGCGTCGGAAATGACGTTGATGAGCCGCGGCACGCCGAGACTGCGCTCGTGGATCCGATCCGTGACGTCGCGCGAGAACTCCATCGGCGCGCCGATCGCCGCGCGCGCGAGACGGTGGTTGATGTAGTGCGCCGTCTCGTCGGCGTCGAGCGGCTCGAGGTGATAGCTCACCGTGATCCGCTGCCGCAGCTGCTCGAGCTCCGGGCGATCGAGCTTGTCGCGCAGATCCGGCTGCCCGATCAGCACGATCTGGATCAGCTTCGACTTTTCGGTCTCGAGATTCGACAGCATCCGGATCTCTTCGAGCGCCGGCAGTGAGAGGTTCTGGGCTTCGTCGATCACGAGCAGCACGAGCTTCCCGGCGCTGCGCTGCGCCACGAGGAACTCGCCGAGCATCTTCAGCATCGCCGGTTTCGACAAACCGCCCGGATCGAGGCCGAAGTCGATCATCGCGGATTCGAGCAGCTCGCGCGGGTCGAGCAGCGTGTTCATCAGCCGCGCGACCGTCGTGCGCTCGTCGAGGCCCCGCAGCAGCGTCTGCAGCAGCGTCGTCTTGCCGGATCCGATCGCGCCGGTGATCACGACGAAGCCCGCGTGCGATTCGATGCCGTAGCGCAGGTAGTTCAGCGCTTCGCGGTGGACGCGGCTCGGATAGAGGTAATCGGGATCCGGCGTCAGCGCGAAGGGCCGTTCCCGCAGCCTGTAGAACCGTTCGTACATCACGTCCTCCCTCCGGGGCTCGCGGCCCCGGAGTGAAAAGTCATTCGCCCGACGCGATCGGCAGCGCGATCGTTTCCGCCCGGTCGTGTCCCCGGGACTGCGTGCCCTCAATCGCCGGAAGCACGTCCCGCACGGCGCGCTGGTAGTCTTCGGGGAAGTCGATCTCTGTCCACGGGTAGCCGCGCGTGCCGACGGCATGGAGCGGCCGCAGCCTGGCGAAGTCGCCGAAGGCGCGCGGCGCCCAGTCGCGCACGCCGCCGTTCGTGATGCGCTGGTCGAGCAGGCCGGCGAGAATGCGCGCGCCTTCCGGCCCGAACTTCACGATCCCGACGTTCTCGCCGTCGGCGGCGTCGGCCGGCATCGCCTTTGAGATGTCGACGACGAGCCCGCGGCGGATCGTCACCTTCATTTCCTCGCTGCCAAACGACGGACCGTCCTCCTGATAGCCGACCAGCAGCGCGTTTGCGTGCCGGGCCGTGATCAAGTCCGTCAGCATCTGCGGATGGAAGAGGACGTCACAGTTCATGACCACGAAACCGTCGAGCAGCAGGTGTCGTGCCAGCCACAGCGAATAGAGGCTGTTGGTCTGCGCGAAGCGCGTGTTCTCGACGTAGGTGGCGCCGCGTCCGCAGTGCCGGCGGACGCGGTCGGCGCCGCAGCCGACGACCACGACGACGTCGTCGATGCCCGCGCCACGCAGCGTGTCGATCTGCCGTTCGATGAGCGTCGCGCCGCCGACGCTCAGCAGGCATTTCGGCTTGTCGCCGAGCGTCCCGTTCAATCGCGATCCCTTGCCGGCGGCGAGAATGATCCCCTTCATGGATGCCTCATGCGGCCGCGGCGACGCGCCGCCGCATTCTCGCCAGCTCGCCCGCCTTGGTGATGTAGGTATCGCGCTCGTGGCGTCCGATGGCGAAGGCCAGGAACGCGACGGCGTAGAACACCACGCCGATCGCGCTGATGGCCGCCACGCCCATCAGACGGACAGGAAACGCGTCGCGGAGCGGGATGATCGCGAGCGCCATGACCGCGACCGGCCAGACCGTCGGCCAGATCGCCAGACGCGTCGCTTCGACGACGCCGAGACCGACGCGGCGGCAGGCGGCGGGCCAGAGCACCAGGATCGACGTCGTCGCGACTGGGACCAGCGTGCCCATCGCCTGTCCAACCAGTCCGTAGCCGCGGATCCAGAGCAGGCTCAGCACCAGGTTCGCCACCGCCGCGCCGGCGTTCGTGATCGACAGCAGCCGGTGCTGTCCCGCGCCCTTCAGCAGCGTCGTCGCCGTCGCGTTGCCGACGCGGATGGCGACGACGACGATCAGGATCTGCGCGACGACGATGCTGTCGTCGAACCGAACACCGACCCACGACCGGATGAGCGGCGCCGCCAGGAGATACAGCGCGGTGGCGAGCGGCAGCGCGCTGGCGAGCGACAGTCGCGTCCCCTGGATCAGAATCGCGCGCAGCCGCTCGGGGCGCTGCACGTCGCTGTCGACGACAACGGGGAAGAGGACGCCGTTCAGCTGATTCGTCAGCCGCTGCAGCCCTTCGGCGATCCGCTGCGGAACCGTCCAGATCGCGACCGCCGCCGGCGAGAGAAACGCGCCGATCACGAACGCGTCGATCGAGTAATTCAACTTGTTCGACCAGTCGATGATCGCGACGTAGACGCTGAAGCTCGTGAGCTCGCGGACACGCCCCCACCGGAACAGCGACGGCCGCAGCGAGAGCGCCGGGAACACCAGATACGCGTTCAACCGGTACATGAAGTACGTCAGCACCCGGACCGCCGTCGTCGCCAGGACGAGCTGCACGAGCGTCGCGCCCGACAACAGCATCGCGACGTTGACGATGGCGACGACGAGAGAGCTCCCGATGCCGACGACGTTGTTCAGGTCGTAGCGCTGGAAACCATTGATGACGCCGCCGAAGATGCTGAACGGAAAACCGAGCGAAACGTAGACGCCGACGATGAGCAGCAGCGTGCGGCCGGTCTCGACCTGATCCGGAGTGAGATTGAAGACGCGGCCGATGTTCAGCGCGATCGCGACGAACACGACGTACGCGATGAGGCCGCAGGCGCCGAAAATGACGAACAACGTGCTGGCGATTTCGTTGAGGCTTCTGGCGTCGCGTTTCGCCCGGTACTGCGCGATGAACTTGATCATCGAGCCGCCGAAGCCCAGGTCGAGGACGGAGAAGTAGGCCATCATCGACGACGTCAGCATCCAGAGGCCGTACGCCGACTGACCGAGATGGTGGACGTTGAACGGCAGCAGCACGATGCCAATCACCGCGTCCATGCCGATCGCCAGATACCGTGTTCCGACGTTCCGCGCGACGACGGCCAGCGGCGCGTCGTCGTCTCCCCAGGGGTCCCGGTTCACTTCGCGCCCTTTCCGAAAAGGATCACCTTGACCGTGTCGAGGACGATCGTGAGATCGAAGACGACCGACAGGTGCTTGATGTAATAAAGGTCGTACCGCAGCTTCTCCATGGCGTCTTCGATGCTCGAGCCGTAGCGGTACTTGACCTGCGCCCAGCCGGTGACGCCCGGCTTCACGGCGTGCCGCTCCATGTAGAACGGAATGTCGCGCGCGAGCTGTTCGACGAAGAACGGGCGCTCGGGTCTCGGTCCGACGAAGCTCATGTCGCCCTTCAGCACGTTCCAGAGCTGCGGGAGCTCGTCGAGCCGGGTCAGGCGGATGAAGCGGCCGACCCGCGTCACGCGATCGTCTTTGTCGCTCGCCCAGACGGGACGACCCGCCTGCTCGGCGTCGGTGCGCATCGATCGAAACTTGTAAAGCGTGAAGGTCCGCCCGTTCTCCCCGACGCGCTCCTGGGAGTAGAGCGCCGGGCCCTTCGAATCGAGCTTGACCGCGAGCGCCGTGAGCGCCATCAGCGGCGCGGCGAGGGCGCAGCCGACGATCGAGAGCGCGAGGTCGAGCATCCGTTTGATCGATCGCGTCACCCGCGAGGCGCGGAAGCCGTCGGAGAAAATCAGCCAGCTCGGCTTCAGATCGTCGACCAGGATCTTGCCCGTCAGCCGCTCGTAGGTCGTCGTCGCATCTTCGACGCGGACGCCCGAGAGCTTGGCGCGCAGCAGCTGATCGATCGGGAGCCGCCCGCGCCGATCCGACAGGCCGACGACGACGCGATCGACGCGATGGCTGTGGATGATCCGATCGAGATCGGCGGCGTGGCCGAGGATGTCATGGTGTCTGACCACCGTGCCGTCCTCGTTGTCTTCGACGAAGCCGACGAGGTGATAGGCGAAGTCGTGCTGCGTGCCGATCTGCTGCGCCAGCATCCGTGCCGTGGATCCCGTGCCGACGATCAGCACGCGCTCCTCGAGACGCGGCGCGCGCGCAACGTGGCTGAAGACCGCCCGCCACGTCAGCACCGCGATGACGAACACGCCGAGCGCGGTGACGAAGGTGCCGGCGTCGAGAATCATCGACGGCACCGCCACGCACGCGACCGCGAGCACCATGGCGGCGGCGCCGGTCGCCTGAAGCAGGCGGATCACGAGCTCGCGCCGCGACTGGACGATGGTCAGGTCGTAGAGATCGTTGTAGTAGAAACACAGCTGGCAGAGCGCGGTGACGATCGCAATCTTCCAGATCGTGACGTCCGGAGCCGCTGTGTCGGCGCGGAGCGTCGCCGCCAGCGCCATCGACCCCGAGATCAGCACGACCTCGAAGCCGAAGACGGTGAGCTCCCTTACCGATACGTTCCGGTTGAAGACCTGCATCTCTACGAATCCTGAGATTGCGGATTGCGGATTGCGGATTGCGGATTACCGTTCTTCAGAAAGGCTTTCGCATTCCGCATTCCGCAATTCCTCCCTTAGTGTCTCGGCGCCTCGTACCGATAGTCCTGTTCCATGCCCGACTCGTTCAGCACGATGCCCAGGAGGCGGGACGAGTCGAACGCGCGCAGCGCGTTCTCGATGGCCGGCTTCGGCGTGTAACCGGCGCGGACGACGAGCAGCGTGCCGTCGACCATCGGCGCGAGGACCGCGACGTCAGCCAGCGGCAGGACCGGCGGCGTGTCGAGGATGACGCGATCGAATCGCGCGCGCAGCTGATCGAGCAGCCGGCGCATCGCCGTTGATCCGAGCAGCTCCGACGGATTCGCCGGCGGCGTGCCCGCCGGAATCACGGTCAGGTGATGATCCGGCAGGAACTTCATCACGTCGCTCAGTTCCGCCGCCCCGACGAGGTACTCCGCGAGACCGGGGCCCGCCGGGAGATTGAAGAGATGACCGAGCGACGGCTTGCGCAGGTCGGCCTCGACGATGACGACGCGGCGCTGCAGCTCCTGCGCCATCGTCAGCGCGAGGTTCGCCGACGTCACCGACTTGCCCTCGCCCTTCTGCGGACTGGTCACCATGACCGTGCGCAGGGCCGCCGCGCCTTCGGTGTGGGCGAGCCGTGTGCGGAGCGAGCGGTACTGCTCGGCGGCGAGCGACTGCGGCGACAGGCCCGCGATGAGCACGGGATTCAGCCGCGCGGTCACCTGTTCGACGCCGTCGGCGCCGTCCGCGTTGACCGGCGTCGCCGCAACGGCCGCGGCGGCCGCCGGAACGATCGGCATCTCCGGCAGTGCGGCTTCCATCGCGCCCGCATGCGCCGTATCGGGGAACGCCGGCGGAATCGGCGTCACCGTCGTCGCCGCCGGCGGCGCGGAGGCGTCGAGGCGCGGCGACGGAATGTCGATCGTGATCGGTACGCTGGCCGTCACCGGGGGCGCCGTCACGGGTGGCGCTGCAACGCCGACGCGGCTGGTGCGCAGCGCGGCGCCTTCGCGCTCGGCTTTTTCGAGAATGTGCTGAATGCGGCTCATATCTGCGCTCCCTTAACCAAGAATCGTTCCGATGCGCGGAATCTCCGCGAGCACCGGCAATTCGAATTCGTCGCGCAGACCGCGCGCGTCGTGAACGGATCGATCGAGGTACTCGCGTCCGACCACACCGGCGCCGCCGAGCACGAGACCGGCCGCGAGCGCCATGAGCATCACGCGGAGCGGCTTGGGCTTGAACGGCTCGTCGGGCAGACCTGCGGGAACCAGCACGGCGAACTGCTCTCCACCCTGTTTGCGCTGCAGCTCTTCGTTGAGCAGCGCCGCCTGTTTCTTGTCCATGAGATCGCCGTACTGCTTGCGTTCAAGGTCGTACTCGCGGTTGAGCGAGACCATCTGCTGCTCGACGCGGGGCGCCATCTCGACGCGCGACTGGTACGAGCCGATCTGTCCGTTGATGGTCGCCTGCTGACGCTGCAACTCCGCGATCCGCAGCTTCACCGTCTCGCGGTCCTTGACCATGCCGCGGTACTCGGGGCTGCCGTTGAGAATCGCCTGGCGATCCGCCGCGGGGCGCGCCCGTTCCGCCGACGCCGCTTTCTCCGCGTTGGCGAGGTCTTCCTTCAGCCGGACGACCTCGGGGTGCTTGTCGGTATACGAGAGCTTCGCGACGGCGAGCTGGCTGCGCAGCGTGATCACGCGGCTCTGGAGGCTCTCTCCCGGCGTGCCTTTCATCGCATTGAGCGTGTCGTCCGCCCCGCGCTGGATCGCTTCCATCTCGCGATCGATCATCGACAGCCGATCCTGCTCTCCGCGGAGCATCGTGGCGTTCGATTCGAGCTGGCGCTGCAGCGTCGACACCCAGGCGAGGTTCGCGTTGGTCTGCTCCGGCAGCCGACCCATGTACAGTTCCTTCATGTCGCGAAGCTTCACCTCGAGGCTCGCCAGGCGCGTCTCGCTCTTGCGCAGCTCGCCTTCGATGAACTGCGTCGTGTCGGTCGCGGTAACCGTGAGCGAGTTGCTGTTCTCCTGCACGAACACCTGCGCGAGTCGATTGAGGATGCGCTGCGCGTCCTCGGGCGTGCTGTCGACGTACGACACGGTGTAGGTGTCGAGCGACGCCTTCTGATCGGGCGACAGCTGCGAGACCGGTCCCCCCGTGGCGGCCCCGCCCGGTGTGATCGAGTCGGGCAGCGAGACGCCGATGCCGCGGCGGAGACGTCCGATTGCCATGTCAATCGACGCGTTCTGATCGAGCCGCTCGAGGCGCGCGGTGCGTTCGAGCACCGGACGGCTCAGGAGCTGCTGCGAAACGGCGCGCATGCGCGCCTGCTTGTCCATGTCGGTGACCGGCGCGCCGATCACGGTCGACGCGACGCGCGGGGCGCCGACGGCGATGGTCGTCGAGGCCTGATACGTGCGGGGCAGGGCGTACACGAGCGCGATGCCCACGACGATCGCGAGCGCGACCGGCGCTATGAACCACCACTTGCGCCGGTTGAACACGGAAACGTAGTCGAGCGGGTCGAAGCGGGGTTCGTCCATTACTCAATCCTCATGGGCTTGGAGGTGACGATCTGGAATCCGATGCGGTTGCGATCGAGGCGGCCGCCGGCCTGGAGGCTCGTCTGAGACGTCCGCGCGTAGAAGCCTTCGATGTGCATCCATGGCTGCGGCGCCCACCCGACCAGCGTGTAGGCGCGCAGCGATCGCAGCGGCAACTGCACGAACTGATCGGTGAGCGGCTCGTCGTTGCGGAACACCGCGCCGGTGTCGTTGTAGAAGTGCCGGCTGTGGAACAGCGGCGTCTTGAAGCCGGCGCGCACTTCCTGGTTCTCCACGACGCCGCCGATGCCGAACGCCGGGATGTACGAACGCTCGTAGCCGGCGTGGAACGTGCGGCCCTCCCGATGGCGCTCGACCGATGCGTAATACGCGGGACCGGTGCGCGCGAGGCTGATGAGCGTCGCGGGCATGTACACGAAGCCGCCGCCGGCCGACAGCATCCATTCCGGCGACAGTGCATAGTCGGCGGCCGCCTGCACGACGTGGAGATTGAAACTCTCGATCTGCCCGGTCATGTGGGCGACGCGGTACGAGTAGTCGGCGCCGACCGCGAGCCGCTCGTCCAGCCGGTGGCGCCACGTCGACAGCGTCGACATCATCTGGCCGCCGACGAGCTGCGAGTTCGGATTCTGGAGCGAGCGATCGAACTGCACGTCCTGCGCGGTCAGCGACGTCGTGAATGCGTCGCGCCCGCCCGCGATGTACTCGACGCCGGCTCGGCCGTCGAGCGTGCGCGCCCCCGTGTGCTGGAACGGAATGCCCGCGAGATCGATCAGGTCCGTCGTCGGCAGCCACGCGGCGTTGCCGTGCGCGAACCAGCGGAACCGCGCGGTCTCCTCGCGTTTGAGCTCGACGCGGACGCGTTGATCCCAGCGGTTCAGCGCGTCGTAAGTCCGGTAGGCGAGGAAACTGCCGCTGTAGCTCGAGCCGAACTGCGTCCGCTTCCCCGTGTAATGGAGATCGGCCTGCGGAAAATAGGTGGTGACGACGTCGTTGTTCTGCGTTTCCGCCGTGTCGTGGCCGAAGAGGCTGATGTTGTCGTCGTAGGTCTTGGCGACGCCGAAGATCGGCGTGAACGTCCAGCCGGGCCGGTACGACGCGGCGGGCGACGCGCCCGATCCCATCCGCTCCTGCGCGCGGAGTGCCGGCGACGCGAGCACGATCAGCGTGGCGACGAACGCGATGCGCTTCATACCCTCACCAGTCCGCAATCCGCAATCCACAATCCGCAATCCGACGGCCGCTACGGGACGATGACGGTGTCGCCCGCCTTCAGATAGAACGGCTTGGCCTCGCCCGAGAGGACGTCCTTGTAGTTGAAATGCAGCGTCTCGAGGCCGTTGCCTTTCGGCCGCAGCACTTTCACATCCTTCGTGTTGGCGAATTCCTTGAAGCCGCCCGCCATCGCCAGCGCCTGCAGGATCGTCATCGGACCGTGCAGCTGCACCGGGCCGGGATGCGTCACTTCACCCATCACGAACGCGTGCGCCGACTCCGCCTCGACGACGATGACGGTGACGGTGGGGTTGGTGATGTATTCGGTCAGCGACTTGGCGAGTGAATCGCGCAGCTCGATCGGCGTCATGCCGGTGGCCACCACGTCGCCGACGAGCGGCAGGGTGATCTTGCCGTCGGGACGGATCTGCACCGACTGCGAGAGCTGCGGGTCCTTGTAGACCTCGATGCGCAGCTTGTCGCCGGCGCCGAGGTGGTAGTCCGCCTCGACGCCCGCGGGCCCCGCGCCCGGTTTCTTGTCGTCGACTCCCGGCCGGGGAGCCGCGGACGAAGCGGCGCAGACGCCGAGCGTCAGCGCGAGACACGTTACGAAGGATGTCGCTTTCATGGACGTCACCTCAGTTCTGATCGGCGTTCGAATGCACGCCGCCGCGCCAGTGTGCGACGGGCCGCGACAGCGCCTGCTTCTTGAGCGATTCGGCGTCGACCGCGTGCGTCGGATAGCACGCCGCGCCGACGGCAATCCGGAGCGCGTTGGAAAACTCGTAGTTCTCGATGCGCGACACGACGCGGTCGATGACGCGCGCCGAGCTGTCGAAGTCCGAATCGAGCAGCACGATCGTCAGCGTGCCGCGGTCGGTGTGGCCGAGGACGTCGGTATCGCGCACCTCGCGCCCGACGATGTCGGCGACTTCCTGGAGCGTCCCTTCGTCGGCGGTCACCGTCATCCCTTCCCACTCGCGGCTCGCCTCGAGCGTCACGAGCGTCAGAAAGTTCTGCGACCGCACGGCGCGTTTCAGCTCGCTGTCGAGCACGAACGCGAACGCGCCCGGCGTCAGGATTTTCGAGTTGTCTTCGTAGAACGAGCCTGTCGTCATGACGCTACGACGCCTTGTCCAGGCCGTTCTCTTTGATCTTGTAGAGGAGCGCCTTGTAACTGATCCCGAGGATCTCCGCGGTTTCTTTCCGGTTCCAGCGCGTGTGCTGGAGCATCTTGAGAATGAGCTCGCGCTCGGCCTGGCGCGCCGCTTCCCGGGAAATGTCCTTGAGCGAGTAGTTGCCCGCTTCGGCCGCCGCGAGCGCCATGGCTGCGGGCGAGAGGCCGCCCGGCGCGGGCGCGATCGGCGTCGCATGGCCGTTCGCCGGCTGCGCGACCGCCACCGACGACGGATGCGGAATGACCTGCGACTGACGGCCGTGACTCTGACCGGCAAGTGTCGACTGATGACCGACGACCCGGTGTGCCGCCATCGTCAGGCCGTGGCTGATCTCCTTGCGGATCATCGTCTCGCTGGCGAGGACGACGGCCCGCTTGATCAGGTTTTCGAGCTCGCGCACGTTCCCCGGCCAGTCGTAGTCCATGAAGAGCCGCATCGTGTCCTGCGAGATGTCGGAGTACGGCTTGTTGTATTGGACCGAGTACTTCTTGAGGAAGTACTCGGTGAGGATCGGAATCTCCTCGCGGCGTTCGCGCAGCGGCGGCAGGAAGATCGAGACGACGTTGAGACGGAAGAAGAGATCCTCGCGGAATTTGCCCTCGGCGACCGCGCGTTCGAGATCCTGATTGGTTGCCGCGATCACGCGGACGTCGACGCGGACGTCGTGCTTGCCGCCGAGGCGCGAGAACTCGCCGTCCTGCAGCACCTGCAGCAGCTTGGCCTGCAGCGGAAAGCTCATGTCGCCGAT
>Ga0075425_100000983_pt1 | contig 27379 bp, 28 predicted proteins | sample SoiMethybrSBSTD4_FD_75300 | JGI IMG/M metagenome (GOLD analysis project Ga0075425, IMG submission 75300) | Bulk soil microbial communities from a Populus tree surrounding site in Tennessee, USA - Soil MetaG P. TD hybrid SBSTD4 | ecosystem: Environmental > Terrestrial > Soil > Tree plantation...
CGCCCGCGCCTTCGCGCGATGCCGTCAGGCCTACGACGACTACGAGTTCCACATCGTCTACCACCGCATGCTCAGCCTCTGCACCGTCGAGCTGTCGGCGGTTTACGTCGATGTGTCGAAGGACACGATGTACTGCGAAGCGCTGACGTCGAAGAAGCGCCGCAGCGCGCAGACGACGATGTTCCACATCGTCCGCGGCCTCGCCGCGATCATGGCGCCGATCATCCCGTTCACCGCGGACGAGATCTACGAAGCAACACCCGGAGCGAAGTCGGCGACGGTCCACGCCACGCTCTTCCCCGATCTCGCGCCGCCGCTCAACGACGCGCAGGTGATGGCCTGGGACCGCCTCATCGCGCTGCGCGACGCGGTGAACAAACAGCTCGAGATCGCGCGCAACGCGAAGCAGATCGGCAAGTCGCTCGAAGCCGACATCACGCTGCACACCGACGTTCCCGAAGACGACATCTTCGGCAACATGGAAGTCGATCTGGCGCAGCTCTTCATCGTGTCGCACGTCGATGTGAAGCCGCTCGCCGGCTTCACCGGCACGACGGTCGACGTTCGCGGCCTCGGCAACATCGGAATCGAGATGACGCCGGCGCGCGGAATCAAGTGCGGCCGCTGCTGGCAGTACCGCGAAGAGGTTCGCGAAGAAGGCGGACTCTGCGCGCGATGCGAGGAAGTCGTGGCAGGAATGGCGTTACCCGAGGCACCGACGGTTTAGGGAATCGACCAGAAGTCCCCGACCAACCCGAGCTCGGCGAACACCGCCCGCGTCTCATCCGGCGTCCTTCGCCGCCACTCCGGCTTCGCGCGCGACTCGCTGTACCACGCCTGCGCCAATCTCCAGCACTGTTCCAAAGACAGCGACGCGCCGGGCTGCATGCGCCACGTCTTGCACCACTCATTCACGTGTTCTTCCGACCGGAAGTAGAGAATCGTCCGTCACGTGAAGACGACGTCGTTCCACCAGTCGCGCACGGGGCGTGCGTAGTGCACGAAACCCTCGCCGAGCACCTTCTCGTTCTCGACGCGCACCTCGGCCGCGGTGCCGCAGTCGGCGCAGCTCGTGTGGATGTGGGCGTCGGTGTGCAGCGTCGCGGCGATGCCGAGGGCGTCCCACATGCAATTGGCGTAGGAGCGAACGCCGGCGGCATGCACGACGAACGCGGTCGGCACCGCGGAGTACGGCATCGCCATCAGGATCTCCCGCGAGTCGCGCTGAACGACGAGCATGTGCGCTTCGGCGAGGCGGCGGAACGCGTTGAACACCTCCTCCTCGGAGATGCCCAAAACTTGTGCAACATCGCGCGCCAGCGGCGGCGTGCCGCCACGCATGGTCATGTCGTAGATTGCACGGCGGACTTCGCTGTCGTCCATACCCTCATGCTAATCTCTTCCGCGACGAAGGAGGCACCTCGTGAAATCGAAAGACGTCAAGAAAGCGGCCGCGAAAGCGGCGAAGACCACCAAGAAGGCCGCAGCCGATCTGTACGAGAAGGCGGTTGATGCCGCGGAGCCTGCAGTGAAGGCGATCGCGAAAGCCGCGAAGCCGAAAGTGAAAGCAGTGAAGAAGGCCGCGCGCGGAATGGCCAAAGACGCGTTGATGGCCGGCTCGAAGAAGTTGAAGAAAGCGGCCAAGGCGATTTGACGCGGTTCGCCGACCTTCATCTTCACACCTACCACTCCGATGGCACCCGCTCGCCGCGCGAGGTCGTTGATCTCGCGCGCGAGCGTGGACTCGACATCATCGCCATCAGCGATCACGACAACATCGCCGCCTATTTCGAGATCAAACCGTACGCCGATGAAATCGGCGTGCTGCTGATTCCGGCGACCGAGTTGTCGTGCTCATTTCGGGGAACGGACGTCCACATCCTCGCGTACGCATTCGATCCGCTGAACGAATCGATCGAGCCGCGACTGCAACACTTTCGCGAAGTGCGGCATCGACGCGGTTCCGAGATCGTCGAGCGACTGAACGCGCTCGGATACGACATCAGCGCCGCTCGCGTCGATCAACTCGCCGGCGGCGGCGCGATGGGACGTCCGCACGTCGCACGCGCGCTGGTCGAGCGCGGCTACGTCGCATCGGTGGATGAAGCGTTCAAGCGTTTTCTCGTACCGGGCAAGCCGGGATACGTCGAGAAGGCGCGATTCCGAATCGACGAAGCGATCGCGCTGATTCACGGCGCGGGCGGATTGCTGTCGATCGCGCATCCGTCGCACTATCCGAACAAAGAGCAGACCGTCGTCGAGCTGCTCGATGCCGGCATCGATGCTGTCGAAGTGCTCCATCCCGACGTGCCCGACGATGATCGGGAGCGCTTCACCAACATCGCGAAGTTCCGCGGACGTTTCGTCACCGGCGGCAGCGACGATCACGGCGCCGCGAAGACGGTCGAGACGATTGGAACGGTGCGCGTCGCCGAAAATCTGATCCGTCCGATCCTCGATAAGATGTCCTGACAGATGAGGTCAGGTTGGCGCTTCGTGGTGCCGGCGCTCGCGCTGAGCGTGTTGTGCAGATGTGCGCAGGAGACGCCGCAAACGCGCGCATCGCAACCGAGCGATCAGAAAGAGATTCGCGGCCGCATTCTCGACGGCGACGGACATCCGTTCACGAAGCCGGTGATCGTCGACGTGAACAACGTTCGCGCGCAGGCGGATCGGAGCGGCCACTTCACGCTTCGCGGCAATCTATGGATGGATCGCGCGACCGTTTACGTCGCCGGCGAGATGTTCATGTACGTCCGCCCTCTCGCTCAAAAAAACTCAACGCGCTACGAGTTGAGCATTCCTCTCACCAAAAATGCGGCGTCGACGAACCTCGGCACGTGGCTGGCGGAGGACAATGAGAGTTTCGTCCGACGTGTCACCCGCGACTTCGGACCGATCTGCGATGCGGCCGCAGCGGGAAAACCGGTGAGCGTGCCGGCGGAAGCTGCGCCTCTCTTTCTGATCAAGAACGAGACATTGTTGACGCCGGGATGGCGCGACATCGATCACGCCGAGACAATGCCGCGGAGCGTCGACGCGGTGTGCGTTTGGGAGAAAACGGCGGATGCCGGCGTCTATACCGAAAAAGACGGCGGTTCGACGAGCCTCGCTGAGCGCGTTCAGTGGGACGTGGTCGCGGTGCGCGGCGGCCGCGCGATTGCGAAGACGACGCTCGTCGAGAATCCGCCGGCACATGCGCCGGCGCTGAACGGAATGGCGGCGACGGGACAAAAGGATCGCCTGCGCAATCGCGTCGCGGATTGGATCGAGCATCTGCCGCGTTGAAGCAGTCGCTTGAGCCTCTCACGAATCTGGACCGACATCGAACGCACGGCTCGCGAGAGCGGAGCGCTGCACATCGGCGCGAGCGATCTCGACGATGCCAATGCGGCCGTCTTCGAAGAATGGATCGCGCGCGGACATCACGCGACGATGCGCTATCTCGCGAAGAATCGTCCGGCGCGGCTCGATCCGCACGCGCGGTTTCCGTGGGCGAAATCGGCGATCGTGATCCTCGTGCCGTATTCGCCGGAGCGTCCGCACGCGAGTGAAGGCGCGCTTTCGAATCACATCGCGCGCTATGCGTTAGGCGACGACTACCACGACGTGCTCGATGGCATGCTGCGCGAGCTCGAAGCGATCATCGCGCAACTCGTGCCCTCGACGAAGACATGGCGCTACGTCGACACCGGCCCGCTCTCCGATCGCGCCCTCGCCGCGCAAGCCGGCCTCGGATGGATCGGCAAGAACGGCATGCTGATCAACGAAGAGCATGGATCGTACTTTTTCATCGGGACGTTGTTGACGTCGCTCGCGAACGACATGAATGCCGCGAGCGTGGCCGATCGCTGCGGCGCGTGCACGCGATGCATCGACGCCTGTCCGACGACCGCCATCCTGCCGGATCGCACCGTCGCGTCGGAGCACTGCATCAGCTATCTCACGATCGAGCATCGCGGCGCACTCGATCATCCGCTGCACGACAACGCCTTCGGCTGCGATATCTGCCAGGAAGTTTGTCCCTGGAACGAGCGTCCGGCGGAGCCGCATCCGCCGTTCCTAGCGCGCGACGAATATCGCGCCACGCCGGTGACCGATCTGCTGCGCTACGAGCAAGCGGATTTCTCGCGACTCTTTCGCAAGAGCGCGATCAAGCGCGCGAAGCTCGAGGGGATGAAGCGGAACGTGGCAGCGCTGTCCAGTGGAGGATAGGCGCCCCGCCTGTCCCCCCGCTGTCCAGTGGAGGATAGGCGCCCCCGCCTGTCCCCCCCGCGGATCAATTCATGTGCAGCGCGAACGCGCGCCCAACGATCGTCGGATCGATCGATCGGTCGAGATACTCCCACACCGCGAGCGCGTCGGGATGATCGGCAATCGGCGGCGCGATCGTGCGCGTGGCCGGATCGGCGATGCTGATGCGCGCGCGCCGATACCAGTGGAACGCCTCTTCGGGATTGAGGCGCAGCTCCTCGCGGACGCCTTGAATCAGCAGGTACTGCTCCGCGGGAATGCCTGACGTCTCGACGTCGGCAACCGAGTGCGCGAACTGCCGCGCGCGGGCGCGAATGATCTTCAGCTTGAGTCGCAGCGACTTCGTGTCGAGCGTGGCGCGATTCTGTTCGCACAGCGTTCCGATGGCGAGCCGTATCAGCTCGGGCTTGTCGCTGATCGCCAGACCGGCGCGATAGCGTTTGCCGCCTCCGCTGATCGACTTCACCGCCGTCCACACCACGCGCGCCGGCACCGAGACCCGCAGTTCCGTCAGCGGCACCTGAAACACGAACGTCGCCGTCTGCGCCTGCAGCTCCTCGGCGGTGTCGATGCGCGCGCCGCGCGCGGAGAGATCTTCGATGAGCACCGTGCGGTCGCCGTAGCGTCCTTCGAGCGACGGCACGACGTAGAAGCGATCGGTGGATCGCAGCTCTTCGATGCGATTCGATCGATTCGACGAGTGGAGCTGCGCGAGCAGCGAGCTCACGAGCTCGGGCGCGGCGTAGGTGCGGACGCCGGAGACGAATCGGCCTTGCGTCGAGGCGTCGGCTTGCGTCCATACCACCACCGCTTCGAGCGAAAACGGCGACGGCCGTCCGTCGACCGGGAGCCGCAAAATGGATTTGTTCCCGGTTTCCAGCGGTACGTCATGCCGGAAGCGCGCCCCTTTTGCCGAGATGTCGCACACCGCCACGCTGGACGCGCCGAATTGCGCTGCCAGCGGAGGGGCGAGGAGAAAACGTTCGGCCGTGCGAAGGTTGCGGGCTGCAGCTTCGAACATGATTGGTGTGTGGGACAGCTTACCAACTCTTCGTCGCGCTTGCCTTGTGATGTGGCTCACGCAAAATGGATTTCATGTTTGACTTCGTCACCTTCGATTGCTACGGAACGTTGATCGATTGGGAGAACGGAATCGCGAACGCGTTCGATGAAGCGATGCGGCGCGACGGCATCCGCATCTCGCGCGACGACGTCCTCCGCGCATACGCCGCGATCGAGCCGCTCGTCGAGCAGGCGCGCTATCGCAGCTATCGCGACGTTCTCACCGAGACGGCCATGCGCGTCGCGAACATGTACGGATGGCCGCTCGCCTACGCGCGCGCCGAGTTCCTCGCCGAGTCGTTGCCGCATTGGAAGGCGTTCGACGATACGAACGCCGCGCTCGAGCGGATGCGCGACGCCGGCATCAAGCTCGGCATCCTCACGAATTGCGACGACGATCTGAACGCCGCCACGCGCCGCAATCACTTCACCGTCGAATTCGACCTGGTCATCACCGCGCAACAAGTGCGCGCGTACAAACCGGCCCCCGCGCATTTCGACGCCGCGCGCAAGCGCATCGGCAACGCGCACTGGCTGCACGCCGCGCAAAGCAATTTCCACGACATCGTGCCGTGCAATCTCTTCAACATCCCGAACGCGTGGATCAATCGCAAAAAAGAAACGCCGCTTGCGGGCGGCGTTCCGACGTACGAATTCGAGGATGTGCGCGGACTGGCCGATTTCCTGACGCGTTAAACGCGTTCAACAATCATCGCCGCCGCCTCCCCGCCCCCGATGCAAATGGCGGCGAGGCCGCGCTTCTGGCCGCGTTCTTCGAGCGCGTGCAACAGCGTCACGAGAATGCGCGCGCCGCTGGCGCCGATCGGATGTCCGATTGCTACCGCGCCGCCGTGCACGTTGAGCTTGTCGTGCGGGATCTTCGCGTCCTTCATCGCCGCGAGCGCGACGGCGGCGAACGCTTCGTTCACTTCGAACAGATCGATGTCGTCGACCGTCATGTTCGCGCGGCGCAGCACGATGTCGATCGCCTTGGCCGGCGCCGTCGTGAACCACTCCGGCTCCTGCGCGGCAGTCGACTGCGCGATGATGCGCGCGATCGGCGTCAGGTTGTTTTTCTCCGCGTACTCAGCCGACGTCACCACGAGCGCCGCAGCGCCGTCGTTGATCTTCGACGAGTTTGCCGCAGTGACGCTGCCGCCGTCCTTCTGGAACGCAGGCTTGAGCGACCCCATCTTCTCGAGCGGCGCGGCGAAAGGCTCTTCGTCGTCGACGACGACCGACTTTCCTTTTTTTCCTTCGATCTCGACGACGGCAATCTCCTTCTTGAACTTGCCGGTCTTGATCGCATCCTGCGCGCGCTTGTACGACTCGAGCGCGAACGCGTCCTGCTCCTCGCGCGTGAAGTGGTAATCCTTCACGCACGTCTCCGCGCAGTTGCCCATGTGCTTGTCGCCGTACGGATCCCACAGGCCGTCGTGGATCATGACGTCGACCATCTTGCCGGGCCCCATGCGATAGCCGGTGCGCGCCTGAGTCAGCGCGTACGGCGCGTTCGACATCGATTCCATCCCGCCCGCGACGGCAATCTCATATTCGCCGCAGCGAATGTCATTCGCGGCGTACATCACCGCCTTCATCCCCGATCCGCAAACCTTGTTGATGGTGACGGCACCCGCCTCGACGGGAATGCCGGCGCCGATTCCTGCCTGCCGCGCCGGCGCTTGTCCGACTGCGGCCTGCAGCACGTTGCCCATGATCACCTGCTGGATCTGATCGGGAGTGACGCGCGAAGTCTCGAGCGCGCACTTGATGGCGATCGAGCCGAGCTTCGGCGCCGGGAGCGATGCGAGTGTGCCGAGGAATGAACCGATCGGCGTGCGTGCGCCGCCGAGAATGACGATTTCTTTCATTGAGATCTCCTGAACTTCATCGCTCGCGTTTTTATCACGTGACTCAGCTCACGACCAGTGATCCCGCCGCGACCTAAGTTCCGTAGCAACGTCCGAAAGGAAAGCATGCAATGCGCCGTTCCGCATTCCTGGCGACAGCTCTGGCCCTGGCGTTCTCGTTGAGCGCGTCCGCGCAAACCTACGACGACGCCGTGGCCGCGCTGGCCGCCAAATCGCCCTTCATCTTCCTCGGCACCGCCGGCGCCGGCACGCCATTCACGTCGACGTGATCTTCCGCGGTGCCGACACGATCGGCCCCTTCACGAATCAGGACGTTCTCATCCTCCGTCCGCCGGGCGCGCAGGCTCGACACGCCATCTTCTTCGTCACGCCGGTCAATTACGGCAAGCTGATGACCGCGCGCGAAGACGGCGAGCTCGCGCCTCCGGAGAGCCTGAGGACGTTCAGCGATGCACTCGCGCGCGCCGATCAGGCCGCGAGCGATCGCAAGCTCCGCGGCCTTCTCGCCAGCGCTGAGACAGTCGTCGTTGCGCGCGTCGCGAAAACCGTCGACCTTACGGCGGATTGGCGCGCGTCGGAGCACGATCCGCGCTGGTCGCTGGCCGCGATCGAGGTCGTGCGCATCCTGAAGGCGGAGACTCGCACGAGCCACGTCGTCTTCGCTGGCAGCGACGACGTCCGCTGGTTTCGCTCGCCGAAGCTGCATCCGGGCGACGAAGGCATCTTCCTCCTCCGTCACGACAACGGGAACCTGCTTCGAAACGCAACGACACCGAGCACCACCGGCTACATCCTCATCGATCCCGCCGACTTTCGTCCGCTGAGTGAAGAGCAGCGGATCGTCACGCTCCTGCATTGAGAACCGAACATGAAGCACAGAAACGCATTCGCTCTCCTCGCATGCATCCTCTGCGGCAACGTCGCGGCGCAGATCACTGTCGTAAACATGATCCCGGCGGCGCACAGTCCCGAAACGAGTCAGGACTCCGAGCCGGGACTCACCGTCAATCCGGCCAATCCGCTGCAGATCGCGGCCTCCGCGTTCACGTTTGACAACAACACCGGCGGCCCGATGATGGGCAACGCCGCACCGACGTTCTACTCGACCGACGGCGGCACGACGTGGGACATGGCTCTGAACATTCCCAGCACGGCGGGAGCGTTGGTTCCGACCGGCGACATCAGCCTGCACTTCTCCGCGACACCGAGCGGAACGACGTCGATGCTCTACGCCGGAATCCTCCACAGTCCCGAAAACGACATGTGGACGTTGCGCTGTCCTGACTACCGCGAGGACATGCTCATGACGCAGATCGACACGCGCACGGACCACGTCGATCAGCCGCACGTCACCGCGATGACGTCGCTGCACGGCGACACCGGCAAAGATCACCTCTACGTCGGCTTCAACAATGGGACGGACCACGTATCACCCGACGGGCACACGGCTTCGATCGTCTGGACGCTCGACGGCGTCAATGCGTCGCTCGGCTCGATGACGCTGACGCCGATCGAGGCGCGCGACACCGGTCCTCCCGATCAGGACGGCTTCTCCACCGTCGTCGCCGCACATCCCGATGGAACCGTCTACTCCGTCTTCTACGGCTGGCGCAATTACGGTCCTGGAGGAATTCTCTTCTTCCATGCGCTGACGGACATCGTCGTCGTTCGCGATGACAAGAACGGCAACGACAACTTCACCGACCTGAAGTCCAACGGCGTGGCCGGCGTACAGGTCGTCACCGATCAACTCGTGCAGTGGTTGGGAAACTTCGCCACCAATCGTTTCAGCTCGAGCAACACGGCCGTCGCCGTCGATCCGAACAACAGCAGCCGCGTGTACATCGCCTGGGGCGACCAGCCGCCGAATACGGACACGGAGACGCTGCACATTCGCGTGTCGACGAATCGCGGCGTGTCGTGGAGCCCCGATCTGCTCACGATCCCCGACGCGATCAACCCAGCGCTCGCCGTCAACAGTCACGGCAAGATCGCGCTCGTGTATCAGCAGCTCGTCAACAACTCCCAATGGTGGACGATCTTTCGCCGCACGAACAACGCCGCCGGAACGACGTTCGACGCCGGCGTCGTGCTGTCGAAGCAGGACATGGGCAATCCGGCGCCGGTCCGTCAGCCATACCTCGGCGACTACTTGCAGCTTCGCGCGTACGGCCGCGACTTCTACGGCATCTTCTCCGCGTCGAACTATCCCGACAAGAACGACTTTCCGGAAAACGTGCAGTACCAGCGCTACGCCGACTTCGCCACGCACACGCTCTACGCCGATCCGATGAAGACGATGCCGGTGGCGGTGTCGATCGATCCGTTCTTCTTCCACTCGGTCGAGCTTGCCCCGAGCGACGACTACTACGTTCGCGATTGGACGGACAGTGCGTCGAGCGGCGACGACGGCGCGGAGCCGTCGACGCACGGAAAGTTCTTCAAGACGAGCGACGTCTGGAATCGCCGCGGCACGCTCACCGGCGAGCCGTTCGCGGACGATCAGCCGGCGAGCGAAGACGCCGGCAACGGCATGGACATCATCGGCGACAACTGGGCGTTCGCGCGCGTGCGCCGCAACGCGTCCGCCGACGCCGGCAGCGTCACCGCGCACTTCGTCGTGTCGCCGTTCGGCACCGGAAGCAACTACGCCGACGACTCGACGACGCCCGGCCTCGACATGAGCGCGCCCGATCCTCCGGCGCTCGACTTCGCCGCGGGCGAGCTCGGACCGAAGATCACCGAGGCGTATCACTGGCATCTCGATCCGATCGCGTCGACGCATTTGTGCCTCGGCGTGCAGATCGACTCCGCGCTCGATCATTCGCTCGATCCGCCACTCGTCGGTCACGCGCCCGGTTGGGGCAGCGGCACCGATCTGATGGTCCTCAACGACAACAACAAAGCGCAGCGCAACCTCGGCCTGTCGACGACTCCCGCGCGCGGCGTCGGCTTCATCAAAGTCGGCGGATGGGCGCTCATTCACAACGCCGCGACGTTCACGCGCGACATGACGCTCGAAGTCGATCTCGGACGCTTCGGCGAACGCGCCCAAATCAAAGTCATCGGCGGCGAAGTGCGCGGCAACACGATCGTGCTGCCGAGGATGCGTCCCGGCGAGAATCGATGGATGGAGATCCTGCTGCCGGCCGACGCGATGAGCGAAGGATCATGGGATGCTGCGGACGTCATCGAGCTGAAGAACGATCAGCCGGTGAGCGGATTCGCGATCGGCGTTCGCGCAGGATCGATGGATCAAGTGGTGCGCGACACGCTGTTGAACGCGTCGTCGTCGTTCAATCGCATCGGCACGCTGTACGGCAGCAAGGCAGCCGCGAGAGTCGCCGACGATTTCCGAAGCTCGGATCAGAGAGACTTCGTCACGCTCGTGACGTCGGACATCGATCCAATCGCGCAGGTGCTCGACGATCTCGGGAGTAACGATCCGTTCGACACCCAGCAACTCCTCGATGACGTGCGCAGGGCGACGCGAGGAGGCGACGCCGGCGCGGTGGCAATGACGCTCACCACGCTCGCCAACGCACTCGACTCGCGAACGACGATGATCGAGCTCGCGAAAGGCAATCGCGCCGACATCCCGCAGACCGTCCGCTGGGAAAACGATCTCCTCGCCGATGCGCGGTTCGCGCGACTGGAATGCGTGGCGCCGCTGCTCGCGGACGGACGCGCGTTCGAAGCACGCAATGCGACTTGGCGCGACTATCCGGCGTTCATCTCACGCGCCACGGGCTGTCTCACCGAGGCGGCGAGAGTTGCAGGCGCCGACATTCAAGCCGCGGTCGAAGAGATCAGAACGTTCCCGAACGACGCGACGCGTCTTCAACACGCGCACGCGTCGATTCTCAATGCAATGACACCCTGAGTTTTCGAATCTCATTCGCAACGAAGTCGGGATCGTCGAGCTGCACCGAGTGCGACGTCGGTGCCTCGACGATCCTTCCGTTCTTCGATCGCGACGCGATCTCTTCGTGCTCCGCGCGCCACCGCGCGGTGTAGCGAGAGAAGACTTCGTCGGTCCAGTCGGGAGGCTTCTGCGACTTCGTTGCGGTGATGACGACGAGCGGGACGCCGATGCGCCGCTGCTCCGGCGTCATCGTCACTTCGAGATCCGGCAGCGCGCCTTCGGCGAATCGCGCCTCCCACCAGTTGCGCGAGGCCGACGCGGCGATCAATCGCGCGCGCAAGTCGGCGGGCAACTTCGATGGAAACGACTGCTGCGGCCACTTGTTCGTCGCGCGCCACTCCTCCATCTCCTTGGTTCGCTTCGCGCGATACTTCGCCGCCACGTCTCGATACTCCATGAAGGGTGGAAACGACGCTTCGTTGTTCGCCGGATCGATGGCGATGATCGCCGCGACGTCGTTTGGATACTTCCAGTAGTAACGCTGCACGAACGCGCCGCCGAGGGAGTGTCCGACGAGAATGAACGGCGGCTTCTCGCCGGCCGCTGCGAGCAAGGCGTGCAGATCGTCGACGTAGCCGCTCACGCTGCGCGACGGCGTCGGATCACTCCATCCGAATCCGGCGCGATCGTATGAGCACGTACGCACCTCGTCGCGCAATTTCTGCTGCACGAGCCACCATGGGTAAAAACCTTCGGCGGCGCCGGACTCCATCACGACGGTCGGCGCGCCGGTTCCGATGCAGACGATGTGGAGCTTTCGACCGCCGATGTCGACGAGACGGCCGATCGGCTGCGCCGAAATGCAAAATGCAAAATGCAGAATGCAAAATTGAACGACGAGGCGCAGTAGTTTTTGCATTTTGCATTTTGCATTTTGCATTCCGATAGAATCCCTCTGCCTCATCAACCTCACAGGAGTCATCACCATGCCCGTAGCCCCCATCACTGATCGTCGTCTCGTCGTGCAGCCCGGCGAGGTGCACAGCGTCCTTTCGCGACACATGCTCGCGGACGGATATGAAATCGTCATGGACCTGCGCAAGTCGAAAGGCTCATGGGTCTTCGACGCGCGACGCGGCCGCAACGTTCTCGACTTCTTTACGAATTTCGCCTCCTGTCCGATTGGTTACAACCATCCGCGGCTCGACAATCCCGAGTTCCGCGAGAAGCTCGCCGAAGTCGCTCTCAACAAGCCGGCGAACTCCGACATCTACACGACCTACTTCGCCGAGTTCGTCGAGACGTTCTCGCGCGTCGCCGTCCCCCACCCTTACAACAAGCACCTCTTCTTCATCGAAGGCGGCGCCCTCGGCATCGAGAACGCCTTGAAGACCGCCTTCGACTGGAAAGTCCGCAAGAACTTCAAGAAGGGATACCGCGAAGAGAAAGGCTCGCAGATCATGCATCTGCGCGAGGCTTTTCACGGACGCACCGGCTACACGCTGTCGCTGACGAACACCGCCGATCCGCGCAAGACGCAGTACTTCCCGAAATTCGATTGGCCGCGCATCGACAATCCGAAGCTGCGCTTTCCGGTCGACGAAGACATCGAGGAGCGCGAGAAGGCCGCCATCGAGCAAGCGAAGCGATTCGTCATCGAGCGCAAGGACGACATCGCCGCGTTCATCATGGAGCCGATCCAGGGTGAAGGCGGCGACAACCATTTCCGCCCCGAGTTCTTCCGCGCCATGCGGCAGCTCTGCGACGAGAACGACATGCTGCTGATCTTCGACGAAGTGCAGTCGGGCGTCGGCATCACCGGAAAAATGTGGTCGTTCCAACATTACGGCGTCGAGCCCGATCTCTTCTGCTTCGGAAAGAAGACGCAGGTATGCGGCTTCGCGTCGAACGATCGGGTCTTCGACATCGACGAGAACGTCTTCACCGTCTCGTCGCGCATCAACTCGACGTGGGGCGGCAATCTCACCGACATGGTGCGCTCGCAGCGCCACTTCGATGTGATCGACGAAGAGGATCTCGTCGGCAACGCCGCGAAGGTCGGCGCGTACTTCGTCGGCGAGCTGGAGCGATTCGCGCGTGATTTCCCGACGCTCGTGTCGAACGTGCGCGGACGCGGACTGATGGCCGCCTTCGATCTGCCGAGCGGCGACGTCCGCGACGCGGCGCTCAACAAGTTCATGGATCACGATGTGATGGTGCTCTCGTCCGGACACCAGTCGGCGCGCTTCCGTCCGCCTCTGAATCTGTCGATGGATGAAGCGGCCGAAGGCATCCGGCGGATGGAGGCTGCGCTCAAAGAGCTCGGCGCGTGATCCTCGCGGCCGCGCTGCTGCTCCACAACATCACCGTCATCGACGGCACGGGCGCGCCGCCCGCGCCGCATCGCGACGTGTTGATTCGCAACGAGCGGATCGTCCGGATCGCGAAGCACGTCGACGCGCATGACGCGCGTGTCCTCGATTGCACCGGCAAGTTCCTCATCCCCGGCCTCATCGACATGCACGCGCACCTCCTTGCGCATCCGTGGGATGAGAAAGGCAATCTGCGTCCGCGCTGGAAACGCGAAGAAGTCTTCGAGCTCCTGCAGTCGCTCCTGCGTTACGGAGTGACGACGGTTCGCGATCCCGGATCCGAGACCGAAGCCGCGGTCAAGCTGCGCGACATGCATCCACCCGGTCCGCGCATCTTCACCGCAGGCCGCATCATCAACGCCAGCGACTTCGATCCCGAGCCGTTCGCGCCGGTGCACAACGCGGACGAAGTGCGTCGCGAGATCGACTGGCAGGCGCGCGCCGGCGTCGACGTCATCAAGATCTACGCGAGCATGCCTCCCGATCTCGTGAAAGTGACGATCGAGGAAGCGCACAAGCATCACCTCCCGATCATCGGCCACCTGCAACGCACGACGTGGACCGAGGCCGCGAAGCTCGGCATCGACGGAGTCGAACATCCCGCTCCATGGTCGCCGGACGTTCACGATCTGTTCGGCCGCGTCACGTGGCTCGAGCATCTCGACGATGAGAAAGTCGACGAGATGATCCGCGCGCTCGTCGCGCATCACGTCGTCGTCGATCCGACGCTCATCGCCATCGCCACGAAGTTCGATCCATCGTGGAAGAAGAATCCCGACAATGCGCTCGCGCCGAAGGCGTACGCGAACGGATGGCCGTCCGGCGACTTCGTGCGCGACTGGACCGACGAACAGCACGCCGAAGCCGTGCGCGCGTGGCCGAAGCTGCTCGCGTTGACGAAGAAGATGTACGACGCCGGCGTGACGATGACGGTCGGCACCGACACGCCGACGCCGTGGATCGTTCCCGGCGTGAGTGTGCACGATGAGATGAGATTGCTGCGCGACGCTGGGATTCCGCCGCTGGCGATCATCAAGATGGCGACGTTCAACGCGGCGAAGGCGCTGCATCGCGAGCGCGAGTTTGGGAGCGTGCGCGAGGGGTTGATTGCGGATCTCGTCGTGCTTGACCGCGATCCGTTGGCCGACATTGCGAACACGCGATCAATTGCGATGGTGATTCAGGGCGGCCGTTAATCGCGGCGGGCCGACGAGGGCGTCCGGCCTTCCAGGTCGCGTTTGATGCGCGCCAGGAGGTCGACCGCGCCGCGCGCGTGCGGCGCGATCCAGCGGTCGTGGATCTGCTTGATCGGCAGCGGATTGATGTAGTTCCAGCGCAGGCGTCCTTCGCGCTTGACGATGATCAGTCCGGCGCGCTCGAGCACCGACAGGTGCTGCATCACCGTGCAGCGATCGAGCTTCCGGAACTTCGCGCAGAGATCGCCCGTCGTCATCGCCTCGGACTTCAACAGGTCGAGGATGCGGCGGCGCCGGCCGTCGGCCAGCGCTTTGAACACCCGCTCCTCCCCAGTTGACATGTTGTAATTTTATAACATATCTTCGCATCGAAGGAGACGATTCCCATGCAGCTCAAGTTCAAAGTGCAGGCGAAAATCCAGAAGCCGGTGGCCGAGGTGTTCGACGCGGTGTACAACCCGAAGAAGTTGTCGGCCTACTTCACGACCGGCGGCGCGAGCGCGCCGCTCGATCCGGGAACGACGGTGACATGGGACTTCGCCGATTTCCCCGGCGCCTTTCCGGTGCGCGTGAAGGAAGTCGTTCCCAATCGCCTGATCGCGTTCGAGTGGGACAAGCAACGCGTCGAGATGACGTTCGAAGCCCTCGGCGAGAACAACACGTTGCTCAGCATCAGCGAAGGCGAGTGGCCGGAGACCCAGAAGGGACTCGATCAGTCGTACGGCAACTGCCACGGCTGGACGCAGATGTCCTGCGCGCTCAAAGCGTACGTCGAGCACGGCATCAATCTGCGCGACGGGTTCTATTGATGACGCAGTAACAGTCCGGCTGCGCCGGCGGCGAGGATCACGATCGGCTCGGGCAGCTTCTTGAATCGCATCATCACGACGAACGCCACAGCGCAGATGACGATCGTCGTGACGTCGACGAGCGCGCGGCGGCCGAGGACGAATGCGGAGCCGGCGATGGCGCCGCATGCGGCGGCGGTGACGCCGTCGACGAAGGCGCGAATCGATCGATTGCCGGCGATGCGCGAGTAGTACGGCGCGGGAATGATCACGAAGAAGTAGCACGGCAGGAAGACGGCGAGCGCCGCGACGCTCGCGCCCGCGGGGCCGGCCACGAGGAAGCCGATGAACGCGACCGTGATCACGACCGGTCCCGGCGTGATCATCGCGACCGCAACGGCGTCGAGGAATTGCCGGTCGTTGAGCCAGTGAAATTGCTCGACGACGCCGCCGTACAAGAACGGGACGATGGCCAGTCCACTGCCGAAGACGAACGCCCCCGCCTTGCCGAAGAACCAGGCGATCTGCAGCAGGATCGTTGAGGCCGCGGTCGCGCGATGCATGGCGACGGCGCGCGCGGCGAGCACGATTGCGCCGCTGCCGACGATCAGCAGAATGATCTCGCGCTGCGTCGCTGCGGTGACGATGGCGTTGGCCGCGAAGAGAACCCACAGCAATACGTCGCGGCCGATCGTCATCTTCACGAGCTTGTACGCGCTGCGCGCGATGACGGCGACGACTGCCGCGCCGACGCCGTAAAACGCGCCGCTGATGAACGTGGAGATCGCTGCGAAGCGCACGTACAGCATCGCCAGCACGAGCGTCATCAGGAACGACGGCAGGATGAACGCGAAGCCGACCAGCGTCGCGCCGAGGATGCCGCCGCGCGCCCAGCCGAGGTAGATCGCGAGCTGCGCGGCGAGCGGACCAGGCGCGAGCTGCGCGAGCGCGAGGCCACGTTTGTATTCATCGAGCGTGAACCACTTGCGGTCGTCGACGAGATCGCGCTGCATCGCGCCGGCGAGAGCGATCGGTCCGCCGAAGCCGAGGGCACCGAGGCGGAGGAAATACAAGACGAGTTGCGCCTGCGGCGCGGCATGAGGCATGAGAGGCGAGGCATGAGTGGATTCGAGATCACTCATGCCTCATGCCTCATTGCTCATGCCCGCCATCAAGTGAATCACGCTTCGCGCGCAGCGTTCCCAATCATCGAGATGCAGGCTCTCGTCTTCCGAGTGCGCGTTGCATGGCGGATCTTCGACGCCGAGGAGAATGAGCGGCGTGCCGGGAAAGGCGTCGGCGAAGTTGCGGACGAACGAGATCGTGCCGCCGGCACCTTGCATCACCGGCTCGATGCCGTAGCCGCGCGCGAGCGCGCGCCGCGCGGCGTCGTACGCGGGACCCTTCGCGTCGGTGCGCCACCACGGAGCGGCGGCGACGACGCGCGCGCTCGTGTGCGCGCTGGTCAACTTTCGGACGATCGCGTCGCCCACCGCGCGCGAGTCCATGTTGGGGACCGTGCGGATGGAGATTCGCGCGCGAGCGGAGTCGAGGATCTGATTGAACGCTCCGGCGACGGGACGCGCTTCGAAGGCGATGATCGTGATCGCCGGACGCGTCCAAAGATGCTCGGGGATGCTGTCATTGACCAGCAGCTCGACGCCGTCGCGCAGTCCGGCGTCTTTGCGAATGCGATTCGCGTCGAAACGCAGCGACGCGAGATTGCGGCGCTCGTCGTCGTCGAGAACCGCGACGTCGGATTCATCGAGACGCAGCGATGCGAGCTGTGCGCAAAGAAGCTGCACGGCATCGGGAACGACGCCGGCACCGCGGCCGCTGTGGAGCGGGCGCTCGAGCGTGCGCACTTCGACGTCGACCTGACACATGCCGCGCAATCGATACGTGAGCGCGGGGATGCCGGTGTCGTAATTCGGCGAGTCGGCGAGGACGACGATGTCGGCTTCGAGCAGATCGCGATACTTCGCGAGGAACTTGTCGAGGTTCGGCGAACCGATTTCTTCCTCGCCTTCGATGAAGAACTTCACGTTGCACGGCGGATCGATCCACGATGCGACCGCGGCGATGAGCGCGACGACGCCCGCTTTGTCGTCCGACGCGCCGCGCGCGTAGAGGCGTCCGTCGCGCTCGATGGGGTCGAACGGATTGTGCGACCACCGCGCGCGATCGCCGACCGGCTGAACGTCATGGTGAGCGTAAAAGAGGATCGTCGGTCCTGCTGATTTCTTCTCTGCGTAAACGGCCGGATGCGCGTTCTCCGCTTCGAGAATCTGCACGCTCTGCAATCCGCAGCGACGCAATAGATCCGCGGTCGCTTCTGCCGATCGGCGCACGTTCGCAGGATCGGTGGCCGACACACCGGGCACGCGGCACAACTCGATCAGCTCGCGCTTGTACTCATCGCGCCGCGCATCGAAACGAGCGAGCGCGGCAAGCGTGCCGATCTCATTGACGTGTCCGCGATCGTGCTGCGCCATGCGCGCGGCGAGATCGCGAAGCGTGATGCGGCCGACGCCTTCGAGCGTTCCGCTCCCTTCGCCGTCGAGTCGCGAGAGCGTGTCGGCGCGAAGCGACGTGAAGTCGCGCAACGCAGCGCGCCAATCCTGCGCGTCGTAGTTGCGCTCCGCGGCGAGCTTCGCACCGTCGACGTCCGGCAGAAACGGATCGCGCTCGCTCTGCATCCGCCGCGCGCGCACGTTGAATCCTTCCGCTTCGATATCGCGGAGGTGGCAGATGTTCGCGGCGATCGAGAACTCCGCCCACTCCGGCTTCGCGTGCATCGCGGCGTCGTCGAGCGATTCGATCAACCGCGCGATCCGCTCCAGTGTCACGCGCAGAATCTCCGCGCCACGTCGACGAGCACGTCGCGGCAGGTGAGTACTTCGTCGATCTTCACGTACTCGTCGATGCCGTGTAGTCCCGCCCCGCCCGGACCGAAGACGACGCTCGCCATGCCGGCTTCGCCGAGGATGGCGGCATCGGTCCAGAAGGAGGCGGCCATCGTGGGACGTCCGATCAACTGCGGCAGCGCCGACTCTTTCGGCGTCAGATATGGCGAGCGCGTGAACATGAAGTTCGCGCTCGCTTTGAATTTCGGATCGCGTTGGCGGAGCTTGTCGAGAATCGACTCGATCTCGCTCAACGTGATGCGCGGCGGCTCGCCGGCGATGGTGCGGCGCTCGACATGCAGCGTGCAGCGGTCGGGATACGTCGACAGCTCGCGTCCGCCGCTGATGAGCGAGGCGTGAATCGATGCGCGGCCCAATAATTCGTGGATGGGCATATGCGCATCGAGTGATTCGAGCTCGTTGAGCACGCGGCCCATCATCACGATCGCATCGACGCCGTCATCGGGGCGGCTGCCGTGCGCGGCCACGCCTTCGGTCGCGATCTCCACCCACTCGAATCCCTTGTGGCCGATGGCGACGTTGAGATCGGTCGGCTCGCAGACGATCGCGGCGTCGCACTGCCAATCCTTGACGAGCGTTTCCGCGCCGATGCTCGAGTGCTCTTCGTCGGCAACGAGCGCGACGACGACGCGGCCCGCGCTCACGCCGCCGCTCTGCGCGAGGATCTTCGCCGCGCCGAGGATCGACGCGCAGCCGCCTTTCATGTCCTGTGTGCCGCGGCCGTACATGCGGCCGTCGCGCTCGACCGGCGCGAACGGCGCGGTCATTCCTTCGACGCCGACGGTGTCGCTGTGGCCGCACAGCATCAAGGACGGCCCGCGCTTCTTTGCTTCGATGACGCCGATGACGTTGGGTCGTCCCGGCGCGGCGTTTTGCGTGACGACGTCGATGCCTAGGTTTCGGAGAAAGTTCGCGACGTGATCGGCGATCGCTTGTTCGCCCGCGCCGCCCGGCACGAGCGACGGATTCACCGAATCGATGGCCACGAGATCGCGCAGCAGATCGATCGTTTCATCGCGCAAGGTTCACCTCCGTGCCGCGTTTCTGTTCGATGGCGCGGTCGTAGACGATCGAGGCGGCGGCGGTGTCCTGAAAGCCGCAGCCGGTGGAGTCGAAGATGAAGCGCTCGTCGCCGTTTGCGCGACCAGGTTTGCGGCCGGCAACGATCTCTCCGAGCTCGGCGTGGACGTCCTCGCGCGTCATGACGTTCGCGGCGATGGCGGCGCGCAAGTCGCCGATCTCGGCGCATTGCTCGGTGATGTCGGCGACGACTCTCGATTTCCGCATCAGCGATGGAGCGATCTCGGACTTGGACGGATTGTCTGCGCCGACTGCGGCGATGAAGCTCGCCGGCTCGTTCAGAAAGGGTTCTCTCGACGGAGTGCAAGTGATCACGACATCGGCAGCGTACGGTCCGCGCGATACGGGAATGCCGAGCTTCGCGCTCATCTCTTCCGCGTACGTTGCGGCGCGCGTGGCGTCGACGTCGTGCACGAACGCCCGCTCGATCGGCAGGACGCGCGTGATCGCTTCGAGTTGCACTCTCCCCTGTCGGCCTGCTCCGTAGATCATCGCCGTGCGCGACTCTTTGCGCGCCAGGTATTTCGCGGCCACCGCGGTCGCGGCCCCGGTGCGCAGCACCGTCAGCTCGATCGAGTCCATCACCGCGAGCACGCGTCCGCTGTTCGTGTCGAACAACAGCATCACGCCCTGGATGCTCGGCGTCTGTCCCGGAAAATTCGCGTTCGCTTTCGCGCCGAAGCGCCCATTCACGCTCGCGGTCTTGATGTGAAACGCGCCGCGCTCTTCATGGGCGCTGAGAATGCCGGGCGGATGCAGCCGTCCTTCGCCGTGCGCGCGGAACGCCTCTTCGACCGCGGCGATGCAGTCGTCGAGCGTCAGCAGCGCGGCCACTTCGGATCCCGTCAGAAGCAGCGTCATGCGCGGGAGTGAAGCACGCGCGCGGCGCACGGCGCTAGGAAATTCGAGTCAGTTTTGGATGCGAAACGCGCTGCGCCATTCGCGCGGCGTCATCCCGGTGGCGCGGTGGAACACGTTCGCGAAATGACTCTGATCGTAGAAGCCGGCGTCGAGCGCGATCTCCGACACGGCCCGATCGCTCGACGTCAGCTCCGTCTTCGCATTCTCGATGCGCACGCGGCGCAGGTACTCGCCCGGCGAGCAGCGCAGGTGCGCGCGGAACGCGCGGACGACACTCGAGGCCTGCACGTTCGCGGCGCCGGCGATCTCGCGCAGCGTGATGCGCTCGCCGGCGTGATCGTGGATGAAGTCGCGCGCGTGTGCGAGCCACGACGGCGGACGAACGCAGTGCACCGGCCGCGATGCCGCGCCGATCATCTCCAGCACGAGTCCCTCGACGACGATGTGCGACGCGTCGTCGTCGAAGGCCATCTCATCGCCGACGCGATGCGCGATCGGCGCGACGCGTGCGCGCGGCAGCACCGCCACTTCATCGAACAGCCGCCACTCCGCGTGATCGCGCGGGATGTGCACGACCACGCATGACGTGACGCGATCGCCGTATCGATTCGAGTGACCTTCGCCTTCCGGACGCGCCAGCACGTCGAACGTGCGACAGTCGATCGTCCGCCGCGCCACGTTCTCGCTGAACGTGCCGCGCGTCGCGAACATCAGCGCCGCCGCATCGTGATAGTGCCGCGGCAGCTCCGTCGCCGGCGCATACGTCGCCTCGTACAGCACGAAGCGCCCCGCGTCGTAGCGGCGGATGCGATCGCCGTGAGTCGTCGGCGAGAGGTACATCAGCGAAAGGATACGCCGATTGCTCCGATGGCGATGACGAGCGCCAGCAACATCCATGTGCCGAGTGCGGGAAGGGGCGCGGGCGGGATGGTCTGGTCGACGGTGAACTGCGTCGAGAACGTCGGATTGCTGGCGCCATCGACGATCGTCCAGTTGACCGTGTACGTGCCTGGCGGCAGATCGCTCACCGCCGCGGTTTGCGTGAAGCAAAACAGCGGCGGCGTGATCTGCAACGGCTGGATGTGAAAGCCGGTTTGCACCGTGATCGTGTTTCCGCTCCGCGACACGACCGGTCCCGACGTGATATTCCCGTCCGCGAAGACGCCGAACTGCAACTGGAGCAGCACCGGCGACGTGCCGTTCACCGTCGCCGTGACTGTTGGACTGGCGTTTCCCGTTGGACAAGAGACGTACGCTGCGCGCGCGGACATCGCGAGCGCAGCGAACAGACATGTGGCTGCGATTTTTCTTCGCACGCACTTGATACGGATCAATCGCCTGACTTGTCCTCCTCCACCACCGCCCCTTTCGCTTTCATCCACGCGGCGAGCTCCTCATGCTTTCCGCGAATCGCCTCGGCGAGCGGCGTGCTGCCGCTGTCGCTGCGCGAGTTCAACTCCGCGCCGTTCTGGACGAGAAGCTCGATCAGATCCTGTCTGCCTTGACCCGCCGCTTCGTGCAAGGGCGTGAATCCGTGCGCCTGCCGCACAAGCACGTCCGCGCCGTGCTCGATGAGAATCTTCGCCGTCGCATACTGGCCGGTGAGCACCGCCGTCTGCAGCGGCGTGTTGCGGAACTTCGATTTCGCGCGTGCATTCACGTCGGCGCCGCGCGCGATGAGCAGCTCCGTGTTCGGTACGTTGCCGGCGAACGCGGCGAGATGCAGCAGCGTCCATCCGAACGACGATCGCGTGTCGACGGGAGTCGTCTTCAACATCGCCTCGAGCTGCGCGCGCGTTCCGAGGGCAGCGGTGTCGAACAGATCGAGCTTCGGATGCCGCGCGAGCATCTCGTGCAGCATGTCGTTCGACTTGGGATCGACGAAATTCTCGCCGTCTTTGATGATGAACAGCGCCTGCTGAACGGCGGAAACCCCTTTCTCGGTGTGTGCGTTGACGAGCGACGGATCTTCGTCGAGCGCTTTGCGCACTGCGGCGAGGTCGCCGCTCCGCACGGTCTTGATGAACGTCGGTTGATCGACTGCAAAGAGAAGCGCGAGCGCGAGAATCATGTTCAGTCCTCCGCACATCAACCTACGCGCAGGAAGCGCATCGCACATGTGCCGCACGAGCGAGTGCGCCACCCATGACTTCCGGCCTATTCGCATGCATCGCGTGCCTATGCGATCCTCAAGCATGCGCGCCATGCGACTCGCGGCCCTCGGCGTCTGGCTGCTCGTTGGTCTGCCGGTCGTCGCCCAAGGCGCGGACACGTGGCAGCGACTGGCGCAGTGGGCGCTCGCGTACGTGCTGTTCCTCCTCTGCCTCGCCACCGATCGCCTCGCGCTCGCCGCGGCGTGCGTGATCGTGACGGTCCTTCTGCTCTGCGACGGATTCGAAGGCGCGCTGATGGTGCTGATCGCAATGCGACTGGCATCGCGCGAGACGGTACGCACCGGCGTCGTCTGGATCATCATCCAAACGCTTCTACTCGGCATCGCCATCACGATCCACTGGTCGCTGCGGCCGGCGCTCATGCTCGCTTCGCCCTACCTCGGATTTCAACTCCTCGCCTTCTTCACCGTTCGCTTTCACGAGATCGCCGCCGATCGCAGCCGCATCGCCGAACGACTCCGCATCGCGCAGGAGCTGCACGACGCGCTCGGACATCAGCTCACCGCGCTCACGCTCAATCTCGAAGCCGCGCTGCAGCGCACCGGCGGCGACGCGAAGGGCGACGTGCAGAAAGCGCAGATGGTGGCGCGACAACTTCTCGCCGACGTCCGCTCGATCGTGGCCGAGGAGAGCGACGTTGTGGATGTGATGCGCGAGATCGAGGCGATGGCCGCGCGCGTGCCGTATCCGCGCGTCCATCTCGAGCTGCACGATGTGCGCATCGAAGATCCGGAGCGCGCGCGCATCGTGCTGCGATGCGTGCAGGAGATCGTGACGAATGCGGCGCGGCATTCGGGGGCGGAGAATTTGTGGATCACGATCGAGCGCGCCGGAAAAGAATTCCGCATCCGCGCGCACGACGACGGACACGGGAGCGTCGGATCGCAGGACGGATTGGGACTGCGCGGCATGCGCGCGCGGCTCGAGAACGCCGGCGGCGAGCTGCGCATCGAGACCGGACCGGGCAGCGGCTTCGACGTGATCGCGGTGCTGCCGTCGTGATCCGCGTTTTTGTCGCCGACGATCAACTGCTCGTCCGCCAAGGCATCCGCACGTTGCTCGAGCTCGATCCAGCCATCGAAATTTGCGGCGAAGCCGGCGACGGCGAGGAGACGCTCGAGCGCGTTCCCGAAGCGCATCCCGACGTGTTGCTCCTCGACGTCCGCATGCCGAAGCGCAACGGCATCGAAGTGCTGCGCGCGTTAGGCGCGATCAACACGCTGCCGCCAACGTTGATCCTGACGACGTTCGACGACAGCGCCACGGTGCTCGAAGGCATCCGCGCCGGCGCGCGCGGTTTTTTGCTGAAGGACGTTTCGTACGATCAGTTGATGAGCGCCATCCGCGCGATTGCGTCGGGCGAAACGGTGTTCCAACCTGCCGTGACGGAGCGCCTGCTGCGCGCGACGCCGCGATCGATCATGCTCGCGCCGTCCGAGCGGCTCACCGACCGCGAGCTAGAGGTTGTGCGTCTCATGTCGGGCGGCTACAGCAACAAGGAGATCGCGCACGCGCTCGGAACGGCGGAAGGGACGATCAAGAATCACGTGTCGAACATCTTGTCGAAGTTCGGCGTGCGCGATCGGACGCGCGCGGTGTTGAAAGCGCTCGAAGCGGGATTGCTGTAGGGACAAGCTGTCATCCCGAGCGGGTTCATTCCTTTGGGGCGAGCTAGATAAAAGAAACGATTAGGCTAGAGGTGCATGGTCGTGAGTGACCGTCTGACGGTTGGTGCTTCGAGCCCGTAACCGAGGCTGGTCCTGGGGCATCTAGGAATCCGCCGCGAGCTTCTGATGCGCCACCGCTCATCCATTCTTCATCCGGGCAACTCGCTGTTCTGCTCTGGAGGGTTTCCACTGACCTGGCTGCATCAGCACGCTCGGCTCACCGTGGCGCTCACGTCACGCACCTTCGCCTCTGGTACACGCGTGACGAGAAGTCACCTTCGCTCGTCCGCGGCGATCACTTCTTCGACGAGAACCTCAAAGTCGCTGATTGAGAGATCCTGCTGATAAATCACGAGATTCGTCCCGTTGACACGGCGGGCGGAAGGTACCAGTAGTCCATCATGCCCGAGCCAGTTGGCAGCGTTACCGATCAACCGACATGGCGAATGGTCGTCGCCTTGCAGAATGGTAGGGGTGATTCCAAGACGGTCGAGAATACCGGGAGCCGTCAAATCGAGAACGGTTTTCAAGGAAACGCGGATCGTGTAGAGCACCCGTTTTGCCTTAGGCCGCAAGGGGTGAGCAGCGAGGTAATACTCGGCCTCTGCCAGCGCAGTTTCTCGCTCACAGCTCGCATAGATCGCCTCGAGCGGCGGCTCGTTCCACCGCGCTCCCGTCGTATTGCCGCGTGCCGGCCGATGGGCACCGAACATGTGACGATAGACGGTCCCCTCCCACGCGGACACAGCTGCTGTTTGCAGAATGTCCAGTATTGCCGGCGGGTAGATCATCGTCAGATATACGCACCCGAACGAAGTTGATCGAGTAGCGCAAAGACGTCCTGTGTTTTTCCGGCTTGAATGCGAGCGGCTGCAGTCTCTCCTCCGAGCAGCCTGTGAGGACTGAACAGCCAGAGCTTCGCTTCTTCGGGAGAGTAAAACTCCGCGAGCTCGGTCAGGAAGAATTCAAGTTCCAAGAGTCGCTGCAATCGCTCGCGTTGTGGATCGATTCTGCCGGTACTCCAACGAGATACAGTTTCGGGAGTTGTGTCCATCAACTGCGCGACGTCGCGGCCGGTGATGCCTCCGAGTTCTTTGATTTTTTCGAGGCGTTCTGCAAGTGCTGAAGCCATGATACTCACCCCTTTCCTTTGTTTTTCATGACTAAGCGCCGCGGCGAATCTGGATTCGTTTGCCCTCCGGTACAGCGGAGAAGGTCGTAGGCTGCTCATTTTCGAGAATGGCCCCGAGAACTCGGCGCAGCGTGTCGAGACGCTCGCGCGTGGACTCGAGTTGAGGCTCGGCTTTGACGGCTTTCGACATCCTGTCCGTGGCTGGGCGAAGAATTTCCTCCATGTATCGCGAGGCACGTAAGGATTGCGGTAAATCGCTGAGGCGTTTGATCTCGCCTGTGCGGCGGCGAAGGAAATGCCTTTTCGGGTTGACGAGAGTATCGTCGGAGCCCCGCGGGCAGCAATCGTCTTCCTTGCAAGCGTAGTAGCTACGAATCGTGCGGTTCTCGAAGAATGCTCTCGCCTGCTTTTTGGACAGGAAGATCTGGAGTTCCGGAATGTAGATACGCGCCTGTGGCGTGAACGCTTTCCCGCCCTCGCGCAGCGAGAGCAATCCGTTCGCGTCGAAGTGCTCACCGATCGTGACGCCGCTTTCGATCGCACCAACCGCGCCGAACGCGAGCAGCGCTAGGCCGGTCGTGCCGGATTTCTCCGCGACCAGTGGCAATGCTGTGGGGTGGAGATCGGCGCAGGCGCGAATGTATTTGCGAACGACGTTGCCACTGCTCCGCGTGCCGAAGGGCTGAACGCGCAACCAGATCGCATCAACTGGCAGGGCCCCGAGCGCGGCGTGGAGCTGATCGCGTTGACGCTTATCGAAGAAGACCTCGCCTTTGATCGCGAGCGGATAGTAGATCGGCACTTTGTCCATTCCGGCTTCATTGAGCGCTTCGCGAAACGCGACGGCCAAATCGCGGTCGATGCCGAACCACGGATCCGCGAATCCTTCGGCAAGGTAGTGCGTGGGAGCGAGGATGCTCGAGAAGCGTCGAGGCGCGGCCCACTCGACGATCCGTTTCACGCAATCGCGGCCCGCGGTGCCGGTCAGCGAAGCACAGTCGTGAGCCTGCTTACCTGCCCAAGGCAATGCGCGGCGCGCCCCGACAAAACCGCCGATGAGCGCAAGTTCCATGGCGCGCGGATCGAGAATGGACTCCATGCCGCGTTCGCGGACTTCATCGCGCAGTTCTCCATGGATGGAATCGAGAGTCGGATCGAACACGACTCCATCGAGGCCTGCGGGCGTCCCACCCGCGAGGAAGGCAAGTAGTGCCTTGTGATCGACTTGGTTCGGCCGAAGATACGTGCCTAGTTGCGGAGGAACTGCATGAATTAGACGGGGCGTGAGAAGCGCATCCATCGGGAATCCTTTCGCCTGTTCATCATCAACATTGACGTTGACATTGACATTATCCATGACGTAAAGCATGACGTCAAGCGGCCCGAAGTGATCGGATCGCACCGAGGACCGCAGACCAATTTCAAGGGAGATCAGATGTCACATCGGCAAGCGCCATCCTTCCCACGACGATCCGAGCATGAGCGGGCGAGCGCGAACGCACCGACGAAGGAACGCTGCAGCGGATCCGCGGAACCAAGTAGCGCTGCCAAGCGACGCGTGATTTGAGAGCGTGCAAAAGGTCGAGCACGTCGCCGACCCGCGACGATCATGTCTCGCGTCGGCAAAGGAAACGTCGCGGAGTTCGCGCTCGGGTGACATCTAAATCCAGCGCCGCTCGCCGCGCTTCAGCTTCTCGATCGCCTGCGCCAGTCGCCGCAGCCGCGTCTCTTCCTGTTTCGCTTCGCCGATCCAGCGGATGTACAGGAGTTGCTCGCCGCGCGGCAGCGCTTGAAGCGCTTTCCAGGCGTCGCGATCTTTTTTCAACTCACGCTCGTACTTCGCGGGCAGCTTCTCGATGCGTTTCTTCGGCGGCGTCCAGTCGATGACGGCGAGTCCGGCGTCCGTCATCTTCCCGTCGGCAATCAACTGCTTCGCGTAGCGTTGATTGAGCGCCGACCACTTGCTCCCCTTCTTGCGCGGCGTGAAGCGCTGCACGTACGTGTGCTCGTTCTCACGCTTGACGGTCGTGTCGATCCAGCCGAAGCAGATCGCTTCCTGCACTGCTTCGGCCCACGTCAACGCGCGCTTGCCGGTGTGCTGTTTGTCGTAGCGCACCCACACGTCGCGTT
>Ga0075425_100000985_pt1 | contig 27357 bp, 23 predicted proteins | sample SoiMethybrSBSTD4_FD_75300 | JGI IMG/M metagenome (GOLD analysis project Ga0075425, IMG submission 75300) | Bulk soil microbial communities from a Populus tree surrounding site in Tennessee, USA - Soil MetaG P. TD hybrid SBSTD4 | ecosystem: Environmental > Terrestrial > Soil > Tree plantation...
GAGAGCGGCTCCAACGTCACCGACCAGGCCGGCGTCTACCACTGGCTGGCCAAGTACTCCGGTGACGGCAACAACGACCCGGCCGCGAGCACCTGCGCGAGCGAGGCCGTCGATATCAGCCCCAACACCACGTCGCTGACGACCAAGGCGGGCGGCCCGTTCCGGCTCGGGGAGGGCGGCACGGTTGACCTGACCGATACGGCGACGCTCTCAGGCGGCACCGCCGGCGCCACCGGCACGATCACGTTCACGCTGTACGGGCCGGATCCGACGCCGAACTCGAATTCGAACGACGACTGCACCGAGGGCAACGTGGTCGGCACGGCATCGGCAAAGGTCGACAGTGGCGCCGACGGCCAGGACTACACCTCCTCGCCGGCGATCACCGTCCACGAGCCTGGCCTCTACCACTGGGTCGCAGGCTACGACGGCGACAACAACAACAAGGGGGCCGCCAGCCTGTGCGGCGACGAGGGCGAGAACCCGCTGGTGATTGCGCCGCACATCACCGTGATCAAGTCGGCGCTTGACGGCACCGATGAGCAGGTGATTCGAAGCGGCGACACGGCCACCTGGAAGATCGAGGTGATCAACGACGGCAGCTCGACGCTGACCGACGTGCACGTCACCGACGCCCAGGCGCCGGGTTGCGCACGCACCAGCGCCGACATCCCGGGGCTCGCCTCGATGCCGCCGGCGCCGGCGCAGGGCTCCGACATCACCTACACCTGCTCGCGCGACAACAACACGGACAGCTTCACGAACGTGGCTGTCGCGACCGGGACGCCCGAGGTCGGAGGCGACGTCAGCTCGCAGGACTCGTCGCACGTGACCGTGATCCACCCGGCGATCACCGTCTCGAAGACGCCGCACACCCAGACGGTCGCCTTCGCGGGCACGGTCACCTTCACGATCGGCGTCAAGAACACCGGCGACTCGGTGCTGACCGACGTGCATGTGACCGACGCCCAGGCGCCAGGCTGCGCCCGCACCAAGGCGGACATCCCGCAGCTGGCCTCGATGGCCCCGGGTGACGAGCTCAGCTACAGCTGCACGGTCGCGAACGTGATGGCCAACTTCACGAACGTGGCCACCGCGATCGGAACGCCGCAGGTGGGCCCGGACGTCTCCTCGACCGACTCGGCCTCGGTCACGGTCGGCCCGCCGCCGCCGCCGGTCACGCACCCGGCGATCTCGATCGTCAAGAACCCGAAGTCGCAGACGGTCACGAGCGGTGGCACTGCGACCTTCACGATCACGGTCACCAACACCGGCGACGTCGCCCTCACCAACGTGACGGTCAGTGACGTGCTCTCGCCGAACTGCAACCGCACGATCGGGACGCTCAACCCCGGTCAGTCGGTCAGCTACACCTGCACGAAGGCGAACGTGACGGCGAGCTTCAACAACGTCGCTGTCGCGACCGGCACGGCCGGCGACAAGACGGTCACCGCGCAGGACACGGCGCCCGTGACGGCCAAGAAGCCGTTCGTGCCCAAGAAGGTCGTCCCGAAGGTCGTCTCGCACAAGAAGCCGAAGGCGACCGGCTAGATAAAGCAACGCAAGGCAATCGTGCGATGGGGCGGCCCTTTGGCCGCCCCATCTGTTGGTGGCAAATCGCGAGCTCCCGGTTAGCGGGTCGAGGCACACGGGGAAGAAGCAGGCTGCGGTCGGCGTTTCCGTCCAGCGACTACCCCAGGAGGTCAGATGCCTCAACTCACAGAGAAACAACGCGATTTCATCGCTCAGAACCCCTATGTCGGCACCGTGACGACCCTCCGTCCGGACGGGTCGCCGCACAGCACGATCGTCTGGGTCGACGCCGATGACGGCGTGGTCACGTTCAACACGGCAATCGGGCGGGCCAAGGAGCGCTACCTCCGCCAGGACCCCCGTGCGTCGATTACGGTCGTCGACCCCGATAACGCGTACCAGTGGGTCTCGATCAGCGGCCCGGCCGAGCTGACGACGGAGGGTGCGGACGCGCAGATCGACCACCTGGCCAAGAAGTACCTCGGCAAGGACGAGTACCCGTGGCGCTCGCCGACCGAGCAGCGAATCACCATCAGGATCAAGCCGGAGAAGATCGACTCCGCCGGCTTCGACCAGTAGCGAGTGGCGGCGCTGACCGAGGAGCAGGCGCGGTTGCTGCAGGAACCGAACTTCGCGACCGTCGGGACCTTGAACGCCGATGGATCGTCACAGCTGACGATCGTCTGGATCGACTGGGACGGCGAGTACGTGCTCTTCAACACTGCGGCCGGCCGTGCGAAGCCGCGTAACCTCGAGCGCGATCCGCGCGTGAGCGCGCTCGTCCTCGATCGCGAGGACGGGTACCGCTGGGTCGCCGCGCGCGGCACAGCGGAGCTGAAGACCGAGGGCGCGGACGAGCACATCGACAAGCTCGCCCGCAAGTACACGGGTGAGGGCTGGCAGTCGAAGCCGGGCGAGCAGCGCCTGGTCGTCCGCTTCCGGCCCGAGCACGTCAGCGCGTACGGTTTCTAGATGCCTCTGACGCTCTGTGACGTGGGCCCGCGCGACGGGCTCCAAAACGAGCCCGACGCGCACGAGCCTTCGGTGCGCGCAGAGCTCGTGAACAAGCTCGCCGCGGCCGGCCTTCCGCGGATCGAGGCGGTCAGCTTTGTCCGCGACGACCGCGTCCCGCAGATGGCCGGCGCCGAGGAGGTGGTCGCCGGGATCGACCGGCGCGAAGGGGTCGAATATGCCGGGCTCGTCCTCAACGAGCAAGGCTTCGAGCGCTTGCGCACGACCGGCCTTGATCGCGTCAACGTCACTCTTGGCGCCAGCGACGCGTTCAACCGGCGAAACGGCAACGCCTCGCTCGCCGACGCGACCGGGCGCGTCGAGCGGATCCTCGCCGAGGCCGACCGCCCGACGACGGCGACGATCAGCGTCGCGTTCGGCTGCCCATTCGAGGGCGAGGTCGATCCGGGCGCCGTCGTCGAGCTGGCGGCGAAGTTGGAAGCGGACGAGCTGGTGCTCGCGGACACGATCGGGGTCGCCACGCCGTCGGCCGTCCGGGCGCTGGTCGAGCGAGTAGGCGTTCTCGGCAAGCCCGTCGGCTTCCACGGGCACAACACGCGCAACACCGGCTACGCGAACGCGCTGGCGGCGCTCGAGGCCGGCGCCGCGGTGCTGGACGCGTCGATCGGAGGGCTGGGCGGCTGCCCCTACGCGCCTCGCGCGACGGGCAACATCGCCACCGAGGACCTCGTCTACTTGCTCCAGGGGGAAAGCATCGAGACCGGCGTCGATCTCGACGCGCTCGTCGAGGTGTCGCAGTGGCTCGAGAACGTGCTCGGCCGCAGGCTCGAGGGCCAGGTCTACCGCGCCGGCGCGTCGATGGTGACATGAGCGGCGTCCCCGTCACCGGCGTCAACGAGCTCGTGCTCGAGGTGCTCGATCTCGACGCCGCTGAGCGTTTCTATACAGGCGTGCTCGGCTTTCCCGTCGCCCGGCGCTCGGAGGATCGCCTCTGGGTGAGGGCCGGCACACAGACCCGGATCGGGCTCTGGACGCCGCAGGTCGGGATCGCCGACGGCCGCGGCGGCGTCCACGTCCACTACGCGATGCACATCGACGAGGCGGACTACGACGCCGCCGTGACGAGACTGCGCGAACACGGCTACGAGCCCCACGAAGAGGACTTCGGCGAGTCAGGCCGTGCGGCGTACGTGACCGACCCGGACGGCAACGTGGTCGAGCTCTGGACCTGGTCGGGGCCCGGATGAACCGGCTCGCCGACGAGACCTCGCCGTACCTGCTGCAGCACGCCGACAACCCGGTGGAGTGGTACCCCTGGGGCGATGAGGCGCTCGAGCGCGCCCGCGCCGAGGACAAGCCGATCCTGCTCTCGATCGGCTACGCGGCCTGCCACTGGTGCCACGTGATGGCGCACGAGTCGTTCGAGGACGTCGAGACCGCCGGGCTGATGAACGACCGCTTCGTCAACATCAAGGTCGACCGGGAGGAACGGCCCGATCTCGACTCGCTCTACATGGACGCGGTCGTGGCGATGACCGGGCACGGCGGCTGGCCGATGACCGTCTTCCTGCTTCCGTCCGGGGAGCCGTTCCTCGGGGGGACCTACTTCCCGCCCGAGCCGCGGCACGGCCTACCGGCCTTCCGGCAACTGCTCGTAGCGGTCTCCGACGCCTACCGCGAGCGTCGCGAGGACGTGGCTCGGCAAGCCGGTGCGCTCGTCGAGTCCTTGCAGGAGTCCGCCGCGATCTCGCCCTCTGCCGAGCCACTGACCGAGTCGCTTCTCGGCGAGGCGACGCGAGGCCTGGCGCGTACGTTCGACCCAGAGTGGGGCGGCTTCGGCGGGGCGCCGAAGTTTCCCCCGGCTTCCGTGCTCGAGTTCCTGCTTCGCCGGTACCGGAGCACGGGCGACGAGCAGGCACTCGCGATGGTCACCCGGACACTCGACGGCATGGCGGCCGGCGGCATGTACGACCTGCTGGGCGGCGGCTTCCATCGCTACTCGGTCGACTCGCGCTGGCTCGTGCCGCACTTCGAGAAGATGCTCTACGACAACGCGCTGCTCGCCCCGGTCTACCTCCACGCCTTGGTGGTCACCGGCGAGCAGCGCTATCGCCAGGTCACCGAGGCCACGCTCGGATACATGCTCCGCGAGCTGCGGCTTCCCGAGGGCGGCTTCGCCTCGGCTCAGGACGCGGATACCGACGGGGTCGAGGGGCTCACGTTCACCTGGACGGCCGACGAGGGCGTGCCCGCCGAGCTACTGCAGCCCTTCGAGCACGGCCGCTCGATCTTGCGCGGCGAGCTCGACGAGGACCTGAGGCGACGGCTGTTCGAGCAGCGCGAGCGGCGCCCGAAGCCTCAGCGCGACGACAAGGCGATCGCCGCCTGGAACGGTCTCGCGCTCGCTGCACTCGCGGAGGCGGGACGGCGTCTCGAACGACCGGAGCTCGTTCAGGCGGGGCGCGAGCTGGCCGAGTTTCTGCTCGGCCCGCTGTCGGACGAGAGCGGACGCCTCTACCGGAGTTGGCGGGCCGGTCGGGCCCGTAACCCCGGCTACCTCGAGGACTACGCCGACGTCGCCAACGGGCTCTACGAGCTGCACGTCACTACAGGCGAGCTGCGCTGGCTCGATGAGGCGAACCGGCTCGCGCGGCTCGCTGTCGAGCTCTTCGCCGACGAGCAACGCGGCGGCTTCTTCCTCTCGCCGGCCGACGGCGAGCGGCTCGTCGCGCGCAAGAAGGAGTTCGACGACCACCCGACGCCTTCCGGGAACTCGATGCTCGCGTACGTCCTGATCCGCCTGGGCCGGATCTGGGGTGACGACGAGTTCGAGCGGCAGGCCGCCGGTGTTTTCCGGCTGATCCGCGACGCGATCCCGAGGGCGCCGAGCGCATTCGGCCATGCGCTCTGCGCGCTCGACCTCTACCTCGCGCCGCCGCGCGAGCTGGCCCTGATCGGTCGGCCGGAGGACGCGATCGTGCAGGCAGCGCTCGCCGGCTTCGATCCGGACGCGGTGGTTGCCTTCGGGCCAGCCGACGACGTGCCGCTGCTCGCCGGCAAGGACTTCGTCGACGGCCGCCCCGCCGTGTACGTCTGCGAGCGGTTCGCCTGCCGGGCGCCGGTCACCGAGCCCGCCGAGCTACTGACGGCGTCTGCCTGAGTAGCAGGCCGTGGTTTTAAGGTAGGGCGCCGTGGCCCTGCTCTCGCTCGAGCACGTGACGAAGCGGTTCGGCGGCGTCGTTGCAGTCGACGACGTCTCGCTGGGCGTCGAGAGGGGCCAGATCGCCGGCCTGATCGGGCCGAACGGCGCCGGCAAGACCACGCTCTTCAACCTGATCACCAGGCTGTACAGGCCCGACTCGGGCGAGATCGCTCTCGACGGCGACAGCCTGCTCGGCACGCCGCCGCACCGGATCGTCCGCAGGGGGATCGCGAGGACGTTCCAGAACGTCGAGCTCTTCCCGACCATGACGGTGCTCGAGAACGTCCTCGTCGGAAGCCACGCGCGTTCGGAGCGGCCCGCTCGGGACCTCCTCGCCGAACTCGGGCTCGAGCCGGTCGCCGACCGGACGGCCGCGCGGCTTCCGTTCGGGACGATGAAGCGAGTCGAGCTGGCGCGGGCGCTCGCCTCGGGGCCGCGCCTGCTCCTGCTCGACGAGCCGGCCGGCGGCCTGAATCACGAAGAGGTCGGCGAGCTCGGGGAGCTGATCCGGGGGATCCGGCGTTCGTTCAACCTGACGGTGCTGCTCGTCGAGCACCACATGAACCTCGTGATGGGCGTCGCCGACCGGGTGCACGTTCTCGACTTCGGCCGCAAGATCGCCGAGGGATCGCCCGCCGAGGTTCAGCGTGACCCCGTCGTGATCGAGGCGTACCTGGGCGAGCGGCCCCAGCATGCCCCTGCTTGAGCTGCGCGGCGTCGCCGCGCGCTACGGGGCGCTCGAGGCGCTGCGGGGAATCGATCTCTCCGTCGACGAGGGCGAGATAGTCGCGGTGCTCGGCGCCAACGGGGCCGGGAAGACGACGATGCTGCGCGCCATCTCCGCAACGGTGAAAACGAGCGGCGAGCTCGTCTTCGCAGGGGAGCGGCTCCCCCGGCGGCCCGAGGCCGTCGCGCGGGCCGGGATCGCCCACGTGCCCGAGGGGCGCGGAACGTTTGCCCAACTGTCGGTGGACGAGAACCTTCGCCTTGGCGCTCACGTCCGCCGTGACCGGCCCGGGGTCAAGGCCGACTACGACCGAATGCTCCAGCGCTTCCCGATCCTCGCCGACCGCCGCGGTCAGGCCGCGGGAACCCTGAGCGGCGGTGAGCAACAGCAACTCGCGCTAGCTCGTGCATTGATGCAGAGGCCGCGGCTGCTCCTGTTGGACGAGCCCTCGCTCGGACTCGCGCCGCGCGTCGTCAGCGAGTTCTTCGCGGTGGTGGGTGAGCTGAACGAGCGGGAGGGCCTGTCGGTGCTGGTTGTCGAGCAGAACGCGAGCATCGCGCTCGCTTCGTCCGCCCGTGCCTACGTGCTCGAAGTCGGGCGCGTAGCGGTTGCCGGCACGAGCGCGGAGTTGCAGCGGCACGAGTCGGTTCGGCGCTCCTATCTGGGCTATTGATGCCCGTCGCGATCGACTGGGCAGGAGTCGCGCAGCAGGTCGTCTCCGGCCTCTCGTCGGGCGGCATCTACGCGATGCTGGCGGTCGCGCTCGTCTTGATCTACCGCGCGACCGGCGTCGTCAACTTCGCCCAGGGCGAGCTGGCGATGTTCTCGACGTTCGTGGCGTGGACGCTGACCCAGCACGGCTTCGGGTACTGGACGGCCTTCGTCGTAACGGTGCTCGCTTCGTTCGCAGCCGGAATCGCCCTCGAGCGAACCGTGATCCGCCCGGTCGAACGGTCGCCGGTGCTGACGACCGCGATCGTCACGATCGGGCTCTTCTTCATCGTGAACGGGGCCGCGTTCTGGATCTGGTCGCCGGAGGTGAAGTCGATGCCGAACGCCTTCTCGACGCGACCGATCCGGATCGCCGGTGTCGCCTTCTCGATCTCCGACCTTGGGATCATCGGCGTCTCGCTGCTCGCGGTGCTGTTGCTCTGGCTCTTCTTCCGCTTCACGAAGCTCGGTCTTGCGATGCGAGCCGCGGCGCTGAATCCCGACTCGAGCCGGCTGACGGGCATCCGGGTGAGCTGGACGATTGCGCTCGGCTGGGGGCTCGCCACCGCACTCGGCGCGGTCGCCGGGCTGCTCGCCGCACCGCCGCTCGGCAGCTTCGACCAGAATTTCATGCAGCCGATTTTGCTGTATGCCTTCGCCGGGGCCGTGCTCGGGGGGATCGACAGCGCGCTTGGCGCGGTGATAGGCAGTCTCGCGCTCGGCGTCTTCCTCAACCTGCTCGGCACGTACGTCTCGTGGGTCGGCACCGACCTCCGCCAGGCTGCCGCCCTGGCGGTCATCCTCGTCGTCTTGCTCGTCAGGCCTGCCGGACTACTTGGGACGGCCGTCGTGAGGCGCGTATGAGCCGCGTCCTCCGCGTCGGAGCCGGCGTAGCCGTGGCCGCTGCGGCCGTCGCACTCGTGCTGGTGCTCCCGCACTGGCTCAGCGACGCGAGGGCGGCCGAGTTCGCCCGGGCGGGGTGTTTCTTCATCGCGATCATCGGCCTCAACCTGGTCACCGGCTACACGGGCCAGATCTCGCTCGGGCACGGAGCGCTGATGGCGGTCGGCGCGTACACGACCGCGATCCTGACCGCGAACCACGGGTTTCGGGACCTCTGGACGGTTCCGCTCGCCGGACTTGTCGCGGCCGCGGCCGGGTTTGTGGTCGGGCTACCGGCGCGTCGCCTTTCCGGCCTGTACCTCGCGCTCGCCACCTTCGCTTTCGCGGTCGCTATGCCGGCGCTCCTGAAGCGGTTCTCCGGCCTCACCGGGGGCAGCCAGGGAATCAACCTCTTCGACAAGGCGCTCAACCGCTCGACGGGCGCACTCGGCCACGTGCACGTCCTCGGCCGAACACTCGCGACGAACGATTTCCTCTTCTACCTGACCTGGGGAATCGGGCTCGTCCTCGCGGGTGCTGCGTGGCTGCTCGTGCGCGGCCGCGTCGGGCGAGCCTTCCGCGCCGTCCGCGACAGCGAGGTCGCAGCGGCCTCGTCGGGGATCAACACGGGCTTCTACAAGATGCTTGCGTTCGGAATCAGCGGCTTCTACGCCGGGGTGGGCGGATCGCTATTCGTGCTCGTCTCGAACTGGTTCGTCAGCCCGAGCACATTCGGGTTCGACAAGTCGCTGCTGCTCATCGTCGGCGCGGTCGTCGGCGGGCTCGGCTCGCTGGCCGGGATGGCGGTCGGCGCCCTCTTCATCCAGTTCGTGCCTGGCTGGTCCGCGAACCTCTCGAGCGCTCCCGGAGCGCCCTCCGTCTTCTTCGGCGCCGCAATCGTGCTCGTGATGATCATGCTCCCCGCCGGGCTCGGCGGGCTTTTCCGGAGGTTGACAGAGCCGCTAACAAGACGGCTGTAGACTCGGTCTCAACAAGGGCTATGGGGAAGAGCAGGGTCCTCTTCGGCGTGCTCAGTGCGCTCGTCGTCGTCTCCGCCGCAGCTGCCGGCGGCGCCAGCACGCCCGGCGTCACCTCCAGGCAGATCCTGATCGGCGGGACGACGCCGCTCAGCGGTCCCGCGTCGGCGTACGCCGCGGTCGCCAAGGGCGCCGACGCCTACTTCAAGTACGTCAACGACCACGGCGGCGTCTACGGCCGGAGCATCAAGTACAAGTACGACGACGACGCGTACGACCCGTCGCAGACGATCCAGCAGACCCGCGACCTCGTCCAGAACGACAAGGTCTTCGCGATCTACAACACGCTCGGGACCGAGCAGAACCTCGCAATTCGCTCATACCTCAACCAGCTCAAGGTCCCGCAGCTGCTGGTCGCGAGCGGGGCAAGCACCTGGGGCAACGACTACAAGAAGTACCCCTGGACGATCGGCTACCAGCCGAGCTACCGGGGTGAGGCCACGATCTACGGGCGCTACATCGCCAAGACGCGGCCGAAGGCTCGGATCGGAATCCTCTACCAGAACGACGCCTACGGAAAGGAGCTCATCGCCGGTCTTCAGCGCGGCCTGGGCAAGAAGGCGAATCTGATCGTCTCGAAGCAGGGCTACGACGTCTCCGACACCGACGTCAAGTCCCAGATCGCGCGACTCAAGTCGAAGCGGGTGAACACGCTGATGGTGTTCGCGACGCCGAAGTTCGCGATCCAGTCCTACTCGTCAGCCCGGCTGCTCGGCTGGCGCCCCCTCGTCTTCGTCAACGTCGTCTCGAGTGCCTCGAACACGATGACGATCGCCGCGCTCGCGAGCAGCAAGCGGCAGACGGAAGGCTCGATCTCGCTCGCCTTCCTCAAGGATCCGATCAATCCGCTCTGGAAGAACGACATGGCCGTCAAGCTGTTCCGGACGATCCTGAAGAAGTACAACGGCGGCCAGGGGCTGACCGACTACTACAACGTCTACGGGATGTCCTCGGCGTTCACGCTCGTCGACGCGCTCAGGCACGCGGGCAAGAACCCGACGCGGGCCACCGTCATGCATGCGGTCACCCATCTGAACGAGCGCAACGACCCCTTCGTCCTGCCGGGAATCGTGATCAAGACGACGCCGACGAGCCGCTTCCCGATCACGCAGGCGAGGCTCGAGCGCTACCACAACGGCCAGTGGGTGTACTTCGGGCCGCTCGTGCACGTCGGCTAACGCTGGACAGTCTTCCGCGCGTAAGCTCACGCCGTGAGTGAGGCGGTCGCTTGCGACGCCGACATGGAGGACGTCGCGGCTTTGCCGCGGCGTCCGTTCGTCCGCGGTCGCAAGGAAGTTGCCGTACAGGCTCTAAGCTCACGCTGTGAGTGAGGGACTCGCTCGGACCGAGGCCTTCGAGCTCGTCGACGAGCCGTTGGAATCGGTCGCGGGCGAGGCCAGGCGGCTCCGGGAGCTCGGCCACGGCCGCTTGGTCACCTACTCGCCGAAGGTCTTCATCCCGCTGACAAAGCTCTGCCGCGACGTTTGCGGCTACTGCACGTTCGCGCGGCCGCCGCGGCGAGGGCAGCGGGCGTACATGAGCGAGGAGGAAGTGCTCGAGGTCGCGCGCTCGGGAGCCGCAGCCGGGTGCCGCGAGGCCCTCTTCACGCTGGGCGACAAGCCGGAGCTCCGCTACCGCGTCGCTCGGGAGGAGCTCGCCGCGCTTGGGTGCTCGACGACCCTCGAGTACCTGGCGCGCTGTGCTCGGCTCGTGCTCGAGGAGAGGGGCCTCTTGCCCCACGTCAATCCCGGAGTCATGACTCAGGCCGACGTTCGGGCATTGCGCGAGGTGTCCGCCTCGCAGGGGCTGATGCTCGAGACGACGGCTGCCCGGCTCGCCGAGCGGGGCGGCCCACACTGGGCCTCGCCGGACAAGCTGCCGGCGCGGCGGCTGGGGACGATCGAGGCGGCGGGGGAGGCCCGAGTGCCGTTCACGACCGGGATCCTGATCGGGATCGGCGAGACGAGGCGAGAGCGGCTCGAGGCTCTGCTCGTCATCCGAGATCTCGACGAGCGCTTCGGCCACATCCAGGAGGCGATCGTCCAGAATTTCCGTGCCAAGCCGGGAACCCGGATGGCCGACACGCCGGAGCCGGTACTCGAGGAGCTGCTCTGGACGTGCGCGGCCGCCCGCCTCGTGCTCGGCGCTCGCTGGAACATCCAGGCGCCGCCGAATCTGAGCTACGCCGATTTCCCCTATCTGCTCGACGCGGGCATCAACGACTGGGGCGGCGTCTCGCCGGTCACCGTCGACCATGTCAACCCCGAAGCCCCGTGGCCCGAGCTCGAGCAGCTTCGCGAGGGCACGCGCTCGCGCGGCCTCGAGCTGGCGCCGCGCCTGACGGTCTACCCAGAGTACGTCGCCGAGCCCGAAGACTGGCTCGATTCGGCGGTCGCGCCACACGTCGTCGCCCTCGCCGACAGCGAAGGCCTTGCACGCGAAGGCAACTGGGCGGCCGGCGTTCCCGAGCAGCCCTTCTCGAGGGCCGGGGCGTCTTTTGAAGGCGCATCCAGCCTCCTCCCCGCGGCGAGCCTACAAGGCAAAGGCGCACACGTGGGTAACGGGTCTGTGCCGAATGCGTCTCGAACGAAGGCGGCCTCGCGGCGGTCGCCTTGGGCTCAACGACAGCCGATCTCGCCCCCGGTCGCCGAGGCCCTGGCGAAGGTGCGCGACGAGGTGGAGCTCGGCGAAGAGGACGTTGCCGAGCTCTTCCGCGCCCGCGGCCGCGACTTCGCCGCGGTCGTGGCGGCTGCCGACGCCCTTCGCCGCGAGGTCTCCGGCGACACCGTCAGCTACGTCGTCACGCGGAACATCAACTACACGAACGTCTGCTACTTCCGCTGCGGCTTCTGCGCCTTCTCCAAGGGCAAGCTGGCGGCCAACCTGCGCGGCGCGCCGTACCTCGTTCCGCTGGACGAAATCGTTCGCCGCTGCGAGGAGGCCTGGGAGCGCGGCGGTACAGAGGTCTGCCTGCAGGGCGGGATCCATCCCGCCTTCACGGGCGACTTCTACGTCGACATCTGCCGTGCGATCAAGGAAGTGCTGCCTGACCTGCACGTGCACGCGTTCTCCGCGCTCGAGGTCTGGCAGGGAGCGGCCACCCTCGACCTGCCCTTGCGCGATTATCTCGAACGGCTGCAAGGGGCAGGCCTCGCGTCGCTGCCTGGAACGGCAGCCGAGATCCTCGACGACGAGATCCGAGCGGTGATTTGCCCGGACAAGGTGACGACCGACCAGTGGCTCGAAGTCCACGAGATCGCGCACGAGATCGGCCTGCGGTCGACGACGACGATCATGTTCGGGCACGTCGACGGTCCCCGGAACTGGGCCCGGCACCTGGTGCGCCTGCGCGACCAACAACGGCTTTCAGGCGGGTTCACGGAGTTCGTGCCCTTGCCGTTCGTGCACATGGAGGCCCCGATCTATCTGCAAGGCCGGGCGCGGCGCGGCCCCAGCTTCCGCGAGGCCGTCCTGATGCACGCGGTCGGCCGCCTCGCCCTCCATCCCTGGATCACCAACATCCAGGCCTCGTGGGTGAAGCTCGGCGTCCCCGGTGCCCAGGCGGTGCTGAGGGCCGGGGCCAACGATCTCGGCGGGACGCTGATGAACGAATCGATCTCGCGCGCGGCGGGCGCGAACCACGGCCAGGAGCTACCGCCCGAGGCGATGGAGGCGGCGATCCAAGCCGCCGGCCGGACGCCCCGCCAGCGGACGACGCTCTACGCAGACGCGCCGCCCGAACGGCGCGCTGCCTCCTTCGGGGCCCCGCCGCTGGCGGAGCCGCTGAACCCGAGCGTCAACGACGCGAACCTCAGCCGTCCGCCGCGACTCGTCAGGCCCGGCCTCGTGGGAGCTTCCTAGCTCAGTCCGACCACCAGTTCTGCTCGACGTTTGCGTCTCCCGGCCCGGTGTTCGGCGCGCCGACCGCGATGAGCTCCGCCCCTTCGGGACCGGCTTCGAATCCTCGCTTCGTGTCCTTCGGCACGCGCACCGCGTCCCATTGCTCGAGCTCGACGACCTCGTCGTCGAGCTTCACGCGAATGGTTCCGGAGACGACGACGTAGACCTCCTCCTGCACGTTGTGCGTGTGGCCGAAGGGGACGCGAAAGCCAGGCTCGATCCGCTGGTAACTGATCCCGAACTCCTCCAACTCGAGCGGTACGCGCGCCATCCGCGCCTCGAGGTGGGGCGAGAGTCCGAAGTTGGGCGCCTGGTCTTCGACTTCCTTCAGGTTCTGGATCGTGTAGCCGGCCATGGGTTCCTCCTCGTTTGCATGACGTGACGCTACTGCGTTGCTACAGTCCGGGGCAATGGAGCAGCTGCTTCTGTAGTCCAGGGAAGCAACGCGGCGAGGAGCCGCGGACCTTCCCACGGCCTCTCGAACGAGAGGCTTTTTTGTTTCCGGAGGCGAAATGGATCGCTACGAGCCACAGGAGATCGAGCCGAAATGGCAGCGGGTCTGGGAGGACGCGCGGGCGTTCTACGTCGACAATCCGGATCCGAACGAGCCAACGGAGCGGGAGAAGTTCTACATGCTGGAGATGCTCCCGTATCCGTCGGGCAATCTGCACATGGGCCACGTGCTCAATTACACGCTTGGCGACGTGGTCACCCATTTCCGTCGCCGGCAGGGATTCGTCGTCTTGCGGCCGATGGGCTTCGACTCATTCGGGCTGCCGGCAGAGAACGCCGCCATCCGCGGCGGTGGGCACCCGCGTGAGATCACCGAGCGGAACATCGCCGCGATCAGGGCCCAGATGCACCGGCTCGGCTGGGCGATCGACTGGGACCGAGAGGTGTCGGCCCACCAGCCGGAGTACTACCGCTGGACCCAGTGGCTGTTCCTGAAGTTCTTCGAGGCCGGGCTCGCCTACCGGAAGGCGGCGCCGGTCAACTGGTGCCCGAAAGACCAGACGGTGCTGGCGAACGAGCAGGTGATCGACGGCCGCTGTGAGCTGTGCGGCACGGAGGTCGAAGCGCGGAACCTCGAGCAGTGGTTCTTCCGCATCACCGCCTACGCCGACGCATTACTTGACGACCACGCCACCATTGACTGGCCAGAGCGAACCAAGACGATCCAGCGCAACTGGATCGGGCGCTCCGAGGGGGCCGAGGTGCTCTTCCGCATCGAGGAGCTTGACCTCGACCTGCCGGTCTTCACGACCAGGGCCGACACGCTCTTCGGCGCCACCTTCATGGTGCTTGCGCCCGAGCACCCGTTCGTCGAGCGGCTCGCCGCCGGAACCGAGCACGAGGAGGCCGTCGGCGAGTACGTCAAGCGCACCGCGGCGCGTTCGACGGAGGAGCGTGAGACGAAGGAGAAGGACGGCGTCTTCACGGGCCGTTTCGCGATCAACCCGACGACGGGCAATCCGATTCCGATCTGGGTCGCCGACTACGTTCTCATGGAGTACGGCACCGGCGCGATCATGGCGGTGCCCGCGCATGACGAGCGCGACTTCGAGTTCGCGCAGCGGTACGGGCTGGCGGTCGTTCGCGTCGTCGAACCTGCGGACGGGTCGGATGAGGAGGTCGACGGCGCGTTCGTCGAGCACACCGACGACGAGCGGCTGGTCAACTCAGGGCAGTTCTCCGGGCTGCCGGCGCCCGAGGCGGCGCGAGCGATCGTCGACTGGCTCGGCGAGCACGGCCGCGGCCGGCCGGCCGTCAGCTATCGCCTGCGTGACTGGGGCTTCTCGCGGCAACGCTACTGGGGCTGCCCGATTCCGATCGTCTACTGCGAGGAGTGCGGCATCGTCCCCGTACCCGAGGACGAGCTGCCCGTGCTCCTGCCTGACGTCGAGGACTACAGGCCCAAGGGCATCCCACCTCTTGCTTCCAACGAGGAGTGGCTACACGTTCCGTGTCCGCGCTGCGGCCGTGACGGCACGCGGGAGGCGGAGACGATGGACACCTTCGTCGATTCCTCCTGGTACTTCCTGCGCTACTGCGACCCGCATAACGACCAGGCGCCCTTCGATCGTGCAATCGCCGACTTCTGGATGCCCGTCGACCAGTACATCGGTGGCATCGACCACGCGACCGGGCACCTGCTCTACTCGCGGTTCTTCGTCAAGGTCATGAACGAGCTTGGCCTCGTCGGCGTCCGTGAGCCGTTCGCGCGTCTGTTCCACCAGGGCTGGGTGCGCCTCGGCGGCTCGAAGATGTCGAAGTCACGCGGCAACGTGACTGCGCCCGACGAGCTGGCCGAGATGTACGGCGCCGACGCGGTTCGCCTCTTCATCCTCTTCATGGGCCCGGCCGACCAGGACATGGAGTGGACCGAGGAGGGCGTGGAAGGAATCGCTCGCTTCCTGCGGCGCTTGTGGCGAATCGTCAACGAGGTCGCCGAGCAGCCTGCCGGCGGCTCGCCGGGAGATGGTCCGCTCGCCAGGAAGACACACGAGACGATCGCCAAGGTCACCGACGACATCGGCCGGCGGTTTGTTTTCAACACGCCGATCGCCGCCGTCATGGAGCTTGTCAACGAACTGGCGCCCGCGACAAGCGACCCTGCCGCCAGGCTCGCGGCGGAGACGGTTGTCTCGTTGATCCAGCCGTACGCCCCGCACATCGCCGAGGAGCTCTGGCAGCGACTGGGGCACGAGCGTCTCTGGGAGCTGGCGTGGCCGGTTGCCGACGAGGCGCTGCTCGAGCGCGACACGTTCGAGCTGGTGATCCAGGTGAATGGGAAGGTCCGCGACCGTCTCGAGGTCTCCGCCGAATTGCCAGAGGCCGAGCTGATCGCACAGGCGAAGGCGTCGCCGCGCGTTCAGGCGCAACTCGACGGCAAGGAGATCCGCCAGGCGATCGTAGTGCCTCGCAAGCTGGTCAATTTCGTCGTCTGACCCCGACGCCGGGGCCCCTGATGCCCCACTGCGTGTCCCCGCGACCGGGCGTGGACGAGTTGTCGCACTTTCGGCGCGCTTCGGTTACACCTCGGTCACGGTTCAGGCGCTAGCGTCCCCACCGAGGGTGGCGGGCTGAAGCCCCACCCTAGGGTGGGGGATGGGACGCGGGACGGCAGGTCCTGCACCGCCAGATCGCGGCGTTCAGCCCGGACGCGAGCTTCGGTCTCGCCCGTAGGACAATGTGCTCATGCGCATGCGCAGCGACGCCAAGCTCGTCCAGCTCGCGCGCCGCGGCTCGCGGGACGCTGCGGCGGAGCTCTTCACGCGCCACTGGCGCGCCGCCTGGCGCGCGGCGTACGTGATCACGGGGCGGCGCGAGCTCGCCGACGATGTCGCCCAGGACGCGTTCGAGCGGGCGTTCGGAGCGTTGTCTCGTTTCGACGAGCGGCGGCCCTTCGGTCCCTGGCTGCACCGGATCGTCGTCAACCGCTGCCTCGACCTGCTGCGCACAGAGCGTCGGCTTGTCGGCGGCGACGCCGAGCTCGAGCGGCTCGAGTCGCACGACGTCGCTGACGGAGACCGGGAGCTGCTGGAAGCCGTTGCGGGGCTGTCTCTGCAGCGCCGCGTCGCTGTCGTCCTGCGCTACGGGCTCGGCTACACCCCGACCGCCATCGGCGAGCTGCTCGGAATCCCCGCCGGCACGGTCAACTCCCGGCTGGCCCGCGCGCTCGAGGAGCTTCGAGCCGACTATGAGGTGAACGATGTCGACCGAGCTTGAGCAGCAGCTGCGAGCGGGATTCGACCGCCTGCCGAAACCGACGCGCGAAATTTCCCACAGTGCCCGCGCCGCGGCTCTCGATGCCCTCGGGCCTAGCCGGCGGCGCTCCCGCGGCGGACTCGTTCTCGTCGCGTTCGCCGTCGCTTTCGCCGTCGGCGCCGGTGCCGCGGCGCTGGCTGCGACAGGAAACCTGCACGTCCGGATCGGAGCCCGTGGGAAGACCGTCCGGCCGGTGACGACGCTGCTCGCGGTGCCGCCCGGATCACACGGCGTCGCGGTCGTCGCCGGCGGAAAGCTCTGGCTAGCGACCCGCGGGGGCCTACGGATCGAAGGCATGCCCGTCTCGGCCGCCGAGCTCTCACCCCGGGCGCTCTACGCCGTGGTCGGGATCGGCTCATCGCTGGTCACTCTGGCGCCCGGCAACCGCAGGCCGTGGGTGCACCAGACCGGTGGGCGGGTGGTCGGCGCAGCGTGGTCGCCGGACGGGCTGAAGATCGCCTACGTCGTCGCCCGTCGGGGCGGCGACGAGCTGCGGCTGATCGAAGGCGACGGGTCGCCGGACCGTCTGCTCGTCCGACCCGTCAGGCGGGTGAGACCGTCGTGGCGTGCAGACTCGCTTGCGGTTGCCTATGTGGATGCCCGTGGCCGCGGCGCGGTTTTCGACCTGAGCTCGGGCAGGCGGCGCACCTTCGACACCCGCCGCTGCGGCGGCGTTGCCCGTGAGGTTGCCTACGACAGGCGGGCGCCGGCGCTGGCCGTCGTCTCGGAGCACGGCGTCGCCGTCGTGCGACGCTGGAACCGGCCGGCCCCGTGCGCAACGCTCGACCTCTCGGCTTCGCCCATCGCCGCCGGGTGGCTGCGAGGCGGACAGATGGTGCTCGCCGTCGATCGCGGGCTCGGCAGCTCCCTGCAGCGCCTCTCGGCTACGAACCTCACCGAGGCCGGATCCGCCTCTGGTCGCGCGGTCATGAGCGGCCTGGCCGTGGCCCCGACGGGTTCTTCGGTCGCCGTCGCCCTGCGTCGATCTCCGAAGGTGGTCGACGTCGGCATCATCTCCAGCCCCGAAACGGGGGCGAGGCTGAAGCTGAACCGCCTCTTCCTGCGGATCCGAGCCGCCCCTGGCACGGTGTCGATCACTTGGCGCTGATTCGGCGCAAACGCGGCGCGCACTCGTAACGGTTTCCGGGGCACGCTCCCGATGTGCCCGAGTTGCCGTTCGAGCTCTCGCGCCGGCGCATTTTGGTCGCGGCCGGTTGCGTTGTATTGCTGCTGTTTCTCGGCAGCAAGCTGCTGGCCCGGCCGCAGGCGAGCGTCGGTTTGGCGCCACCTGCGGCCGCGCCGACCGAGACCGCCGCCGCAGCGCCGGGCGCGCTCGTGGTCGACGTCGTCGGCGCCGTCCGCCGTCCCGGGCTCTACCGGCTTACGCAGGGAGCTCGCATCGCCGACGCCGTTACGCGCGCCGGCGGCGCGACCGCGAAGGCCGACCTTGCTCTGATCAACCTCGCCGCGCCGCTTGCAGACGGGGAGCAGGTGATCGTGCCGGGGCGCGGGGCGGCCGCACTGGGGGCCCCGGCCGGCGCGGGCTCCGCGGCCGGGGCCCCGTCAAGCGGCCCGGTGCACCTGAGCACCGCGACGCTGGAACAGCTGGATTCGCTGCCCGGGATCGGGCCGGTCACGGCCCAGAAGATCCTCGACTACCGCCAGAAGCACGGCGCGTTCACATCTGTGGACGGGCTCGATGCCGTCCCGGGGATCGGCCCGGCGCGTCTCGACCAGCTCAAGGATTTGGTGGCGCCGTGATCCTGGCTGCGCTCCGCTCACCGCCGCACTCGCTGCTTGCCTCGCTCTGTGTCGGCATTGCGCTGGCGAATCTCGTCCGCCTGCCGCTTCTCGCCGTGGTTGCCTGCGTCGCCGCGATCGGGCTCGTCGCCGGCTCTTGGCGGGCGCCTGCGACGATCGCCTGCGTGTTGGCGGTCTGCGGTTGGTGGTGGGGTAGCGCCCGCCTTGACCGCCTCGATCACAGTGTCTTGCGCTCAGAGGTCGGGCGCGCCGAAACGGCGTTGGTCGTCGTGACGTCGCCGCCACGGCGGGGAAGGTTCGACCTCAAGTTGGCCGTAGAGGTCCGGCGATTCGGGATGCTCGCGATCGACGAAACGGCGCAGCTGGAACTCCCGCTCGGCCGAGCACCTCCGCTTGGAGGCATCCTCGAGGTGCGCGCGGAGGCGAAGCTTCCCCGCGGCCCAAGCCACGGCTTCGACGAGGGGACATGGCTGCGCCGCCACGGCATCCATGTCGTGCTGGCAGGAGACCGCTGGCGGCTGATTGGACGTCGGCACGGGCTCGGCGGCTTCGGAGACAGCCTGCGGGCCTGGCTTGCCGACTCGGTCGCGGGCGGGCTTCACGGCGAGCGCCGCGGGGTACTCCTGGGCGTCGTCCTGGGCGACGAACAGGGCCTCGACGAGCCGCTGCGAAGGGACTTCCGAGCTTCCGGCCTCTACCACCTGCTGGCCGTGTCCGGCCAGAACGTTGCACTCGTCGCGAGCGGCGCGCTCATGCTGGCGTGGCTACTCGGTCTTCCGCGCTGGCTGGGGCAGTTCGGAGCGCTCGCCTCGATCGGCGGCTACGTCCTTGCCGTCGGCGCCCAACCCTCGGTTTTGCGGGCGGGAGTCGCGGCGGCTCTCGGCTCGCTCGCGTGGTTGACGGGCCGGTCGACCGATCGCTGGTACTTCCTGCTCCTCGGGGCGCTCGCACTGCTCGCGTGGAACCCGTACGTGCTTTTCGACGCCGGGTTCCAGCTCTCGTTCGCGGCGGTCGTGGCGATCTTCACGCTCGCCCCACGGCTTGCGCGGCGGCTCGACGGCTACCCGTTGCCAGCATGGCTCCGCGACGCGGTGGCGATCTCCACCGCCTGCGGCTTGGCGACAGCGCCGATTCTCTGGTTTCAATTCCACGCAATCCCCCTGCTGGCGGTGCCGGCGAATGCGGCTGCGGCGCCTGCCGTTGTGCCCCTGCTCGGGCTGGCGATGTCGTCGGCCCTGGTTCACCCGCTCGCGCCTGGTATCTCGCCCTTGCTCTCCCAGGCCGACGGCCTCTGTGCCGCCTACCTCGCGGCGTGCGCGAAGGTCTTCGGCAGGCTCCCGCTCGCGCAGATCCGCTCCGGCTGGGCGGCCGCCGCGCTGTTGCTCCTCGCCGGCGGGGCCTGGGCCTATGCTTGCCGCGATGGCAGAGCTGAAGTCCGCCTACCTGATCACGGGTACCGACCGGCCGAAGGTGAACCGGGCGGTACGCAGGCTCCGTGACCGCATCGGAGAGGACGCAACAGAGCTTCTCTCGGCCCTTGAGGCCGGAGGCGAGGAAGTCGTCGCGTCGTGTAACGCGCTAGGGCTCTTCGTCAGCGAACGGCGTCTCGTCGTCGTAGAGCACGTCGAGAGTTGGAAGGCCGGAGATGCCGAGCCTGTCATCGACTACCTGAAAGCGCCCTCGCCCGAAACGGTGCTCGCCCTGGTCGGAGACGGGATCCGGAAGGACTCGGCGCTGGCCAAGTCCGTGGCCAAGGCGGGCGAGCTGCTGCTCTACGACCTGCCGAAACGGGGCACTCGCGCCGATTTGCCGGGCTGGGTCGGACGTCAGTTTGCGGCGCTTGGGATCAAGGTCGATCCGGCGGTCTCACGGATACTCGTCGATCTTGTCGGTGACGATCTCGAGGAGCTCGCAGGCGAGGTCGAGAAGCTGGCCGCGTGGGCCAATGGGGAGCCCATCAGCGAACGCGAGGTGGAGCTGCTCGTTGCCCCACGGGGCGAGACCCCGCCCTTTGCGATGACCGACGCGTGGGGACGGCGCGACGTTGCCGGCGTGCTCGAAGCGAGCGAGCGCCTGCTGGCCCGCGCGGGCGGTCCAGCGCGCGACTCGCTGCCGCGGGTCGTCGGATTGCTGACCAGTCACATCGCGCGGGTGGCCGAGTGCCAGTCGCTCGCCGCGGAAGGCGTCTCTTCGCGGGAGGCCGCGGAGCGCCTGAAGAAGAACCGCTTCTACGTCGAGAAGTTGTTCGAGCAGGCCGCGAACTTCACTCCCGACGAGCTCAAGGGGGCGATCGTCCGGCTCGCCGACCTCGACCTGGCGCTCAAAGGAAACAGTCGGCTGCCGGGAGAGCTCGAGTTCAGCCGCGCGCTCGTCGACCTGACCCGGCCGCCGGCGCGAGTGGCCGCAGCTACGATCCGCTGAGCAAGCGAGCCGCCTGCGCCTTTTTGCGCGCCGCGGTATTTCGGTGCAGCGCCTTACGGGAGCTCGCCTTGTCGATCGCCCGCACGAGCTCGCGATGCTCCGCGGCGGCCCGTTCTTGATCGCCGTCGGCAACCGCGCTCTGCAGCCGCTTCGTCAGCGTCTTCACCGTCGAGCGGTAGCGCAGGTTCTCGAGCCGCTCTCGCGTCGCGGTCCGGACACGCTTCTTCTGCTGCTTGATGTTCGGCATGACGTAAAAACGCCCGCTGCGCGGGCTGGGCGATGGTAGCAGAGCGGCTATCGCGTCTCCCCGGGCGGCAGCTTAGGTGCCGGTCGGATGCCGAGCCGCCGGAAGCACCTGGCAGCGAAAGCGTCACTCACCGGGCACGAACCGGACGCTCACCGGTGCGCATTGCCGCAGTAGGCTCGATCCCAGAGGGAGGTGGGAAGGAGCCCCACCCGAGGGTGGGGGTTGGACCCACGACCCGGTCTCGGGGCTCGCAGAGACAGTGAGCCCGGGTGCCAAGCACAGCGCGGTCACCGGAGCCGGCCTGCCCCCTTCCTATACTCGCGACGTGGACGGGCGAGACGCGGGCCGGCGCCTGGCCTGGTCGACGGCGATTTTCTCGCTCGCAACCGGACTCTCCCGAATTCTCGGGCTGGTCCGCGAAATCGTTGCCGCCTACTACTTCGGCGCCCGCGGACGGATCAATGCGTTCACCGTCGCGTTCCAGGTCCCGAACCTCGTGCGTGCCTTGCTGGCCGACGCGGCGATCTCGTCCGCCTTCGTCCCGGTCTTCAGCGAGTTGCTCGAGAAGGGCGAGCGCAAGCGCGCGTGGCGTGTCGCCTCCAGCCTCTTCTGGCTGATCCTGCTCGGCCTCGGCGGCCTGACGGCGCTCTGCATCGTCTTTGCTCCGTTTCTGATCACTCCCTTCGGGAACCCTGGCGGCGACAAACAGCTTGCGGTCGGGCTCGCACGCGTCCTCTTCCCGATCGTCGTGCTGCTCGGATTGTCCGGCGTCGTGGTCGGAATCCTCAACAGCTACGAGGAGTTCGCGATCCCCGCGCTGACGCCCGTCTTCTGGAACATCGCGATCATCGCCGGCCTCGTCCTCGGCGTGCCGCATGCCCAGTCGATCGACACGAAGCTCTACGTCTACGCGGTCTCGATCCTGATCGCGACCCTGATCCAGTTCCTGCTCCCGCTGCCCTGGCTACGCGGCCGCGACGGCCGGCTCCAGCTCGTGATCGACTGGCGCGACCCTGCTGTGAAGCAGGTCTTCGTGCTGATGCTCCCGGTGACGCTCGGGCTCGGCCTGATCAACTTCAACGCGGTCGTCGATTCGATCTTCGCCTCCCGCCTGATCGACCCCGAGTTGGCGCCGACCGCGATCGACCGCGCCTTCAGGATCTACATGCTCCCCCAGGGGATGTTTTCGGTCGCGGTCGCGACCGTGCTCTTCCCGTTGCTCTCGCGCCTGGCCACGCGCGGTGACGTCGACGGGTTCCGCTCCACGGTCGGGCTCGGACTCCGCCAGATCGCTTTCCTGCTCGTGCCGGCGAGCGTCTTCACGGCTGTTCTCGCCGAGCCGATCGTCCGGCTCATCTACCAGCGCGGCCACTTCGGACCCGGTCAGACGCCGGTGGTCGCTGGGGCCCTGGCGGCCTTTTCGCTCGGGCTGACCTTCAACGGCGCGATGCTGATGTTGAACCGCGCCTTCTTCAGCCTCCAGTCACCCTGGACCCCGACCGTGATTGCGGTCGCGAACCTGGCGCTGAACGCGGTGCTCGATGCCGCCTTCTACCGCCTCGGCACCTGGGGGATCCCGTTCTCGACCTCGCTCGTGAACATCGCAGGCACCGCACTGCTCTTGCTGCTGTTGCGCCGTCGGCTGCAGCGGATCGATTTCGCCCGGACGGCCGACGCGACGCTGCGGATCGTGCTCGCCTCCGCGGTGCTGGCGGGTGTCTCGTACGGCGTCTGGCGCGGGCTCGATGAAGCCCTCGGCCGCGCGCTTTGGGCTCAGCTCTTCTCGGTCGGATCGGCTCTCCTGACCGGGACGGCCGCGTACCTCGTTTCGTGCCGTTTGCTGGGGGTTCGCGAGCTGAATGCGTTGCTAGCCTTGCGCGAGCGCCTCAGACGGCGCTGATCGCGCATGGACCTCGAACGCATCCGCAACTTCTCGATCATCGCCCACATCGACCACGGCAAGTCGACGCTCGCCGACCGCATCCTCGAGCTGACGAAGACCGTGTCCGGGCGCGAAATGCGTGCACAGGTACTCGACACCATGGAGCTCGAGCGCGAGCGCGGGATCACCATCAAGGCGCAGGCAGTGCGCGTCAACTGGCGGACCGACGAGCTGAACCTGATCGACACCCCGGGGCACGTCGACTTCACGTACGAGGTTTCCCGCTCGCTGCAGGCGTGCGAAGGCGCCGTTCTTGTTGTCGATGCCGCCCAGGGCGTCGAGGCCCAGACCGTCGCAAACGCCTACCTCGCGATCGAGAACAACCTCGAGATCGTCCCCGTCGTGAACAAGATCGACCTCCCGCAGGCCGATCCGGACGGGGCCGCGGCCGAGCTCGCTGAGCTCGTCGGCGGCAAGCCGGAGGATGTGCTGCGGATCTCGGCAAAGACGGGCGAGGGGGTGGCAGAAGTGCTCGACGCGATTGTCGAGCGGATCCCGCCGCCCTCCGGCGATCCCGCCGCGCCTCCGCGCGCGCTTGTCTTCGACTCCTCCTACGACCAGTACCGTGGCGTCGTCGCCTTCGTCCGCGTGGTCGATGGAGCGTTCGCTGCGCGGGAGCCGGTGCGGGCGATGGCGCAGGGGACGCGCTTCGAGGCCGAAGAGGTCGGCTTCTTTTCGCCGACTATGAAGGCGGCGGAGACGCTCGACGCCGGGGAAGTGGGCTACGTGATCACCGGCCTGAAGGACGTCAGCCGGCTCCGCGTCGGCGACACGCTCACCTCGGAGCGGAACCCCGCGGCCGAGCCCTTGCCCGGTTACAAGGACGTCAAGCCGATGGTCTTCGCCGGGCTCTTCCCGACAGACTCGGACGACTACCCGGACCTCCGCGACGCGCTCGAGCGCCTGAAGCTGAACGACGCCGCGCTTTTCTACGAGCCGGAGACGAGCCAGGCGCTCGGCTTCGGCTTCCGGTGCGGCTTTCTGGGCCTGCTGCACATGGAGATCGTCCGCGAGCGCTTGGAGCGGGAGTTCGACCTCGACCTGCTCGTGACCGCGCCGAACGTCGCCTACCGCGTGCTCGAGCGGAACGGCGAGTGGCTCGAGGTCCACAACCCCGCCGAGATGCCGCGGGAGCTCGATGCGGTCGAGGAGCCGTACGTCCACGCCTCGATCATCGTCCCCAAGGGCTACGTCGGCCCGGTGATGGAGCTGAACAACGACCGTCGCGGCCGCTTCGACCACATGGAGTACCTCTCACCCGAACGCGTCCTGCTCTCCTACGAGCTGCCGTTGGCGGAAATCGTGCTCGACTACTACGACCAGCTGAAGTCGCGGACGCGCGGCTACGCGAGCTTCGACTACGACGTCGCCGGCTTCCGCGAGGGCGAGCTCGCGCGCGTCGACATCGTGATCGCGGACGAGCCGGTGGATGCCCTCTCGATGATCGTCCACCGCGACGCCGCCTACGCCCGCGGCCGAGCGCTGGTCGAGCGGCTCAAGGAGGAGATCCCGCGGCAGTACTTCGATGTCGCCGTCCAGGCGGCGATCGGCTCGCGCGTGATCGCGCGGGAGACGGTCAAGGCAAAGCGCAAGGACGTGCTCGCCAAGTGCTACGGGGGCGACATCACCCGGAAGCGAAAGCTGCTCGAGAAGCAGAAGGCCGGCAAGCGCCGGATGAAGCAGGTCGGCGCCGTCGAGGTGCCGCAGGAGGCCTTCCTCGCCGTCCTCAACCTCAACGACGGAAGCAAGAAATGAACGATCCCGTCCGACATCTTTATGTCCATCTACCCTTCTGCGCGCACCGCTGCGGCTACTGCGACTTCGTCACCGTCGTCGGCCGCCGCGGCCAGCACGCCGCCTATGTCGACGGCTTGCTCGCCGAGCTCGAGCACGAGCGGGAGCTGCTGGCGCCGGAGCTCGAGACGGTCTTCCTCGGCGGCGGGACGCCGACCTTTACGGAGCCCCGCGAGCTGGAGCGCTTGCTGGCGGCGCTGCCGCCGGCCGCGGAGATCACGGTCGAGGCGAACCCTGAGACGGTGACCCGGAAACTTGCGGCCCTCCTGCGCCGCAGCGGCGTCAACCGGGTCTCGCTCGGCGCGCAGACGTTCCAACCCAAGCTGCTGCGAATGCTCGAGCGCGTCGCCGGACCTGACGACGTCCGGAAGTCCGTCTACCATCTTCGTGATGCCGGATTTGACAACATCTCGCTCGATCTCATCTACGGGATCCCGGGGCAGGGACCCTCCGACCTTGCTGCCGACATAGAAGGGGCGCTCGCGCTTCGGCCCGAGCACCTCTCGTGCTACGAGCTCGAGGCTAAGCCGGGGACGCGGTTCGCGCATGCGCACGGAGAAGAGCTCCGTCGCCAGGCAGAGGCGATGGAGGGCTACTTCGAGTCCGTCGTCGAGACCCTGGTCGCGGCCGGCTACCGCTGGTACGAGACGGCGAACTTCTGCCGGGCCGCGAACCTGGACTCGAAGAGCCGCGATCTGCGCTCGCGCCACAATCTCGCGTACTGGCGCGGGCGCGACTACCTCGGCCTCGGGATCGGCGCGGTCTCCACGGTTCGCGGCCGGCGCTGGCGGACGACGCCTCGCCTCGCCCTCTATCTCTCGGCGCTCCATGAGGGACGGCGCCCCTTGCGAGAGCTCGAGCCGCTGGCGGACTCGGTTCAGCGAGAAGAGCGCGTCATGCTCGGCCTGCGGCTGGACGAGCCGTTGCCCGTTGCGCCCGTCGCGGCATCCCTCGACACGGACGCGCTCGCACGGCTGGAGCGGCTCGGCCTTGCTCGGATCGACCGGTTCGAGCCCGATCATCCGGGCGCAGCCGTGACCCTGACGCACCGCGGCCGGCTGCTCGGGGACGCGGTGACAGCTGACCTCCTCGCTTAAAATCCCTGCTGAAATGGGAAATGTTGCCCCGACCGAGCTGACCGATCGACAACGCTCGCTGCTGCGTGCCGTCGTGGAGCAGCACATCGAGACGGGCCAGCCGGTCGGCTCGAAGACGCTCGTCGAGCGAACCGGGCTCCGCGTCTCCTCATCGACCGTCCGCGCCGAGCTGGCGGAGCTCGAGGGGCTTGGCCTGCTTACTCATCCCCACACCTCGGCCGGGCGTGTCCCGACCGAGGCCGCGTACCGCTACTACGCAGCCGGACTGCTGGAACGGCTGGAGCCGAACCCCGGGCCGTTCCCGCTCGACCTGCGTGCCGCGCAGGCTGAAGTCGAGTCTGCGCTCCAGGCCACGACCGAGATGCTTTCGGCGGTCACCCGCCTGCTTGCGCTCGTCTCGGCGCCGCCGCTCGAGAGCGCCACCATCCGCCACGTCGAGGTCCTCCTCTTGCAGCCCCAGGCCGTGATGATCGTCGTCATCACCTCGACCGGAGCGGTCACAAAGCGCATCTACGCCTTCGCGGAGCCAGTCGATCCAGGGCTCGCGAACTGGGCCGGCCAGTACCTGAACGACACGCTCGCCGGGGTGCAGCCCGGCACCCACCAGCTGCGCCAGCGGCTCGAGGATCCGGGCCTCTCCGAGCGCGAGTCCGCCTTCTTGGCGACGCTGCGGCCGACGTTCACGGACCTGCTCGAAGAGGGCCAAAGCCTTTACGTCGGCGGCACGGCGAGCCTGCTCGAAAGCGCCCGCGGCGACGAGCTCGAGGCGTATCAGCGGTTACTCGAGCTGCTCGAGAAGCGGGCCGCACTGCTCGGCGTGCTCGGCCAGGCCCTCGATCCGCGACGCCCGTTCGTCCGGGTCGGGGTCGAACTGGACCATCCCGACTTGCAGCGGCTCTCGCTGGTCGGAGCGGCGTACGGCGTCGCTAACCGAACCCTTGGCGCGGTCACGCTGCTCGGGCCGGTCCGCATGGACTATGAGAAGGCACTCCGCTCGGTCCGGGGCGCCGCCTCGGAGCTCTCGCGCTTCGTCGAGGAGATCTACGAGAGCAATTGACAGCGAGGGGCGGCGCTAGGCTGGACTGATGGCGACGACGCAACGGGACTACTACGAGGTGCTCGGGGTCGGCCGCGCGGCGGACGAGGGGGAGATCAAGCGGGCCTTCCGTGGGCTAGCCCGCGAGCTGCATCCGGACGTCTCGACGGCGCCAGATGCTCAAGAGCGCTTTCGCGAGGTCGTCGAGGCCTACGAGGTGTTGTCGAAGCGCGAGACCCGCGAGCTCTACGACCGCTTCGGCCATTCGGGACTGCGGGGCGGCGGCTTCACGCCGACCCAGTTCGACTTCGGCAGCCTCAACGACCT
>Ga0075425_100000988_pt1 | contig 27283 bp, 22 predicted proteins | sample SoiMethybrSBSTD4_FD_75300 | JGI IMG/M metagenome (GOLD analysis project Ga0075425, IMG submission 75300) | Bulk soil microbial communities from a Populus tree surrounding site in Tennessee, USA - Soil MetaG P. TD hybrid SBSTD4 | ecosystem: Environmental > Terrestrial > Soil > Tree plantation...
GTAAACAGCGAAAAAGTGGACAGCCGGGCGCTGCAAGACGGCGACATCATTACGTTCGGGCTGGAAGATTCCTACGAAATTGTGTTTCGTTCGTCGACGGAGCCCGGAGGCGAGACGATTCCGCAGCTGCTGACGAGGATTGAGCACATCACGAGTTCGGAGCCGTCGGCGTCGGCAACCGGCGGTTTGCGGAAACTGAATATGCTGTTGGAAGCCAGTTCCCTGCTGCATTCTCAGCTGCCGCTGGATTCCGTTTTGGCGAAGATGCTGGACCACGCGGTTGCGGTGCTGGACGCGGACCGCGGGCTGCTGTTGGAGAACGGAGCGGAGGGAACGCTGAGGGTGCGGCTGGCACGGCGGAGCGGAGGATTGCGATTGCCGCCGGAGAGCGTGACGCCAAGCCAAACTGCGATTCAACTGGCGTTAAAGCAGCACGCACCGATTATTACGGAAGACCTGGCGCAGGCCGAAGCCGACTTGCAGGCCGCGCAAAGCATTGTGGCGCAACGGCTCCGCGCCGTGGTTGTGATTCCCCTGTATTCGATCACACGTGCAAATTCCCAGGAGTCTATGATCAATCTGCGACGCGGCGATTTCCTGGGTGTACTGTACCTAGACTCGCGGCGGCCTGCGGCGTTCTCAAAGTTAGACCGGCAAATTCTGGATGCGCTGGCGGCTGACGCGGCAAGCACTCTAGACAACGCGCGCTTGCTGGAGCGAGAACGCGAACGTCAGCGCATGGAACAGGAAATCAACATTGCGCGGGACATTCAGCAGGCGCTATTGCCCAAAGACTTTCGCGACTTTCCGCACCTGGCGGTTTCCGGATGCAACTTTCCTTGCCTATCAGTGGGAGGCGACTACTTCGACGTGTTTCCGATGGGCGAGGGAAGAACGGCATTTTTGATCGCGGACGTATCGGGAAAAGGATTGGGCGCGGCACTGCTGACTACAATGTTGCAGGGCGCACTTTCTGGAATGACGCTAGGGAACGATCCGGTGAAGGTATTCAATCACGTGAACCGCTTTTTGTGCGACCACGCGGAGGTCGGGCGGTACGCGACTATGTTTTTTGGCGTGCTGGATGAAGACGGGCACATGGAATTCATTAACGCCGGGCACCCTTCGCCGATTCTGATCCGGAAAGACAGCGTGGAGGAAGCTTTTACGGAGGGCTCGTACCCGGTGGGACTGGTGCCGGATACGGAATACACAGCAGCGTGTTTGAAGCTGGAACCGGAAGACACGTTAGTGCTGTTCAGCGACGGCGTGACAGAAGCGATGGATCCCGACGAACAACTGTTCGGTGTGCCGAGGCTGCGGGAGGTGCTGGCCGGCAAAACAGACATGCAATTGGAAGAAATGCAAAAGAGCGTGCTTGAAGCCGTAGAGAACTTCACGCGGGGCGCGCGGCAAGCGGATGATTTGACATTGCTGTTGATTCGCTATCGGGCGGCCGATGTAACTGCGATCACTGACACCAACTTGCGAGCGTCGTCCGCAAGTGCCGCGGACTAGGGCCTCTCATCGCAGCAGATACCTGCTTTCCTCTATAGAAACCGACGATTACGGCATCGTCACACAAGTTCCCCTTGAATTCCCTTGATGACCAGCATAGAAGTAGGTGACTGTTACGCGTAATTCCTCGCTGCACGGAGGTTCGATGCCATCCTCGAGGAGAGAGTTCCTCAAAATTGGGGTCGTAGGCGGCACGGCCGCGGTTTTTGGATTTGATCTAAAGCCGGCGTTTGCTCAGCTGCGCGAATTGAAGATTGAACGCGCGAACGAGACGCGCTCGACCTGTCCCTATTGTTCCGTGAGTTGTGGGGTGATCATTTACACAATCGGGGACCGCGCCAAGAACGTGACACCGCGGGTGGTTCACGTCGAAGGAGATCCTGACCATCCGATCAATCGCGGAACGTTATGCCCCAAGGGGGCTTCGCTGGAGCAGGACATCGTGAACGATCGGCGGATCGTAAAACCGCAAGTACGGCGGCCGGGCGGTACCGACTGGGAAGACATTTCGTGGGAGCAGGCGCTGAATGAAATCGCCGAGAAGGTCAAAAAGACGCGAGACGACACTTTTGTTTTGACCGATGAAAAAGGCAACAAAGCGAACCGCTGCGAATCGATCGCTTGGTCGGGCGGTTGCACGGACACCAATGAGTTCAATTACCTGGTTGTGAAGACCATGCGCGCACTGGGCGTCGTGCACCTGGAAAACCAGGCGCGAGTTTGACACGGTCCCACGGTCTCAAGTTTGGGACCAACATTCGGACGCGGGGCGATGACCAACGGTTGGGTGGACATCAAGAACACCGACATGATGTTGATCATGGGCGCAAACCCGGCCGAGAACCATCCATGCGGCTTCAAGTGGGCGATCGAGGCGAAACGCAACCGCAACGCGAAATTAATTTCGGTAGATCCCCGATTTACCCGGACGTCGGCTGTAGCCGACCTGTTCTGCCAAATCAGGGCTGGGACAGATATCGCGTTTTTGGGAGGGCTGATTCGCTACGCGATTGAGAACAATCGGCTGGCGCACGACTACGTGGTGAATTACACAAACGCGGCGTTCATTGTAAAAGATGCATTCAGGTTGCCGGAGGACGGCGGTGTATTCTCCGGCTTCGACCCCAGCACGGGAAGCTACGACAAGTTGACCTGGAATTATGCGGGCACTGGAAATCCGCCCGAGCCCGCGGCTCCGATGCCCGGAAAAGTGCACGCTGATCTCACGCTGCAAAATTCGAATTGCGTCTTCCAGCTGCTGAAAAAACACTATTCACGTTACACGCCGGAGATGGTGGAACGCATTGCGGGAATACCCAAGGAGCAGTTCCTGAAAGCCGCAGATCTGTTTACTTCGGTCCGCAAAGACGGCGATATGAACAAGGCGGCGACCATTATTTACGCGGTTGGCTGGACGCACCACAGCTTCGGAACGCAGATTATTCGAACGGCAGCGATCTTGCAGTTGCTGATGGGGAACGTAGGCCGGGCGGGCGGCGGCGTGAACGCATTACGCGGCCATGCCAATATCCAGGGCGCGACGGATATGGCCGGAATTTTCGATAATCTGCCCGGATACCTGAAGGTGCCGACCCCGGCAGACACGAATTTTGAATCGTGGGTGAAGCGGATCACTCCGACAGCCGCGAAAGCTGAAAAATGGGATTCCATGAATTATTGGGCGAACACGGCGAAATTCGCGGTGAGCTTTCTGAAGGCCATGTACGGCGACGCGGCGACAAAGCAGACGGATTGGGCGTTCGAGTATTTGCCGAAGGTAGACCGCAACTACTCATGGGTGCAGATATGGGACAACATGTACAACGGTGTGGTGAAAGGGCTGTTCGCATTCGGCATGAACGGAGTGGCGATCGGGCCGGATTCTAAGAAGAACATTGATGCGCTGAAAAAAGCGGACTGGCTGGTAGTAGGCGAGATCTATCCCGATGAAACCAGCGAGTTCTGGCGTTCGCCGGGAATCACAACGGATGAGATGAAGACGATTCAGACGACGGTGTACCGCCTGCCATGCGCGGGATTCGCGGAGAAGGACGGAACGTTTACGAACTCGGCGCGCTGGCTGCAATGGAAGAACGTAGCGTTGCCGCCGCCCGCTGGCTGCAAACTGGACCAGGCCATCGTGGCACAAATCTTTTTGAAGGTCCGCGAGCTTTACCGGAAGGAGGGAGGAACATTCCCCGATCCGATTTTGCAGCTGACCTGGAATTACACAGATCCGGGAAATCCTGCCCTCTTGGAAGTTTTGCGAGAGATCAACGGGAAAACTCTTGTGGATGCGGAAGACCCGGCAACCAAAACGCAGTTGAAAGCCAACCAGCAGTTGCCGGGGTTCTCGTGGTTGAAGGATGACGGAACAACTTCCTGCGGGAACTGGATTTATTCCGGTGCGTTTACGGAACAAGGAAACATGACCGCGAGGCGCGACGTCAGCGATCCCTCCGGCTTGGGGGTGCACCCAAATTGGGCGTGGTCCTGGCCAGCAAATCGCCGCGTGATGTACAACCGCGCTTCCTGCGATCTGGAAGGCAAACCGTGGGACGCGTCCCGCCGGCAAGTCTGGTGGAGCGAGACACAGCAGAAGTGGGTGGGCAACGACGTGCCGGACTTCAAGTCGGATTCAAAGCCCGCGGAGCATTTGGGTCCGTTCATCATGAATCCGGAGGGAGTGGGCAGACTTTTCGGTCCGTTGGCGGCGTTCGCGGACGGACCATTCCCGACTTATTACGAGCCGGTAGAGGGTCCGATCGGGAATTTGCTGCACCCCGGCCAGAAGAACAATCCAGTGGTGAAGCGTTTCAAGACGCCGGACGACCAGTACGACGCCGCTAAAGATTACAACGTAGTGTGCACGACATACCGGATAGCCGAGCATTACCACTACTGGACGAAGAACAACCCCATGAATGTGCAACTCGTCCCAGAGCCATTCGTGGAGATTCCCGTCGAGCTGGCGAACGATTTGGGTGTGCGCGGCGGCGAAAAGTTGAAAGTCCACAATGCGCGGGGCCAATACATCGCTAAGGCCATGGTGACGAAGCGCATTAAACCGATGATGATTGACGGCAAGAAGACCTATCAGATTGGAATTCCGATTCATTGGGGCTATCGCGGCATTGCAGAAGATGAGGGAAAGACGGCAAAAACTCTGACCAACAATTTGTCGCCCACGGTAATCGACCCGAACGCGTATACGCCCGAGTTCAAGGGTTTTTTGGTGAAGGTGGAAAGGGCTTAGGAATCGCATGAGCCAAGCGACACTGCGAGTGCAAAAGATTTCGGCCCATTCCGGAGCGATTCCCGGCGAGGGAACGCAGCGGCAATTTACCGTCGCGAAACTCATCGATACAACGACGTGTATCGGCTGCAAGGCATGCGAAGTGGCTTGCGTCGAATGGAACGACATGCCGTTTTCTCCGACGGAGTTCAACAACACCTATCAGACGATGCCGGAGACGCGCTGGGACTATTGGAATCTGATTTTGTTCAATGAGCACGAGACAGAAGACGGCTCACTGATGTGGCTGATGCGCAAAAATCAGTGCATGCACTGCGCGGAACCCGGATGCCTCGAAGCGTGCCCTTCGGACGGCGCGATCATTCAGTACACCAACGGCATTGTGGATTTTCAGCAGGACAAGTGCATCGGGTGTGGATATTGCATAACAGGCTGCCCGTTTAACATTCCAAAATTCAACAAAAAAACGAAACGAGTTTACAAGTGCACGCTCTGCACGGATCGCGTGAGCCAGGGCCTGGAGCCGGCGTGCATCAAAGCGTGCCCCACGGGTTGTTTGCATTTCGGCAGCAAAGACGACATGCGGGTGCTGGCGGAAACGCGCGCGGACCAGTTGCGCTCGCACTACGACTTTCCGAATGCTGGCGTGTATGACCCTCCGGGCGTAGGTGGAACGGGCGTAATTTATGTGCTGCACGATATCAGACAGCCCGAGATTTACGGTGGCTTGCCGAAGGATCCGCGCGTTCCGCTAAGCGTGAAATTATGGAAAGGACCCTTGAAGTGGCTGGGGAACATCGCTATGGTCGGCGGTGTGATCGGATTGTTCTTCCATTATCTGCGCTATGGGCCGAAAGAGCGGGAGGTCGAGTTGAAAGAGCCGCATACGGGAGAAGAGCCATGAGCGATAGCGGGCAAATCCTTGCTCCTGGCCGGGTACTGCGATATCCGTTTAACGAGCGCGCGAACCACTGGATTGCCTCATTTTCTTACATCTATTTGCTTCTGACAGGGCTGGCGTTTTGGTCGCCATGGCTGTCCTGGATTGCTGTGGTGCTCGGTGGCGGGCAGATATCGTCAATTCTGCATCCGTGGGTGGGGCTGTTTTTTGTTTACGCGGTGATGCGGATGTACGGATATTGGGCGCCACAAATGCGAAACACGGAAGTGGACAAGCAGTGGTGGAACGCGCTTGGGCATTACGTGCGCAATGAAGACGACCAAATGCCGCCGGCGGGCCGATATAATGCCGGCCAGAAGGCGCTGTTCTGGAGCTTTTTTTATGCGACGATCCTGCTGCTGGCGACCGGCGTGGTTCTGTGGCTTCCGGAAAGGATACCTTGGAACTTGCGCTGGTTGCGGTATCTTTCCGTGTTTCTCCATCCGGTGGCGGCGTTGTTTACGATCGCCAACTTTTTGATTCACATCTATATGAGTGTGTTTGCCGAGCGTGGCGCGTTAGGTTCGGTGATTCGCGGCGACGTTTCTCTGGAATTTGCCAAACGATACCATCCGGGCTGGTATCGCGAAATTCGGGAAAAAGCCGCCGGCCCCCGGAAATGATCGTAACCTACGACGCGCGCATTCAGCGTGCGCAGCATTTAAAGACAATCCACACGTTTGCCGCTGAAATTCTGGAATTCTACGAGCGGATCTGCGCGGCCCAGTCCGGGATTCACACGCGGCTGATGAAGGCACTTCGAAGTTCCCGGCCGCCGGTGGCTGCGGAGTTGCGGGAACACATGAACGTCGACCTTGTCGTTCCCTGTGCGAGTGAAGTTTTGAAGGAAATCGTCCCGGTTTCGCCCGATCCGCTGAAAGCGTTTGTCGCGGAGTATTTGCAAGGTTCGCAGGAGCGGCTGGCGGTTTCGCTGCAGGCATATGTGGATTACGGCGGGACCGACAGGCCTCCCGCCGACTCGGGCGAAGAGCTGCTGGCGCGAATTTTGCTTGAACCATACGCGGAGTTGCTTGGCGAGCAGATCACTGTCGTGTCTGCGGGAGTCAGCGGGAACTTGTGCCCGCGCTGCAACGGAAGGCCTCTCCTGGGAGTGCTACGCATGGAAGGCGACGGCGCCAAGCGCTTTCTGAAGTGTGCGTTCTGCTCTTCGGAATGGGAGTTCCGCAGAATTTACTGCGCGTACTGCAGTGAGGCGCGCGAGCAGTCCTTGCCGGTGTTTGTGGCGGAAAAGTTCCCGCACATTAGGGTAGAGGCCTGCGATACTTGCCGGCACTATCTGCGCACAGTTGACTTAACCAAAGACGGAAACGCCGTGCCGACGCTTGACGATCTAACCGCGATTCCTTTGGGTCTGTGGGCGGACGAACATGGCTATCAGCGCATCCACCGAAACATGCTGGGAACGTAAGATTGGCCGAGCGGCTGGGATCCCCGCAAGGACTCTCATGGTTCGACGCGAACCCCCTTCCAGAAAGCGATTCGTCTCGTGATTTCGGACGCCTCGGGCTTTGGCTCCGGATAGAACCAAGCCGCGTTGTCGTTGCGTATGCCGTCCACTTCGACATGATAGTAGTGTGCAGTTCCCTTCCACGGGCAGATCGATGTGTGGTTGCTGGATTTGAGGTACTGCTTTTTCACCGCGTCTTCGGGGAAATACTGATTCCCTTCAACAACTACGCACGCATCGCTCTCTGCAACTAACTTTCCCGCCCAAAATGCTTTTGCCATGGAGACTCTCCCGTTGTTGGTTGGATGCCTTTGCCTTCGAAAGGTTTCTCGAGGGTTTTGCTACAATTTCGGGCTGCCACAACGGCTATGTGCGGCGCCAGCACAAAGGATCTTTGCGATTCGACAAAGTTTTCCAGGGCCGAGGAAGTATTCGGAGTTCCGCCGAATATTCGGCCAATCGTACCGTCACAAGAGGAGATACGAATGAGAGAGCCACAAAATTTCGCGAATCACGGAAAAATCGTGCCGGCATTTCACTTCTTTCTTATCCCGGTGCTGGTATTCAATGTGTTTCATGCGGGGTACTGGCTATTGTTCGCGGGCGGGCATCATGCGGCGTGGGGAATTGGAGCCTTGATCGCGGCGGCTCTAAATGTGTTGATGGCACTAGCTCTCCTGGTGCTCGCATTTCTGGCGCGGTTGTTCGCTCTTGGCGCCCAGGATCGCGTGATTCGATTGGAGGAGCGTGTACGCTATCAGCAGTTGCTGCCTGACAATTTAAAACTGCGGATCAATGAGTTTTCGACCAGCCAACTTGTCGCGCTCCGTTTTGCCGGCGACGAGGAGCTACCGGCCCTGGCGAGAAAAGTACTCGACGACAATCTGACCGACCGCAAAGCGATCAAGCAGATGATCCAGAATTGGCGCGCCGACTACCAGCGAATCTAACTCGCCGCCCGTTACAAAATGCTCCTGACGACGCCGCTCTCGGCGCGTACGGCGGCTCCGTTGATGCCAACCGATTGGGTACTGGCGACAAAGGCGACGATCGCCGCAACTTCTTCGGCAGTTTCGAACCGTTTCAGCAGAGAACTTGGCCGAACCGTTTCAAAAAACTCTTTCTCGATTTGAGCGGGGCTTACACCGCGTCCTTTTGCCATGCTCTGCACAAAGTCGCCCACGCCCTCTGAAGCCGTAGGTCCGGCAAGTATCGAATTTACGGTGACGCCACTGCCCGGGACTGACTCCGCGATGCCTCGAGCGATGGCGATCTGCGCGGTTTTGGTCATCCCGTAGTGCACCATTTCCGCCGGAATCTGCTGGCCGGATTCGCTGGAGATAAAAATCACGCGACCCCATTTCCTCTCGAGCATGCCGGGCAAATAGTGTCGCGTCAGGCGCACGCCACTCATCACGTTGACTTCGTAAAATCGCAGCCATTCGGAGTCGGGGATTTCAAGGAACGGTTTGGGATCGAAGATACCCAGATTGTTCACCAGAATATCCGCGCTGGGTACTTGTTCGATCAGTTTGCCGACACCTTCCGCCGTACCGAGATCGGCAGGTACCTCGGTGACTTCTGCTCCGCGCAATTCCATGCGGATGCGCTCTGCTGCAGCGCTGACACGTTGAGGCGTTCTTCCGTTGATGACAATCCGCGCACCTTCGCGAGCCAGCGTCGCAGCAATCGCGAATCCGATTCCCGCGGTGGAGCCAGACACTATGGCGAGCTTTGCTTTAAGTCCCAGGTCCATCTTGGTCTCCCGGTTGGCAGTGTCAACGCGCCGTGGCTGCCGCGGCCGCGCCTTCAATCTCTGTGATTTCTTCCCGCGACAGTTTCAGTTCGCCGGCGAGCATTACGCCGTCGGCTTGTTTCGCATTGCGCGCGCCGACGATGGCTCCTGTAACCGCCGGGTGACGCAGCACCCAGGCAATGGCAACTTCTCCCGGGCTGCGGCCATCACGGGCGCCAACTTTGCGTAAACGCTCAACCAATTCGATGTTTTTGGAAAGTCGCGGCTCTTTGAATTCCGGATTGCGGCTGCGAAAATCATCGAGCGGCAAAGACGCGGCGCGTTCGCGCGTCATGGCGCCGGTCAACAGGCCGGAGGCCATCGGGGCATAGCTGATTACGCCGATCCCGTTCTTCAGGCAGTGTGGCAGCACCTCCGACTCGATCGCCCGCCGAATCATGGAATAAGGCGGCTGGTCGGAAGTGACGGGCGCGACCTTCGCTGCGCGTTTTATCTGGTCGACGTCGAAATTGGAAACGCCGACCCAACGTACTTTGCCTTCCTTTTTCAGATCGTTCATCGCTTGCCAGGCTTCTTCCAGTCCCGGGCCATTATCCCTGGGCGGCCAGTGCATCTGGTAAAGATCGATCACATCGATCTGCAGACGCCGCAAACTGTCTTCGCACTCCTTGCGGATGGAAGCTGCAGAATGGTCCTGATACACCTTGCGGTTCTCGTCCCAGCGCAAAACGCACTTGGTGAAAATGTAGGGACGATTTCCTTTCCACTGTTTCCGGGCTTGCGCGACGATTTCCTCTGAATGCCCAGTGCCATAGACCGCGGCTGTGTCGATCCAGTTCACGCCGAGTTCCAGCGCTCGCAATATAGCCGCGATCGAATCCGTGTCCTCTTGCTGGCCCCATGCGAACTCCCAGCCCGAACCGCCAATGGCCCACGCGCCGAAACCTACCGGCGTCAATTGCAGATCAGAATTTCCCAGTTTTCGCAGTTCCATAGCCCCTCGGCACACAATTCGATTGCGCTACTGTTCTACGCCGGGTTGGATGAGATGGGCCAGTAAAAAGTTAGAGCTACTGGCGCAGCTCGAGCCATCGGCAAACCGACGTGGCGACCCGCGCTAAGTCGCCGGCCACCTCGAAGGCATATCACCAAGGAACGCGCACTCGGCGCCATCCGCGGTTTGTTGGCTTTATGTTGAGTATAGTACCGAAAGGTCTTATTACAACTTATCTAGATGTAGCGGTAACTTCAGAGCCCGGAGGGTCGCTGCTCCACCAAACAGACAAGGCGACGCGATAGTTCCTACGCGCGCCGCCTTGCTCCCTGCGACAAAACTCGAACTAAATGCTTTTCGGACCGGCTGCAGCAGCAGTCGGCGCACTGGACGACTTCGCGAACGCGCTGCCGCCCGATTCCTTCTCGGCGCTCTTGTCAATTTCGATTGAGCCCTTAAAGTAAGCGCCGTCTTCGATCATGATACGCGCCGTGGTTAAGTCGCCGTTCACCGAACCATCCTTCTTGATCTCGATCCGGTCCTTGGCGCGAAGGTTGCCCTTCACACTCCCGTAAACTACTACTTCACGGGCAATGATGTCGGCCGTCAGCTTGGCGGTTGCCCCCACGGTGAGCTTGCGCTCATCGAGCTGAATCAACCCTTCCACCGAGCCGTCGACCAGCAGGTCTTCGCTCCCGGTGATTTCGCCTTTCACATGTAGGCTCGCTCCCAGTCTGGCCGTCGCGCGGTCGCCGGTTGCACCCAATGGACGCATTGCATCTGTACTCATCGCGTTAGTTCCCTCCCAAGTCGCCGGAGCTAGCTTCGGCGCCTGATTCAGATTCGGTTGATTCGCTGCAAAACTCTTCGGCTCCGGTTGCGCGACTTGCGGCGTTTCCGGCTTCTTCGCATTCCCCCACATTGGATCCTCCAGGGACAAGTCACCCCATCAGATTCTGTCGGGGCAAGATCAAACTCTATTCCCGTGTTGTGGGCGCCGCAAACAACGTATCAACTTGGTGTGCGTGAAAGTAACTGCCCTTTGGTGTAGTCCCGTTACTGCCCCAAGGGCAAACCTTACGCGGTAGGTTTATCGGGAACGGGCTGCATGGCCACAAAGTCATTTACGAAACGCCGCGCATAGTCCTCCAACAGTTCGGCGACGCGCGCAGCATTCGTCGACTTCACAATAAAGCCCACATGGTGGAATTTTTTCACGCGATACACGATCTCCGGATCGTTGTACGCTGAGGTGTCCGATTGTTCCTGCTTAGCCAGCGACACAATCACTCCGGCGTAGTCCTTGCGCGTTTCCGGCAGTGTATAGGGCTCCTTGCCGGCGCTCACCTCCAGTTTGGCCCACTCGCGCCACAGGTTCACGCCGGTCGCGTGATCAATCACATCCGAGATGTACGCGCCGCCGACTCGCGCAGCAATTTCGATGAAATAAAACTTACCGTCGGCGTTTGCTTTCAAAAATTCGGCGTGAGTCACACCCCGCATCAAGCCCAACCCTTGAATCAACTCACGATTTACAGCCTGCAGTGCTTTGGAACCGGCGGAGTCGCGTTCCAGGGTACGCGTCGTAAAGACTCCGCCGCCATGAGAGACGTCGAGCGGCGGTGTCCCATACGCGTGCGCCTCAGCAAAGACGACTTCCCTTTCACTCACAACGCTGTCAACGTGAAACACATTGCCCGGCACAAACTGTTCCAGCAGGAACTGCGATTGCTCATCGCCGAGCTTCTCCAGCCACGGCCACAATTCGTCGGGACGACGGATCTTCCTCATGCCGATACCCGACGCCTGCGAACGCGGCTTTAACAACCACGGCCCGGGCACCCGTGCCATGAACTCCCGCAACTCATCATGATTCAGCACGTGCACGAATTCCGGCACGTTGATGCCGACTTCTTTAGCCCGAGCTCGCATCGCCAGTTTGTCTCGAAAATACCGAACCGTCGTCAGGCCCATACCCGGTATGCGCAGGTGCTCTCGAATGGCCGACACGTTCTCCATGTCAAACTCATCCAGCGCCACAATCCGGTCGATCTTCCGCGTGCGCGCTGCGTAGCTTACCGCGTTCAGCAGCTGCGGCAGCGGCAGCTCCTCCGGCATGAAGAACATTTCATCAATCGCTTCGCGCGGCCAGTCGGCATCGCGCAACTTCTCCACCGTCAGCAAATACACCGTGCAGCCGATCGCTTTGCACGTTCGGATAAACTCTTGCCCTTTTTCGTAGGTACTGACGCAGAGGATTGCGAGAGGTCGCTGCTCTGGCACGCCAAGCCTCCTCTACTGCCGGTGAGCCGCGAAGTATACCGCGCAACTATCGGGCAGGGTACAAAAACCGCAGAAAGGGAGCGACACGCTGAGCCCATGCCGCTTCATTGTGCTCGGCACCTTCGATACGTTCATAGTGCAGGTCCGCCTCATAGCGCCAACCGCGCGAAAGCAAAATGTCGCGGTAACGCTCGACGTCGTCCACAATGCGCGGTCCTTCGCGCGTTCCAATGTCCAGCCAGATTTTCGGCCGCCCACGCACGGACATTCGCTCCGCAAATGTGTGGATCACCCTGTAGTGCCACCAAAGTGACGGCGAAAGCGCAGCGATTTTTCCGAAGATATCCGAACGTGCCAATCCCAGATACAACGAGACCAGACCGCCCAGAGACGATCCGCCGATTCCCGTCCGCTCCGGGCCGCTTGCCGCGTGATATTCGCCATGGACAAACGGCATCACTTCTTCCAGCAGAAACTTTCCGTAGCGGTCCGCGCTCCCTCCGCCCAGCTTCGGCGCTTTTGTCGGGGTGTATTCGCGTATCCGCGCTTTCCCCATGTTGTATATCCCAACGATGAGCAGCGGCTCGACGCGCCCGCCATGAATCTCGGCATCCGCCGTCCGCCCCACGTGCCAATCCTGACCCGGGATAAACGAAGTCGAACCATCGAAAAGATTCTGTCCGTCATGCAAATACAAAACTGGAAAACGGCGCTCCGGCTGTTCGAAATAACCCGGCGGCAGGTACACCACCAGGCTCCTCTGATTTCTCAAGAACTTCGATCGAAATTTGTCATGCCTGCGGAGTTGTCGGTCATTCACGGGGCGTTCATGCTCATGGGGCAATGGTCACAAGAAGATCCTTCGCTTCTACACTTTGTCCAGGCGTTACCAGCAGCTTCACCACGCGACCTGCGATAGGCGCATAAATGTTCGATTGCATCTTCATAGCTTCGAGGGTCATTAGTTTAGCACCGCGCTCCACTGTATGGTTCGCTTGCACTGCTATTCCGCTGATTACGCCCGCGGTAGGGGCACCCACCTGTCCCAGATCCGCCACATCCGCCTTAGGATGCGCTCGCTCCACCACCCGCAGCGACTTGTCGCGTATATTCACTTCTCTCGGCTGCCCGTTCAACTCAAAAAACAGGGTCCGCGTTCCGTCCGGATGCGGATCACTCGCCGTCATATATTTAATAATCAGCGTCTTCCCGGCTTCGATTGAAACTGTGATCTCTTCGCCCGACTTCAGGCCGTAAAAAAACGGCGGCGTCGGAAGCACGCTCACGTCGCCATGCGCCTGGCGAAACTTATCAAACTTCGAAAACACCTCCGGGTAGAGTAGATAGCTCAGCAGATCCGCTTCGTCGATCGCGTGACCGATCTTCTTTTCCAACGACTCCTTCTCGGCTTTAAAATCCGCCGCAGGCATGTTCGCGCTCGGCCGCCCTTTCACTGGTTTCTCGCCGCGCAGCAGAATCCTCTGCAGCTTCCGCGGCCAGCCGTCTGGTGGCACCCCCAGCACTCCAGAAAACATCTCCACTACTGAATTGGGGAACGCCACATCATGGTGTTCGTCCAGCTTCAGCACATCTGTCGGCGTCATCTCCTTCGCCATCAGGAACAACGTCATGTCCCCAACCACCTTGCTCGACGGCGTCACCTTCACGATATCGCCAAACAATTGATTCACTTCCGCGTACATCCGCTCCACTTCGTGCCAGCGATGCCCCAACCCCATCGCCGCGGCCTGTTCCCGCAAGTTGGTGTACTGCCCGCCCGGTATCTCGTGTTGGTACAGCCGCGCATTTCCTGCCTTCGGTCCAGAATCGAACGGCAAATAATACGCCCGCACCGTTTCCCAGTAGTCTGAGCAATCATTGAGCGCCTCCAGATCCAGCCCGGTATCCCGCGGCGTATTTTTCAGCGCCGCTACAAGCGCATTCAAATTTGGCTGGCTCGTTCCACCGCTCATCGCCGCCACGGCGCCGTCCGCTATGTCCACTCCGGCATCCGCTGCCTTCAACACGGTCGCTGCGTTCATTCCGCTCGTATCATGTGTATGAAGGTGAATTGGCAGGCCCACTTCTTGCTTCAATTTCTTCACCAGCTCGAATGCCGCATATGGCCTGCACAATCCCGCCATATCCTTAATGGCAAGAAAATGCACGCCCAGTTTTTCCAACTGCTTCGCCAGCCCGACATAATATTTCAGCGAGTACTTCGGCCGCTCTTTATCGAGAATGTCGCCGGTATAACAGATTGCCCCTTCGCAGACGCCCCCCGTTTCGAGCACTGCGTCCAAGGACACCCGCATGTTCTCAATCGAATTCAGTGAATCGAACACTCTAAAAATATCCATCCCCTCGGCGTATGCCTCGCGCACAAACTCGCGAATCACATTGTCAGGGTACGATGCGTACCCCACCGCGTTTGCCCCGCGCAGCAACATCTGAAAACAAATATTCGGCACCGCGGCACGCAGCTCCCGCATCCGTTGCCACGGATCCTCCCGCAAAAACCGCAGCGCTGTATCGAACGTCGCGCCGCCCCACATCTCCAGACTGAATAAGTTCGCCAGCCGCTCCGCTACAAAGGGCGCCGTCGCCAGCAAGTCATACGTGCGAACTCGCGTCGCCATCAGCGACTGGTGCGCGTCTCGAAACGTCGTATCCGTAAGCAGCAGCCGTTTTTCTTTTTTCGCCCACTCAGCAAATTTCGCAGGCCCTTGTTTCTTCAACAGTTGCCGTGTCCCGGCCTTCGGCGCAGCAGCGCTGCTGGTTGTTGGCACTGTCGCTACTTCCAATCCCGACGGTATCGGCTTTCCCTTTACCTCTGGATTCCCGTTCAAAATCACGTCACCCAGATACGTCAGCAGTTTGGTCGCACGGTCTCCGCGCTTCGGAAACCGAAACAGTTCCGGGTGCTGCTCCAGAAATGCCGTCGTAACCCCACCGCTGCGGAACTTGGCATGGTTCACAACGTTTTCGACGAATGGGATGTTCGTCTTCACGCCGCGGATGCGAAACTCCCGCAGCGCTCGATCCATCCTCTGGCACGCTTCCGGCAAATTCGTGCCCCACGCCGTCACTTTCACCAGCAGCGAGTCGTAATAAGGTGCCAGCGAAGCGCCCGCATACGCCGTCCCGCCGTCCAGCCGTATCCCGAATCCCGCCGGCGACCGGTACGTCGTCAGTTTCCCGTAATCCGGCGCAAAATTTTTCTCAGGATCTTCTGTGGTCACACGGCACTGCAGCGCCGAGCCATAGAGCAGCACACTTTCCTGCTTCGGTAAGTTCATCACTTCGTCGTGCAACGACTGTCCCTGCGCCACCAGAATCTGCGCGCGCACAATGTCAATTCCGGTTACCATCTCGGTGACCGTGTGTTCCACTTGAATACGCGGATTTACCTCGATGAAGTACCACTTCTGCGCGTCCACGTCGTACAGAAACTCCACCGTTCCCGCATTCCGGTATTTCGCCTTGCGCGCCAGTTGCGCTGCCGCAGCGCACAATTCATTCCGCACGCTCGCCAGCAAATTCGGCGCCGGCGCCACTTCCACGACTTTCTGGTGCCGCCGCTGCACCGAACAGTCCCGGTCCCACAAGTGCAGCAAATTCCCTTGCTGGTCCGCCAGTATCTGCACTTCCAGGTGCCGCGCCCGCGCCAGATACTTTTCCAGAAATACCGAACCGTCCCCGAACGCCGACTTCGCTTCGCCCTGCGCCTCTTCGAGCCGCGCTTCCAGTTCGCGCTCGTCGCGTATCACTCGCATCCCGCGCCCGCCACCGCCCATTGCGGCCTTCGCCATCACCGGATAGCCAATCTCCGCCGCGATCTTTTTCGCTTCCTCCGCCGATTTCACCGGCTCCTGGGTACCCGGCAGCACCGGCACGCCCGCCGCTATCGCCAATCCGCGCGCCGCTGTTTTATCTCCCAGCAACTCCAGCAACGCTGGTGTCGGCCCCACGAAGGTAATTCCCGCCTTCTCACAAGCCCGCGCCAGCGCAGGATTTTCCGACAAGAATCCATAGCCAGGATGAATTGCGTCCACGCCTTTGGCTTTCGCCACGGCCACAATTCCCGCAATGTCCAGATACGCCTCGACCGGCCCCTTCCCTTCACCTACCAGGTACGCTTCGTCCGCCTTAAACCGGTGCAGCGCCAGCCGGTCCTCCTTCGAATACACGGCTACTGTCCGCAATCCCAGCTCGTTCGCCGCCCGGAAAATCCGGATGGCAATCTCGCTGCGATTCGCCGCTAACAGCTTTTGAATGAGCTTCAGCTTGGACATAGTTCCGCTAGCACCAGGGTGCGCAGCCGTCCATTCTTTCACGCCCGCCCCATGTCACTGCAGCAGTATTTTTGATGAATCACACTTGCGTTTTCAATGCACAGCAATCCGTGACGGCGTGACACCCAGTCGGGGCAGCTTCATTTTCCTAGTTCCCTGTCGCCGGGACGGCAGCCACCGTTTCATTCGACGGCAATTTCCGGAGAGCTTCCAGCTCCGTTTGCAGCTTCGCCCAGGCTTTCTTATCCTTCTTCAATTTGAAGGGCGTGTCCGTAGCGCCGAAAAATCCCAACAGCTCAGTCCGAATCTCTGCAGTCATTCCCGCAAAACTCTGGTGGGCCAGCTTATCAAGCAGTTTCGCATGCGCCGCGTCGCTCAATTGATACTGCCCCGGAGCGCTCGCAGCGCCCAAATCAAAGTTCTCGTTAATTAATGCCGGCTGCTGCGTCTCCCGCTGCTGTCGCAGAAGTTTCCGATATTCGTCCAGAGTATCGTTGAAGCTTGCCTCGAACATGTGCTCAGTGTCCGCGGTCGGCGTCTTGAACTGCAATACCCTTAGCGGCCCGAACTTAGGCAAAATCTTGTACAAAAATGCCAGCCACTTGTCGCCCAACGTCGGCCGCTGGTAATCCTTGCCCCATTCCAGTTCGTACTTGGCCCGGTTCAGGTTGTAGAGAAATTTCCTCTTCGTAATACCCGGCTGATCCGCTTCGATTTCGTGCCTTTTCAGATGCCAGGCGATCCGTGTTGCTCTCGGCAACAAGTTGCTTACCGCGTGCCGGTACGAATTCAACGCACGATCCTCATTCACCAGCACCTCCTTCAAATCCAGTCCGTATGTTTCTTCGAACGCTTCTTCCAGTACTCTTCGCGAAATCTCAAATCCAATAAAGTCGTGATAACTTTCCGGCGCGTAACGCTCTTTCGCTACTTCCAGCACGTCAAATCCAAATTCCGTTTTTACGTGCGCCAGCTTGTCTTCTTCGAACGAAACCGAATCGCCGTACTTCTTTTTCAGCTTCGGATACAGGATCGGCACCGCCCGATTCGTACCGACCTTGTGACCATTGTTGTCCGCGGCATAGTGGGCCATCGCGCCGAGTGCAAACGCATACTCGTTCACGTCCTGAGCGTCCCGCAACAACGCCAGAATAAAGTCTGCGCTTCGTACATAGTGGGTCAGGTCGCTGAAAAACGGATTTCCGTAGGGGTAATAGCCTAGATCCTGAATAATCGCTCCGCCATATGCGTAAGCCTGACCCTCGTTCAATTCCTCTTCCGTGGCCCTTGGAAATCTTTTGCGCAACACGGGTTTCAAGTCGGTCTCCCACGCTGCATCAATAATCGCCTGGTGCGACATCACCGAATAGGCTTTCCCCGGTTCCGGACAAACCAATATCAGCGCACTCGCGCAAGCCGCCGCCACCAGCCGTCGGAGGATGCCAGCAAATTTAAAATCCGGACGAAGTTGTCTCATGCACCTTCCACTGGCAAGCGTGGTCATCGCCTGAAGGTTAGCAAAATATTCTTCCGCCTGAGGGTACAACGGGGACGCCTCGACTTTACCGGAACTTGCACTCTGATCAGATAGGGGAAATTCTGTAGGTGTTGCACACGCGCGCAGGCTACCGGGTCTTGGTTACGCCGGCTCGGAAATCTCTTCTTTCAGTACTTCCTCAACACGCCGATCACTCGCCCCTGAATCCTCACGTCGCTCGCAGTTTCAATAATCGGCCCCATGTCTGAATTTGCCGGCTGCAAGCGAACCTTGCCAGATCCTTCGCGGTAGAATCGCTTGAGCGTCGCTTCTTCGCCTCGCACCAGCGCGACCACGATATCCCCCGCGTTCGCTACCTGTGTCTGCTCGCACACCACAAAATCGCCGTCCATGATGTGATCCTCGATCATCGAGCTGCCCTTTACCTGCAGCACAAACGAATTCCCCCCCCGCGCAAAATCTCCCAGTGAAATCGTCTCTCGTTCTTCCACCGCTTCCAGCGGTAACCCTGCCGCAATTCTGCCCAGCAGCGGCAGCTCCTGCACTTTTCGCTCGATCACCTGCTCCTTCACCGGCTTCGGCAATTGCAAAATTTCTATCGATCGGCTCTGGTTGTAGCCGCGCCGGATGAATCCCTTCTTCTCCAGCGTCGTGATGTGCTTGTGCACGGTCGCCAAGGATGTCAGTTTCATTCCTTTGCCGATCTCTTCAAAACTCGGCGAGTATCCATGCTTGGTTTCAAACGACACCAGGTAATCCAGCACTTCTTTCTGTCGTTTCGTCAGGGCCATGGGTTCCTCCGGTAGCGCAGACAATCTTGTCCGCGCATTTTCAGTCGCCACTGTCCCACTCGCTCGGGACTTTTCCACAGCCACTCTAGGCGAAGCTAAAGCGAAATGTCAAGCTCCTTTCGCCTTTCTGTTCTGGTCCTTCACTGTTATAAGCTGTGCTATGGTCCCCGGGCTTCGTGCTTCCGCCTCCGTTGTCGCTGCAGGCATCGTGGCCATCCTTGGTGGCACTCTCGCGACCCTTGCCCTCATTGCGTCGTTTTTTGTAATTTCAAATCTCAGCGCTTCTCCGTTTGAGGCCGACCTCGGCCCGGCAATGCGCCCGGTGCTTTACGCCACCTGGACCTTCTTTCTGATTTGCGCCATTTTTGTCATCGTAGCCGGCCTCCAAGTCATTCGTCTCCACAATTGGGCCCGCCTGTCCCTTCTCGTCGTCGCTTGTTGCGCCCTTTTCTTCGGCACCGTCGGTCTCGGCGTCATTTTCGTTACCATTTACTTCACTCCCGCCGACCCCGCCGTTTCAAAACCTCTTCTGGCCTCGGTCCTTGCTTTCATCTACGGCCTGCCCATCCTTGTCGCCATTTGGTGGCTCGTCGTTTTGACCCGCCGTTCGGTCGCCGACCAATTCCATGCCGCTACGGATGTCCGGTCCGAAAGCACTTCCAGTTTTAACAATCCTCAATGCCCATTGGCCATCCGCATCGTGGGCTGGTATTTGGCCTCCTTCGTCCTCTTTGTTCCCTTCTTGCCGTTTCTCCCGTCTGGTATTCCGGTTTTCTACTTCGGCCAGCTCTTTCGCGGACCCGCCGCCATCTCGCTCCACGTTTTCAGCCTCGCCGTTCTCGCCCTTCCCGGCATCGGCCTCCTGCTTCTCAAACGCTGGAGCTACGCTCTGACCATAGCCACCCAGCTTCTCTTCTGTCTCAACTGCGTTGCCATTGCCCTCAGCTCATCGTTCGAATCCAATATGCGGGCCACTTTTCATGAGTTGGGCCTGCCCGCTTCTCTTCTGCTCGGCGCCGAGGCCCGGCTGCATCAGATTCGTTACATGGTCCTTCTGAGCTTGATCATCCCGGTCGGCATCCTGATCACCCTATACGTCTATCGGCGCCCCTTCTTCGCCGCCGCGAACGCCAACGATCGTCGAAGCTCTCCGGTTGCCCCCGCTAGTTACTAACCACCTGTCAAGTCTTGCCGTTACCAGCCGTACACGTCCGCGCCTTCGTTCACCCGCTGTGCTATCATTTTTATTCAGGCTCGTGGCGGTTCGCTTTTTAACCTGCACGCTGTTCGAGCCAGTCAGCCTGGCCTCCTCGGGGGATATTCACAGGGGGCTTCGGACGCACTATTGCTTTTTACTTGGGGGACTTGCAACGAGGCATGGCCACTACCACCGACATTCCGCTGCCTAAGCACAAACGTGAAACTCTAGACCGCGCCGTCATTCGCTTTGCCGGAGATTCCGGCGACGGCATGCAGGTCACCGGCAGCCAGTTCACCAATACCGTCGCCCTCTACGGCAACGACATCGCCACGTTTCCGGACTTCCCCGCTGAAATCCGCGCTCCAGCGGGCACTCTCCCCGGCGTCAGTGGCTATCAGCTCCATTTCTCTTCTAGCGAGATCTACACCCCTGGCGACGCGGTAGACGTCCTGATCGCCATGAACCCCGCCGCGCTCAAAATGAATCTTGCCGACCTCAAGGCCAACGGCATCCTCATCATCAATTCCGACGCCTTCGCCGAAACCGACCTCCGCAAAGCGCAAATGACTTCCAATCCCCTGGAAGACCATTCGCTCGACAAGTTCCGCCTATTCCCCGTCGGGCTCGAACGCCTCACCAAAGTGGCGCTCGATCATCTCGGCCTCGACGCGAAATCCGTCAGCCGCTGCAAGAATTTCTTCGCGCTCGGTATGTGCTATTGGCTCTACAACCGCTCGATGGAAGGCACTGTTCGCTACATCGAGGACAAGTTCTCGAAGAAGCCTCTGCTGGTCGAAGCCAACAAGCTGGCCATGAAAGCCGGCTACTCCTATTGCGAAGCCACCGAAGCCTTCCAGATCAGCTACGAAATTCCGCCCGCGCAACTCGAGCCGGGCCTCTATCGCAACATCAGCGGCAACCAAGCGCTCGCGCTCGGCTTCATCACCGCCTCACAAAAATCCGGTCTCAAGCTTTTTCAGGGGAGTTATCCCATCACCCCCGCATCCGACATCCTTCACGAACTGTCGCAATACAAAGACTTCGGAGTCATTACTTTCCAGGCTGAAGACGAAATCGCCGCCATCACTTCCGCTATTGGCGCAGCTTATGGCGGTGCTCTCGCGATCACCACCACTTCCGGACCAGGCATGGCCCTCAAGACCGAAGCCATGGGCCTCGCCATCGCCATAGAAATTCCACTGGTCATCTGCGACATCCAACGCGGCGGCCCCTCCACCGGACTTCCGACAAAAACGGAACAAGCCGACCTTCTCCAAGCTCTGTTCGGTCGCAATTCCGAAGCTCCTATTCCGGTCGTCGCCGCCGCCACTCCGAGCGACTGCTTCTGGGCCGCTCTCGAAGCGTCGCGAATCGCCGTCAAATACATGGTCCCGGTCATCATTCTCTCCGACGGCTACCTGGCCAACGGCGCCGAGCCCTGGAAAATTCCCGATCTCGATGCCATCTCCGATTTCAAGGTAAAGTTCGCGTCCGATCCGACCGACTTCAAGCCCTACCGCCGCAACCCTGAAACGCTCGCGCGTCCCTGGGCCATCCCCGGCACTCCCGGTCTTGAACACCGCATCGGCGGCCTGGAAAAACAGGATGTCACCGGCAACATCAATTACGAACCGCTCAACCACGAAAAAATGGTTCGCATTCGCGCCGCAAAAGTCGAAGCCATCGCGCAAGACATTCCGGACCTCGTTCCCGAAGGCGATCCCGACGGCGATCTGCTCATCGTTGCGTGGGGCTCCACGCACGGCTCCATCACCGCGGCAGTAAAATCTCAGCGCCAACTCGGCCACCGCATCGGCCACGTTCATCTTCGGCATCTGAATCCGTTTCCGCGTAACCTCGGCGACATCTTGAAGCGCTACAAAAAAGTCCTCGTCCCCGAGCTCAACATGGGCCAGCTCCTCTGGCTCCTGCGCGCCAAGTTTCTCGTGAACGCCATCGGCCTCAATAAAATTCAGGGCCGCCCGTTCAAGCAATCTGAGCTCGAGCAAACAATCTCCGAGCTGGTCTCGTAATCCGGTTTTGTAGCACAGACTTCAGTCTGTGCGCGGTCGTAACACTGGCCCGGCTGAAACCAAGCAGCACAATTCAGCCAGACTGATTTTCTGCTTCGACGTTCCAATGTCGACTGTCAACTTTTGGAGTGCTCCATAACATGACCACCGCAACATTACCTGTCCTCACCAAGAAAGACTTTCAGACCGATCAGGAAGTCCGTTGGTGCCCCGGCTGCGGCGACTACGCCATTCTCTCCGCCGTCCAGTCCGTATTCCCCGAACTCGGCATCAAGCGCGAAAATTTCGTCGTCGTTTCCGGTATCGGCTGCTCTTCTCGCTTTCCCTATTACATGAACACCTTCGGCTTCCACACTATTCACGGTCGCGCACCCGCCGTCGCCACCGGCCTTAAAGCGGTCCGCCCCGAACTGGAAGTGTGGGTCGCCACCGGTGACGGTGACGCGCTCTCCATCGGGGGCAATCACACCATTCACATGCTGCGCCGCAACGTCGGCCTCAAAGTTCTGCTCTTCAACAATCGCATCTACGGTCTCACCAAAGGCCAGTATTCGCCTACTTCCGAGCTCGGCAAAAAAGCCAAGTCCACTCCGTACGGCTCGCTGGATCGTCCTTTCAATCCGATCTCTCTGGCCATCGGCGCCGAAGCCACTTTCGTCGCGCGCTCCGTCGACGTATTCCAGGCCCACCTGAAAGACACACTCAAGCAGGCCGCTGCGCACCAAGGCTCCGCGTTTGTCGAGATTCTGCAAAACTGTAACATCTTCAATGACGGCGCCTGGACCGGCATCACCGAAAAGGACGCGCGGAGTGAGCACGTCATCCAGCTCGAGCACGGCAAGCCGCTAGTCTTCGGCAAGAATCGCGACAAAGGCATCCGCCGCAAATCTGATGGGGACATCGAAGTCGTCCAGCTCAGCAACGGCATTTCCGAATCCGAATTGGTCGTCCATGACGCGCATCACCCGCGCCCGTCTTACGCCTTTCTGCTCTCCCACATGGAGCACCGCGACGGCTTCCCCACTCCCATCGGCGTACTGCGCGCCTGGGACGATCTCCCGCGCTACGAAGACGTCATCAACCAACAGGTTCGCGAGGTCCAGGCCAAGCGCGGTCCCGGCGATCTCGCCAAGCTTTTGCGCGGCGGCGATACCTGGCGCGTCGAAGCCCGCTGACGCGCCGACCACTCAAAACGCAACGCTGCGCGCAGAAAGAATTTTTCTACTCGCTTGCGCTCTGCGCTCAATGTACCTTCCGTCTATCTTTTTCTTCCTGCAAATTCGTTACATACGCTTTACTTTCCTGGTCTAACATCGCAAGCCCATTTCGCGTCCAATGGACATACACGTTTGGGGCTGCATTCGCAAAGCGATGCTGACCGCGGTCTTCTTCACCCCCGGCCGCAAAAGGCGCATAAAGCTACCCACTCCAAACAAAAAAGGAAAAAGGTAATGAAACGGAATTATTTCCGCATGTTCGTGGTGTCTCTATTTGCTCTTTCGTTCGGTGTCGCGGCGCAAGGTCGTGAGCCCGATCGTATCTTCGTCAACGTCCCTTACGATTTCGTCGTCAGCGGCAAGACTCTTCCCGCCGGTGCGTATAACGTGACGCGCGTCAGCGATCGCGATCTCCGGCTACTCGCTATCAGCAGCGTTGAAACAGGTTCGACGGTTTTGACTCTTTCGAGCCAAGTGACGGACACTTCCCGCAATCAGCCCAAAATCAGTCTTCAACGGTCCGGCGATCAGCGCTTCCTGTCCAAAATCCAGACCGCCGACCACGTCTTCACCATTCCGGTGTCCACTTCCGCCATCGCCGAAGCCGCAGCCAAAGCTGACCGCGATTCGTACCTGACCGGCACCACCGAGTCCCGCAAGCGCTAAATTCTCCACTCACACAATGACCCAGCACGGACCGGCCTCCAGCAATCGTTCGCTGAAGGCGGTCCTCTTCTTTGATCGCGTTGAGCCAGTTACACCGTCTGCAGATGCGCCGCCGTAGCCATCGCGGGATCGGTCGCGCTTGGCCGCCCCGTCTCCACGTGGCCTGCCAGCTGCCGCCGGAAGCTCGGGTCCGAATCGACGCTTACGGTCACGTCATACCACCCAAACGATTTATGTAGCGGGTCAGCAAACGTTCCCGTTCCATGCGGCTGCACTACCCGCGTCTGTGTTTTGCCGGAGTAAGTGTCAAAGATGCTTACCTTCTCCGCGCTCGAACCTTCATTGCGAATCGCAAGCGCGACGCCGCCTGCATGCTTGTCGTACGCCGCGCTCACCTTCAGGTTCGCGCTTCCCGGCGCTAGGCTGCCGACAAACGTACGCAAGAAGCCATTCGGCCCGTAAACCGCCAAATCATAGGATGTCGCGGCAACCGCTCCGAAACTATCCGAAGTTTCGTGCCCGGCAGCCACGGTGCAGGTCCGTGGTGAGGTGACTCCGTCGCCAAATCGCACTTGGAACGCCGCTCCCGCCGTGCCGGAATTGCGAAAGGTTAGCTCCACACCTCCTTGCGCGGCACTCACCTCGCCTTCCACATGCAGTTCATAAGGCAGCGGGCGCGCCGGCCGGGTACCAGGCTCCTGATCCGGTAGCTGCTGGATTGTCGGCGGTGTGGGCACATAGTCCGGATAACGGTCCTGGTTGGGCGGCTGGTAGCCCGCCGTACTCGGCAGCGTCACCGCCGCCTCATTTGGGGAATCGAAGTCGAATGCCGAAGTCAGGTCACCCGACACGGTACGCCGCCACGGCGTGATATTGGGCTCGGTAACGCCGAAGCGCTGCTCGAGGAAACGAATCAGCGACGTGTGGTCGGACACTTCCGAGTTTACAAATCCGCCCTTGCTCCACGGCGAAATCACGATCATCGGCACGCGTACTCCCAGGCCGTACGGTCCCGGCGTATTGTCGGCGGCAGGGTAGGTAGCACTGCCGTTGAACAGCTCATTGGCTGTGCCGACAGTGGAGATGCCTTCGGCTCGCGAGCGCGGCGGCGTTGGCGGCACGATGTGGTCGAAGAAACCGTCGTTCTCGTCGAACATATAAAACAAAACCGTCTTGCTCCAAACTTCGGGGTTGGCCGTCAGTGCATCCAGCATTTGCGACACGTACCACGCGCCGTAGTTCGGCGGCCAATTTCCGTGTTCGGTGTACGATTCTGGCGCCACAATCCACGACACCTGTGGCAACTGATTCTCCAGCACGTCCTGCCGGAAGATGTCGAACAGCGTTCCGCTCTTGGCGATGTTCGTTCCCGTCCGGGCTTTCTGTGCGAGCGGGCTGCTGTCGGGCGCATTCTGATATTGATGGAAGTACAGCAGCGAGTTGTCGCCGTAATTGCCGATGTACGGCGCGTCGCCGGTCCATCCCCAGAAATGTGCAGCGTTTAGTCCTTCGCCGATGTCCTGATACACCTTCCAGCTGATCCCCGCTTTGTCCAGCTTCTCGGGGTAGGTGGACCACCCATAACCGGCCTCGGCGTTATCAATCACGGGACCCTCTCCGCTGCCGTCATTGCCTACCCACCCGGTCCACATGTGATAGCGGTTCGGGTCGGTCGGCCCTAGCAGCGAACAAAAATACGCATCGCACACCGTAAAAGCATCTGCCAGCGCGTAGTGATACGGAATATCTTGGCGCGTCAGGTACGCCATGGACGTTGTGCCCTTGTTCGGCACCCACCGGTCATAGCTTCCGCCGTTCCAGGCGTCGTGGGTGCTGTTCCAGTCGTGCGCTGTGTCCTCAATGAACGTCAATCCCAGATTCGGCACATCGGGACGGAACGGCAATAAGTACCCATCTGGATGGCTCGCGTCGGGCTGGTGCCACACGCTCTTCCCCGAGGGCAGGCGCACCGCCCGCGGATCGCCAAATCCGCGCACTCCTCGCAATGCCCCAAAATAATGATCAAAGGACCGGTTCTCCTGCATCATGAAAACAACGTGTTCCACATCGTTGATTGACCCCGTCCGGTTGTTCGCGGGAATCGCTAGTGCGCGGCTGATGCTCGCTGGAAAAGCTGCCGACGCTGCAGCGGTGGACAACAGTTTCAAAAACTCTCGACGATCTGTGCTCATGCGGATTCACACCTCTCCCGATTGCCATGCCGGCAATCGCGAGCCGCAGGTTAGTCCTACCGTATTGCTCTTCCATGACGATTCAGTTTTTATTCCGCGACTGGCACGTAGCGGCAGCCTTCGGTCTGTGCCCGGCATGCATCGCCTGCGGCAGGACACTCCTGCCCGATTTCTGGTACCTTGTCGCAGCCGTATCTCCTCGATTCAGCGAAATACTGGTCTCATCCAAGACGAAAGGATCGTTCATGAACAAAACCTTTAACCTCATCATCATGGTCCTGATGTTCGCCCTGGCCGCCAGAGAGGGCTATCTGGTTGCTCAAAACGGTGCCAATGCCACCAATGTCATTTTCCTGCTCCTGTTCTTGGCCTTCGGCGTCCGCCGCCTGATGATCCACAATAAGCTCAGCAAGTAGCGCAGCCTGGAAGCCTTGCCCTCGACTAGAGCTGCTTGCCGGCCTCATACAGGGTTTTACTTTTAACCGCGACTTCGTTCCGGTAGCCTTTCTAGATGCGATCCATCCCCACCGAACTCGCCGGCGTCCCTATCTGGCTCCTTCTCTTCGTGGCAGCTGGCTTCCTGCTGTTCTTCTTTAAAATTGCCGGTAGTGGCCCCGAAAACCGCGAGGAACTGTCGAAGCTGCGCATCTTTTTCCTGATCGCCACAATCCTGCTCGCCATCGCCGGCATCGCCGATTTCGTTATCTGGGCGCGCCCGAGTTCGTAGCTCGACGCTGTTACGGTATCATTCGAAAGCAATGGCCCAGATCTTGGAAGGTTCCCAGGTCTCACACTACCGAATTTTGCGCCATCTCAGTTCCGGCGGCATGGGTGAGGTCTACGTCGGCGAAGACGCGCAGCTCCGCCGCAAAGTCGCGATTAAATTCATTCGCGCCGCGGATGCGGCCGATGAGCCAATGCGCCGCCGCTTCGAACGCGAAGCACAAGCGGCTTCTGCACTCAACCACCCGAACATCTGCACGATTTTTGAAATCGACGAGCACGACGGCCACCCCTTCCTGGTCATGGAGCTCCTCGAAGGCTCCGACCTCCGCCAGTTCTGTACACCAGGCGGAATGGAACTCTCCCAGCTTTTGAAATGGGGAATCCAGGTCGCCGACGCCCTTGTCGCCGCTCACGCCCAGGGCATCATCCATCGCGACATCAAACCTGCC
>Ga0075425_100000989_pt1 | contig 27267 bp, 28 predicted proteins | sample SoiMethybrSBSTD4_FD_75300 | JGI IMG/M metagenome (GOLD analysis project Ga0075425, IMG submission 75300) | Bulk soil microbial communities from a Populus tree surrounding site in Tennessee, USA - Soil MetaG P. TD hybrid SBSTD4 | ecosystem: Environmental > Terrestrial > Soil > Tree plantation...
GCGGAGTCTGCGGACGCGACTGGTTGCCTTTGTAGCTGAAGCCGCCGCTGTCCTGATACCCCTGATGTCTGTACTTACGATCGCTCAAATGGTTCACCTCACGAAAAGAAAATAGAGAGCGCCGATCAACAGCGTGATCCCGATGATGAAGAGGATCAGCCGGATTGCCACGCGTGCCAGCTTCAACACGAACCAGATCACAAATATGACGATGAATACGCCAAGGATCTCGGACGCGCTGGGCATGTGTGGGGTGAACCTAGTGTAGCAGAGCGAGGGCGCGCGTTTGTGCGCGCCCTCACAAAACGGGCGCTACGGCAGGATGTATCCGCCGACATCGATCGACTTCGCCTGCAAGACGAACAGTGAAGGATCGTTCGTCGTGTTCTCCGTGAAGGTGTAGAACGGAATCGCATCGCCGGAGACGATGGCCACGTGAACCACGTCGCCTTGCTTCAGATCGAATCCGAGGATCTCTCTCGCGGAGCCGAACTGCAGCTCGTCCGCGAACAGATTGAGCTGCTTCGTGCCGAGTTGCACCTTGTCTTTGTCGAAGACGGTGAGCTCGACCGTCGCCGGCTCGAGCGAGCGGACGCCGATGTTCACTCTGAACGCATCCGACGGCGCAAAAAGGAACGGCCGCGCCTCGGTCGTGGCGTCGTAGAAGTTCCACGGCACGATCTGCTGCTCGAACGTCCCGAAGACCTCCCCCTTCGCCGTCGTGTTGAAGACGTGCGTGAGCGCGAGCGGAATCTCGCTGCCCTCCGGGATGATGTCGATCGATCCGAGGCCGGTGCGGCCGAATGCGGCCATGACGTCGTCGAGCTCCATCACATCGCCTGCGTTCGCGAGCTCGTACGGAATCGCGGGATCGGCTTCGCTTCCGGCGCTGCCGATGGAGCGGAGCACGAGATTGCCCTTCATGTTGGCGGCGGTGGCGATGAGCTTCACGGACGTGCCGAACTTTGCGTCGTTGGCTCCGTCGACTTTGCCGACGATCGGAATCACGGCGCGCTTCACGGCGCGAGAGAGCTCGGCGTCGGCGGTGAAGACGAGCGACACCGGGCGCGACGTGCAGTTGATGATCGAGCCGTTCTCATTCGGATCGAACGCGTGCACGCGATACGCGATCGTCTGCGGGGAAGTGGTGCGGCGCGTAATGGCGAATGACGGCGCCTCGAAATCGGCCGCGACGTCGATCGTCTGCACGGTGACGAAGTTGTTCGACGACTCTTCGATGACGTACTTCGAGATGCCCATCACCGGATCCCATGTCAGCGTGTAGTGATTGGCCGAGTCGTTCTCCACGTTCAGGCCGAACGTGCACGCGGCAAACATCGGGAAGGCGCAAAGCAAGATGAAAATCGATGCGACAAGGAACTTTCTCATGAGTCCTCCATGACCGGAGACTACGAGTACGCGTTCGTTGCCGTCAGTGAGCACACGTGCAGCGGTGACTGGACGCACGTGGCGGATTATTCAAATGTCACAATTCCGGACACGACATACGGTCCAAGTACCGCCTTGACCGGAAACTCGGGCATGAACAGCGCCGGATCGTTCGTGCCGTTCTCGGTGTATGTGTAGAACGGGATGGCGTACGAGCCGCGCTCGGGATAAATGGCGAGTGCTTCTCCCGGCCGCAGCGCCGTGCCGAGCAGCGCCTCCGGCGACGTGAGCATCGTGTAATTCGCCGGATAGGTGAATGTGCGACGGACGCGGAAGTCATTGTTCGTGCCGTAGATGTCGAAATGAATCATCGACTTCGAGATCGTGCGCACGCCGATGTTCACGCGGTGCTCGCGCGATGCGTAGGCGCGCACTTCCGTCGCGTCGAGGAAGTCGATCGGCTGCACTTGATGCTCGAACGAGCCGTACGTTCCGATCGCGGTGGCGTTGTAAATATGCGCTTCGGCGATCGGGATGGTATCGCTGCGGCTCAACGCGTCGCTGGCACTCACGACATCCGGGACGATGTCGATCGAGCCGACGCCGAATCTTCCGAATGCGCCGACGATGTCGTCGAACACGATCGACTGGCCGGCGTGCGTGAATGAATACGGAATCGACGGATCGGTGTCCGTCCCCTCGCTGTCCGCCGGATGAAAGATGATCTTCCCGCTTCCGACGAGTGCGGTCGGCGCCGTCAGTCGCAATGACGTCTTGAACTGCGAGCCGTTTGCGCCGCCGATGGTCGCGACGACCGGAATGATGGCCCGCTCCATCGCCCGCCGGAACGCAACGTTGACCGGCATGAGACGCGTGGTCGTGCCGCTGCACAAGAAGTTCGGATCTCTGCTGTTGATCGCCGTGACGCGGAATGAATATTCAACGGGAACCGAAGCCGTTCGCGACAAGTCGAAAAAGGTGGAGTTGGAGCCGAGCGGAATGCGCGTCGTCGTGTTGAAGCCGTCGTTCGAGTATTCGATGGTGTACTCATTGGCGCCGGGAACCGCCGTCCACGCCACAGTGTGGCCGGCGTTCTGGAAATCGATCGTGCAAATCGCGAATGTGGGCAACGAGACGAGAAGAATGAGGCTTACCGGAACGACACGCTTCATCGGTCCCTCCTTCCAAGCGGCCCATAAACGCGAAGGCCGGGAGGAGTCCCGGCCTTCGTCACCAAGAGGTTGGATTACTGGATCGTCACGACTCCAGGCACGTCATAGGGTCCGAGGCTGCTCTTCACCGGAAACTCCGGCATGAAGATCGTCGGGTCGTTCGTGCCGTTGTCGGTATACGTAAAAAACGGAATGGCATACGAGCCGCGCTCGGGATAAACGGCGATGGTTTCGCCGGGCGCGAGCGATGTATTGAGCAATGCTTCCGGAGAAGTAAGCAGCGTGAAATTCGGGCCGTACGTGAACGAACGATGGAGACGGAGACTGCCGTTCACGTCATAGACGTCGAAATTCATCATTGTGGTGGAGATCGTGCGGAAGCCGATGTTGACGCGATATTGGCCGGTCTCGGAGGCGTGGGCCCGAACTTCGTTCGACGCCAGGAAGTCGATCGGTTGCACGTGATGCTCGAACGATCCGAACGTTCCGTTTGCCGTCTGGTTGTACAAATGCGCCTCGGCGACGGGAACGTACGGTTGACGGTTGGTCGGATCGTTCAGCACGGGAACGATGTCGATCGAGCCGACGCCGGTTTTCCCAAACGCTCCGACGATGTCATCGAACACGATCGACTCACCGTCGTGACTGAACGAGTACGGAATCGATGGATCGTCGTCGCTTCCGACCTGGCCGGCAGGATGGAAAATGAGCTTTCCCTTTCCTACCAGCGCGGTCTGGGCGGTCAGTCGCAGGGATGTCTTGAACTGCGATCCATTCGCGCCCGGGATCGTGGCGACGACCGGAACGATGGTTCGCTTGATCGCGTTTCGGAAATCGAAGTTGGGTCCCGTCAATGTGAAGAGCGCGTTCGTCGTTCCGGTGCAGACTTGCGCATTCGGATCTTTGGTATTCAAGGCCGTCACCCGGAAGGAGTAGTCGATCGGGTCCGCCACCGTGCGCTGAAAATCGATCATTGTCCCGCTGGAGCCGAGCGGAACGCGCGTCGTCGTGATGAATCCATCGTTCGAATATTCGAAGTAATACTGATCCGCCCCCGCCACGTTCGCCCACGACAAGTGATATCCGTGATCGATGAACGACTTCTGGATATCAATGTTGCACACTGCAAAGAGCGGCGACGCGAGGAGTACAACGAGAACCGCAAGTAAGAATCGCTTCATAGTCCCTCCTGGCAAAAATCCCCATAAAGACAAAAGGCCGGAGGGATCTCCGGCCTTTGGTCACCAATTGTTGGGGCGATTATGCGCGATCAGACGACGAGGCGCAAGGGCTGTTCGATGTACTGGCGCAGCGTCCTGAGAAACTCGGCGCCGGCGGCCCCATCAATGACGCGATGGTCGCACGACATGGTGATCTTCATCCGATCGCGGATGACGACCTGCCGGTCGACGACGACCGCGCGTGCTTCCGCGGCGCCGACGGCGAGAATCGCCGAGTTCGGCGGATTGATGATGGCCGTGAATTCTTCGATGCCCCATGCGCCGAGGTTCGAGATGGTGAACGTGGAGCCCTGGTAGTCGTTCGGCATCAGCTTGCGGTTCTTCGCTTTGTCCGCGAGCGCGCGCACTTCGTCGCCGATCTCGCGCACCGACTTCTGATCGGCGTTGCGAACCACGGGCGTGATCAACCCCTCGGGAGTCGAGACGGCGATGCCGACGTGCACGTCGCCGTGTTGCGCGATGGCGTCGTCTCCCCACGATGCGTTGACGTTCGGATGGTGGCGCAGCGCGAGCGCGCACGCGCGCACGATAAAGTCGTTGACGCTGATCTTCGTCTCTTCGATGTCCATCAGTTGCTGGCGCATCGAGAGGAGACTCGTGACGTCGAGATCGACGGTGAGATAGAAGTGCGGGATCGGGCCGGTCGACTCGGAGAGCCGCTTGGCGATGGTGCGGCGCATCGCGGAGAGTGGGATGGATTTGGACTCGAGCGACGACGGGGGGGACAGGCGGGGGCGCCTATCCTCCACTGGACGAAATCCTTGTACGTCTTTCGCGACGATGCGGCCTTGCGGTCCGCTGCCTTGCAGCGACTCGAGCGGCACGCCGAGCTCGCGAGCCATTTTTCGCGCGAGTGGTGAGGAGCGTTGGCGCGAGCCTCGTGTTGCAGGAGGTGGAGGAGCTTCGATCGGTTGCGAACGATCGCGGCGTGGACCTTTCGTCTCGATCGCCTCGGCGTACTCGCCCGTCGTTTTCTTGACGCTGTCCTTCTGATCGGTGGCGCGACGTTGGGGCTCGTCTTTCTCGCCGGCGCCGAGGATGCGCGCGAGAAGACCGCCGACGGGAACGACTTGTCCTTCCTGCGCGGCAAGCTCGCCGAGGGTGCCGTCGGATTCGGCTTCGAGATCGAGATTCACTTTGTCCGTCTCGATCTCCGCAACCGGCTCCCCTTTCTTCACGGCCTCGCCGGACTTCTTGTACCAACGGACGACCTTCCCTTCGGTCATCGCGTCGCCCATCTTGGGCATGATGATCTCGCTCATGCGCGATACATCACTTTCTTGATTGCCTCGGCGACGTGCGATTCATTCGGCGTCGCCAGCAACTCGAGATTGCGCGCGTACGGCATCGGGACATCCTCACCGGTCACGCGCTCGACCGGCGCGTCGAGATCGTCGAAGGCGTTCTCCATGATGCTGGCGGAGATCTCGGCCGCCGCGCCGAACGGCTTCCACTGCTCCTGCACGACGATGGCGCGATGCGTCTTCGCGACCGACTCGTACACCGGATCGAGATCGAGCGGACGCATCGAGCGCAGATCGATCACTTCCGCTTCGATGCCTTCATCCTTCGACAACTTGTCGGCGACGATCAGCGAGAGCTGCAGCATGCGTCCGTATGAAACGACTGTTACATCGCTCCCCTCGCGCGCGACGCGCGACTTTCCAAACGGCACGGTGAAGTCGGGATCATCCGGCACTTCGCCTTTCATCCCATAGAGCGCGGCGCTCTCGAGGAAGATCACCGGATCCTTTCCACGAATCGCGGTCTTCAACATCCCCTTCGCATCGGCGGGCGTCGCGGGAGCGACGACGGCCAGTCCCGGGAAGTGTCCGTAGAACGCTTCGAACGTCTGCGAGTGTTGCGCGGAGAGCTGCACGCCCGCGCCTTGCGGGCCGCGGATCACCATCGGTACGTCGACCTGTCCGCCGGAGAAGTAGCGCACTTTTGCGGCGTGATTGAGGATCTGATCGGCGGCGACGATGGCGAAGTTCATCGTCATCATCTCGACGATGGGACGCAGTCCGAGCATGGCCATTCCGACTGCGGTGCCGGCCATTCCTGCTTCGGCGATCGGCGTGTCGATCACGCGCTTCGGCCCGTACTTTTTCAGCATGCCGGCGGTGATGCGGAACGTTCCTTCGTAGACGCCGATGTCCTCCCCCATGATGAGGACGTTCGGGTCACGGTCCATCTCTTCCATCATCGCGTCGCGGATGGCGTCGCGGTAGCTTTTCTCAGCCATTCGACACAACGTCCGTGAACAACTCGCTCGCTTCCGGTTGCTCACTCTCCTCCGCGAACTGAACCGCCTTCGCCACCTCGGCGTTCGCTTCTTCGTCCATCTTCTTCACGTCGTCGTCGGTGATCGCGCACATCTCGGCGAGGCGATTGCGCATGATCAGGATCGGATCGCGATGCTTGTGCTGCTCGACTTCGTCCTTCGAGCGATACGGCTGAAGGATGTCGGCGGCGCCGTGTCCGGAGAAGCGATACGTGATCGCCTCGATGCAGTACGGCGTTCCGGTCTCGCGAATCTGCCGCACGATGCGATCGGCGGCGCCGCGAATGGCGAAGACGTCCTGTCCGTCGATCTTCTCGGCCGGGATGTTGTACGCCCGCACGCGCGCGGCGAGATCGGTGAGCGCGGAGTGGCGATCGACCGACGTTCCCATCGCGTATCCGTTGTTCTCGATGATGAGCAGCATCGGACAGAGTCCCTGCTTCCCCCAAAGTCCCGCCATGTTGAGCGCTTCGTGGAACGAGCCGATGTTCATCGCGCCGTCGCCGAAGTAGCAGACGGCGATGCGATCGGTCTGCTGATAGCGAAGCGCGTACGCGGCACCCGTGGCGAGCGTGAGATGTCCACCGACGATTCCGTATCCGCCGTAGAAGCCGTGCTCGACGTCGAACAGATGCATCGAGCCGCCTTTGCCTTTGGAGACGCCGGTCCCTTTGCCGAAAAGCTCGGCCATCACGCGGCGCGGTTCGGCGCCGAGAGCGAGGGCGTGGGCATGATCGCGATAGCCGGAGAAGACGATGTCGCCTTTCCGGATCGCGGTGAGCACTCCGCTGGCAACCGCTTCCTGTCCGCTGTAAACGTGAAGGTATCCGCCGATCTTGCCTTTGCGGAACTCGCGCTCGGTGGCTTCCTCGAAACGGCGGATGAAAATCATCTGCCGGAGGATCTCTTTCCACTCCGGCGCGCACGCGGCGGCGTCAATGGTTGCTGTTTGCTCTTTGACTTCAGGCATCCGTCACAAACGGCCGTGCATACGGCGGGCCGGGATTCTATTACAGTGCGCTCACACCTCGTCGAGATCGCGCTTGCTGATGAGAAACAGCGTGGCGATGATCGCGAGCATGGCGCCGTTGGCCGTCAGCGCGATCGCGAGCGACGACTTCTGCGTCACCCAGCCGGCGAGAAGATTGCCGAGCGGCATGCCGCCGCGGAACGCGAGCATGAAGATCGACATCACGCGGCCGCGCATCGAGTCGGCGGTCGCGAGCTGCACGAGCGAGCTGTAAAGCGCGACGACGCCGACGACGCATGCGCCCGCGAAGAACCCCGTGACCGCGCTGACGCCGAGACTCTTCGACAGTCCGAACGTGATCAGCAGCACCGCGAACGCGAGCTGCAGCAGCAGCGCGAGCTGCCCTTTGCGTTTCGCGTAACCGGTGGCGGCGACGAAGAGCGCGCCGAGCACCGATCCGGCTCCGTAGATCGCCTGCAGGAACGACAGCCCGCGCGGGCCGAGATGAAAGCTCGCGGCCGTGACCGGAAGCATGGTGAAGAGCGGCATGCCGAAGAACGTGCCGGCGAATGCGAGGAACGTGAGGAGCTGCAGCGTCGGCCGGCTCTTCACGAAGACGAAGCCTTCCTTCATGTCGTCGAACACGCCACGCGTCGCTTCGGGAACGCGCTGCGGCGGCATCTTCATGATCGTCATGGCGATGATGACGGCGATGAACGACACGCCGTTGAACGCGAAGCACGCCGCCGCGCCCCACACGCCGTACACCACGCCGCCGAGCGCGGGGCCGATCACGCGCGCGAGATTGAACTGCATCGAGTTCATCGCCACCGCGTTCGGTACGTCTTCGCGCTTGACGAGCAGTGGCAGCAGCGACGCATACGCCGGTCCGCTGAACGATTGCGCGCTGCCGGTAAGGAACGACATCAAGAGGATGTGCCACACCTGCACCTTGCCGGCGAAGATCAGCAGCGCGAGCACGAAGGCGAACGTCATCTGCGCCCACTGCGACGCGAGCATGACTTTCTTGCGGTCGATGCGGTCCGCGATCACGCCGCCGAAGAGCGAGAAGAGCAGCATCGGACCGGTAGCGAGGAATCCGTCGAAGCCGAGGAGGAGCGCGGAGCCGGTGATCTTGTAGACCAGCCACCCTTGCGCGAGCGCCTGCATGAAGGTGCCGCAGGTCGACGTGAACGCGCCGAACCAGAGCAGGCGGAAGTCGCGGTAATGCAGCGCGCTGAACGTGCGGCGAAACGCGCTGTGCGTCGTCGCCGCCTGCGCATCGGATTCGACCGTCTGCTCTTGCGGCAGCGAGGCACTCATCGCGCGGTAGCGTAGCTCATGTCCGCCGATTCCACTCGTTGCGTTGCCAGCGAGTTGCATGGCTGTCACCGATTCGCTTTATCGGCTGACGTCGTCACGCACCCGGCGCGACGTCGAGTGGCTCGGGGTCGAACCACGTCCGGTTGAAGCCCTCATCGGGTGAAGCATCGATCGCGCGCGCCGGACCACCGATCAGACGGAGCGTCAGGAATCCGAGCGAAGTGTCGTTGCTCCAGAACCACATCGCGTCGATCCAGTTCGGCCAGCGCTCGTCACGATAGCCGACGGCGGAGAAGTCGCGCTGACCGACGATTCCGGCCTCATTGGAGCCGCTGCTCTTGAATCCGAAACGCGTTTCCCCCGCCGAAAAGATCGTCTGCGCCGCCCGGCCAGCCGTAACCTCGGCGCTCTCGCCGGATTCCCACGGCCAATCCATGAGCGCGATCGCGATCATGGAGCGCGTCTGCCCCGTCGTGATGGTGAGATCGCCGGCGGTCCATGACGCTCGGACGACGTCGCAACGTCCGCTCTCCATGGGAAACGGGAGAAGCGGCATGGTTCGATCCGGCGTAAACGGCGGGCGCAACATCATGCGGAGCCATTGTGACGCGGTCGTGAGCGCTGCATCCGCGCGCGGAAGCATGTAAGGCCGCTGCTCGTCGGATGCTTGCTTCAACGCCGCCAGCGAAGACGGCGGCGGAATCACCAACTGCATTGCGAATTCATTGAACATCAGGCTTGCCAGTAGAACGTTCCTACGTTGGCTGTTCCGTCTACGGTGGCGATGGTGTACGCAACCGCGTCGGCATTGTGGGCGTCTCGATAGGGAGTCACGTCGAACGCATTGTTGTCGGTGCGAACGAACACCAGCCGGAATTTTCCGTTTGTATGAACACGCGTGACTTTTCGCGAGGCGGCGTTTCTGATGTGCAACGTAAAGTAGACGTCCGCGTTGAGATTCGAATTCGCTTCTGTGTCGAGAATGACGTCGCCAATTGCGTACAAATGCCTTCCAAGGTACCGCGCTGCTCCCTCGAAATTGTTTGAATTATCGCGAGCATCGACGAAGAGGCACACCTGCGCTGGGAGCGTGTTGTCGGCGGCAGTACGCGCGGTCGTGCGGAAGTAGCGCGACGACTCATCGACGCTGAACCTTCCTTTGATCGACGGCTGATAGTTCTGCGCTGGACCAGCGTACGGACGATTCTCATTGAGCGCCAGAGGCGGGAGCGGGTCGTTGGCTCGCTTTGGAAATTGATTGGGTGGATCATCGGTACGCGACGGCCACGGCCATATGAAGCCGATTTCGAACAGCCCTATGACGCCGAGAGCCTGACAGACGAGAATGAACGCCGTGGCGATGACGTGACATTCGCCGCGGGCATCATTCGTGGCGCATAACCAGAGGTAATGGTGTAATGACGGCGACGCCGGAACAGCGTTCTCCAGAAAGGTCGAATTGACGTTTGGATCACCGCTCCATCGATAACCCAGAGTGTAGTCGACGCCGCGCTGCGTCAGTTCGAGGAAAATCGCGTCGACATGGTCTTTTTCGACATTGTCGCTGAAGTTGGGAACGGCAGCCCGCCGATTCGTCACGGCGGCGATGGCGAAGCGCAATCGCGATACGGTAATGGACTGATCGCCGCCGGTCAGGTCGAAACCGCCGGCATATTGCACGGCACCGCCGGGTGCGCCGAACGTCAGGAAGACCGTATGCGGACCGCTCGTGCCGGCGGCCATACGGGCGCCGCCGATCGTGACGAACCAATCAATCGAGTCGGTGATCTCAGCAACCCGATTTTGCAACAGGTTCGTCGATTGCAGATTGTAGGTTTGATTGTGCATGCCCTCGTCGAGAAGATCGTTCATTGTGGCGTCGTCGAAGCTGAGGCCACCCGTCGCACCCTGCGGGATTCCCTCGACACGCGTGACCGCGACGGACCGGCCCTGCACGACGATCCGGAAGTCCACCTGCACCGTGACGTTGAGATTCTTCGTGTGAGAGATAGGCGTCGAATGGTCCGTGCGCGCATGGGCGTGACTGTAGAGGTACGAGAGCTCGAGAAAGATCTGTGTCGGATCGCCGTACGCCGTATTGAAGTGTGTATTTCTCAATGCGACGGTGGGAGCGTTGTTCGCGAATGTAAGCTGTTCACCGGCCGGGTCCGGGCGCAGGATCCTGGCGTTCATCCCGTCGCGGTGCGCCGACATGAACCTAACGCTGGTGATCTGTACCGAAACACGGTTTACCTCTTTGGACTTGCATTCTGTCGTTGCGGACGTGAGGTTCGAGCTCGTCTTCTGGTTCTTCGAGGTGTCGTCTGTCTTGGCGAGTTTGGCGCGCTTATTCGGTTCGAATGCCTCTTCATTGAGAAAGATACTGATATCGAAATCATCAGTGGTGGTCATTCGCGCTCTGCGTCCTGCAGAATTCCGACGGCCGATTTACAGAGCATCTCGATCTTGACCTCTCCCTCGTCCGCGGGATTCGTCAGGACGTTTTGCGCCCACGGCTGAAGATCGAAGCGCGGTCCCATCACGACCATGAGATTCACGTATCGCGCGATCTGGCGCTCTGTGACGAGACCGTAGCTCTCCGCGCGCGCGGCACCGACTGCCACGAAGCGGCGAAGCATGTCTTTGGCTTCCTGCAACGGCCGTTCGGGCATCCACGAACCGGCCAGCATCGTGGCGATTCCGTCGAGCACCCGCCGGCGAAGGTCGGCTGCCAGCGCGTCCACTTGCTCCTGGCGAAGGGTGAGCACTGTGACGCGCCACAATAACAGAAGGACCGAATTATGTCTCTGGGACTGTTTTCACGCCCGAGCCCCGCAGCTTCGCATCGATTCCATTCGTATGCGCGTGACAAATGGCGATCGCGAGTGCGTCGCTCGCATCTGCAGCCATCTTCACGGTCGCGCAGGCGGGCAAGAGGCGCCGCACCATCGTCGCCACCTGCTCCTTTTCCGCGCCGCCGAATCCGACGATCGCGCTCTTCACCGAGCGCGGCGCGTACTCGAACAGCTCGACGCCGGCCCGGCTCGCCGCGAGCAGCACGACGCCGCGGGCGTGCGCGAGCTGGATCAGCGACTTCACGTTCTGTCCCGCGAACGGCGTCTCGACCGCGATCGCGTGCGGGTTGTGCCGCTGGATGACCGCCAGCAAACCATCATGAATGTGCTGCAGCCGCTCCGGCAGCTCGGCCCCTCGGCGCGTCGTGATCGATCCCTGATCGACAAGCGCCAGACGGCCGCGCTCGTAGTCGATCACTCCGAAGCCGGTGGTGACGGAGCCTGGGTCGATGCCGAGGATGCGCACGGCTCATTGTAGAACCGCACCTCGAAGATCTCGCGCCCTTCCTCACGATATTTCGCTTCGTAGTTCGTGCGCGGCGGATCTTCGGGACGCGGAATGCGGCGCTCGGCGCGAAAGAACTGCTCGATCAGCGGCGCGGCCGCTTCGAAGTATTCGCGATGATCGGTGACGTAGATGCCGCTGCCGTTCGGCACGAGCACGCGGCCGATCTCGCGCAACACGTCGGGGCGAATGATGCGGCGCTTTTGCTCGCGCTTGCGCGGCCACGGATCGGGAAAGTAGATGTGAATTTCCGCGATCGACGCGTCGGGCAGCATGTCGCGAAGTACGAGAAAGGCGTCGTGGTTGATGAGACGGACGTTCGCGAGACTGCGCTTTGCGACGCGCTCGCGGATCACGCGATGGTAGTGCAGCGACTTCTCGATGCCGATGAAGTTCGTCTGCCGTTGTTCGACGGCGGAGGAGATGAGGAAGCGTCCTTTGCCCGATCCGATCTCGAGCACGACGGGACGATCGTTGCCGAAGAGCTCATGCGGATCGAGCCGCACGAATCCGATCTCACGCGGGTTGATGTCGAGCGTCACGAGGAGGCGCGGAAGAGGACGATCAGAACGCCGACGCCGATGACGATGAGGATGATCGGAAGGATCACGTTTTTCATCGGCGACTTCTGTGGTTGGGGTTGGGTTGTTTCGGTGGCGGTGGTCTCGGTGGCGGTAGTCGTGGTGGCGGTGGTCGTGGTGGGTTCTGCGGTTGCCGGCGTGCTCGGTTGCTGGGTTGCCGTTGTTGGAGTCGTGTCCGTGGCCGGAGCTGGAGTTGGAGTAGCTGTTGTCGTTGTGACCGGCGGCGGTGCAGTGGTGGTCGTCGCGACTGGAGCTTGCGTTGTGGTCGTTGGGACGGGCGCGGGAACGGGCGCGGGTTGTGGCGCGGGAGCGGGTTTGGGCACTGGAGCGGGAACGGGCACAGGAGCCTGAACGGGCTTCGGTTTCGGTTTCGTCTCGGCGACTTTCGTGACCGGGACAGGCGTGGGCGCCCGTCCTCCACTGGACTTCTTGTGATGGACGACGACGGTCGTCGTTCGCGGTTTCTCTCTCGGCGCCGGCTTTGGCTTTGTCGTCGTCGGCTTTGTCGTCGCCGTCGTCGTTGTTGCGACGACAGGCTTCTTCGCGAAGCCGAGCTTCGCGAGACGCGATGCGGCTTCGCGCACGAGGAAGTCGCGCGACTCGCGTGATGGATACAACTTCGTTCCGCCGACCGTGATCGTCTGCTCTTCGATCGCTTTCTGATATCCGGGATAGGCGTTCAACATCGAGAGCAATTCGTTCGAGCTGTTGAAGAACGCGCCGGTCGGCGACTCGAACTCGTAGGTCCAAAGTCGATTGAGGTCGTCGTAGACGCGAACGACGTCGCGATCGGCCAGCGGCTTCACTCGCGCGAACGCGTCGTTGAATCCTTCGCGATCGCCGCGCGCGGCGGCGGCTTGCGTCTCCTGCAGGAGATCGCGAACGGTCGCCGGATGCGCGGCGACAGGCACGGGCTCCGGCGGTGCTTCCGCGACCTGAATGCGCGGCGACGGCGGCGGCGCGACGCCTTCATCGCACTCCGGCGGCAGTGCCTTCGCGGGATGCTTCACGACTTTGACGGTGGGATTGAGCGGAGCTGTGGCGTTGAGCAGCGACAATGCGCACACGGACAAGAGGAGAAGGCCGGCACGCCCCTCGCGCAACACGCCAATACTTTACCTTACAAAACCTTTTATAACGCTGCTGCGCCTTCGAGATGGCGCTGCAGGAGGTTGATCAACTCCGTCAGCGCGACCGGCGCGTCGCCGATGACGACGACTTTCGCGTCGCCCTGCGGCGCCGGGATCGCGCCGGTGAGGATGAGATCGGGCCGATAGACGCGCGCGAGCGTGACTGCGTCGGCGCCGTTGACGGCGTAAATGAAACCGTAGCCGAGATTCATGCAGACGCGCTGGATGGTCTGCTGGATGGCGGCGTCGCTTTCGATCGAGAGCACGAGCGGACGCTTCGCCCCGGCCGGAATCGGATTCGGCGGCAGCACGATTCGTTGCGCGTCGGAGGTGCGCCGCTCGTGCAGCGCCGGCGGCGCGCCGGCCCAGAACTGCTCCTTGTACGACTGCGGCGCTTTGCAGAAACAGGTGAGGCAATTCGTGCAGACGATCGAGCGGTCGTGTGTGATGCAACTGCACCAGTCGCCGTCCATGGCGTCGAAGACGACGCCGCAGGACGCGCACTTCACGTGATAGCCGCTCTGCGCTTCGCGCGCGATGCGCACCAGCTCGTCGACGTCGTACGGACGCACGACGAAGGCGACGTACTGCAGCGACGGCGGCGCCGCGAACTCGTGAATCGAGCGGCCGGTGATGAAGAGCGGCAGCTTCGGATTCTCTTTCGCGAGGAGCGCGCAGTTCTTCTCGAAGTCCGGCAGCTCCGAGTCGACGAGCAATGCATCGGGATGAAAGCGATGGATCTCGTCCGCTGCATCGACGACGCGCTCGACGACTTCCACGGCGATGCCATGCTGTCGCAGCTTCGGGATCGCCGTCTCCGCGGTGCCGCGACGCTTCTCGAACAGCAGCAGCTTGCCCACGACGTTTGCAGGCAGCGGCGCGTGCAGTTTGCGGCGCGGCCTGCTGATGCTCACCTTCGGCGTCGCCGGCTTGCGCTCGAACCATCCGGCGATGGCGTCGAGGATCGTCGGCGCATCCGCCTCCGCTTTCAGCTGCTGCGCTTCTTCCGACGCCGCGCGAAGATCGGCCGAAAGTCGCTGCGCCCGATTCACCGCCTCGAGATCCCTCTCCCCGCTCGCGGGGAGAGGATGGTCGAAGACCGGGTGAGGGGCCGCTTCGACGACAGGCTCCGGTTCGGGCTCCGGCGCCGGCTGCACTACAGGCTCCGGTTCAGGTTCACTCTCCGGTTCAGGTTCAGCCTCCGGCTCCGGCGCAGGCACAACGACCGGTGCCGCCACAGGCTCCGGCTCCGCCACTGCCGCCCGCCGCTGCACGGGCATCAACGCCGCCCCCGCAATCGATGCCGCGACGATGATGGCGATCTGCAATGGCGGCATCGAGAACATCAGCACTGCCATCACGACGCTCGCGAGGATTGCCGTCAGCGCGCCCTTCCACCCGCCCTTCCATGCCGAAAGAATCGCCGCAGCAGCGAAGGCAACGATCAGCAGCGCGGAATGATCGGGATAGAGAAGTCCTACACCCGTCGCGAGGATGACGAGGTCGACCGCCACTCCATATCGGACCACTTCCCTCTTGCTGAAGATGCTCTATTACACCACGAATTACTGCAGCGACGTCTGCTCGATCTTCGTTTGGTAGCGCACGACGTCGTCGTTCGGCTCCAAATACGGCAGTGCGCAGGCGAGCTGTCTGCGCGCTTCGTCGTAATGGCCGGTCTCATAGAGCGCGACGGCGTCGTAATAGCGAAGATCGGCTTCGCCGCGCGCAAAGGGGCCGAGTCGCTTGAACGCCTCGACCGCTTCAATGTACGCGGACGTGCGATAGAGACCGGTGGCCGCGGCGGCGATCTGCGAGCGATTGGCATTGGACGACGACGCCACTTGAGAAAAGAGAAATACTGCATTGTCCACGTCGCCATTGAGCGCCGCTTTTTGCGCCTGTTTCAATTTCGTAGTCAATGAAACCGGCTGCGGCGCCGGAGTCGAAACCGGAGCGGCCTCGGGAGCCGGCGCCGGAGTGGAATGCGTCGCGGGCAGGACCGACGGCAATGCGTGCTCGATCGGTTGTTCTTGAATGGCGCGCGCCAATGCAGTGCGCTCCGCCGTCTCCGCCGATTCCGGCTGCGGCGGCGGTGCCGGCGCGACGCCGAGCTGCGCGAGCTGGTCGTTGGCAGGCAGCGTGACTTCAGGCATCAGTCGCCGCGCCAGCGGTTCGAATTCCGCCGCATCGCGATCGAGCGCGAGCGTCTTGTAAGTCGACGCAATGCGCTCCGCGCTCAAGAGACGCTCGACGGCGTCGCGCGCTTCGGGATCGCGTCCAAGCTTCGCATTCGACAGCGCGAGATAGACGAGTGATTCTTCGAATTGCGGAAGCGCCGGCATGCGTCCGGTGTCGATGTAGAGCTGGCGTTCGTCGGGACCAATGAACGCGGCCGCAGCGGCGCGCAAGTCATCGACCGCCGCTTCGTATCGCGCGGCGCGAAACTCCTCTTTCCCGCGCTGCAGCAGATGATCCGAGTTGAGAACCTCGTCCGCCTGCGCCAGGAGAAAGAGGATGATCGAGACAATTGCGAAGCTACGCAATGGAAAGAGTGTACCCCGTCACATCGCCTGCTGCACTTCCCGCGGCAGATGTTTCTTGAACAATTTGATCAGGTCGTCGACGGCGAGCGGCTTGGCCACATAGTCGTCGACTTTGAAGTAGTCGAGCGCCTCGTTGCCGGTCATGATGATCGCCTTCGTCCGCTCGGTGGCCGGATCGAGCTTGAGCAGCCGGCACACAGACGACGCGCGCGCGGCGAGCGTTCTTCTTCACCTCGACCGGCTCGAGGACCAATCCCGGTGGAGGATAGGCGCCCTCGCCTGTCGCTTCCGTTTTCTCTTCCTTCAGTTCGGGCTCGGCTGCAGGCGCGCCGATCGCCGCCGCCCGAACGACGCGAATCAACCCGTCGCGAAAAAACGCCTCGAGTTGATCGAGCGGCACACGCGTTTCGCCGTTTCGAACGTGGCAGAGGAAGCGGCCGGACGCGATCAGCGCGTCGACGACGTCATCGGGAAGATCGAGCAGTAAACCGATCTCGCGTGGCGAGATCGAAGCCATGGGCACGGGCATCCACGCTCACGCACATCCACGAGCCATGCCATTGAAGTTCTCTTCGCCGACGCACTGCCGCACCGCGCGCAGCAGCCGGTTCGGAACGACCGGTTTGCCCAGGGTGTCGCAGATGTCCGGGAAGAGTCGGCGAATCTCTTCGACGTCGAGGCCGGTCACGACGACGACCTTGGTGAGAAGGTGCGGCTTCGTGCAGTGGAGATACTCCATGATGTCGGTGCCGCTGATCTTCGGAAGGATGAGATCGAGCACGACGACGTCGTAGTTGTTGCGCGTGAGGAGTCCGACGGCCAGCTCGCCGTCCGCCGCCTGATCGATGTCGAAGCCCGCGCCGCGGACGAGATCCGACAGCGCCGTTCGTGTCGGTGCGTCGTCTTCGACGATGAGAGCTTTGCGACGCATGGATAGAACCGTTTATAGCAGCAATGTCGTAGTGGCGGCAAGGCAGAACTAAGTCTTTTCGATGAATTCCGCCGCCAGCTCGATCGCTCGTAACAAGTTTTCGCTCTCCGTCCTCCCCGAGCTCGCGCGCGGCTTGAACGAATGATCGCCGTCTTCGATGAGCTCGACGCGGATGGAGCGCGAAAGTTCATAACGCTTCACGTCGTCGCCCGAGCCGAACGGATCGCGCGCGCCCTGTACGATCAGCGTCGGCGTCTTCAGCGTCTCGAGGTGCTTCGTCCGGAGCTTGTCGGACTGTCCCGGCGGATGAAAGGGATAGCCGAGGCAGACCAGACCGCGGACGCTCATCTCGTCGGCGACCATGCTGGCCATGCGGCCGCCCATCGACTTGCCGCCGATGAAGATGACGCGATCGCCCTGTTCACGAATCGCGTCGCGCCACGAGTCGAGAAGCACCGGCTCGCGGTCGGGCGCCTTCTTCTTCGCCGCCATGTACGGGAACTCGAAGCGGACGACGCGGATCCCGCGCTCGGCCAGACCTTTCGCCACCTTCGTCATCCACGGCGTTCGCATCGGACCGCCCGCGCCGTGCGCGAAGATGAACGTCCGTTTCGCGGAGTCGTCGCCGTCGATCAGAAACTTCATCAGCGGGAGCATAATCTATCCATGTTTGCAGCCGTTCTTCTCTTCGCCGCCACGATGTCGGCTTCGCCGAAGACCGCCGCGCCGGAGATGATTCCGCACGCCGCCGCGCTCTTTCTCGCGTCGCTTTCGAACGACGGAAAGCAGTCCGTGACCTTCCGCGCCCAAGCGGTCGGCACGCACTACTTCTTCGAAGAGCCGGGCGGCGTCAGCGTCTACTCGTACGACGGCGCGCAGTACCGGCGCGAGACGTTCCTCAAAGGTCTGACGCTCGGGGCGGCCGTGAGGAAGTACAAGTAAGTTCCCTCGCCCCGCGTGCGGGGAGAGGGTGGCCGAAGGCCGGGTGAGGGCTGTCCGACGGGCCGACGGTGAATTGAATTAAGAATTTCGAAGTTCGAATGAAGAATGCAGAAGAAAGAGAGAGCACCGGCCCATTCTTAATTCTTCATTCGAACTTCGAACTTCTTAATTCAATCTCCTGACTTCGCTCCCTCGCATTGGGCGGCGACCGGCTCGCGGCAGCCGCCCCCTTCGCAGGCACAGTTCGCGCACCGCCCTCCTCAGCGATGCAGCGGCCTTTGCAGCTCGGCTGGACTCGTGGCGAGCCGATCGAACACGTCATCACGCGCGAGTGGATCGTCACCAACGGCATCGGCGGTTACGCGTCGGGCACGATCGGCGGCGCGTGCACGCGGCGCTTTCACGGACTCCTCATCGCCGCACTTCCCTCGCCTCTCGCGCGCTCGATGATGTTCAACCATCTGGAAGAATCGATCGTGCTGCCCGACGGCCGCACGTGGAGCCTCAGCGCCGACGAGATCGCAGGCGGACGCGCCATCGACTATCCCGAGCCCGGCTTCTTCGAAGAGTTCGCGCTCGAAGGGGGCACGCCCGTCTGGAGATGGTCGAAAGAAAACATCCGCGTCGAGAAGCGGATCGTCATGCCGCATCTGCAGAACACGACGTACGTGATCTACAGACTCCTCGATGGTCCCGACGGGATCGAGCTGGTGCTGCGTCCCGCGCTTCACTTTCGTCCGCACGAAGGTCTGCTCAGCCATCCGGTGTCGCCTCAGTGGACGGTCGAAGAGAAAGAGGCCGGCATCGAGATTTGCGATCACAGCGACTACCCCACTCTCCGCGTCGCGCTCCTCGGGCAAGGCGCGCGTCTCGAGCGCCATGAGTCGATGCACGATCACGTGCTCTATCGCATCGAGAAGAGCCGCGGCTACGAGCACGAAGGACAGCTCTGGAGCCCCGGCGCGTTTCGCATTCCGATGACGCGCGCGAAGAGCTGCGGCTTCATCGCGTCGGTGGAAACGTGGGAGGTCGCGCACGCGCTCAAGACCGAGGAAGCGTTCGAAGCGGAGTGCACGCGCCGCTCGCGGCTGCTCGAGATCGCGAAGTCTCCGCAGGACGACTTCGCCATGCAGCTCGTGCTGGCCGCCGATCAGTTCCTCATTCATCCGCATACCCGCGTCATCGACGAGATGCGCGCTTACGCCGCGGGCGAGAATCCGCGCACGGTCATCGCCGGCTATCACTGGTTCACCGACTGGGGCCGCGACACGATGATCAGCCTCGAAGGCCTGATGCTCGTCACCGGCCGCAATCGCGAAGCGGGCCGGGTGCTGCGCACATTCGCGTCGTACATCCGCAACGGTTTGATTCCCAACCTTTTTCCGGAAGGCGAACAGAAAGGGCTCTATCACACCGCCGACGCGACGATGTGGTTCTTCCACGCCCTGTATCGCTACGTGAACGCGACGAATGACCACGACACGCTGAGCGCGATCCTGCCGAAGCTCGTCGAGATCATCGACTGCCACATTCAGGGAACGGACTTCAACATCCACGTCGACCCGAATGACGGCCTCCTCGCGCAAGGTGCCGAGGGATATCAGCTCACCTGGATGGACGCGAAAGTCGACGGGTGGGTCGTCACGCCGCGCCGCGGCAAAGCGGTGGAGATCAACGCCCTCTATTACAACGCTCTACGCATCGCAGAGCACTTTCTGCGAAATGCCGGCGACGAAAAGACCGCGAAACGCTTCGATGAGTACGCGACGCAAGCGCGCAAGTCGTTCAACGAGCGCTTCTGGTACGAGGACGGACAGTACCTCTACGACGTCGTCGACGAGAACGACGCGGCGCTGCGGCCGAATCAGATCTTCTCCGTCTCGCTCGATTTTCCCGTGCTCGACGAGTCGCGATGGAAGCGCGTGCTCGAAGTCGTCGCCAACGAGCTGCTCACGCCGGTCGGCCTGCGCTCGCTCTCGCGCCACAATCCCGACTACAAGAAGGCGTACGACGGCGATCTCCGCGCGCGCGACGCCGCATATCACCAGGGCACGGTGTGGGCGTGGCTCATCGGTCCGTTCATCGACGCGTGGCTGAAAGTGCATCCCGGCGACTACGCCCGCGCGCTCCATTTCCTCGACGGCTTCCGCCCGCACCTCGGCGATGCCTGCATCGGCACGATCAGCGAAGTCTTCGACGCCGAAGAGCCGTACACTGCGCGCGGCTGCGCCGCGCAAGCATGGAGCGTGGCCGAGGTGCTGCGGTGCTACGGAAAAGTGATCGGATTGCAGTCGCCGTTGGCAAAATAGCGACGTGAGTCGCTTCTTCCTCTCCTACCGGCGCAACGACGAAACGAGCCGATTCCTCGTCGCGAAGTTGCAGTCGTCGCTCGAGCGCCAAGGGCATCGTGTATTTGTCGATCTCACGATCAAACTCGGAGCAATGTGGCGGGAGGTCCTGCAAACCGAGATCGACGCATGCGACGTGTTCGTCCTGTTCCTTTCAGAAGGCGCGGTCTCGAGTAAGGAAGTACTGGCCGAGGTGGATTGCGCATTGACGCGTTCGCGCGGAAGGCCGTTCATCATTCCTGTTCGCGTCAAATATGACGGTTCGATCGGAAAGACTCTCGAACGTGCTCTGTCGGGAATTCAGCAATTCGACTGGCATTCGGACGCGGACACGGAACTTCTGATCTTCGAGATCACGAAGGCCGTTCCCGCCATTCACACGCAAACGTTGCCTCTCATCCCCAAAAAGAGGTCGAGTGGACTCGTGCGATGGTCCTTGTACGCCCTCGCCGGTCTCTTTGGTCTCTTTCTCGCTTCATTCCTCACCACGTTCCTCTACAGGCGCTCGCAGACCAGGGCTCTCGAAGCCAAAGCCGCCGTGAAGCTCGCCGGGGCAACACTCAACGACCTGGACGAGGGATTGGCCCTTGCGGCTGACGCCGCAAAAATCAGCGGGCACGTTCTTAGTGACGCAATGAAGGCCTATGACGACCATCATTACGATCTGCTCGTCGGCACCCTTCGGAGTCATGATCAACGATGGGGAAAGGCGCTGTCCGTTGCGACGAACAACGCGGAGTTGCTCATTGCGGACGGCAACCAAGTATGGCGATGCGAATCGCAGGATCCGCCGTTCGTCTGCAGTGCAAAGACATTCGCAAATCGCACGTTTCTAGCGAGTGTGATCCGCGGTGACGGCGAGATCGTCACTAGCGAGTCGCCGGACGGAAAAGTCATGGTGTGGGATTCCGGTTCGGTCGATCGTGGAACGGACGCACAGATGCAAGGGGTGACGGACATCCGCAGCCTCAAGGGTTCGCTCGCCTACGCGCTGGACGTGCCGCCGTATCTCATCTACGAGGACAATCATGTACAGAGCTCGCCGCCCGCGTTGGTCTATCCGGTTCAGATGGTGGCCTTCGGCCCATGCGAATCGTGCATTACATTCTTGAGCCGAGGATACGTTTTCACATGGCATCGCATCACGAATCACGTCGACTTCTACGAGGACAGCACTGGGTCTGTCGCCATTGCCGGTACGACGAACGGCGACCGGATTGCGGTCGCTTCAAGAACTGGCGTAATTACAGTGGGACATCGTCCCTTTCCCAAGCGAGCCGGCAGCGCACTTCTCTCCTTGAGCAGCATGGCATTGTCGCCGGATGGGAAATGGGTCGTGCTGGTCACGATGGACGGCTCCGTCACCGCAATGAAAGACGATGGGCTCATTAAGGAAGTCGTGACTGACTTGCGCGACCCGTCTACAAGAGTGGCCGGCTTTGCGGGGCCGTTCCTCATCACGCGCACGTCGTCTTTCGTGAAGCTTTGGAATCTGGATCTACCGGAGCGCGAAAATACCGTTCCAGTCAAAGGCTGGGGCGAATGGCGGCAGAAGCTCGGATTCGCCCCCTCCGGCGCCAGTCACAACTGGTGGGAATCCAACATATTCGATGTGCGGCGTTTTTAGATCATTGCAATTCTTAATCACGTTACGTATATCGTCCCGGCTCAATTTCGAATCCTGGAGCTCACGGTTGGCTGCCGGGCAGTTCCCGTACGCGACCATGTAGCTCGCCAGATTCGCATGGGGGTTGTAGTATTCCACGCCCCATGCTTTCTTATACGCCGGGTCCTGAAACTTATCGTCGGGAATCAGCGCCAGCGCACGGCTGAGGTCACGCATTCCCTCGGCGAAACGCTCCGGCTTCTTCAGAATCTTATACCCGCGGCTATTACACAGATGAGCGCGCGCCTCGTTGATGTTTGGCTGCCGCCAAGATGCGTTCTCGGCACATCCGATCCAACCTTCGATCCCTCGATCACTGTCGATTTGCCGGAACGTAAACGTCGGCGCCGGCGGAATGTGCAATCCGTAAGCACTCGCCGCCGCCAGACGGAAGTATCCGGTATTGTCATCGCCGACAATCAGGAAGGGCGCGGTGCTGAGGTCCGGGCGGTGCGCGACAACGACAAGACCGCGCCGGTCCTTACGAGGCCGTGCGAATTGTTCGGCGACGATGACGTACTGCCAAGGCACGTCATCGTCGATGATGACGCATTGAAAGGGAACTTGCTTGTACCACTTTTCCAGTTCGGCAAATAAATCGAATTTCGGATCGCTGCGGACCGGAACGTCCTGGACCTCGAGAAGTTCGCCACGGTTTGAGAGATCAATCGCCGGGTTGGTCGAGTGAATGCGGACGGCGTGAAACTTGCCACCCGGACCAGCCGCATAGTTCCCCACCTTCTTGAGAATCTCGACTGTGAGCTCGGCAAATGGAGACGACGCGCCAACATTGCCCGCCATTGCGGCCAGGAGGCACAGCATCGCGACGCGGAGCCTCATGTCAAAACCTCACCATTGCCGAGAGCGAGCCGGTGGATTGACGCTGTCCGTGATCGTATGCAATATGAATCTGAGCCTCGCGTTTGATCACGACGCCGAGACCGGCCGTCACATGGTAATCGTCGCTTCCCTTGCGAAACAGGATCGCCTGCGAATCGTTGAGATCGGAGACACGAATGGTGTGGTCCGGATCGCGCCATCCGCCGACAGAAACGGTGATCGGGACTCGAAGCCACGCAAATTGATCCCGCGTCAGTAACCACTCCGAGCCGAGGCGAACCTCCACTCCGTTCGGCGCGAAGTACCTTGGCTCCTCCTCGAACAACAATACGAAGTGCCTCGTCAGTTCGGAATAGAGGATGTGATTGACGTCCAATGAGACCGACCATTGAGGATTCGGACGAACATTCACTCCGGCTCCATAGAAGGTCGGGACATTGAATGCACCATGCAATACCGTTCCAACGTCGCGCGTGTTCGTGGCAGTAGTCGCAAATGAGAATCCTTGCCGATAACTTGCGCCGACGCTGAGCCGATCGTCGAAATCGAATACAACCCCCGCATTGAGGCCATACGCGCGGCCGTGTCCGCTCTGGTGTTGTATATCGTATAACTGTGTGTAAGTCGCAAGACCGTCGAACGGAATCGGAGGGTAATAACGGTCCGTCGTCGAATCGAGCCGGGCGTCGTAGCGGCGCACGCCGATGCCTAACGACAGCCGAGGCGTGGCGCGAAATCCGGCCGCCAATCCCTCACCGGCGATCCGCAGTCTCAGCGAGCCGATTGCGGGAAATTGGCGATACCCAGGGATCTTTCCCTCCGGTGTCACAAGATCGTAGAAGACGCCCTGCGTCTTCGCGTTTGCCTCGAAATTCACGAGCTCGTGCCGGTAGGCAGCCAAAGTAAATCGTTCGAACGGCACGACGACCGATGCGAAGGCAACGTTGTCGATTCGGCTGGTGAGACTCCCTTCGCGAATCCCCGCGATCGTATCGCTGTGGGAATTCGACGGAGGACCGAAGGCATGTCCGCGGTCTGCAAATGTGTGCGTGAATTGCGACGCCCGCAGTTCCATTGAGAGCTCACGTTCGGGCAGGTTCACCAGCCCGGCGGGATTCGCATAAGCGGCGGTGGCGTCGCTCGCGTCCGCGATGAATGCACCAGCCCTTCCGAGACTACGCGCCCCAGGGCTCGAGAAGTTGTATTGAATGCCGCCATTGACCTCGGCCGATGATTGAGCGCCGAGCGGCATCGCCGCGGACATGACGAATGCGAATACAAAGAGCCGGCGCACTAATGTCCCGCCGCGTGCCGGTGAACCGGTATTTCATCGACGGTCACGAGAACCGGATCGCTATGCAAGGTGCCCGCTGCGTCGAACGCCACGAGCGAGTAGCTCTGAGTATGCTCTGGTGCAAAGGTATACGATCCATTGGCGCCGAATTGGGAGCCCATGGGATCAATTCTCACGAAGTTGACGTCCTTGGTCGACCACGTGAGAGTAACCATTTCTCCGCGCCTCACGCGAGTAGCGGACGCGAAAAAATAATTGATTTTGGGACTGAGCGTCCCCGCAATACCAGTGTCAATCGGAAGCGGCGTGCTGATCGTCACTGCGCCCATAGAATTCGTAACTTGGAGCATCACCGGATAGGTTCCAGGATAGTTATAATAGTGAGAGACCGTTTGACCAGCAGATGTCATCCCATCGCCGAACGACCAATTGAACGTGTGAGCACAGGCGTTAAAGTCATAGCCAAACGCAGCCGGTGAAAATTGGATCGTCTCACCCGTCCGGCACGGACCAAACGCCGGCGAACAACCGCTTTGAATACCTACGTAGGAAATGCCGACCTCATTGCCCGTGGGCACATGGCACCCTGGGACAAACGGCTGAAGGTGGACAAAAGCGTAGTACGGTTGCGCAGCACCGGCACCTGTGATCGTCAGCTTTACGATAAACGTTGCCGCTCCTGCCGCGAAAAATACATGCGCAGTCGGATTTCCCTGACCAGTCTGTCCGTCACCGAAATCCCAGTCGAATGTATAGATGCAATCCGGAGGAACGATTCCATCGAGATTCGCCTTGAGCGTGATCACTTCCCCCGACCGGCACGGACTTGATTGATTGCAACCCGATTCGGCCCCGGAAAACGTGACGAGCGAATCCACGATCGGAGGTGGCGGGCAATCGGATTGCGCCGAGCCAGCGATATTCACCGCCACCGTCACCAGACACGCCAGGATTCGCGTTTTCATCGGCGTCCGACTGAGCGCCGGTGCACCGGCGGCTCCGTCACCTCGATGATCAATGAACGACTCGCCGGCGTCGAGTTCCCCAGCGCGACGAGAGTGATCGTCATCGTATGAGTCGGATAAACGACCTTCGAGTCGTTCGCCTTACCGGGAATCCCGAAAGGATCGATGCGCACCTCCCGCGTATTTCGTGTGATCCATCGGACCTCGACGCCCGCTCCGAGCGAAATGCGCGATTGCGACGCCGTGAAGGCGTCGATGAGCGGCACCACCGTTGCCTCCGAAAGCACGACAGGCGACGGAGAGACCGACGTCTGCGTGCCGAACGGATTCGACACGGTGACGGAAGGCGTGAACTGTCCGGGCGTCACATACGCGTGCGTAATGGGCCGCCCATCGGCAAACGTTCCATCACCGAAGTTCCAATGAAACGTGTCGCAGGACTGGAAGGAACCGAATGTCGGCGAGGCGTCGAAGAGAAGCGACTCACCAACGCTGCACTGCGTTGCGTTCTGGGATGTGCACGTCGCTCCGGACCATGAGATCACCGCCATCGCGGGCGGCGAAGAACACGCTGACTGCGCGATCCCGAAACGAGCCGCGCAGACAGCGATGAGCAGAGTCACACTGCGGCGGAGAGACATTGCTATTGATTTCGGTAACTACTCTAGCAGCCCTCCGGCCCAAAACGAAGCGGACTACACTCCGCGTGGCCGAGGTGCTGCGGTGCTACGGAAAAGTAGTCGGATTGCAGTCGCGGTTGGAGTGATCGTGCTCGCGATCGGATGCGCACATCTGGCGAGCTCCGATCCGCGCGATGCCGTCGATGCGTTCGTCCGGGCGTTCAACAATCTCAGCGTCAACGAAGTCGGCGACCTGCTCGACGACGATGCGACGGCGTTTCTTCCGTTCGCATCTTCCGCGCAGCGGATCGCGGGACGCGATCAGATTCTCGCCGCGCTTCGTCCGCTGTTCGAAGCGGAACAGCGGCGGGCATCAGGCCCGCCGCCGTATCTGCATCTCGTCGCTCGCGACATTCACGTTCAACGGCTGAGCGCCGGCTCCGCCGTGGTCTCGTTCGACGTCGGCAACGAGCGCGTGCACTCGCGACGAACGCTCGTGCTGTCGCTCATCGCCGGCCGTTGGCGCATCGTGCACTTGCACGCGTCGAACGTACGGCCGGAGTGAGCGCTACGAGCCGCCCGCTCCCGCCGCGTTGATCGAGTCCCACACTTCTTCTCTTTCCGCGCTGTCGTGCGCCGCGGCCATCGCTTTGTCGTAGTACTCCTTCGCTTTCGCGGCGTCGCCCTTCGCCGTATACGCATCGCCGAGAGCCGTGTAGATACGCCACATCTGATCGGTGTTCGGATGCGCGGCGATGTATCCGTTGAGATACGAGATGGCCTCGTCGTACTTCTTCGCGTTGATCGAGGCGCCGTACGCAAACGAGATCGCTTCGGTCTCGTTGTACATCGTCTTCGCGCGCTCGCGCAGCTCGGCCGCCCCTTTCGCGTCACCCTTCTTATCGAGAATCGCCGCCTTCGTGCGCAGCGCGGGAACGGTGATGCCGAGGTCGAGCGCGTGATTCGCGTACTGCAGTGCCGTGTCGACGTCGCCGTTGCGCAGCTCCCATCGCGCCGCGGCAGTCCATGCGGCGCCGTCCCAATGCTTGCCGCCGCGCAGCGTGTTCGCAATCGACGCGCGCACCGTCGACTTCAGATCGACGTCGACTTTGAACGGCACGCGCAGCTTCTCCCATCGCAGCGAGACGACGGCGGAGTTGTTCGTGACGTCGTCGAACGTGTACACGAGCCGCTCCTGCGACTCGCTCAACGGCTGCGGCGTGATCGGCACGCGCAACGCGTCCTCGGACTGATCGTAGTTGTACACGCCCCAGTCGCCGGTGAACTTGCTCAGCACGAGCGTCCACTGCGACGCGGTCGGCAGCAAGTACAGCGCGTACGTGCCGGCCGCGAGATCGTGTCCTTCGATTTTCACCGGCGTCGAGAACGAGATCGTCGTGTTCTCGTTCGCGCCGGCGCGCCACAACGTGTCATACGACACGAGGCCGCCGTAAATCTTGCGCTTGTTCACCGCAGGGCGGTGGTAAGTGATGTTGACGTCAGTGATGCCGATCGTTTGACCGACACTCGCGGCCGGGCTCGCGTCCGGAAGTCGAATCGCCCCCTGACCGAATGCGGAACCACACACGAAGAGCAGGCAAAGTCCGAGTGCGCTTTTTTTCATGCAGCGAAATGTAAGGCGGACGCAGCCGGGCGATGTATCGA